>Ga0075522_10004093_pt1 | contig 10485 bp, 10 predicted proteins | sample NGEPerA_FD_74796 | JGI IMG/M metagenome (GOLD analysis project Ga0075522, IMG submission 74796) | Arctic peat soil microbial communities from the Barrow Environmental Observatory site, Barrow, Alaska, USA - NGEE PermafrostL2-A | ecosystem: Environmental > Terrestrial > Soil > Wetlands > Peat ...
CGAGGAAGTGCGGTTTGCTGTAGATTCCCTGCAGATATCAGCAAAAACAGCGAGCCGGGCGAATTGACAAATCCGGCCGGCGCCGGGTCAACTGGCCGCCGGATTGAGAGTTGGGGAGGAACGGTGCGATGGCGGGCATGCTTGAGGGGAAGGTCGCGATCTGCACCGGAGCCGCGCGCGGCGTCGGCGCGGAAGTCGCCAAATTGATGGCGAAGGAGGGCGCCAAGATCGTCATCGTCGATCCCGGCGTCGGCGGCGCCGGCGAAGGCGGCGGCACGGCTCCGGCGCAGGCGATGGCCGACGAGATCAAGGCCGCGGGCGGCCAGGCGGTCGCCAATTTCGGCTCGGTCGCGAGCTTCGACGATTGCCTCAAGATGGTGCAGCAGGCGCGCGACGAACTGGGCGGCTTGCACATCGTCTTCAACGCCGCCGGTATCCTGCGCGACAAGATGTTTCACAACATGTTCCCGGAGGATTGGCAGGCGGTGATCGATGTTCACCTGACCGGGCATTTCAATGTCAACCGCGCCGCGATCGGCGTGTTCCGCGAGCAGAATTACGGGCGGATGATCCTGGTGTCGTCGACCTCGGGCCTCTTGGGCAATGTCGGGCAGGTCAATTACGGCTCGGCCAAGATGGGCGTCGTCGCGATGGCGCGCATCATCGCGATGGAAAACGCCGCGCGCGGGATCACCGCCAACGTCATCGCGCCCTCGGCCGACACCCGCATGACCCGCTCGGTGCCGACCCCGAAAGACCCCGCCGTGGCGGCGGCGCGCGAAGAGCGGCTGCGGCGCAGCCGGGCCGACGCGATCGCCCCCTTATGCGTGTTCCTCGCCTCCGAGCAGGCGGGCTACGTCAACGGCCAGGTGTTCCACCAGCGCGCCGCCGAGTTGTCGCTCTACGGTCACATGCGGCCGGTGCGCATGGTCCATCACAACGGCGGTTGGACCCCGGAGCTGATCGCCGAGGTGGGGATGCCGTCCTTGCAAAGCGGCTTCACCTCGCTCGACTCGCGCAACACCCACTCCGGCATGCCGATGGAGTGAACCTCATCTTGACCTGATCGGATGCCGCTCCGATCGCCATGTCACTTGGCGCCGTTCGCCGCGAAGGTTTCCTTTGCCTTCGCCGACGCCAAGAATTTTATAAAGCTCTCCGCGGTCGCGCGTTGTGGAGCGTCGGTCATCAGCACGGCGGTGTAGGTCAGGGAACTCTGGAGATCACCCGGCAACGGACCCAGGAGCTTGATGCCGGGCGTGGTCGCGATCAGCGGTATCGTACCCGCCGCCATGTCATTGCCCTTGCCCTTCAACACGGGCTCGAAAATTCCAAGTGGCGTGGTGCGCACGATCTTGGGTTTGAGCGTTTCGGCAACCCCCAGCCGCTCAAGGACTTTGGCAAAAGCCTCTCCCGATTTGACGCTGTTGAAGACAAGGAGGTCCGCGCCAAGCAACGTAGTTTTCAATTTTTCAACAGTCGAAATGTCGTAGACCGGGCTGTCGATCCGATTGCCGAGGCCGACGCCGACATGGGCGATTATCGGCCTGTCCCCGGCGCGCACCTTGCCCGACTTGGTCAGCTCCTCGGCAAAATCCGGCTGAACGATAACCACGTCGGCTGCTTCGCCGTCTTCAATCCGCTTTTTTGCGGCGGGTGACGGGTCGAATGCCACGGTGACTTGATCGTGGGTTTCCTGCTGAAACAGGTCGACGACCTTGGCCAACGCGGGCTTGAGGGGACTATCGCTCATGACCTTGATAGTGGCCGCCTGACCCGTCGCGGCACATGCGGAAAAGACACCCGCCAGGAAAACGTTCAGACCGATGCGCTTGAGCTTCGCGCCTGTCACAACCGAGATTTGCTTCGGCATGATTTTCTCCGCCCCTTTCGCCGATCGTGCGCCTCGATCGATGCCGAGAACCCCGAGGCGGGCTTCCCGCGGCACATCCAGGGGCACATGATGTTTCGCGGGCGCGTAAAATGCTTTACGGCCAGCTTTCTTCCTCCTTACGGTAATCTTATGATTTGCCGAGGAAGCGGGCCGACAGGCTTCCGGAGGACGGGAGTGGTTCTGGCGTTTGGCAACCACCGGCTCGACATCGAGCGCCGCGAATTGCGCCGGGGCATTGAACTTATCGAGCTTGAACCCAAGGTCTTCGATCTGCTGGCGTTCCTCGTCCAGCACCGAGACCGGGTGGTCAGCAAGGACGATCTGCTGCAGGCGGTATGGGACGGGCGCATCGTCTCGGAGTCGGCCCTTACGACGCGGATCAACGCGGCGCGCAGGGCGCTGGGCGACGATGGCGCGGCGCAACGGCTGATCCGTACCTTTACCCGCAAGGGCATTCGCTTCGTCGGCGAGGTCACCGAAACGCCCGCCGGGGTGGGGCCGGCGGCCGGCAGCGCGACACACGCTGACGACCCGCCCGGCCTGGTGCCGCCGCTGGACAAGCCGTCGATCGCTATCCTGCCCTTCCAGAACATGAGCGATGACCCCGAGCAGGAATATTTCGCGGACGGCATGGTCGAGGAGATCACCACCGCGATCGCGCGCGCTCCGGGGCTGTTTGTGATCGCGCGTAATTCGAGCTTCACCTACAAGAACAAGACGGTGGCCGTGCGGCAGGTAGCGCGCGAACTGGGTGTGCGCTACGTGCTCGAAGGTTCGGTCAGGAAGGCCGGCAACCGGGTCCGCATCACCGGCGAGCTGATCGATTCAACCACCGGTGCGCATATCTGGGGCGACCGCTTTGACGGCACCCTCGACGATATTTTCGAATTGCAGGATCGGGTCGCGAGCGGCGTCAGCGGCGCGATCGAGCCGCGGCTGCGCATTGCCGAAATCGAACGCACCAGCCGCAAGCCAACCGACAGCCTCGCGGCCTACGATTTCCATCTACGATCGGTGGCGCAGGCCTACAAAAGGACCGGAGAGGGCTTGGCCGAGTCGATCCGCCTGGCGTACCGCGCCCTCGAACTGGATACCGCGTATGCCCCGGCCATGTCGAGAATCGGCCTTAGCCGGGCCATGCAGCAGCAGCGACATTGGATCCCGGCTTCGGGTTCGGAAGTCGACGAGGGGCTCCGCATGGCGCGGCAAGCGCTCGCCGCCGCTTGGGATGATCCCTGGGTGCTGGATTGGGCCGGCCTGACGCTCGCGCTTCTTGCGGGCGAAAACGACGTGGCGCTCGGGGCGATGGACCGCGCGATCGTCCTCAACCCCAATTTTGCCCTCGCGTTTGGCCATCGCGCGCTGGTTCTGGCATTTCTTAACAGACCCGACGAGGCGATCCTCGCGGCCCACCAGGCGATGCGCCTCAGCCCCCGCGACCCCGGCACTTTTGCCTTCTGTCAGGCGCTGGCCATCGCTCATCTGGCGGCGGCCCGTTACGAGGCGGGATTGCGATGGGCTGAAGAAGCGCTGCGCGACAACAGCGGGATGCCGGCGCTTCGTCTCAAGCTCAGTCTCTGCGGCCATCTGGGTCGCCTCGAAGAAGCAAAGGAATGTCTGTGCCGATTGAGGGAGATTCATTCCGAGCCGACGATTGTCGGCGTCTCACGCGATTTGCCGAAGGGCCTCGCCCCCGAGATCACCGCCTCCCTCGCCGAGGGGCTGCGGAAGGCCGGACTACCGGAGCGGTGATGTCCCGCCTCACGCCAGGCCCGGTTGCGGCGCCACCCAGGCGTGTCCGATGCAGCCTCCCGCTACCCGTTCGGCTTGGTCAGCGCGTAGCACCAGTAGAACGAGGTCTGCTCGCGCTTGCGGAAGTCGCAGCGGACCAGGTCGCCGCCCTTTTGCAGAAAATAGTGCACGTCGGGGGTTTGGCCCTGCGGCGTGCCGGAGGGGTCGTAGACCACCGCGGCGAGGTCGTACCCGTCCTGCAGGACGTCGTAGAGGCTCTTCTCGATCGCCTGCCATTTGTGCGGATGGCCTTCCGAGGTCGGTTCCGGCGCTGCCTGCTGCGCCAGTGCGCCCGGCGCCGCGCCGAGCAGCAAGCCGACCATCCCCGCGACCGCCAGACCGGACGAATACCCCCGCATCACCGCCTCTTGTTTCCCGATTGCGCGCATTAGAGCAGGTCCGGCCCGCCGGCTCCAGCGCGCGGGTTTGGCATCGAACCGACTTGGTGTGATGATGGGGCTATCGCCCGAGGAGAACCCGCCATGATCACCGCGATCGTCCAATACCGGCTGCCGCCGAGCATCGACCTTGCCGCCTGCGCCGAGCATTTCCGCAAGATCGCGCCGGGGTTCCGCGCGGTGCCGGGGCTGATCCGCAAGCAGTTCATCTATGCCGAGGACGGCTGGGCCGGCGGCGTTTATCTGTGGCGGACCCGCGCCGACGCCGAGGCGTTCTATTCCGGGCCGTGGCTGGCCGGCATCCGCGAGCGCTACGGGATGGACCCGCAGGTCAAGTATTTCGAGACCGCAGCTATCGCGGAATGCGGGGAGATGCGGAAAGTTGCCTAACCTCTTATGATACGTCGTATCACGTTGCGTCGCGTTGCTGTCAGCTTGCCTCCTCGCGATACCTATGAGATACCTATTCGTCCAATCAGGTATCACCGGGGGGGCGGCGACACATCCATGCGCGGCAAGATCACCAAGCGCGAGGTTGATGCGCTCCGGGCAAAACCGGACGGCGCCGAGACGGTCCTTTGGGACGGCGAGGTTATGGGCTTTGGCGTCCGTGTGCAGCGGGGCGGCGCCAAGAGCTACATTTTGCACTATCGAGCCGGCCGGGGCCGTGGAGCGCCGCTGCGCAAATTGACTATTGGCCGCCATGGGTCGCCCTGGACGGCGGAGACGGCGCGGAGCGAAGCCATGCGGCTACGCGGGCTTATAGCAGGCGGCGCCGATCCTGCTTCAGACAGAAGCGCCCGACAAGAAGCGCCAACCATTGCAGACCTGGGGCGTCGTTTCCTCGCCGAGCATATAGAGCCGAAGCGCAAGGCCAGCACTGCGCGTGCGTTCCGAGCGCTGCTCGACAACATCATCGTGCCGGCGATTGGGGACCGGAAGGTGGCCGACTTGACGCGGCCGGAAGTGCTTCGGCTGCATCACGCAAATCGACATACACCCTATCAGGCAAATCGTGTGCTAGCCGTTCTGTCGTCGATGTTCAATTTGGCCGAGCGATGGGGCTTGCGGGCGGATGGCTCGAATCCTTGCCGGCACGTCGAAAAGTTCAGGGAGCGCGCGCGCGAGCGGATGCTGTCGCCGGCCGAGCTGGCGCGGCTGGGCGACGCGCTCGCGGCCTATGGCGGCTCGTCCTACGCTGTCGTTGCGGTCAAGCTCTTGGTATTCACCGGCGCGCGCCTCGGCGAAGTTCTCGGCCTGCGCTGGGAATGGATCGATTTCGAGCGGGGCGAGGCGCGGCTGCCCGACAGCAAGACCGGCGCGAAGACCCTCCACTTACCGCCGCCAGCGCTCGCGGTGCTCGCCAATCTGCCGCGTCTGGAAGGCAATCCGCATGTGATTGCCGGGCAGAAGGAAGGCGCGGCCCTGGTCAACCTGGAGAAGCCGTGGCGCGCGATCCGAAAGGCGGCGGGGCTCGATGACGTGAGGCTTCACGACTTGCGACACGCGTTCGCCAGTGTTGCCGCATCTAGTGGGATGGGGCTGCCGATCATCGGTAGACTGCTTGGCCATGCCCAGGCTGCCGCAACGTCGCGTTACGCGCATTTGGCCGATGACCCGGTGAAGGCTGCCGCCGCCGTTGTTGCCGGCAAGATCGCTGCGGCGATGGATGGCACGGCCAAAGGCGACGGCGCCGCCGTGCTGCCGCTGCGGGCGCAGTAATCGGAAAGGGAAAATCTGCATTGCGCGGCTGTACAGTACTTGATATGGTTAGTTAGGTCAGTCGGCAACGTAAATGTAGGTCGCCGACCGATAGAGCGTCGCCGGCTCCAACGGGCGTCTCGTGCGCCGACCGTTATCGGCAAGAGGGTCGCCGCCTCCAACGGGCGCCTCGGTTTATCTGACCGTTATTCGGATAGAGGGTCGCCGCCTCCAATACGGGCGCCTCGCCTGACCGCCTCTGCGTTAATGAGCGGGTCTCGCTGCCTCGGCGTATCCGATGGCAACTGAAACCTTGTGACTGTCCGCGATCTTTGCGGTGGCACAGCTCATGCGGGGCGATACGGTGTCGGACGGCCCTAATTCGTCCGGTCTGATCGCGCCGGATTACAAGGCGGTCTTCGGGTTTGATCCGACCGTTTCGGGTCTTCGCCTCCAACCGCTCTGCGTCAACGAGCTGGTTTTCGCTGCCTCGGCGTTCCGCTGGCAAATCACACGCGAAATCCAATTGCGCCCGCATCCCGATGCGCGCGCCGACGCAGGAGCTAAAATCGTGACCAGCACTCGCGCTTCCCATGCGGGACTTGCCCCACTCCTTTCCGATAGGGATGTCTCGGCGCTCATCGGCCGAGCCCGTTCCACCCTCCAAAAGGATAGAGTCGACGGGACCGGCATACCGTACATCCGTCTCGGCGGCCTGGTGCGGTATAGGCCGGCAGATGTCGAGCGTTACCTCGCCGAGTTGCCGACGCTGCGCTCGACGAGCGAAGCTGACGCCGCGTGAAGAACCGTGCAGCACAAAAACATCGGCCCCGACGCGATGGCGCGCGTCGAGGCCGGGATCACGGTTGTTGCGGGGCAGCAACGGTATCCAAATACCGCAAAACCTCAAGGCCGACAAGCGGCGTTTAAGCCGCGCCCGAGGCAATCCCGAGCGGCCCGCACAACATCGCGGCTGCCGACACGGCAGGTTCAAGCGGCGATGCGCCTCCTTGCGCCGGGAGGGCGGCGATGATCGGCGGAATCGTCGTTGACCTCCGAGAGCAGCGGTTTCGACGTGACGTCGTGCGCCTACACAGGCTCGGGCCTCGCGTTCTTTACGAACTGCTGGACGCGCTCGGCGCAGAACGGACGCTGCGCACCGATATCGAAAAACTGGTGGAGCGATTTTCGCGGCTGGACCCCGCGACGATCGCGCTGCTGGCCGACATGATGCCGCCGGCATGAGCGCCGCGCGGTTTGCCCGCATCCCGGACCGCGCTGCCGCTGCGCGGGATTTGAGTGCGCGGGATTTTCGGGTGCTGATAGCCATTGCGGTGCATGCGGATAGCTGCGGCCGAGCTTATCCAAGCATGACAAAGATCGCGGCGCTGACCGGCATCGGTCGAGGCGATATCCCGCGTTCGGTACGCCGCCTTGAGCAGGCCCAGCTTTTGCGCCGCGAGAGCCGGGTTGGGGCGTCGGCGCTGAATGCCTATGCGGTGCTTTTTGACATCGGCGAGGCGACCTCAGGTGTCAGCAATTTAGCTGACAGCGAGAATGCTGACAGTGACGCCGCTGACAGCAGAATTGCCGGTCAGGTGTCAGCAATTTCGCCCTCAGGTGTCAGCAATTTCGCCGCGCGTATAGATAACAGACCAAAGAACAGACCAAAGAACATATCTACGACGCGAAACCGCGTCGTGCGGCGCCACATAGTTTCATCAGTCGTCGATGTTCAATTCGAGACTTTCTGGCGGGCCTTTCCCTCTAGGGGGCCGGATCACTCAAATCCGAAAAAGCCTGCGCGCCTGAAATTCGAGGCGGCGGTCAAGCGCGGCGTCGAGCCCGAGCTGATGATCCGCGCGGCGGAGAATTATGCCAAGGCGATGTGGCGCAGCGGCACAGACGGCCGGTACATCAAAACGGCCGAGGTTTGGCTCAACAAGGCTAGTTGGGAGCAGTACGCCGCTGAGGCCGAACCAGATCAGCCGCGAGCGGGGCTAATCTGATGGCGACCATCGCTGAGCAGCTCCTCGAACATGGCATCCGCCCTCGGTCCCACGCCGAGGGAAGGCGACCTCGCCGATGGCGGCCTGCCGAGAGTTTAAGGCGGCGACGCTCGGCGAGATGATCGAGCAGGTCAGCGATTGGTACGAGGCGCTACCCGCGCCAGTCCCGCCACAGCCGCTTGAGCCGGCCCTTCCGATGCCGGTAGCGCCACCGCTTGAGAAGCGGAGTCCGGTTCGGCGCGTCCGGCTGGCGGCTTAGCGACAATGGGCTTCTTTGACGGCGACAACGGCGGCATGTTCGGAACCGGCTTCGGCACGGGGTTCAATTACCAGAACCCCAACACGCTGGGCTGGCTGGGCATGATGTCGGCGCTGGGCGATGCCGCGATGCCGTCGCGGCTTCCGGTGCCGACCGGGGCCGTGCTGGCCAAAATGGCAGGCGGCGCGGCGGCGGGGTCGGGTGCTTACAAAAACCAGCTAGAGGCGGCACAGGCGCAACAGGCGCAGCAACAAGCGGCGCTTACCAAAACGACTGTCACCGCCATCCCGGCCCTTCTTAAGGCATTGGGTGGTGGCCCGAACGGGAGCTTAAACCAGTCGCTCGCTCCGGCACAAACGACGACGCCGACCCTGACGCCGCAAGCGGATACCGGAGGCGGCGACGGCGTTGCATCGGCGACCCCAAGCGGTGCGTTCGATACGGGCGACCCCGACTTAAATCTCGTCGCGAAATACGAGAGCAACTACAACCCGACCGTGGGTTGGGGCGGCACCGATCTGTCCGGCACCAAACTAACCGCCAACGGATTCCCCGACTGGGCAGGGAAGCCGGGACCGAACGGCAATTCCACGGCGGCGGGGCTGTTCCAGATCGAGAAAAGCACATGGAACCCGATTGCCGACAAACTCGGCATCAAGGATTTTTCGGTGCCGTCGCAGATCGCGGTCGCCAATGAACTGAAGAGCCAAAACGGTCTCTCGCCATGGCTGCCGTATAACCCGCGCCTTGCTGCCGCGTACAAGAATGGCGAACAGGTACAGTTTCCCCAAGCTGCCGCCCAGGGCGCAACGCCAGCAGGAGCGCCGACGCAGGTGGCGCAGGGGCCGTCCGCAACGGCTACTGATGCCGCACCGCCAGCAGTGAACGGGATCGCTCCCGCCATAGCTCCGGGCACCTCGCCGAACGGTGCGCAGGGGTACGCCTGGGGGCAGCAAAATGACCCATCGCGAGCAACAACCAACACGCTGCCCAATCCGACGACGTTGACCGGCACGGGGAGGCAGCCAGCGCCCGGTGCGGCGAGCGCCAGTCCGATGGCGCTCTTGGCCGCCGAGATAAAGCGGCGGCAAGCGCAAGGCCAGCCCATCCCCGCCGCTCTCTCCGGGCCAGCATCGGGGCAGCCTGCGCCGGTAGTTTATCCGGCCACCGCTCCACAGACGGCAGGCGCGCCGCAGGGCATAACCGCCCAGGGATCGGCGGCGGATAATTTCAGGCAAGCGCTCTCGGCGGCGTTGACCAAAGCCCCGCCTGCGCCCGGCGCTCCACAAGGGCAGCCCACGGATTTGAGGACGGCTCTGGCGGCGGCATTGACCAAGGCCCCGCCGATGGCTGGCGCTGTTCCTGGCACCGTTCCGCCGATAGCAGCCGCCGCACCGCCGGTAGACGGAGTCGCTCCGATTGCCAACGCCACGCAAGCGGCGATCAACGCCCCGCCGCCGCCCCCTGGCCCCGGTAACACCGTGACGCCGGCAATGCTACAGCGCGCGAATGCCATCGTGGCGCTGTCCAGCATCGCGCATTTTGCCGCGCCCAAATGGGCGGAGGATATGGTTGAGATGGCTCCCGGCATGCCGTTGTCGCCAGAATACAAGCAAGCGATGTCGGCGGCGGCGGCAAGGGGAGAGTTGGGCCTCAAGCCAACGCGGCCCGGCGCGGACTTCCCCGAAGTCGTCAATGGACAGCTGACAGGGCGCGCCACGGTCATGCCAACGCTTCAGAAATTCTCCAACCCTGATGGCAGCACATACCAAGCCTATGTCAGCGCGACGCCGGCCGGCCCGCAGGTGACGCCGATCACGGGTGGAAATGGAAACCAGCCGCTTACGTCAGCAATAAGCCCCGGCACGGAACAAACTCTCAAGGATCGTGCGGCAGCTAACGTTCAGTACGGCAATCTATTGGCGCCCCCGCCAACACCCACCGCGTCGCCCATGCAGGCGCCTGTTGTTCCCGGAACGAACCTTGGCGTGGGGGCAGGATTGTCGGCTCCAACGACGCCTCTGGCAAATCCGGCTCCAACGACGCCTGCGTCGCAAATACCTCTATCGCATAACCCGGTGCCGACATTCCAATCGCCAGAAGACTATAAGCGGTGGAACCAAACTCAGGGTGACACCTATCAAAAGGGGTTAGAGGATACAACGAACCAGCTCAATAAGGTCTACGCTCCTCAAAGCGAGAAGTTTAAGGATCAGTTGGCTCTTACCTCGCAGATAACGGACATTTTGCCTGAGCTTCAGGGCACGATGGGCTGGAGTGCGGATGCCAAACTCAAAGGCGCCAACATTCTAACCTGATCAATTCAGCGCGTGAATGCGGGTATCGCGTCCGGCGGCTCCCACTCGCGCATAGGGTGTACTGCGGGATGGCGCCGGTGGCGCGATTTCTTTGGGTTTGAGGTTGCAGGGATTT
>Ga0075522_10004096_pt1 | contig 10480 bp, 7 predicted proteins | sample NGEPerA_FD_74796 | JGI IMG/M metagenome (GOLD analysis project Ga0075522, IMG submission 74796) | Arctic peat soil microbial communities from the Barrow Environmental Observatory site, Barrow, Alaska, USA - NGEE PermafrostL2-A | ecosystem: Environmental > Terrestrial > Soil > Wetlands > Peat ...
GAAGCGCCGGCGGTTTGCGATTACGTGTGGGGGATTTTGCCGGTGGAGACGAAGGCGATTCATGGGATGTACTCGGGCGCGGAGGTGTTTCAACTGGTCGACAATCCAAAACCGGTTGCCGCGCAAAATATGACGACGCTGCCGCTGCCCGGGGAGCTGCTCTATTTCTACGATGAGGGTGGGAATGTGACGAGTCCGGCGCGGGTGGTGGGAGAGATTTGCCTGGTGTATGGCCGGGGAGTGAGTCTGAAAGGGCCGGAGGGCGCGCCGACATATGCGAGTTTGTTTGCGCGGATTCCGGGCGATTGGAAGTATGACTGGAAGGAGTTTGCGCAGGCCTGCCGTCGCTGCCGCTGGGAGGGTCCGCAGGTGCTGAGGATCGAGGCGGAATGGGGATAGGACGCGTCGATCTGAACCCCTGGGAGATTGCGATCTTCGTCGGCTATTTGCTGCTGACGGTCGCGGTCGGGTTCTTCGTCGCGCGCAAAGGCCGGGAAAATTCTCGCGACTACTTTATGGGCGCGAAGACGCTGCCATGGTATGTGGTGGGCACGTCGATGATGGCGACGGCGGTGAGCAGCGAACAGTTCATCGCGCAGGTGGGCGCGGGGTACAGACACGGGATTGTGATCGCGGCGTTCGGGTGGAATGCGTGGATCGTTTATACGCTGCTGATCTGGGTGTTTCTGCCGTACTACATGCGGACCCGGCTGTACACGATGCCGGAGTTTCTGGAGCGGCGCTACAATCCGGCGGCGCGTTATTTGTTTGCGGTGTTTTGCGTGGTGGGCTATTTGTTTTCGCTGATTGCGGGGCCGTTGTATGCGGGCGGGTTGGCGCTGCAAAGTATGTTCGGGATCAACCTGGTGTGGGGGATTATTTTTCTGGGTGTGCTGACCGGTGCGTATACGGTCTACGGCGGTTTGAAGTCGGCGGCGTGGACAGACTTTATGCAGATTGCGGTGCTGCTGGTGGGCGGCGTGCTGGTGCCGATCATCGGCTTGGAGAAGGTGGGTGGGCTGGCGCACCTGATGCATGAGTTTCCGGCGAAGTTTCAGGTGTTTCATGGGCCGAAGGACCAATTGTTTCCGGCGACGGGTGTGTTTACGAGTTTTCTGAGCGTGGGCATCTGGTACAACTGCACGAGCCAGCATATTGTGCAGCGCTGCCTCGGCGCGAAGGACGAGTGGAACGCGCGGATGGGCGTGGTGACCGCGGGATTCCTGCACATTGTGACGCCCATACTGTTTGTGGTGCCGGGGATTATCGCGTTCAAGCTATTTCCCCATCTGCCGCAGCCTGACCAGTCGTATGTGCTGCTGGTGGAGTCGCTGGTGCCGCATGGGCTGCGTGGGCTGATCCTCGCGGCGATTGCGGCGGCGCTGATGTCGCATCTTTCGGCGATGATCAATTCGACTTCGACCATTCTGACGATGGATGTGTACAAGCGGCTGTTCAGGCCGGAGGCGAGCGAGGGCTCGCTGGTGCGGTTTGGGCAGTGGAGCGGGGCGGTGGTGATGACGCTGGGGATCGCGGTGGCGATATGGTTCAGCACGTCGCATAGCTCGCTGTTCGTGCTGATCCAGGAGGGGTTTGCGTATATTGCGCCGCCGTTTGCGGTGATCTTTACGATGGGATTGCTGTGGAAGCGCGCCAATGGGACGGCGGCGCTGGCGACGATTGTGGGGGGATTCGCATTTACGATTTTTCTCCAGTTTTATCTGTTTCGGCTGGCGGTGTTTGTACCGTATGCGAACTACCTGCACCGGGCGCTGGTGGCGTGGGTGTTCTGCATGATTGTGATGATTGCGACTTCTTTGCTGACTGCCGTGCCGGCGGTGGAGAGGACGCGGGGTATTATCTGGCATCCGGGGTACGCTGCACTGCCGGTTGGGGAGCAGCGGCGGTATGGCGGGTGGAAAGACCTGCGGCTGTGGTGGGGGCTTTACGTTTTGTCGGTGCTTTCGATTTACGGGTTCTTCCTTTGGTTTCACTTTCAGCATCCGGAGATTCCATGAGCAGGCGCGAGGGGGTAGACATCTGGTGCGAAGGCGGCGCGGTTTCGGCCGAGCCGGCGGATGGCGCACGGGCCGGGGCCGTGGTGCTCGAACAGGGCGGGAACGCAATGGATGCGGCGGCGGCGGCGTGCCTGGCGTGTGCGGTGGTTGAGCCGCAGGCGGTTGATATCGGTGGGTACGCGCTGGCGGGGGTGGTGCTCGAAGGCGAGACGGGGCGGGTTTGGTCGGTGGATGCGAATACAGTTGCGCCGATGGCAGCGACTGCCGACATGTTCCAGACCATTCCGATTGGAACTGGCCGGCCAACGGTGAATGAGCTGGAGTTTGGCTGTTCGGTTGTTGATCAGGCGAATTTTTATGGGCCGCTGGCGGTGTCGGTGCCGGGATTTTTGGGCGGCGTTGGCGTGCTGTCGGAACGGTGGGGACGGTTGCCGTGGAAGGCGATTGTCGGGCGGGCGAAGGCGATTGTTGAGGACGGAATTCCGTATGCGAGGGTCGCAAAGGATGTCGAGTTCAAGCGCGCGGCGATCGAGCGTTATCCGGCGAGCGTCGCGCTGCTGATGCCGGAGGGTATGGCTCCAGAGACACTGTGGATGCGGCCTGAGTTGGTGCAGACGTTGGAGCGGTTGGGCGATGTCGGCTGGCGGGATTTTTATTCCGGGGAAATTGGGCGGGCGATTGCCGATTTCGTGCAGGAGCAGGGTGGCATACTGACGCGCGAGGATATGGCGGCGTTTGAGCCGCGGATTACTGAGCCGATTGCAGGGCGGTATCGCGGCGCTGAAGTTTATACGGCGATTGCGCAGAATGGCGGCTTTAGCGTGATCGACGGGCTGGCTGATCTGGAGCGGGAAGAGTTGCCGTCCGATGGCGATCCTGCTTATTGGGACAGCATGGCGAAGGCTCTCACGGGGATGTGGAGCAAACGGCTGGCGGATTCGCCGCATTCGGGGACGGGGTGGCAGGGGACGATTCATGTCTCGGCGACCGACCGCTTCGGCAACCTGGTGAGTGCGACGATTACGCAGGGCGGGCTGTTTGGGTCGTGCCTCGCGGTGCCGGGGACGGGGATCATTCTGGCGCATGGCATGTGCCGGTTCGATCCGCATCCGGGGCGCGCGAATTCGGTGGGAGCGGGGAAGCAGCCGCTGAATAATCTGTGCCCGCTGATGATCCGCATGAAGGACCGCGATGTTGCGGTGGGGGTGCGCGGGGGGCGGCGAATTGTCAGTGTCGCATTGCAGTTGGCGCAGCGGATTGTCGATGGCGAGGCGAGTGTGTATGAGGCGGCTGTGGCGCCGCGGATTCATACGATCAACGGAGAGCCGCTGGAGGTTTCGGACAACTTCGATCCGGCGATACGGCAGGCGTTGGAGCGAATGGGCTATCGGACGGTAGTGCCCAACGAAGTGGCAGGCGGCGCACATGGAGCGGAGTTCTTTCACGCATGGCGCAGGATCAGGGCGGGCGGAAATATCTGGGCTGCGGGGATTTGACGATGAAGATTACGCATATTGAATGCATTCCGGTGCGTGTACCGATACGGCCGGAGGTTGCGATTCGGGCGAAGGGTGGGATGCATTCTGTGTCGCCGTTTCTGCTGGTGAAGGTGCATACGGATGAGGGGCTGTATGGATTGGGGGAAGTTTCGTGTACGCCGCGCTGGAGCGGGGAGGACCAGTTCACGGCGGCGCACTTTGTAAGGACGCTTCTGGAGCCGGCGCTGGTGGGGGAAGACCCGCGCGAGATCGAGCGGCTGAGTGCGCGGATGCGCGGAGCTTTGGCGGGCAATCCGTTTACCAAGGCGGCGCTGGAGATGGCGCTGTGGGACATTGCGGGCAAGGCGGCGGGAGTGCCGGTGTATCGTCTGCTCGGCGGGCCGGTGCGGGAGTCGGTGCCGATCAAGTGGTCGATTTCCGGGGTTGAGCCGGAACGTGCGGCGGCGATTGCGCGGTGGGCTCTGGAGCAGGGCTTTGAGACGGTGAAGGTCAAAGTGGGGATCGACGCGGAGCAGGATGTCGCGCGGGTGCGCGCGGTGCGGGCGGAGATTGGCGACAAGGTGCGGCTGGGCGTGGATGCGAATGGGGCATGGACGCCGGCGGAGGCGGTGACGATGATTCGGCGGCTGGAGGAGTTTGGGATCTACTTTGCGGAGCAGCCGGTGCCTGCGGGAGATGTGGGGTGGCTGGCCGAGGTGCGAGGGCAGGTGTCGGTGCCGATTGTGGCGGATGAGAGTGTGTACTCTCCGCAGGATGCGATGGGGATCGTGAAGGCGGGTGCGGCGGATGCGCTTTCGGTGTATGTGGGGAAGGCTGGGGGAATTGCGGGGGCGTTTGCGATAGCGGCGATTGCGGATGCGGCCAAGCTCGGCTGCACGATTGGGAGCAATCTGGAGCTGGGCGTGGGGACGGCGGTGATGATCCACTTGGCGATGGCCGCGCCGGGGATTACGGGGGAGCAGTATCCGTGCGATATTATCGGGCCGCTCTACTATACGGACGACATCCTGACGGAACCGCTGCCGCTGGTGCGGGGCCGGGCGCTGGCGATCGACCGGCCGGGGCTTGGTGTGGAGCTGGATGAGGAGAAGGTGAAGATGTATCGGGTGGAGTAGCTACATGGCGGTCCATCCGCCGTCGACCGGGATGGCGGCGCCGGTGATGTAGGAGGCGGCGTCGGAGGCGAGGAAGAGAGCGGCATAGGCTACTTCTTCGGGGGTTCCGGTGCGGCCGAGGAAGGTCTTCGATAGCTGGCGCTGGTGGAGATCGCTGCCGGGTTGGGGCGATATGCGGGTCTGGATGGCTCCTGGGCAGATGGCGTTGGCGCGGATGTTGTGCGAGCCGTAATCGTATGCAATGCTGCGGGTGAGGCCGATGATGGCGTGCTTGATGCTCGTGTAAGCGGCGGAGTCGCGTCCGGCGACGAGGCCCTGCACCGAGGCGATGTTGATGATGGAGCCGCTCTGCTGGCGAACCATGTAGGGCAGCGCGGCGGCGGTGAAGCGCTGCGTTCCGAGGAGGGAGACGCGGTAGCAGCGGTCCCACTCCTCGTCGGCGGCGTCGGCTGAAGCGTGGCCGGGGCCGATGTAGGCGGCGTTGTTGCAGAGGATGTCGATGCGGCCGTTCAGAGCGGCGGCGGCTTCTATGACACGCTGCACGTCGGCTGGTTCGGAGACGTCGGCGGGGACGAAGGTCATGTTGGCGAGATCATCGCACCAGGGCGCTGGCTCGATGTCGGCGACGACGACGAGGGCTCCGGCTAGGCCGAATAGCTCGGCGATGGCGCGGCCGATGCCGTGGGATGCTCCGGTGACGATGGCGACCTTGTTGTCGAGGGTGATCACAGCTCGTTTGCCAGTGGCTTTCCCGCGCGTCCGACGTGTGCGCGCGTGATGGTGGTGCGGCTGAGGTTGGCGGCGTAGAGGAAGCCGTCGCGGAAGGCGAGGTTGGTTGGGCCTCCGAGGAGAATGCCCCAGCGGTCGTGGGCGAAGAGCGTTGTTTCTCCGGTCGGGGCGATGCGGTGGATGTCGTCCGAGGCGTAGCAGGAGGCGAAGAGATGGCCTTCGGCGTCCAGGGCGAGGCCGTCGGGGAAGCGACCGATGTTCTCGGCGTAGATCGTCGATGCGCCGGTGGCGAGGTCGATGCGGTGGATGCTGTCGGTGTCGCTTTCGACCATGAAGAGGTGCTGTTCGTCGGCGCTGAGGGCGAGGCCGTTGGCGTAGCCCAGAGGACCGGAGACTATCTCTCCGCGGCCGTCAAGAGCGTATTTGAGGAGCCAGCCGTTGCGCTTGCTCCAGTTGCCGGAATCGGTGACGTAGTAGTTGCTGTGGCGGTCGAATACGCCGTAGTTCGGGGAGACAAGTTGGTGGGAACCCAGACTCTTGGAGAAGACCGACCACTGGCCTGAGCGGGAGACACGGAGGATTCCGTGGCGCGGGTTGCAGACGAAGAGTTCCGCGTCGTCCGGGGTCCAGGCGATTCCGGCGGAGAAGCCTCCTGTTTCCGCGATGGTCTGGACTGCTCCGGTGGGCGAGATGGAGTAGATTTGGCCGGCTTCTCCTCCTGCCCAGAGAGTGCCGGTGCGGTCGAAGGCGAGGCATTCGGGGTGGTCGAGTCCGGTGGCGAAGATTTCGAACCGGTCGATGGGAATTTCTGGTGTGATATGGTCCATCCCCTCCCCCCTGTTTTTGCGTAAAGTCCATTATCGATAGGACTTAGGTTCGAACCTTGGGTCCGCCGGTGGTGCGGTCGGCTTCCAGCTTCCAGGGGAGGTGGTGGTGAGCGGGCTGGGGCTCGAACCCAGGACCAACGCCTTAAAAGGGCGATGCTCTACCAACTGAGCTACCCGCTCGTGCTCCAACGTTAGGTTAGCACGGTGGATTGAGGATGACATAGTGGATGCCCCTCGTGAGAAAACACTCATGGAATGCGCGGAATTGCCGAACACTCGGAAGGAAGGTTTATGTCGTAATGAGACGTTACTAGATTGAAACCAAAGTAACCCATTTCTAACACCGTTGGTTGATTGACGAGGGCGGGGCTGGGACTTAGCCTCGACTTACTGTGCAACCCATGTGTTTGCCTGAGTTTATTGTGGGTCTTCCACCTCAAGCGAAAGTGTTGAATCTAACCGCATTGGACAGGAACCGAGGCTGTGCATGGACCGGATAGAGACAGAGACAATCGACGAGACGCCATCCGAGAACCCCGAAGATGTGGCGGTCCTTTACTCGTGGGCCAAGCTGCAAGGCGCGAAGTACAGGGATTTTTCTGCGTCACGGCGGGCTTACCGGGCGCAGATGCGTCATCGCGCGGCGGAATTGCAGCGGGAAACGGAAAGGCGGGCCCAACTGGAGGCAGAAGCGACCGCAGAGGCAACGGAAAAGGCGGCCCGCGAAGCCGCGGACGCGGCACGCTTCCATGACAGCGAGGCCCGGAGGGCGGCGCTGGCGGCCAAACAGGGGGAATCGGTCATCGAAGAAGCCGCCAGCGCGAGGGCGATGAGGACGGCGTCGGAGTTGGCGCGGCGGGCGGCGTCGGAGCGGGTGGAAGCGGCCCGGCGCGCGGAAGCTGTGGCGGCGGCCGAAGCGGCGGCCCGGCGTGAAGAGTTGGAGATGGCAGAGGCGCATGCTTCGGCGCAGCGCCAGGCGCGGCAGTATTACGAGCCCGACGCGCGGCGGAAGGTTGCGGAGGCAACGCAGCCCACGGGAGGCACAACCCCCGATCCTTATACCGCTGATGCCGCGCAGACCCGGCCGGACCGGACGGTTCGCCAGGGGAACCCGCCGGAAGACGATATGCAGCCGATGCGCTATCGGCAAACGCGGGACAGCGGCCGGCATGTCATTGCGCAATCGGACCCGGCGCATCAGCCGAACCCGGGCGCGCGGCTGGAGCGTGAGGCGGAGATTGCAGCTGCGAGATCGGCTGCGGCGATGGCGGAGAAGAACGGGGACGTGCAGTTTTACTCGCCCCGGCCCGCGGAGCCCGCGAAGACGCGGGACCGGAGAGTGCAAGAGGCGACCGAACAGGAACTGACGGGCCAGGAACGAAGACTGTACGACCAGCGGGCCCATGATCGCGAATCGCAGACTACGGAACGGGAGCCATGGTTCCCAGAGCGGATACAAATGTCACGAGAGACGGAAGAAATGTCGCCGGAGCGCGCGTCGTACGCGACCGGCAGTGAAGTCATGCGTGACGCTTATGCCGCCCGCGTGGCGGCAGCGCCGGCGGTGCGAACGCACAACGGGCTGCGGGTACCGGCGGCGCGGGCGCCGGATTCTCTGGGGTATGCGGAGCCGAAGGCGGCGGCGCGGGCGGAGTTTCGTCCGGAGCCGCGTACGGACGTTCCGCTGGAGCCGAATGCCTTGTCGATGGTGGAAATCGACGGCGTGCTGCAACCGGACCGCAGGCGCAAGCCGCGTCCCGACTTCAGCAACCTGCCGTTGCGGGACTACCGGCCGGAGCCGGAGATGGAAATAACCGCGGCCGATGAGGACGATGCGGGGGTGCCGGCTTGGATCTACGGTGACACGCCGCGTCCGGAGGCGAAGCGTCCGCCGCCGGCCGGTTCGCCGGTGGACGATACGCTGCAGCACACGCGGGAGCGGGTGGCGTCGCGGTGGTTTGCGCTGAAGGGCGTGTTCGACCAGGGGGCGACCGATACGGAGGAGGGACAGCAACGGGCCAGGGAGATGCGCGCTCCGCTGGCGACCGTGTTTTCTCTGGCGGGCGGCGTGGGCAAGACAAGTTTGATCGCGACGCTGGGGCGGGCGCTTTCTTCGACCGGAGAACGGGTGCTGCTGACCGATACGACATCGCATGGGCTGCTGCCGTTTTACTTTGGCGCGAGCGAGCTGCGTCCGGGAGCCGTGCGTACGTTTTCGCCGCCGGCGGGAAGCTCGGACGCGCCGATCTATATGGTCAGCTACGACGTGAATGAGCGGACCGGGGACGTGGAGTCTCAGGAGTGGCTGGACGATGAGTTGACCAAGAGCAGCCGCAACATGCAGCGGGTGCTGGTGGACCTGACGCCGGGCGCGGCGTGGGTGGCGCGGCGGCTGGCGCGGATGGATTCGACGATGCTGGTGCCGGTGGCGCCGGACATGAACTCGGTGATCAGCCTGGCTGGCGTGGAGAAGTTTTTTGCGGGGATGGTGGACAGCGATGGACGACCGGTGCAGCCTTTCTATGTGCTGAACCAGTTCGATGCTTCTCTGGCGCTGCATCTGGACGTGCGCGAGGTGCTGCGGCAACAGCTTGGAGACCGGTTGCTGCCGTTCGCAATCCGGCGGTCTCCGGCGGTGTCGGAGGCGCTGGCGGAGGGGATGACGGTGATCGACTATGCGCCGGATTCGGCCGTCGCGGGCGATTATATGAACGTGGTTGCATGGCTGCGGGCGCAGGTGGCGCCGGCGGCCGCGGACTTCCGCAGCGCGCGATGGAGCGAACGGAGCGATCAATGATCGAGTCTCCGCTTTGGAGACAACTCGAAGCCGGAGACAATGTTTTTTTCTGGACTGTAAGGGCGGCGATCCTGGTGGGGGGCGTGGTGTTCCTGCTGTTGGCGGGAGTGCTGGATCTGGCGTGGCCGCAGCAGGCGCTGCTGGGACTGGTGACCCTGGTGGCGGCGATCTGGATGAACCGGGCGTCGATGTCGTACCTGGTGACGCTGACGCTGATTCTGCTGTCGTGCTACTCGACGTTTCGGTATGGGTGGTGGCGGCTTTCGACCGTGTACCGGTTTTTTGAGGGTTCCGGCGCAAAGTGGACGTGGCTGGATGCGTTCTTTATCGGGCTGCTGCTGATGGCGGAGGCTTATTCGTTCTGCGTTCTCGCGCTGGGATATGCGCAGACGCTGTGGCCGCTGCGGAGGACTCCGGCGCCCCTGCCCGAGGACACGCGGGAGTGGCCGGAGATCGACCTGCTGATCCCGACGTATAACGAGCCGTTGAACGTGGTGCGTTATACGGCGCTGGCGGCGATGAATATCGACTGGCCGGCGGACAAACTGAATGTGTACATCCTGGACGACGGGAAGCGGGAAGAGTTTCGGGCGTTCGCGGAAGAAGCCGGCATCGGCTACATGACGCGCGACGACAATGAGCACGCGAAAGCCGGGAACATCAATCACGCGCTGGAGCGGCTGGATGCGCCGTTTGTGGCGGTCTTCGACTCCGACCATGTGCCGACGCGGAGCTTTTTTCAGGTGACGATGGGGTGGTTCGGGCGCGATCCGAAGCTGGGGTTGTTGCAGACGCCGCACCATTTTTATTCGCCCGATCCGTTTGAGCGGAACCTGGGGCAGTTTCGGACGATTCCGAATGAGGGCGAGCTTTTTTACGGCGTGGTGCAGGACGGCAACGACTTCTGGAATGCGACGTTTTTTTGCGGCTCGTGCGCCGTGATCCGGCGCGAGGCGCTGGATGCGATTGGCGGGATCGCAACCGAGACCGTCACCGAGGATGCGCATACTTCGCTGCGCATGCAGATGCATGGGTGGAACACGGCGTACATCAATATTCCGCAGGCGGCGGGGCTGGCGACGGAGCGGCTGAGCGGGCATGTGAAGCAGAGGATTCGGTGGGCGCGGGGGATGATCCAGATTTTGAGGATCGACAACCCGCTGTTCGCGCCGGGGCTGACGGCGGCGCAGAGGCTTTGCTACTTCAATGCGATGATGCACTTTTTGTATGCGCTGCCGCGGTTGATTTTTTTGACCGCGCCGCTGATTTATCTGGTTTTCAAGCATACGAATATTCCGGGGTACTGGGCGGCGATTTTTGCGTATGCGCTGCCGCATCTGGTGCTGTCGTATTTGACCAACTCGCGGATACAGGGGCAGCATCGGCACTCGTTCTGGAACGAGATTTATGAGACGGTGCTGGCGCCGTATATTTTTCTGCCGACGATGTTGGCGCTGATCCATCCGAAGGGCGGGAGCTTCCATGTGACGGCGAA
>Ga0075522_10004098_pt1 | contig 10473 bp, 10 predicted proteins | sample NGEPerA_FD_74796 | JGI IMG/M metagenome (GOLD analysis project Ga0075522, IMG submission 74796) | Arctic peat soil microbial communities from the Barrow Environmental Observatory site, Barrow, Alaska, USA - NGEE PermafrostL2-A | ecosystem: Environmental > Terrestrial > Soil > Wetlands > Peat ...
GGCGGCGCTTTGCACCCGGCCGAAAGTGAAGATCTGGCCCGCGATCTGTTCGGCGCGGCTGCCCGGCCGCTCCAGCCCCATCAGCAGGCCCGATTTCAATTGCGCCTTGGCGCGGGCCAATTCCGCATCCGTCACCACACGGCAAAGCCCTTCCATCTCGCCTGCGATCACCGCGGACACTTCGGCGGCTTCCGCTTCACCGGTGCCCACATAGATGCCGGTGAAGCCGCCATCCTGGAAATTGTTGGTGAAGGCATAGATGGAATAACAGAGGCCCCGCTTTTCACGCACTTCCTGGAACAGGCGTGATGACATGCCGCCGCCCAGGACCACGGCATGAAGCTGGGCGATATAGAAATCCTCGTCATTGGCGGCGATGCCGGGGAAGGCATAAGCGATGTGGGCCTGCTCGAGGTCTTCCTCGACGCGGATCTCGCCGCCCACATAATGCGCCGCAGGACTTACCGGCGCCGATCCTGCCTTGAGGCCAGCGAATTTCTCTTCAGCGATGCGAACGATCTCGCCATGTGAGACCGCGCCGGAACAGACCAGGGTCATGCCGCCCGCGCGATAACGCCTTGCGCTGTAATTGCGCAACGCCGCCGGCGTGAAAGACGTCACTGTCTTCTCGTCACCCAGGATCGACCAGCCCAGAGGCTGGTTCTGATAGATCACATTCTGCAGATGGTCGAAGATGATGTCGTCGGGGGTGTCGCGCGCCTGTCCCAATTCCTGCAGCACCACCTGGCGCTCGCGCTCCAGCTCGCCGGCCTCATAGGTGGAATGGACCAGGATGTCGGCGACGATATCCAGCGCCAATGGGACATCATTCTTCAGGACCCGCGCATGGAAGGCGGTCTGCTCGCGGCTGGTATAGGCGTTGACGTACCCGCCGGCTGCTTCGATCTCCTCGGCGATCTGGCGCGCACTGCGGCTGGCGGTGCCCTTGAACGCCATATGCTCCAGCATGTGGGAGATGCCCATTTCACCGGGCAATTCATCCCGGCTACCCGTCCCCACCCAGACGCCCAAAGCGGCGCTTTCCAGATTGGTCATAGGATCCGAGATTATTGTCAAACCATTGGAAAGTCTTGATATTTCTATGTTCATGCCGTCAGTCTAGAAGAGATGAACTGGCGAATCAAAGAGAGCTTGTTGGGCAGGATTTCAAGCTTTTCGGGAAGCGCCAGAAGCCGTTCCAGCTGCTCCGGCAGGACCGGCGGCGTGCCGGTGGCCTGGGTCACCGCGTCAGCGAATTTGGCGGGATGGGCGGTCGAAAGCACCACCACCGGCTCCTCAGGGAAACCTAGCTTGCGCGAAGCCGAGAAGGCCACCGCGGTATGGGGATCGATGATCCGGTTCTGAACACCGGCGACAGCGTTGATGGTGGCGAGCGTCTCCTGGTCGTCACTGGATTTCGCGGCATAGCGCGCGCGGAGCGAGACCAGGACCCTGGGCGGCAATTCGAGACGCCGGTCGCGGGCGAAATCGTCCATCGCGGCGTGGGTCCAAGCGCTGTCGCGTTCCGACGCTTCGAACAGCGCCCGTTCGAAATTGGAGGCGACCTGGATGTCCATTGATGGGCTCAGCGTGTGATGCGCCTCGCCCGCCGCATAAACGCCGTCGTTCAAGGCACGGGCCATGATGTCGTTGGCGTTGGTGGCGATCACTAGCTTCTTCGCCGCAAGGCCCATGCGCTGCGCCGCTTCGCCCGCAAAAATGTCGCCGAAATTGCCGGTGGGCACCACGAAGATGGCAGGCTGGGCCAATTGCGATGCGGCGGTGAAGTAATAGACGCTTTGCGCGGCGATGCGCACGAAATTGATGGAATTGACGGCGGTAAGCCCGATCTCGCGAGCGAATTGTTTTTCCGCGAACAAGCCTTTGACGATGCCCTGGGCGTCATCAAAACTGCCGTCCAGCGCGATGTTATGGACATTGGCGTGACCGCTGGTGGTCATCTGGCGGCGCTGAATCTCGCTGACGCGATCCTTGGGATGGAGCACAAAGACATCGATATTGGGAAGTCCGCCCAGGGCGGCGATCGCCGCCGATCCGGTGTCGCCCGAGGTTGCCGCCACCACGGTGGCCCGGCCGCCCCGGCGCTTCAGCGCACGGGCGAACAGCCGACCTAATATTTGAAGCGCGATGTCCTTGAAGGCGAAAGTGGGACCGTGAAACAATTCCAGCAGATAGCGGTTGCCGCTCATGGGCACCAAGGGCGCGATCTCCGGCACGGTGAAGCCGGCATAAGCGGCTTCGATGTCTTCCTTAAATTCGGCGGGAGTAAAGCTTTCGCCCACAAAATGGGAAAGGATTTCGAACGCGACATCCTGGTAACGCTTGCCCCTGAACCCCGCGATCTGCTGCGGAGAAAAATGCGGCCACGCCGCCGGCATATAAAGTCCGCCATCCGGCGCCAGCCCGGCCAGCAGCACTTCGGCAAAACCGGTTTCGGGGGCATTGCCTCGCGTGGATATGAAGCGGCTGGCGTCGGACACTTTTCTCTCCGTCAGGTCCAGCGCAGCCGGCCCTTGGACATGTGATAGGCGAGATAGACGCCGATCAGGCCTGCCGCAAGCCCAAACCAGGTGATGACGTAGGAGAGATGGTTGTTGGGCACGTCCACCACCGTCTGCCCGCCCTTGGGCCAGCCGCCCGGATTGGGCGCGGCGTCGGCCTCGATCACTACCGGCGCCGCCAGACTGACATGATCCGAAGCAGCGATCGCCTTGACGTCCCGCGCATACCAAATGCGATGGGCAAGGTCGGGCGCCGGGGTGAACAGGCCTGGGCCGTCAGGCGTGCGCCAGATGCCGACGATATGGGTCTGGCCTTCGATCTGGCCTTGAGCCCGGCTGGCCGGATCGCGCTTGTCGATGGGCACCATGCCGCGATCCACCAGATAGGCATGGCCCGCGTCAGTCATAAACGGTGACAGCACATGATAAACCGGCATCCCTCCCGGGCCGGTGGTGAAGACATATGACTCCTTGGAATTGTCGAAGCGGCCGTTCAGCGCGACGCGGGCATAGTCATTCTGCGGCACCCAAGTGAAGGCTGCGCCGGCGCCGTCCACCGCGACGGGCGCGGCGTGCATCTTGCGGTCCATGGTGGCGATCAGGTCGAGCTTCCAGTGCAGCCGCTCAACCTGCCACACCCCAAGGCTGATCAGAATCGCGGTCATGATCGCTACCGCAATGGTGAAGCCGGGATACGGGCGGAAGCTGACGGCCATCAGTGAAGCCGCCCTTCTCCCGCCTTGTGCTTGTACTGCAGCACCAGCAGCGTGGATTTAGAGAGGCGCAGGAACAGAAGGCTGAGGATCACGATCAGGGGAATCCACAGCACCGCATGCACCCAATAGGGCGGCGAGAAGGTGAACTCCACATAAAGCGCCAGCGCCGCCACGATGGCGCCCACGATCAGGATGCCGAACACCGCCGGCCCGTCGCCCGCATCGAACATGGCGTAATCCAGGCCGCAGGACGGGCAGAGCGGTTTGAGCTTGATATAGAAGTCAAACAACGGCCCCTGCCCGCATTGCGGACAGAGGCCGAGGAATGCGCAACGCGCTGTATTAGGCAGCCGACACCGGTCCTTGGCCCCACACATAAATACAGGCGAAGAGGAACAGCCACACCACGTCGACGAAGTGCCAGTACCAGGCCGCCGCCTCGAAGCCGAAATGGCGGGTGGGCGTGAACTGGCCGGCGATGGCGCGTCCCAGGCACACGGTGAGGAAGATGGTGCCGATGATCACATGGGCGCCATGGAAGCCGGTCGCCATGAAGAAGGTCGAGCCATAGATGGCTTCGAAATTGCCCGCTTGGGCCAGCGATACATGCGCCGCATCGGTCAAGGGCGCCAGCGCCAGATGATTAAAGCCGAAGGTGAAGGGCGCGTGGGTATACTCGTAAGCCTGCACGCCGGTGAAGCTCGCACCCAGCAGCACGGTGATCAGGAGGCCCTGGATCGCGCCCTTGCGGTCGCCCATCTGGAGCGCGTGATGCGCCCAGGTGACGGTGGTGCCCGAAGTAAGCAGGATCAGAGTGTTGAGCAGCGGGAAATGCCAGGGATCGAGCGTGACGATGCCCGCGGGCGGCCAGGAGCCGATGCCAACATCGGCGGGGAAGACCGCCGAATTGAAATAAGCCCAGAACCAGGCCACGAAGAACATCACTTCCGAGGCGATGAACAGCAGCATGCCGTAGCGCAGATGCAGCTTCACCACCGGCGTGTGATTTCCCAGCACGACGGATTCGCGCACCACGTCGCGCCACCAGCCCGCCATAGTGTAGAGCACCAGCGCCAACCCGATGATGAAGATCCAGGGCTGGCCGTTCACCGGCAGGCCGAAGAAGCCGGTGTAATCCTTGTTCATCCAGAACACGGCGCCCACCAGCATGGTGAAAGCGCCAATCGAACCCACAATCGGCCAGGGGCTGGGTTCGACCAGATGATAATCGTGCCTGACTTCGCCGCTCATAAAACTAGCCCCTCTAGTGGCTTATATTCCCGTGCCATTGCACGATCGACATTACAAAAAACAAGATCACCAAGCCGCCCAACGCCAGCGCCAACGCGATGTTGCGCTTGCGCCGCTCGCGGCCGGCTCTGCTGTTCTGGTCGAACGGATCATCATCCATCGCCTCATGCCCAGAGCGGAGGAAGATGGAGCAGCCGCTCCACGATCAGGGCCGCGAAAGGCACAAAAATATAGAGCAGCGAGACGCCAAACAGCCGCTTGGCGGCGGGTTCCTTCACCTCGTCGCGTTCGCGCCAGGTGGCGAAAGCCTCAAGCAGCATCCAGAAACCCATCGAGGCCGACGTCACCAGATAGAGCATGCCGCCCAGGCCGATGAAGGCCGGAACCACGCCCAAAGGCGCCAGGATCAGCGAATAGGCCAGGATGTGGCGGCGGGTGACGGTCTTGCCGCGCACCACCGGCAACATCGGTATGCCGGCCTTGGCGTAATCGTCGCAACGCCACAGCGATAGCGCCCAGAAATGGGGCGGCGTCCACATGAAGATGATCGCCACCAGCACGATGGGCGCGAGACTGAGATTGCCGGTCACTGCCGCCCAGCCGATGGCCGGAGGAAGCGCGCCCGCCAAGCCGCCGACCACGATATTCTGAGGCGTGCGGCGCTTCAGCCAGAGCGTATAGACCACGACATAGAAGAAGATGGTGAACGCCAGAAGCGACGCCGCCGGCCAATTGACGAACAGCCACATGGTGGCGACGGAGAACGCCGACAGCGTCCAGCCGAAGGCCATCGCGTCCTCACGCACGACATGGCCCATGGGAATGGGCCTGGTCGCGGTGCGGGTCATGATGCCGTCAATGTCGGAATCATAGGCCATGTTGAGCGCACCGCTCGCGCCCGCCGCCAGCGCGATGCAGAGCAGCGCGGTGAAGGCGGTGAGCGGATGGACATGGCCCGGCGCGGCGACAATCCCCGCCAGTCCCGTGAACACGACAAGCGACATCACGCGCGGCTTGAGCAGCGCGAAAAAGTCCCCGACCGTCGTCACCCGGGAATAGTTGAGGGTCTCCGTAATGGCCATACGCGTTGGTCTCGACCTTCCTTAATGGATATGCGGCAATTCGTTGAACTGGTGGAACGGCGGCGGCGACGGCAGCGTCCATTCCAAGGTGGTCGCGCCCACACCCCAGGGATTGTCGCCCGCCTTGCGCTTGACGATGAAGGCCTCAACCAGCATGGCGAGGAAAACCAGCACGCCGAAGCCGGCGATGAAAGCGCCGATCGACGAGACAAAATTCCATCCCGCGAAAGCATCGGGGTAATCCGCGTAACGGCGCGGCATGCCCGACAGACCCAAGAAGTGCATGGGGAAGAAGGCGAGGTTCACGCCCACGAAGGTGATCCAGAAATGCAACTTGCCCAGGAGCTCGTTGTACATATAGCCGGTGATCTTCGGGAACCAGAAATAGAAGCCGGCGAAAATGGCGAACACCGCGCCCAGGCTCAGCACATAGTGGAAATGCGCCACCACGTAATAGGTATCCTGCAGCACCACATCGACGCCGGCATTGGCCAGCACGACGCCGGTGACGCCGCCCACGGTGAAGAGAAAAATGAAGCCGACCGCCCACAGCATCGGTGTCTTGAACTCGATCGAGCCGCCCCACATGGTGGCGATCCAGCTGAAGACCTTGATGCCGGTGGGAACCGCGATCACCATGGTGGCGAACACGAAATAGGCCTTGGTGTCGACCGACAGGCCCACTGTATACATGTGGTGCGCCCAGACCAGGAAGCCGATGAAGCCGATCGCCACCATGGCGTAGGCCATGCCGAGATAGCCGAACACCGGACGCTTGGAGAAAGTAGAGACTACCTGGCTGACCATGCCGAAGCCCGGCAAAATCAGAATGTAAACTTCGGGATGGCCGAAGAACCAGAACAGATGCTGGTAGAGGATGGGATCGCCGCCGCCCGCCGGATTAAAGAAGCTGGTACCGAAATGACGGTCGGTGAGCAGCATGGTGATGGCGCCAGCCAGAACCGGCAGCGACAGAAGCAGCAGGAACACCGTCACCAGGATCGACCACACGAACAGCGGCATCTTGTGCAGGGTCATGCCCGGCGCGCGCATATTGAAGATGGTGGTGATGAAGTTGATCGCGCCCAGGATCGAAGAGGCGCCCGCGATGTGGATCGAGAAGATCGCCAGATCCATCGCCGGGCCGGGCGAGCCATAGGTGGAAAGCGGCGCATAGAGCGTCCAGCCGCCGCCCACGCCGATGCCGCCGGAATCGCCTTCCACGAACATGCTCATGCAGAGCAGTGCGAAGGAGAAAGGCAGGAGCCAAAATGAGATGTTGTTCATGCGGGGGAACGCCATGTCGGGCGCCCCGATCATCAGCGGCACCAGCCAGTTGCCGAAGCCGCCGATCATCGCCGGCATGATCATGAAGAAGATCATGATCAAGCCATGACCGGTGACGAACACGTTGTAAGTGTGCGGCTCCTTGAACACCTGCAGGCCGGGATACATCAGCTCGGCGCGCATCATCATCGAGAAGAAGCCGCCGATCAGACCGGCCAGGATCGCGAACACCAGGTACATGGTGCCGATATCCTTGTGATTGGTCGAATAGACGTAGCGGCGCCAGCCGGTGGGATGATGGCTATGCTCTTCGGAATGATGTTCTTCGCGGTGTTGCTCGAAAGCGAGATCGGTCATGGGTCTAATTCCTATTTCGCTGCGAGATGAACATCGGTGTCGAGCGAGGCGAACTTCTTCTTGGAGGAAGCAAGCCAGGCCGCATAATCGGCGTCATCCACCACCTTGACTTCGATCGGCATGAAGGCGTGGCGGGCGCCGCAAAGCTCGGAGCATTCGCCATAATAGGTGCCGGTCCTGTCCGCTTTGAACCAGGTGTGGTTGAGGCGGCCGGGAACGGCATCCATCTTCACGCCCATCTGCGGCAGCGCCCAGGAATGGATCACGTCCGCGCCGGTGGTGATCACTTCGACCACCTTGTTCACTGGCACGACCACGACATTGTCCACGCCCAGCAAGCGTGGCTCATTCGCCTTGGCGGCGTCGGCATCGGAAAGTCCCAGCGCGTCGAAGGTGAAGCCCGCATTGGCGCCCGGATATTCATAGGTCCAGAACCACTGCTTGCCGATCGCCTTGATGGTGACATCGGCCTTGGGGATCGTGCCTTCGAAATAGAGCAGCCGGAAACTGGGCACCGCGATCACCACCAGGATGATTACCGGGATGATGGTCCAGGCCACTTCCAACAACGTGTTGTGGTGCACCTTGGACGGCGTGGGATTGGCGGCGGCGCGGAACTTGAAGGAGATGTAAAGCAGCAGCGCCAGGACGAAGAGGCAGACGGCGGTGATGATGTAGAGCAGTTCGATGTGGAAGTTTTCGATCTGGTCCATCACCGTGGAGTCGGAGGGCTGGAAACCCAGCTCATAGTTGAACGGCAGGGCCAGGGCCTGGGTCGCGCTGAAAGCCAGGAACGCAGCGGCTGCGCCGAGGCCGGTTTTCCGCCAGGACCGGAAGGGAAGAGACATAGGGCGCGACCTCGCAAAAAATGGACGGCCAGGAGGCGTTCAAAACCCCCCGCGCGTTTTCAGATTCTTGGCGGGGATTTAGAGGGGTTAAGCCCTTAAAGTCATTGCGACCTTATGGCACGGTGGTTCCGTTGCTCGAGCCGGAGTCGAAGGGGGTAGCCGAAGGGCCTTGCCAGACCCCTCTCCGGCCCCGATATCATAGGACCTAAATAGTGGCGCGGGCTGGTCTTTTGCCCGCCATTGTCAGCGTTTCCGGAGTGCGTCATGGCTGAAACCGACCTGTTCTTCTCCCGCACCGGCATGGACCGCGCCCGCGTCCAGGCCCAGGTGGATGGCGCACTCAAGGGCGCCGACGATGGGGAACTCTTCCTGGAATACAGCCAGTCGGAATCATTCGTGTTCGACGACAACCGTCTGAAAGCGGCGAGTTTCGACACCTCGCAGGGTTTCGGGCTGCGCGCCGTGGTGGGCGAAGCCACCGGCTATGCGCACGCCACCGAGCTTTCCGAAGATGCGATCGCGCGCGCCGCCAAGACCGTCAAAGCGGTGGCGGCAGGCCATTCGGGTCACGTCGCCGCGGCCCCCGCCCGCAGCAACGTCAAGCTCTATACCGATCTCGATCCGCTTGAGACCGCCCAGTTCAGCGCCAAGGTCAGCCTGCTCGAACAGATGAACCAATATGCGCGCGGCAAGGACAGCCGCGTGCGCCAGGTCTCGGCGTCGCTGTCGGGCGAATGGCAGCGCATCGAAATCATGCGCGCGGGCGGCGAGCATTATTCCGACATTCGCCCTTTGGTGCGGCTGGGCGTATCCGTCGTGGTTGAACAGGATGGACGCCAGGAATCCGGCAGCTTCGGCGGCGGCGGGCGCGGCGGCTATGAGACCTATCTCGAGACCGCCTACTGGAAAGAAGCGGTGGACGAAGCGCTGCGCCAGGCGCTGGTCAATCTGGAGTCGGTGCCCGCACCGGCCGGCGAGATGACCGTGGTGCTGGGACCGGGCTGGCCCGGCATTCTTCTGCATGAAGCGATCGGTCATGGCCTGGAAGGCGATTTCAATCGCAAGAAGACGTCGGCGTTTGCCGGACTGTTGGGCGAGCGGGTGGCCGCGCCCGGCGTCACGGTGGTGGATGACGGCACGATTGATGGACGCCGTGGTTCGCTCTCCATCGACGATGAGGGCACGCCCACATCGCGCACGGTGCTGATCGAGGGCGGCATCCTCAAAGGCTATATGCAGGATCGGCAGAATGCGCGGCTGATGGGCATGAAGGCCACCGGCAACGGAAGGCGGCAGAGCTTCGCCGCCAGCGTGATGCCGCGCATGACCAATACCTATATGCTGGCGGGCGACAAGGATCCCGGCGAGATATTGGCCAGCGTCAAGCAAGGCATCTACGCCACCAATTTCGGCGGCGGCCAGGTGGACATCACCAACGGCAAATTCGTCTTCAGCTGCACCGAGGCCTATGCCATCGAGGACGGCAAGCTGGGTCGGCCGATCAAAGGCGCGACCCTGATCGGGTCAGGCCCGGATTGCCTCACTCGCGTGAGCATGATCGGCAACGACATGAAGCTCGACACCGGCATCGGCACCTGCGGCAAGAACGGCCAGAGTGTGCCGGTGGGCGTGGGTCAGCCGACCTTGCGGTTGGACGGCCTCACTGTGGGCGGCACGGCAGCCTGATGCCACGCTACTGGTTTCGTCAAAAGCAATTCGGCTACGGCGCCACACCCAACACCTGGCAGGGCTGGCTGTTCACGATTGCCTTCGCTCTTTTCGTCGCGGCGCTGGCATTCGGTGCCGATTTCGTGCGCACCGACGGTCAGCGGTTCATGCTGATCGCGATCGGCCTGCCTGTCGTGTTGATACCGTTCGTCCTGATCGGTCATGCCAAGACAGAAGGCGGTTGGCGCTGGCGCTGGGGTCGAAGAGATGGCTGACCCCATCTTCAAGATCGTGCCACGTGCCGAGTGGGCCGAGATTACCGACGCCTATGAAGGCTCGGCCCATGACCGCGCCGATGGCTTCATGCATCTGTCCACTCATTTGCAGCTGATGGAAACGCTGCGGCGTCATTATGCGGGCCAGGACGATCTGCTGCTGGTGGCGGCGGACCCGGTGCGTCTAGGACGGTTGTTGAAATGGGAGCATGCACCGTCGCGCGGCGAGGATTTTCCACATCTTTACGGCGTGCTGCTCACCAGCGCGGTGCTGTGGGTCAAGTCCATCACAAAAGATGCGCAAGACGGTTTCATCATCCCGGAATGATAGCTAGACTCATTCCATGATCCCGATCATCGGCAAGCGTCACGATCTGGGCGACGGGTTTCTCGTCACCCGTGTGTTGCCCCAGGCCGCGCGGCGAAGCATCGGTCCCTTTGTCTTCTTCGATTATTTCGGCCCGGTG
>Ga0075522_10004100_pt1 | contig 10472 bp, 3 predicted proteins | sample NGEPerA_FD_74796 | JGI IMG/M metagenome (GOLD analysis project Ga0075522, IMG submission 74796) | Arctic peat soil microbial communities from the Barrow Environmental Observatory site, Barrow, Alaska, USA - NGEE PermafrostL2-A | ecosystem: Environmental > Terrestrial > Soil > Wetlands > Peat ...
CCCGCGGCGCCACGGCGTCCCCTCCGGCCGCCTCGGGTGCCGGCTCGGGCAACGCTGCCCGGTCGAGCTTGCCGTTGGGGGTGAGGGGGAACCAGTCGAGGGCGACCAGTGCGCTCGGGACCATGTAGGCGGGCAGGTGCTCCCGCAGCAGGTCAGCCCGGGCGGCGGCGTCGACGGCGCCGGTGTCGGGTCCGACCACGTAGGCCACCAGGCGCTGGTCGCCGGGGTGGTCCTCACGCAGGGTGACCACGGCCTGGGCGATGCCCGGCTGGGTGGCCAGGGCGGCCTCGATCTCGCCGAGCTCGATGCGGAAGCCGCGCAGCTTGACCTGGTGGTCGGTGCGGCCGAGGAAGACCAGGGTCCCGTCGCCCCGGTAGCGGACGAGGTCACCGGTCCGGTACATGCGGTCGCCGTCACGGCCGGTGAAGGGGTCGGGCACGAAGCGCTCGGCGGTCAGCTCGGGGCGGCTCAGGTAGCCCCGGGCCAGGCCCGCCCCACCCAGGTAGAGCTCGCCGGGAACGCCCAGGGGGACCGGCTGGCCCCGGTCGTCCAGCACGTAGCAGGTGGTGTTGGCGATGGGCCGGCCCATGGGGACCGGGTCGGCCACGTCGGGGTCGAGCAGGGTGCACACCGACCACACGGTGGTCTCGGTGGGGCCGTAGAAGTTCCAGACCTCGACGCCCCGGGCGGCCAGTTCCCGGGCCAGCTCGGCGCCGTAGCCCTCGCCGCCGCACACGGCCCGCAGTCCTGGCCGGCCGGCCCAGCCCGACTCGACCAGCATGCGCCAGGTGGCCGGGGTGGCCTGGACCAGGTCGGCCCCGGCCTCGTCGAGGAGCCGGGCGATGGCCAGCGGGTCCCGGGTGTCGGCGACCGGCGCCAGCACCAGGGTGGCCCCGGTGACCAAGGGGAGGAACAGGTCGGGCACCGACAGGTCGAAGGCGGGGGTGGTGAGGCCCACCAGGACCTCGCCGGCGGTTAGGCCGGGGCGCCGGGCCATCTCATCGAGCAGGTTCACCACCGAGGCGTGCTCGACCATGACCCCCTTGGGTCGCCCGGTCGAGCCCGAGGTGTAGATCACGTAGGCCACGTCGCCCGGCGCCACGTCGACCGGCCCGGGCGTGGCCGCCGCGGCCACCTGGTCCCAGTCGGCGTCGACCCGGACCACCGGGGCGTCGACCCCGGGCAGGGCAGCCTCGAGGGCGGCCTCGCACACCACGGCGGCCACCCGGGCGTCGGACAGCATGAAGGCCACCCGGTCGGCCGGGTAGCCGGGGTCCACGGGCACGTAGGCGGCACCGGCACGCATCACCCCGACCAGGGTCACCATCAGGTCGACGCTGCGGTCGCAGAACACCCCCACCCGGTCCCCGGGGCCGACCCCGACGGCGGCCAAGTGGGCGGCCAGCAGGCCTGAGCGGTCGTCGAGCTCGCCGTAGGTGAGGGCGCGGGCACCGCTGCGCACGGCGATCGCCCCGGGCGCCCGGGCCGCCTGCTCGGCGAACCGGGCCACCAGCGTCGAGGGGACGAACTCGCCAGCGGTGTCGTTGAGCTCCACCAGCAGGTGGCGGCGCTCGTCCTCGTCGAGCAGGTCCAGCTCGTCGAGGGGACGGTCCACGTCGGCCAGTGCCTGGTCCATCAGCCGGCCGAGCTGGGCGGCCATGCGGGCGACGGTGGGCTCGTCGAACAGGTCGGTGCTGTACTCGAGGACGATCACCGGAAGTTCAGACTCGTCCGCGAGCCACCACCGGAGATCCAACGGTGCGCCACCCCAGTCGCCTGCGCCCGGTGCGCCCACGGCGACCTGGACCACCGGCGACCGGCTCGGGTCGACCGGCAGACGCAGCGCCTCCGCCAGGTGTTGGAGGTCCGGAAGGCCGTGGGCGTCACCATCGGCGACGGCACCCTCCACCTCCTCCCGGATCCGCGCCCACGTGCCGCCCGGCTCCACGGGCAGCCGCACCGGGAGCATCCCGTCGGCCCGGACGAGGGCGAGCACAATCTCGTCCGAAGTGGCGTAGCGGCACAGCAGGGTGGCGACGGCGGCCGACAGGACGAGCTCGTCGACCTGGCTCGAGAGACGTCCCACCAGTGGGAGGGTGACCTGGGCCAGGCCGGGTCCGAGGTCCGCCGGTCGGGCCCAGGTGAGGGGGAAGGTCGAGACGTCGGGTGCGCCGCGCCACCGGTCGACCCACCAGGCGATGCGTACGGCCGACGGATCCGTCGCCGTGTTCCTGAACTCGCCGCCTTCGCCCATGGCCCTGCACCACTCTCTGTCAGCCGCAATCGGGAACGACCTCGGATCCACCTGGGGCCGCCTCGTACATCGGCAGGACCAGCTCACCCGAAGTACCTCGTTGAATCGTACCGGCCGTCGCGACACACCGGCAATACGCAGCCACTCACAACTACGCTGCGCGGTCGCGTACCCGAATCCGAAGCGGTCCGCGGTGGTATGGTTACATGCCATTTTGGTCCGACTAGTGGAGGTCCGGGGCAATGTGCGGGATTGCGGGAATCTTCGACTTGCGGGGTGGCGTCGTGGACGCCGAGTCAATACGGGCCATCACCAGGCCCCTGGCGCACCGCGGCCCGGATGGCGAAGGGGTGTACGTCGACCGGGAGATCGGGCTCGGACACCGCCGGCTGGCGATCCTCGACCTGTCCGAGGCGGGCCGGCAGCCGATGGCATGTGCAGACGGGAGGTACTGGATCACCTTCAACGGGGAGATCTTCAACTTCCTCGAGGTACGCCGCGAGCTCGAGGCGAGAGGCCACACCTTCGTTAGCGACTCGGACACCGAGGTGATCGGAGTCGCCTACCACGAATGGGGAGAGGACTGCGTCCTGCACTTCAACGGGATGTGGGCGTTCGCCCTCTGGGACAGCGAGCGCCGCGAGTTGTTCGCCTCCCGCGACCATTTCGGGATCAAGCCGTTCTTCTACCTCGTCCACCGTGACCGGCTTGTGTTCGCCTCCGAACTCAAGGCGTTCCTCTTCCTGCCGGGATTCACGTCAAGGGAGGACCCCGAGGTCATGACCCAGGCACTCGCCGACCCGGCGGCGTTCGAGCTCACCGAATCGAGCCTGCTCGTTGGGGTGCGCCGGCTTTCGAGGGGCCACAACCTTATCGTAGGGGCCGACGGGCCGAGGGTCGTGCGGTGGTGGCGGACCCTGGACCACCTGCCCGAGGTCCCGGCCGGCTTCGCCGGTCAGGCCGAGGAGTTCAAGGAGCTCTTCCTCGACGCGTGCCGCATCCGACTGCGCAGCGACGTTCCGGTGGGAACCTGCCTGAGCGGTGGCCTCGACTCGAGCTCAGTGCTCTGCCCGCTGGCCGAGCTGCGCGACGAAGGGGGGCCAGGGGGGGCGACGCTCCGACGACTTCCAGCGCGCGTTCGTCGCGACGTTCCCGGACACGTGGAAGGACGAGCGTGCCTACGCCGAGATGGTGATCGAGCGCACCGGTGCGGAGGCCCGCTACTGCCCGATGGACCCCGAGGTAGCCATCGAGGACGTGCGGAATTTCGTCTACGACTTCGAGAATTTCGGCGGCTCGCTCCTCATGCCGCTGTGGTCGATCTACCGGGCGCTGCGCCAGGACGGCGTGGTGGTCTCCCTCGACGGGCATGGGAGTGACGAGCTCCTCGCCGGCTACTCCGCCCACGTGGCCGCCGAACTCGATGCGACGAGCCTGTTGCGGGTGCGTCGGACCGCTGAGCTGCTGGGTACGCTGCAGCCCCTTTATCCGGTGGGCGAGGCGACGCAGCTCCGGCTGCTGTCCCGGCGCGTCCGGCGTACCCAGGTGCTACGGGTGGCCGGACGTGCCGCCGGGCGAGGTGGCGCCGGAAGCACGTCCGGATTCGTGCCGTCCAGCTGGCTCCGGTCGCCCACCGCCCCGCCTGTCCACAGCTGGGTGGACGTCGACGAGCTCGACGCGGTGGAGTCCCTGGGGCCGCTCGACGGGATGCTGTACTCGCACTTCCACCACACGGTGCTCCCGGGGATCTTGCGGAACCTCGAGCGGTGCTCCATGGCCCACGGCGTGGAGGTGCGGATGCCCTTCATGGACTGGCGTGTGGCCTGCTATTCGTTCGCCCTTCCGGAGTCGAGCAAGCTCGGCGGCGGCTACACCAAGCGGGTCCTGCGGGAGGCGATGCGGGGCATGCTCCCTGAGCCCGTTCGCCGGCGCAAGGACAAGATCGGGTTCTCGCCGCCCATGGCAACCTGGTTCGACGGTGCACTCGGCGAGTGGGTGTGGACCCTGGTCAATACCCCCGGGTTCCTGGAGTGCCCCGTGTGGGACGGCCCACGCATCCGTGACTTCGTCGCCTCCCGAAGGCTCCGAGGGCACTGGACTGAGGACGAGAGCGAGTTGGTGCGGCGGTTCGTCCACGCCCAGCTCTGGCGGGAGTCCTTCTTCGAGGACAGTCCGACTCCTGCGAGCATTCTGTAAGGCGGGGCAGGCCCGACGTGCTCCCGGGACTCGGTAAGCTCACAGGGATGGGCGATGATGGAGTGGCCGACCGTGAGTGGAGTGCGAAGCGCGTGATCGGCACGCTCCGGATGATGCGGAACCCGGAATTCGTGAAGTGGCGATGGAACCTCCACGTCGTGAAGCCGCGCTACGGGATCGAGACGGTGCGCGACCGGGTCCTCGACGCGCGTTACGGCGGGAACTGTGGAGGGACGTACTCGAGTCGTTGGGACCACATGGGCTACCGGGGTACGTCGAGCGCGCACTACTACTACCTGGGGAAGGTCTTCGCCGAGCACAACGTGCCGATCGGACCCGACGACGTGCTGGTGGACGTCGGGTGCGGCAAGGGACGGGTCCTCAACTTCTGGCTGCACCGGGGACTGCGGAACCGGATGGTCGGCATCGAAATCGACGAGCGGTGGGCGGAGTTCGCGGAGCGCCGCCTGTCCTCCTACGACAACGTGGAGGTCCTGTGTGGGGACGCCTTCGAGCTGCTCCCGCCGGAGTCATCGGTCGTCTTCATCTTCAACCCGTTCACCCGGGAGACGACCCAGCGGTTCAAGGAACACCTGGAACACCTCCGCCCGCCGGGCGCCGACCTCACGCTCGTGTACTACATGGCGAACTACGCGGACCTCTTCGCGGAGGATCCGTCTTGGGAGGTGACCACGGTCACCGACAACACCTACCACCCTACGATCATCGCCCGCCTGGTCGGGTCCCGACCGGTGGGCGGGTCGGACGACTAACCGACGAGGAGCCGCAGGGGTTCGACAAGTCGGGACAACGGCAGGTCGGGCTCCAGGCTCGCCCACTCCAGGATCGAGACGAACGCGTCCATCCAGCCTTCCACAGTCGCCTCTTCGAACAGGGCCGAGTTGTACTCGACGTAGCCGCCCAGCACGCCGGGGGCGTCGACGAAGCCGAGCGCGAGGTCGAACCGTGAGGACCCGAGCCCGACGCTGACCCGCGATGCCGTGAGGCCCGGCAGTTCAGGAGGCTGGGGGGCGGGACCCTGCATCCGCAGATTGACCTGGAACAGGGGGTTCCGGTCCGGTCGACGCTTGGGTCGTAGTGCCTGGACGATCCGTTCGAACGGGATGTCCTGGTGGGCGTAGCAGCTAACCGCCGTCTCGCGACATCGTCGTACCAGCTCCCGGAACGTGGGGTCACCCGACATCCGCAGGCGGAGGAGCAAGGTGTTGACGAAGAAGCCGATGAGCGGTTCGGTCTCCGGCCACCTGCGGCTCCCCACTGGGCTCCCCACCAGGAAGTCGTCCTGCCCGGACAGTCCGTGCAGCAGCACCCCGGTGGCCGCGTGTACCACCATGAAGATGGTCGCACGCTCGTTGCGACCGATCCGTCGCAACGCGTCGGCCACGGGTGCCGGGATGTCGAACCCGAGCCGGCCACCGATGAAGGTCAGGACGGCGGGACGGGGATGGTCGGTGGGAAGGTCGAGTACGAAGTCGGTGCCGGAAAGCTCTTCGCGCCAGAAGTCGATCTCCCCCTTGAGCACGTCGCCCTGGAGCCAGGACTGCTGCCAGAGCGCGAAGTCGCCGTACTGGACCGGGAGCTCCGGCAGCACGGCCGGCCGTCCCGTCACGAAGCCGATGTAGAGCTCGGCGAGCTCGTGGAACAAGATGCCCCGCGACCACCCGTCGCAGGCGATGTGATGCAGGGTCATGCAGATGACCCGCGAATCCGGGCCGAGCCGGATGAGACCCACCCGAAGCATCAGATCGGTACTGAGGTCGAACGGGGCCAGTACGAGCATACGCACGGCGTCGGCGATCTCTCCGTCCGTGGGCGGCCGTTCTGATCCGAGGTTGATCTCCCGGAAGGCGAATTCGGGGTGATCGAGCAGCTCGGCCCGGGGCACGCCATCCTCCTCTTTCACGACGGTGCGGAGCGTCTCGTGGCGGTCGATGATGGTCTGGAACGAGCGTCGTAACGCGTCCTTGTCCAGCGGACCGTCGAGGCGGAGGTTGAGGCTGGCGTTGTAGGCGGATCCCTCCTTCTGCCACTCCTGGAGGAACCACAGTTGTTGTTGCGAGGGCGACAGGAGCAGTGGCTCATCGGGTGCGCGACGCTGGAGCGTTCGGTCGGACCCGGCTTGATCCTGCTGCTTCGCCCGGCGAGCCAGCAGCTGGCGCTCCAGGAGTGCCCGCTTCTCGGGGCTGAGGCCGTCGAGCCGGTCGCCGATCGACGTCATCACGCCCGACCGCGTGCGCGGTCGCCAGGATGCTTCACGGTGCCTCGGTCCCGTCGGTGGCCAGGAGATCGTCGACCGCGTCCCCCGACTCGGCGGAAAGGCCCTCGAACAGGTACCGGGCGACCGAGGCCACCGTGGCGTGGTCGAAAAGTGCGCGCAGGGAGACGTCCAGCGAGTGGCCGCGCAGCTGGGAGGCCACCCGGGCGGCATCGAGCGAGTTGGCGCCCAGTTCGTACACGTCGTCGTGGGCGCCGATCCGCTCGAGGCCGAGCACGTCGCACCAGATGCCGGCCACGAGCTCCTCCAGAGGTCCCCGGGGCGCCGTGATGTCGGTATCGGCCGGCCGTCGGTCCGACGGCGCCGGAAGGGCATCGCGGTCGAGCTTGCCGTTCGGAGTGACGGGCAGCGCGTCGAGTAGGACGAACGCGTTGGGGACCATGTAGTCAGGGAGCGATTCGCGCACGAACGTGCGCAGTGCGGCGTGCCCGAGCGTCGTCCCTTCGGCGCACTGGAGGTAGGCGACGAGGCGTTCGTCGGCCGCCCCATCGACCTTGTCGTTGGTTCGCACGACGACGACGGCGCTCAGGACATCCGGGTGGCGTAGCAGAGCCTGCTCGATCTCGCCGAGTTCGATCCGGTACCCCCGGAACTTCACCTGGAAGTCGAGTCGACCACGGTACTCGAGTTTCCCGTCGGCCAACCACCTGACGCAGTCGCCGGTGCGGTAGACCCGTGCGCCCGGTTCGTCTGTGAACGGATGGGGCACGAACCGTTCGGCCGTGAGCTCGGGTCGGCCCAGGTAGCCCCGGGCGAGGCCGACGCCGCCGATGTACAGCTCGCCCGGGCACCCGATCGGCACAGGCCGCATCCGGTCGTCGAGCACGTAGAGCTGCACGTTGGGTAGCGGGCGCCCGAGGGGCAAGGTTTCGCGACCGTCACCGCCGGATGACTCCACAGTGAAGGTAGTGGTGAGCACGGTCGCCTCGGTCGGACCGTAGCCATTGATGAATCGGCGACCGGTGCCCCAGCGGCGGACGATCTCGGGGTGGCACGCCTCACCTGCGGCGCAGAGCGTCACCAGGTCCGGCAGATCGGTGTCGGGCAGCACTGCCAGCAACGACGGCGGCAGCGTGACGGTGGTGATGCGCCGCTCGACGAGGAGCCGGATCAGGTCGGGCACGGAGGCCAGGACCTCCTGGGGGGCCAGGCACACCGTCGATCCGGCACAGAGGGGGATCACCAGGTCGAGGATGGAGGCGTCGAAGGTGAACGAGGCGAACTGCAGCACCCGGCTCTGCTCATCGAGCGCGAAGGTCTCGATGACGTCCGCCGCCAGGTTGACCACTCCCTCGTGCTCGATCAACGTGCCCTTCGGGTAGCCAGTCGAGCCCGACGTGTAGATCACGTAGGCCAGATGGCGGGACGTGGTCCGGGTCGACGGTGGTGTCGATGGGTACGCCTCAAGGGCCTCCGCCTCGGCGTCGACGCAGAGGACGTCGCCCTCGTGCCGGCCGATGCGGGGCAGGAGGTGCACCGTGGTGAGCAGCAGGGTGGTGGCCGCATCGGCCAGGATGAACTCGATCCTGTCCTGGGGGTAGGCGGTGTCGACCGGCAGGTATGCCCCGCCGGCCTTAAGGATCCCGAGCATGGCGACGACCATCTCGATCGACCGGTCGATGCAGATGGCGACGATCGAGTCGGGTCCGGTGCCGAGCTCGACGAGCCGGTGGGCCAGTCGGTTGGCCCGGGCGTCGAGCTCGCCGTAGGTGAGCCGCTCGTCGCCGCACTCAAGGGCCACGGCGTCGGGGGAGGCGGCGGCCTGATCGGAGAGGAGATCGTGGATGCGTCGTCCCGACGGGTACGGGCGCGCGGTGTCGTTCCAGGCCTCCAGGGTGAGGGCCTGCTCCGCGCCGGCGATGTCCAGGTCGGACACGGGTACGTCGGGTTCGGCCGCCCCCGCCGCCAGCAGCCCTTCGAGGTTGCGGCACAGGCGCTCGGCGGTGTCGGCGTCCAGGAGGTCCGAGCTGTACTCGAGCCCGAGGCGGAGCTCGCCGTCGTGCTCCATCACGACCAGGCTCAGGTCGGTGAAGCGCGACCAGCCCCAGTCGACCGGGACCGACGACAGCTCGGCCCCCCCGAACCGCTCGGTGGTCGGACGGTCGGGTTGCACCGTCGCCAGCACCTGGAAGACGGGGTGGCGGGCGAGGTCACGGCCCTGGGCCACCTGGTCCACGATCCGCTCGAACGGTGCGTGCTGGTGTCGCATGCCTTCGAGTACCGAGGTGCGTGCCCGGGCGACCAGCTCGGCCAGCGACGGGTCGTCGTGCACGCTGATCCGGAGGGGGAGGGTGTTGACGAACAGTCCGACCACGTTGTCCATCTCAGGCCGGCTGCGTCCGGACACGGGAACTCCGATCACGACATCCTCCTGGCGCGCGTAGCGGGCCAGGAGCGCTCCCCACCCGGCGAGGACCGTCATGAACAAGGTCGCGGACGAATCGGTGGCCAGGCGGCGGATCCCGTCGGCAGCCTCCGGACCCACCCGGTGGAACGCCCGGCCTCCCCGGTGTGACTGCGCAGGTGGACGGGGGTGGTCGAAGGGGAACTCGAGCGCGCGCGGTGCGCCGCGCAGATGGTGCCGCCAGAAGTCCAGGTCGTCCTCCACCCGGCGGGCCAGGGCCGGACCGTCCTGCCAGACGACGCAGTCGCCGTAGTCGGGTGCCGGGTTCTCGTCCGGCGCATGCGGGTCGGGCCCGGTCGGAGCCTCGTAGTAGCGACGCAGTTGGTCCATCAGGAGCTCGACGGAGGCACCGTCGACGATGCTGTGGTGGGCGGTGAGGCAGAAGACCCACCGGTCCAAGCCGTCGGCGTGCCCGTCCTCCTCGGTTCCGGCGCGTACCAGAGCGACCCGTGCCAGGGGTGCAATGGTGAGGTCGAACGGCTGGAGTGCCCCGGCAATTGAGCAGTCGAGCGCGGCCGCCCACGGGTCGCCGTCGGTCCCGGGGTCCAGCACCTCGCAGCGGATGGTCACCTCGGGGTGCACCACCTGCAGCACGGCGCCGTCGCGTTCGGTGAGCGATGTGCGGAGCACCTCGTGGTGGGCGACGAGCCGGGCGAAGGCTGCCTCCAGGGTGGGTACGTCGACGGGGCCCACGATCCGCCGGGCCACGGGGACGTTGTAGAGGGCCCGTCCGGGCTCGAGCTGCTCGAGCACCCACATCCGCTCCTGGGCGTGCGAGGCTGGGAACACCACGAGCTCGCCGTCCGGCTGCGTCGTCCGTCCAGCCGCCGCGGCGCAGAGCGCGGCAGGGTCGGCGGCCAGCGCCCCGGGCCGCAGGCGGCGTGCGGACCGGTCGACCCGGGTCACGGGCGGCGTATCGTCCGGACCGGGCACCGCCGTCGCGCTCCGGTCGAGTGCCGCCGCATAGCGGTACAGCACCGGCTCTTCGAATAGGGTGTCGAGCGGCACAGCCACGCCGAGCTCGGTTCGGACTCGGGCGACCAAGCGGGTGGCGAGGAGGGAGTGCCCACCGAGTTCGAAGAAGTCGTCCGTCCTCCCCACGGGGCGGGCCCCGATCAGTTCCTCCCAGAGGCCAGCCAGCAGGCGCTCGGTCGGCGTGGCGGGTGGCACGTGGTCACCGTCGACACGGAGGTCGGCCTCGGGCGGTGGCAGCGCTGACCGGTCCAGTTTGCCGTTCGGACTCAGCGGCAAGGAGTGCAGTAGGACGATGGCCGACGGGACCATGTACCCGGGCAGCCGCCGCCGCACCTGTTCGTCGATCA
>Ga0075522_10004101_pt1 | contig 10472 bp, 5 predicted proteins | sample NGEPerA_FD_74796 | JGI IMG/M metagenome (GOLD analysis project Ga0075522, IMG submission 74796) | Arctic peat soil microbial communities from the Barrow Environmental Observatory site, Barrow, Alaska, USA - NGEE PermafrostL2-A | ecosystem: Environmental > Terrestrial > Soil > Wetlands > Peat ...
GGGAACCAGTCGGCGGTCGCTTTGAGAGCAGCGGGAAAGTTGCCGGCCTCTCCCAATCCAAGGGCAAAGCGGGCAATGCCGAAACCTGTGACGGAACGCGCAAACGCATGGCCAATCGATGCTAATGCCCAAACCGCGATGGAGAGGGCCAGGCCCTTTTTTGTACCGATGCGGTCAATGACGCGACCCGCAATCAGGGAGCCGATGCCGTAGGCAACAATGAAGCACGTGACAATATTGCTGTAGTGCCTGTTATAGAGAGCCAGGTCCAGGTCACCGCCGAGAATGTGTTTCAGGATTGGCTCAACGAGTCCCAGTGCAGACCGGTCCATGTAATTCACGGTCGTGATGAGGAAGAGCAGAGCGCAAACTGCCCAGCGCAAATTCGAGTTGCGAGACCGGTTCGGCACTGCTACTCCTATACGGCTAAGCCCGCGTGGACCATGACGAATTCTTTCTTAAGTCGCAGTCAACACTTCAAGATGGCGGGGATGCTGAAGTTGATTCTACCCGTGAACTGGATAGTTCATTCGCATCACAAACTTTTTTCAGAATTAGGTCCAAAGCTACAACAGTCGCCCAGAAAGTAACTGTTGCTTCCGAATCTCTTTTGAGCGCCGATTCCCGCCGGAATGACTGGTTTCAGGGCCCAATGTGGCGACTGTCAAGTGAAATGCCCGGAATTGTCGACAGCTGCCGTCGATGGTCTGCTTCCACACTCAATTGGAGTCAGGCATGATGGCGTCAGAGAAGGGTGGCGCCGCTGGTGATGCGCCACTTTCGAATTGACAATCGTTGCTATAAATCCTTTATACTTCGCAAGCTAAACAATTCGGAGGTCCCACCATGAAGATTCCCCATTCAGGCTTGGGTCTACGTTCGCCAGGACAGAAAAAAATGGCGATGAGATCCACGTTTTTGTCTCTCCTCACACTAATCTCTCTCTTCTGGTCCGCTGCACCATCGGCGCGAGCGCAATCGGTCGGCGGCGGTCAGATTCAAGGGTTGGTAACGGACGTAACCGGGGCCGCAGTTCCGGGCGCCGCAGTTGAGGCGCTCCAGACGTCGTCGGGGCTTCGTCGCGCGGTCACAAGCGGCGCGGACGGGGGGTTCATCTTTCCCAACCTGCCGGTTGGTTCGTATCAACTGAGTGCGAGCAAAGCAGGATTCAACGGCTATAAGCAGTCAGGCATCGTGATCCAGGTGGGCAATAACCTGAGAATCGACATGGTGCTTCAGGTTGGCGGGGTTACGCAAACGGTGCAGGTGGATGCCCAGGCGTCGATGGTGCAGACCGAGGACCAGGCGGTATCGCAGGTCATCGATGCGCAGCGCGTCACCGATCTCCCGCTCAATGGCCGCCAGGCCACGCAGCTTATTCTGCTCTCTGGCGCGGCGACCGTAGCGCCAGCCGGCGACAACGTCGGCAGCAAGAACTATCCCAGCGAGGTCACGTACTCCGTGGCCGGCAGCCAGGGAACGCAAACCGAATACCTGATGGATGGTGCAGACAACACCGACTCATTCTCAAACGTGAACCTGCCCTTCCCATTCCCCGACGCACTGGGGGAATTCAGCGTACAAACGTCCGGCCTGGCCGCGCAGTACGGATTCCATCCCGGCTCGGTTGTAAACATTGTCACCCGCTCTGGAGCGAACGCTTTTCACGGTACGGTCTTCGACTTCCTCAGAAACAACTCGGTGAACGCCACCAACTATTTCTCTACGAAGGACTCTTTGAAACGTAACCAGTTCGGCGGTGCAATCGGTGGTCCGATCCGCCATGACAAGATTTTCTTCTTTGGCGGTTACCAGGGCACGATCGTGCATCAGCAGTCGCTGAGTACCACGTATATTCTGCCGACGCAGGCCATCCTGAATGGCGACTGGACTGCATTCGCAGGGACGAAGACCCTCAAAGCGCCCTTTGCGGGCAACACGATCAATCCCAATTTGTACAACGCATCGGCCTTGCAGCTCGTGAAGACCTATCTTCCGCTGGCCACCGCCTCGAACGGTAAATACCTTTACGGGCCTCCGAATCCGAATACTGAGAATCAGTACATTGGCCGCGTGGACTGGAACGAGAGCTCGAAGCAGAGCATCTTCGTGCGCTATTTCCTCACGCATTACTTTCAGTCGGGATTCTTCAACAACAACCTGCTGAACACTTCGAATCCGCAACTCGATGACCAGGTGCAATCTCTGACACTGGGCCACACTTACTCAATCAGTTCAAACCTTGTCAACTCGTTCCATGCAGGCGGGACTCGTAGTTTCGTCAGCCGGGGACAGGTGGCAAGTCTGATTAATCCAAAAACTGTCGGCATCAACGTGAGCGTGCCGGTTCCCAACTACATTTACATGTCCGTTTCCGGCGACTTCACCGTGTCTTGCGGAACCTGCGAAACCTATCAGGTGACGACAAACTCTGAAAACGTGCTGGATGATATCTTCTGGACCCGAGGCAAGCATCACTTCGGCTTCGGCGCCAATTTCATTCACAACCACATGAACCTGCAGGGAACAAACAACGCCAACGGTCAGTTCACCTTCAACGGATCGTTTACCGGAGATGCGTTGGCAGACTTCATGTTGGGCGACCCAATCACCCTTTACCAGGGCAACAATACAGGCAGCACCTTTGCAAAGAACCTTTTTGCCCTATATGCGCAGGACAGCTTCCAGATGACTCCCAGGTTTACGGTGAACGCCGGTGTTCGTTGGGAGTCGGATCTGCCGGAGGTCGAAACCGCAGGCCGCGGCGGCAGTTTCTCGATGTCGGCATTCAAGGCAGGACAAACTTCGACCATCTTCAAGTCAGCGCCTCCGGGATTGCTGTTTGCCGGCGATCCGGGAATCCCGACTGGCTACATCAACAATCACTGGGATCACTTCGAGCCACGTTTCGGCATCGCGTGGGACCCCCGCGGGAAGGGTCGCGAAAGTATCCGCGCATCGTACACGGTCGGTTTTTCGCAGCCGATTGTCTACATGGAAGATCGCTTTGAAAACAATGCCCCCTTCGGCGACGCCATCACGATCAATCCCCCGGCGGGCAGTTTGTCGAATCCTTATGTGGCGTATCCGGGCGGCAATCCGTTCCCTCAGCCTTACCCGCCGCCCAAGAACACCGCCTTCTTCCCGACGGCCGCTTCGTACTTCCTGTTTCCTGTGAATATGAAGCCGAGCTACACGCAAACCTGGAACCTCACGCTGCAGAAGCAGCTGGGCGCCAGTTGGGAAGTAACGCTAAGTTATCTGGGCAACCACGTAGTCCATATTCCATCGGGCAACGAAGTGAACCCCGCGACCTATATTCCTGGCAATTGGACCGGTCCGGGAAGCTGCGGCGCACTCACTATCGCGCCGGGCGCCAGTGGCACGGCATGCTCGGGTACTGGCAACACCAACCAGCGCCGAGCCACGGCTCTGGCGAATCCGGTCCCGGGAGCGTTTTACTCCGAGGTCAGCGTGATGTACGACGGATCGAGCAGCGTCTATGACGGATTGCTGATGACCTTGCAGCATCGGTTCGCAGACTACTTCACACTGCTGACCAACTACGCCTATTCGAAGTGCCTCACCGGAGGCACGGACGTGGGCGACCTTGGTGGCAATACCTTCCAGAATCCCGCCAATCCAGGCGCCGAGCGCAGCAACTGCGGCGAAGATATCCGTAACAACTTCAACGCCTCTGTCGTTGCCAAGTCCCCGGTCAAGGGTGGTCCGCTGCAGCGCGCGCTCATTGGCGGTTGGCAGATTGCACCAATCGTTACCGTGTTCTCGGGAACGCGCGTCTCGCCAACCACTGGCACGGATGCGTCGTTGACAGGCGTAGGCGTGGACCGGCCGAACCTGAGTGGTGATCCGTACGTGCACGGACAGGCGCGCAAATTCTGGCTGAATCCTGCATCGTTCACAGCAAATACAGCGGGAACATACGGCAATACCAAGCCGTATATGCTGGTCGGTCCCGTGAATGCCGATCTGGATGGCGCCGTTTCGCGCTACTTCCCGCTGCCTGAGAAAATGGAACTCGTCTTCCGGTCAGAGTGCTTTAACTGCCTCAACCATCCGAACCTGCTAGGTCCGACAGCGGCACGCAACAGCTCGCTCTTTGGCCAGATCACCACCGCCAGCGCACCGCGCATTCTGCAGTTCAGCCTGAAGGTGGACTTCTAGAACCGCACAACTTGGGTCGTATCGAACAAATCGGGGCGCCCGGGCATCAACCCCGGGGCCCCGAAGTTTTTTATATGATGAAGTAACGAACGAGCAGTACATCGGGAGCAGGACAATCCATGAGAGTTGGAATCATCGGCACCGGCGCAATCGCCTGGAAGCATGCACAGGCCTACAAGGATATCGGCTACCAGATTACGGTTTGTACAGATCGAACTGCCGAGAAGGGGCGAAAGTTTGCCGAGGCAACCGGCGCCGAGTTTGTCGCGACACCGGAGCACCTTTGCAGCCACGCGCAGGTGGACTTTGCGGATGTCTGCACCTTTCCTGCATACCGGCTGGCCGCAGTTGAGCTGTGCGCCAAATACGGAAAGCACGTGCTCGTACAGAAGCCAATGGCCGTTGATCTGGAGACGGCGCGGCTGATGATCGTCACCGCGCGCAAAGCGGGAATCCAGTTGGGCGTGGTTAGCCAGCATCGCTTTGACGATTCGGTTTTGTTTCTGAAGAAGGCGCTGGCCGCAGGACGACTGGGCAGGATTCTGCAGGCGGATGCCTACGTGAAGTGGTATCGGTCTGATGAGTATTATGCGCGGCCGATCAAGGGAAGCTGGCTGGTGGAGGGCGGCGGAGCACTGATCAGCCAGGCCATTCACCAGGTGGATGTACTGCTTTATCTAATTGGCGCGGTCGATGAAGTATTTGGTTACTGGCAGCTTGGGGCGACACACAAGATTGAGTCGGAGGACTGCTTGTGCGCAGTGATGCGCTACGCCTCTGGAGCAACCGGCGTGATTCAGGCCGCGACCGCACTGTGGCCTGGCTATCCTGAGCGCGTGGAGATTCACGGAACGAAGGGAACCGCGATTGTGACCGGAGATCAACTGACAACGTGGGACGTGCAGGATGACTCAGGAGAAGCTGCACCAATCGCACAGCAGGCAAAGTCCGGAGCGTCAGATCCCATGGCTATTTCGATTACGCCGTTCGAGCGTCAACTCTCCGACTTTGGAGAAGCCTGCAAAGCGGGCCGGGCTCCCTCGTGTTCTGGTATAGAGGGATACCGGGCTCTCGAATTGGTGCGGAGTATCTATACGTCGTGCACTGAGGGAAGAAAGGTACAGATTCCGGTGATCGATCTTTAGAGCCGCGAGCACGAGGGCCTGAGAATCCGCAAGGCTGCCGGTGGGCGCTGCCGGCGAAAAACCGGACGCGGACGGCGTTGATCCTGCTGAGCGTATATTTTAATTTGGTACATGAATGAAAATCCTGCTGGTCCTTCAGCGGCTCTTCCTTTCCATTGCAGGGTTCATGGTCATAGTGGATCCCACGGCAGAAGTGAATGATATTCGCTCAACCGGAAAGAACCATCCTCAGGGTGAAATATCAATTTTTCTGGTGCAGGTTTAGCCGTGCTCGTTGTAAAATTCGCTAGGCAAACAATATGACTACTTCTGCAACTATCGCTAACTCAAGCTTGACTAAGGATGCTTTTGTGGTCCGGAATCCAGATCTGGACCTGAGTCCGATGACGGGGATGACCCGGGAGCACTATATCGAGTGTGCCAAATATGTCCTCGGACGGGCATTCCGGCATGTGAAGTCTTTTGACACGCCGATTATCTTTCCACTTGTACCGGGCAAGTCCTACCCTCAGCCGGGCGACCCGGAATGGAAGCAACGCTCGTACGAGTTCGAGGCTCTGGAGAGGACGTTGAACCTTGCGGCGCCGCTGATGCATGTCGATCCGGAAATCTGTATCGGCGACATCAAATTGCGGGAATACTACTGCCATCATCTCTACAACGCGCTGACGCCCGGGCACGCGAATAGTCTGCCGATGCCGGAAGATCTTCCTGACGCGACGTATCAGTTTACGTGCGAGTTCGGAGGATTGACGAAGACACTCTTGCTGATGCCGGATGTGGTGTGGCCGTATTTGACTCAACAGCAGCGGGATGAAATGGCGGTGACGATCTCGAAATGGGCGCATTGCAGAACGACGCAGAATAACTGGCGGCTCTTCAATATTTGTGCGCTCTCATTCCTGAAAAAGAACGGATATGCCATCGATGACGATCTTCTCAAGAGCCACCTGATGTGGATTGCTTCGTACTATGCTGGCAACGGATGGTACCTGGAGCAAAGCTACAACTACTACACGATCAGTCTTTTTGTGGTTTACGGTACGATCTGGAGCCAATCTTTCGGCCGGGAACACTATCCGGAAATTGCGAGCATGCTGGAAAAAAGCTTCGTGGAACTGCTTCAAACCTACACGAACTTTTTTGGACGCAATGGCTTTATCAACATGTGGGCAAGAAGTATCTGCTATCGTCTGTGGATCTCGGGCGGCTTCCCTGTGTCTTTGATGCTTGGAGAAAAACCGCTGATCGATCCTGGGTGGGCGCGGCGCTTGTGCTCCGGATCGCTTCTGCAGTTTATGGGCAGGGAAGATTTTTACGATAACGATATTCCCAGTCTTGGTTTTTATGGCCACCGGGAATTTGCGATCCAGAACTACAGTTGTCCGGCCAGCCCGTTCATTATGTTTCTGCCTTTCATCAGCCTCGCGTTGCCGGAAGATTCTCCGTTCTGGACTGCGAAAGAGAACGACGGCATGTGGGTTGATCTGGGAAGGGAGTCGAAGAGGACAGTCCTGGAGAAACCGGGGATTGTGCTCGTCAATCACGGCAGCAGCGGCAGTTCGGAGATTATCTCCGGCAAGGTTTACGACGACGATCACAACTATTCGAAGCTGGTGTTCAATACGCATTTTCCCTGGGAGGACCACAATCCCAAGGGAGGCACATCGCAGGAGTACAGCTTCCGCAGCCAGGACCCGCGCGATCTTCGCGGTGTAGATATCAATTTCTATCTCACCGGCCGCGCGGTCGATAATCGGGGATCGGAACCCGGCTTATTCAAGACCTCGCAGAGCATTCTATTCAACGGCGTCCGCGGCGGGGTGCTCTACCGGCAACTTATTATGCGCAAGCCGCCGAACAATGGAGTCGGATACATTATTGATCTGGCCGAGATTACTGTGCCGGGAGGCGTGGTGAGGGTGGATCGCTGCCGTCTTGCCTTTGAGCACGAACTGACGCTTGGCCACTTTGGTCTGCCCCATGTTGGTGGAGACGGCGCCGTAGTGCGGACTTTCGAGTCAGAAATTGAGGGTAGGAGTGAGCGGGGAATGACAGCCTCGATTCCTGGCCGGCAGGTGGCCTTGATCGTCTACTCAGGGTGGGACCAATTGCAGAGCCAGGTGCATCGAGGTTTCAACGCCGAGACGGAAGACAGCACGGTGTTGTACGCTTACCGTCGACGGATTGCCAAGAATCCGCGAATGGAATTAATGATCTCCGCCATGCTTCACAAGACGGACGATACTGCATGGACGCCGGAGGAACTAAGGCCCGTGAAGAATATCCGAATCTTCGACGTGACTCCACTTGGTTCGGTTCTTGGGGCCGAACTGACGCTAGCCAATGGCACTGTTTGTGCGGTCGATTTCAAGGATATAGACGGATTGAAGAACTGTTGAGTGTACGGAGAGTGTATCCATGAAGACGAAGGAAGATTCACGCGGGGTATCGCGCCGCAGCTTTTTGAAGACGGGGCTGGGGGCGGCGGCTGCGGTGGGATTTCCCACGATTGTGCCGGCGACTGTCTTCGGGCAGTACGCGCCAAGCAAACGCATCACCATCGGATGTATCGGCGCAGGCCGCATCTCGCGCGGCCACGATATGGCACTGCTGTTGCCCTACGACCGGGCAAGAATCATGGCAGTATGCGATCTGGATGCGCATCGCGTCGAGGACGGCAAAAAGTTGATCAACGACTTCTACGCGAAGAAGACGGGCCAGCCCTACGACGGCGTAACCGGCTATGCGAACTATCGCGAGTTGCTGGCGAACAAGGACGTCGACGCTGTAGTAGTGAGCACGCCGGACCATTGGCACGCGCTGATCGGCGTGGATGCCGTAAGAGCGGGCAAAGACGTTTACTTGCAGAAGCCGGCGTCGCTTACGATTGCGGAGGGCCGCGCGCTGAGCAATGCGGTTCAATCCTCGGGCCGAATTCTGCAGATTGGCAGCCAGCAGCGCTCTACGGTGCAGTTTCGTTACGCGGCGGAGTTGGTGCGCAACGGCCGCATCGGCGACCTGCAGCGGGTGGAGGTGGGTTTGCCCGGCGACCCGGCGGGCGGCGACAAGACTCCCATGACGGCTCCCGACTGGTTCAACTACGAGATGTGGCTGGGCGAGACACCGTATGTGTACTACACGGTAGAACGCGTACATCCGCAGAAGGGCTATGACCGTCCGGGATGGCTGCGCTGCCGGCAGTTTGGCGCGGGCATGATTACCGGTTGGGGCGCGCACCACATCGACAGCGCGCACTGGGGCATGAACACCGAGTACACAGGGCCGGTCGAAGTCTGGGGCCACGCGGAATTTCCGGATCACGGCTTGTGGGATGTGCATGGACCGTTCAAGACCGAGGCACTTTACGCCAACGGTGTGCAGATGAGCGTGAGCGGCGATTACACAAACGGCATCAAGTTCTACGGAAGCAAGGGCTGGATCTTCGTTTCGCGCGGCAATGAGCAGGTGACGAAGAGCGACCCGGTGGCCAAGCTGAGCGATGCAACCGCACTGGCCGCGAGCGACCCCAACATCATCAAGTCAGTGATCGGGCCGGACGAGATTCACCTCTACGAGAGCATGGAGCAGCACGGCAACTGGCTGGATTGCATCATCACCCGCAAGGCGCCGATATCGCCTGTGGAGATGGGTCATCGTGCGTGCTCGACCTGCCTGATTCACGATATGGCAATGGTGCTCAAGCGCAAGCTCTACTGGGATCCGGTGAAAGAACGGTTCAAGAACGATGACGAGGCGAACAGCATGCTCCGGCGGCCGCAACGCGCGCCTTATATGCTGTAGCAGAGTTCATTCACAAGAGAGGAAATGATGATTACGAGACGCGATGCACTTGTGGGGCTTCTTGCTATGCCTGGCGCTCTGAATGCTTTTGCCGCTGCGGCGCCGGGCGAACAGCCGATTCTCGGACCGACCGTTTTCCATTGGGAAGACATGAAGCCGGTGAAGACGAATGTGGGCGAGGTTCGCTCGCTGTGCAAGTCGCCGACGGCGACAGTGGACCAACTGGAGATGCACATATCGACGCGGAACCCTGGGTTGGAGTCGCATCCGCCGCACCGGCATGTGAATGAGGAATTGATCATTCTGCGCGATGGCGAGTGCGAGACGCTATCGGACGGCAAATGGGTGAAGGTGACGCCTGGCTCAGTAGTCTTCAACGCGTCAAACAGTCTGCATGGGTTCCGAAACGTCGGAACAATTCCAGCGACTTATCACGTCATCAACTGGAGCCCGAATAAAGACATGGCCGCGAAGACGTAGGTGCGTTGAAGCGTGAGAGGCCGAATCGTGACTCGGCCTTTCGGCTTTTCGCTGGCTTCAGCTCTTCGTCACGATTCGCTTCGTTTTGCGCTGGCGCCACGCCAATACAGCAAGATACCTATCAGAATCGAACCCAGGGTGCCCGCAACCAGCGTCATAAAAAATCCCAGCTTGTCGGGTGTACCCCCCGGCGGCACCAGCGAAAGTTCTATGCCGCCGAGAACGACAACGAATCCCAGGCCTCCGCAAATCCAGACGCCCGGAATGCCTCCCGGTACTAATACCGCGTGCGGATTCTCGTTGCGATCTTTGCGGCGCGCCAGTTTGATGACTGCTGCGAACATGTAGAGAAATGGAATGAAGTAGAGAATAATCCCGGCATCGATCAGCTTTTGATAGGCGCCTTGAGTCGTTTCATTAATCTGGCTTCCCAGCAAAATCGCCGCCGAGATTGCAGCCTGCACCAGAATCGAAACCCACGGAGTCTTCCAGCGCGGATGAATCTTGCCGAATGCCGCGGGAAGATAACGGTCGACTCCGACAACAAAGGGCACCCGGGCAATACCGGCTACAGTACTCCCTACCCCGCCCGCGTTGCCCGCCGTAACCAAAATGGCAGCAAGAATCCCGAGGAAGCCGACCTTCAACGCGACCGATCCAACGGTGATTGCATGAAACACGCCGCTCTGAGGGTCAAGATCGGCGGCAGGCACAAGGGCCAGAATGGCAAACGTGCCCAAAATGTACATCAGGGCAATGAGCGCCCCAGCGCCGAAGACAGCCCGCGGCAGCGTCCGCCTTGGGTCGCGCACCTCTTCGCTCATGGCCGAGACAAGTTCGAGGCCCGTAAACGCAAAT
>Ga0075522_10004102_pt1 | contig 10471 bp, 10 predicted proteins | sample NGEPerA_FD_74796 | JGI IMG/M metagenome (GOLD analysis project Ga0075522, IMG submission 74796) | Arctic peat soil microbial communities from the Barrow Environmental Observatory site, Barrow, Alaska, USA - NGEE PermafrostL2-A | ecosystem: Environmental > Terrestrial > Soil > Wetlands > Peat ...
GGGTGGAAATATCCCCACGAACCTCCCCGGTGGAGCCGATTTCCACGCGATCGCGTCCAAGCAAGGATCCCTTTACTTTTCCACGCACCACGATTTCACGCGCATCGACGTCCGCTGAAATTTTACCATGGGGGCCGACGGTAACGCGACCGCTCGAAAGTTGGATGGTGCCCTGAACCTCTCCATCGATGTAGAGGTCCTCACTCCCGCGGAGTTCCCCTTTAATTAATAACGTAGAAGTAATGATTCCCCCGGACGGTTGCACCACTTCCGCGGTCAGCCCCGCAAGGCTGCGCACGGTCGGCTCGACGCGCGGCGCGGGCGCCGGCGCCGGCGTATGGGCCGGAGACGGTGTCTGCGTGTTGGCGACGGGCGCCGCCGGTTTTGCATCTTCTGGTTTACGCCACATGATTTTTCCCCCAACCGAAAACTCCGTAGCCACTAGGCTGGGGAAGGCACAAGGCAGCCCGGAGAGGACGGTAACTCATAAACTATAGTATTGCCAGAGGTTGAGGGCGACCCTTGGGAATGGGAATTGTTTCCAATGAGATACGGGAGGGAGAGAGCGGTCTCGGAGCATTCATGCCACTATATGTACAATTATTGCACGGATGTGAAATTCCAAAGGTGCTTGCCCCGCTGAATGCGGCGCTACGCAGAACAAAAATCAATAAGCTGAACAGGCTGCGGAAAAAGTCGACCCCCAAGGAATTTTAGTAGCGCAGGCACTCTGCCTGTGCGCTTTTTGCAATGAATTGCTTTGTGGATGCGCTAAACGTTTAGAAAACCGCACAGGCAGAGTGCCTGTGCTACTTTTTCCCCAGCCTGTGAAGACCGTGCACCACAAGCTTGGCGTAATTCCCACCGAGCAACAATGTAGCCCAGCAATTCCGAGAAGAACAGTTTTTGGCCTTGGCGCGTTTGCCACCAGCGGGAGGGATCGAATTCGGAATCGTGGGCGCCGCTGACGCGGAACGTAATGTTTCTTGAGAGGACCCTTCCGTAAATAAATTGCGTGCGGCGCGCATGATAATTGGAGGTCACGATCAGCACACGCCTCCAACCGCGCGTCTGAATGAGCCGCGCAACTTCCCCTGCTTCTTCTCGCGTGTTTTCCGCGCGATGCGATAACGGCAGAATAGAAGCGGCGGGAACGCCAAACGCTTCGAGATCATGTTGCATGATTTCAGCTATGCCGGTAGTCCTGCGGAGCATTCGGCCGCTGGCCACCACCACGGGCGCAACACCTTCGCGGTACAGTTCCGCCGCATGGAAGGCGCGATCCCCTGCGTAATTGTCATCGCCGAGGACAATTAGAGCGTCGGATTGCGCCACCGGTTCGTCGAGCACCCAAAATTCTCCGGCGAAGCGCATCAGCGGATGCCTGATCACAAAGAGGAAGGCCAAAAACCCAAAGAAAAATAACAGGAAGAGCAACCGGAAGAAAATGCCGCCGCGCTCGGCATGCTTCATAAAATGGGATCCAGTTTGCGCAGGCCTTCCGCGGCCTCTTCAGGCAGGACGGCATTATAATAAACTTCCTTGATGCTGTAGGACTTGCTGCGAGTTTGCACGATGGGCAGGATTTCGATATGCCAGTGATAGTCGCCGGCGATGGTCTTCCAATATTGCGTTGAAGTTTCACCCTTGGGATGGATGGTATTCGGCGCAGTGTGCACGACAAGGTGGTAGGCGGGCGCGACCTGGCGGATTCGCCTGAGCAGACGGCGCAACAGGGTCGCCAAATGTTTTCGGTTCGTGCCTGCGCGCGGCCGCTCGAACATGTGGTTGTGCTTGCGATTAAGGATCCAAACCTCGTATGGGACACGAGAGGCATAGGGACAAAGCGCGACGTAATCGCCTTGCGTATCGACGATGCGTTTTCCCTGGCGCTCTTCCTGCTTCACGATGTCGCAAAAAACGCAGCGCTCTTTTTCCTTGAACCATTCTCGCGCGGCACGCAGTTCGTAGAGAAGTCTTCTAGGCATGAAAGTGGTCGCGGTAATTTGTGAATGTGCGTGGGAGCCCTCCTCGCCGGCAAGCGACCCGTAATTCTTGTAGATGGAGACATACTTGAAGCGAATATCGCGCTTCAAATCCTCGACTCGGTGCCTCCACGCTTCCATCACCAGCAGAATCTGGTCGTCGGTCAAATCTTCCAACTTGCGGTTGTGTTCGGGCGTCTCTATGACAATCTCGTCCGCGCCCACCGGCTGCATCTGGTCATAAATTCCGTCGGCGCGACGCCCAGTCTCGCCCTCCACGTGATAGAGAGGGTACGGATGCGGGAATACAACGACTTGAGGCGTCCCCTGAGATGGCAGAGAAAGAAGCGGAATTTTCGAACTCGTTTTATCGGGACAAAACAGGCAGCCGCCCACGGTTTCGCAAGTGTCTTCCCGGTGTCCCACGATCACCCAGCTGCGCGTAATGGGATCTTTACGAAGTTCCATGAAAGGATTCTAACCCGTCTTTCTTACAAGCGACAGGGGCACGGGTTAAACATTGCCCCGGCCATTTGAGAAGCGCCGTTGGATTTGCGCCAGTGGGGGCAAGGCATCGCCGTGTCCGAATGGCCACGGCGCGTAAGATTGGCACAGAATTACGGGATACTTTGCATTGGGGGGAAAAATATGCGGAAGCAATGCCGGAAACCACTTGCGTGGACGTTGGCCCATGGAGCCGCGCACCACTCAGATTCGCGGAACGCAATTCGTTACCTCGTGTAGCGAGCGGGCGTGGGACCTTCTTCCAGGCGGTGGCGGTCCCAGATTGCGCCCTCGCGAGAGTAGGAAGCCATTTCAAAGTCCTGCGTAAGTTCGAGGCAATCGGTCGGGCATGCGTCCTCGCAAAGCCCGCAGAACATGCAGCGAGATGTGTCGTAGGTAAAATTAGTTAGGACTTTGCGGCGCGTTGCGTCATCGCGATGCCATCCGACCACGATCAAATTTTCCGGGCACGCCAGCGCGCACAGATTGCACGAAATACACAGAGTCTCGCCCGTTTCCGGATTCATGTTCAGGCGCGGCGCGCCGCGGTAGCGCTCCGCAATCATCGGGCGTTCCAGCGGATATTGCTCCGTATAAATGTTCTTGGGATTCTGTGTGCGGAAGGTCAGAATCATGCCCTTCCAGAAATCTTGCAGGAACAGCCGCTTGAAGAAGGAGTTCATGGCGATAGTCTGTCGGTGAACCACGCGAATGTCAAGAGGGCCTGAATTTGCTAGTGGGCCACCGAAGCTGCATCCACTTCCACGCTGTTTTTCACAAGATAAATTTTACCCATTGCCCACGACTTCTTCGAATTCGAACACCTCCCTGCGCTTGAAGCGGGCAAGGCCCTTTTCGAGCGTCGAATAAACTACTTGTCATAGCTGACTAAGAAGCCCGCCCGCCTCGCTTGCCCGCTCACTTATAATTCTTGCCTGAAATCCTTTCCTCTTATATAAGTAGTAAATTAACGGAGGATTTATGCGCAAATTTCTGATCGCTTCGTGCGCTTTTCTCTCTTGGATTACACCCTCCAATGCAGAAACTTGGGTGAAAGTAAAGAGCCCCCATTTCACAGTAATCAGCAACGGTAGCGAAAACCAGGCGCGCCAGGCAGCGCTTGGATTCGAGCAAATCCATGCCATCTTTAGTTCCATGATTCCTGGGCTTCGCACCGATGCATCTGCGGAGACCGTCGTGCTCGCCGCCAGGGATCAAAATACATTCCTCGACCTGTTGCCCTCCGGAAAAAAATGGGCCCGCAATCTTGGCGGCCTATTCATGAAGGGCTGGGAAAAAGACTACGTGGTTATCCGCCTGGATATCCCCGATGAGAACCGGAATGTCGTTTATCACGAGTACGTTCACAAGCTTCTGCATTTGAATTTTACGAGGTTGCCGGTCTGGCTGGATGAGGGGCTCGCCGAATTCTACGGCAACACGTGGATGCGAGCCGATGGAATTTACGTTGGCGCTCCCAGTCCGCGTCTCGCTGAGCTGCGTTCGCACACCATGTATCCACTTGAGACTATCCTGGCCGTGGGACATGCATCTCCTTATTACCTCGATGCGGATAAGGCCGGCATGTTTTACGCAGAGTCTTGGGGGCTTACGCACTCCCTGATGTTCGGCCCCGGAATGGAACAAGGAATTAAAATGAATGTGTATCTTTCCTCCTTGCAAAAAGGAATGGAAAACAATAAAGCATTTGAGCAAGCGTTTGGGAATCGCAAAGAGCTTGAAAAGAACTTTCAACTGTACGCATACCGCTTTACTTACGGCGCGATGCGTTTCGACAAGATCCAGAAAATCGATCCATCCACTTTCGATGGCGGCCCGATGAGTCCGCCAGAAGCGAATGCGAGACTGGGAGGATTCTATGCGCGGCAAAATGAGATTGAGATCGCCGACAAAAAATTGGCGGCAGCGCTGACCGAGGACTCCAAGTCGGCGCTCGCCCATGAAAATACGGGGTTTCTTGATTTTGTCCAAGGCAAGGACGAGGAAGCACGGAAAGAGTTTGATACGGCGGTTGACCTCAGCCCGGATAGTTACCTTGCGATCTACTATCAGGCAATGATGAAATATCACGGCAAGAAGGACTCTGATTCTCTGGCGCAGCTGGATGCAGCAATGACCAAGGTCATTCAAATAAATCCACGGTTTGCGCCGGCACTTGTGGCCCGATCGCAGATCTATGTGCAACAGGGAAATTTGCAGGATGCATACAATGCTTCCGTGCAAGCGCAACGGCTCGAACCCGATCGGGGCGGCTACTTGACGAATTCCGCGGCGATCCTGCTGATGGGACATAATTATCCTGCAGCGCTGAGGGTTGCCAGCACGGTTGCAGCACGCTGGTACGGTTCCGACAGCGCGGAGGCCCTAACCGTTGCAGCCGAAGCGCGGCGGCTGGGAAAGATTGAGGAGTCGGCCGACGAAAAGACTGAGGAAGAGCGGGAAATGGAATACACCAAGGGTACTACGGCCGTGGAAGGCGTGATTGAATCCGTGCATTGCGAAAAATCAAAACCACTGGAAATTGTGATTCTCAGCGGCGACAAATCGTTGAATTTCCGCAGCGGCAAGATGTTCGGTTTGGGTTTCTCTGACACCCTTTGGTATGGTGAGGATCACTTTAACGAATGTTACCACCTCGATGGGATGAAAGCACTTGTGCGGTATACGTCACTGTCTGATCCAGGTGGAGAAACTGAAATGCGCTGGCTCGAAATCCGGGACGAACTGATCCCGATTTCCGCTCCTCCAATTCAGACGGGCAAGGCGACCGATACGCCAACCGCCAACTGAAAAGCAATACCACAGGGGTTCAAATCGCCCTTTGAAATTTTCCTCCCTTCGCCTTTCAGCACGCAGTGTATAATCCCGGCCAAAGCAACCTCAAATTGGCATGTTTGAATCAGAGGAGGGTTTCGCAATGCGAAATCGTTTGCTGGGCTTTCTTGTTGGGCTGTGTATTATTTTGAGTTGTTCCGCGAGCGTCATTGCTCAAGCCGAAAAGCCGACAGCCCCTGCCAAGACTATGGGTTCGAGCAAATCACCGGATTTATCAGGTGTATGGATGCGCGACGCTCCTCCGGCTAATGCAATGCAGTACTGGATTTATGAGCTGAATCAAGAGGAACCTCCAATGACCGCGTGGGGGCTGGAACAATTCAAAGCCACCAAGTCATCCTTCGGATCTCATGAATATCCACTGGAGGAAACGAACGACCCTGTCTTGCGCGGCTGCTTTCCCCCTGGCGTGCCTCGTGTTTATATGCATCCCTTCCCTTTTCAATTTATTCAGACGCGCGGAGAAGTGGTGATGCTTTTCGAGGTCGATTCCCTGCGCCGGGAAATTTACACCGACGGAAAACCCCGCGATCCCGATCTTGTCCCATTGTGGATGGGAAGTTCGATCGGGCACTGGGAGGGCGACACGCTGGTGGTGGACACAACGAATTTCAACGACAAAACTTGGCTGGACCGGGTCGGCCACCCGCACAGCGATCAATTGCATGTGACGGAACGTTTCCGCCGCGCGGCGCACGATCACCTGGTAGACGACATCACTATTGACGACCCAAAAGCCTATACAAAGCCGTGGACCTCGCATCTGGAATTCAAGTTGAGGCCGTGGAAGCTTACCGAACAATTTTGCGAAGATGGCGAGACCTTCATGGGACTCGAGAAAAAGGAAGCCACTCAGGAAAAGTAAATAATGCAGACAGGCTGATCCAAGGTGCAGGATTTCACGTTGACATATTTTGCGGCCGGGCGGATATTTTGGTCACTCATTTTCCTGGCGCGGTAAGGCAATTTTATCAAATGATATTTCGGATCTCGCAGGCGATTTCTGGAGGATCGGAATGAAAAGGCTGGCGTTCTTTTTGGTTACAGTTTTCTGCGGAGTTTCCATTTCCGCGCCGCTTTATGCCCATCACGGAGAGGCTAATTACAATACGGATAATATCGTCTCGGTTCAAGGTACGGTAACGGAGTTTCAATTTGTTAATCCTCACGTGCAGATTTCCCTGGATGCAAAGAATGACAAGGGCGAAACCGAAAAGTGGATCGGCGAGGCCCGCAGCCCCGCAATGTTATCTCGATACGGCGGGTGGGACCGCAACACGATTAAAGTCGGCGATGTGATTACGCTCTCCGGGCATCGAACAAAGAACGGAACATTTTTTATGCGCCTGGTAAAAATCGTAAAAGCAGATGGCAAGGAATTAGGCAATTTGTAGGACAGCGACTCTTGGCTGTCCTCGGTAGTTGCTGCTACAAGGTTAGTCACATCGGGTCGAGCCTCGCAAAACAAAAGAGGACAGCCAGGAGTGGCTGTCCTACAATTAAGTGCTAAAATCCCCACCCATGAGTACCGCTAGCGCACGCCCGCAGCTTCATATTCGCCAGGCACAGGAAGATGACGCCACTGCGCTGTGTGAGATTTTCAACGAAGCTGTCGGGGATCGCCTGGAAACTTTCGAGTCTGAGCCACGATTGGTGGAAGATCAGCGCATGAGGATTGCCGCAGCCGAGCAGGATCCCAAGCATCCGATCTTAGCCGCCGAATTGCGCAACTGGGTGGCGGGCTGGGCGACGCTCACGCCCTACGACAATCGCATTGCACTCGACGATATTGGTGAGGTCTATATCTACGTGCGAAGGGCGTTTCGCAGTTACGGCGTTGGGCGCCAACTGATGCGCGCCCTCCAGGAATCCGCCGGCAAGCTTGGATACCGAAAGCTCATTGGGAGGGTTCTGGCGCAGAATCAGGATGGATTGAATTTGTGCCGGGCTACAGGCTGGCGAGAAGTGGGGCGCCACTCCGCCCATGTGAACCTGAGCGACGGACCGCACGACGTGACGCTGGTCGAGTGCCTGATTCCAGCTCCTTCTGCCCACCCGCAGGCTTCGCCACAACCGTGAACGACTTTGAGTATATGCATCTGGCCATCGCGCAGGCGCAGGCCGCCGCCGTGCGCGGAGAAGTACCCATCGGCGCGGTAGTTGTGTTGGACGATCGAATTCTGGCCGCCGCTGGGAATCGCACCATTACCGATTGCGATCCGACGGCGCACGCGGAAATTTTGGCCCTGCGCGAAGGCGCGCAAAAGGCCGTCAACTATCGTTTGGTGGGGGCATCCCTTTACGTAACGGTTGAGCCATGCGCAATGTGCGCGGGTGCGCTGGTGCAAGCACGAATCGCGCGGCTGATTTACGGCGCGGACGAGCCGAAGGGCGGAGCCGTTCGCAGTTGCTTGCAAGTGCTGGACGCGCCGGGGATCAATCATCGCGTGGAAGTCGTCTCCGGGGTTCTTGCGGGGGAAGCGGTGCGGCTGCTGCAGTCTTTTTTCTCGGCGCGACGGTAGCACGGATGCGCGGCGTTTTCTTTTTTTGAGTGTAGGGTCACCTTGGAGCAGGCACGGTAAATTGCGAAAATGCTCGCCTGAAGGCAAGCGCTACACGTCTTTCGGCTTTTCTTTTGGCTTTTCTTCTGGCTTTTTTCCTTCGTTCATCTTCCACAGCATTTGGCGCAGCATCCCTAGCCAAATCACTGCATCGCGCTCCGGCAAGCGCAGGCGGCGCACCAGGCGGCGAATTCTTTCGTCCGCATCCGAGACGCGTCGCCGATCCAGAAATCCGCTGGTCTGCAGCGCGTCCAGTAGCAGCAAAGTAATGCGCTCGAGTTCGACGGCCGTGGCAAGTTCCGGTTCTTTTGCGCTCCCCTCCAACTTTGAATCGCGTATGAGTTCGTACAGGCAAACGGCAACTGCCTGGCCGAGATTCATGGAAATGTTTTCGTCGCACGTCGGGATGCGAATGAGCCAGTGGCAATGGCTGATGGCGTCGTTCGAGAGGCCGAACTTTTCCGAGCCGAAAAGCAAAGCTGCATTGCTCGCCAGCAGGCGCTTGCGGATCAGGCGCGATGCATATTCCGGACGGCGAACCGGGTGCTGCAAGTCCCGATTGCGCACCGCGGTTGTTCCCACAATCAGCGTGCAATCCGCCACGGCATCGTCCACGGATTTGTAGCACTCCGCGTTCTTCAGGATTTCCGATGCGCCGACAGCGGAGCGCGCTTCGCGAAACGATGGCGCGTAAGGATTAACCACGCGTAGCGACGTAAACCCAAAATTGCTCATGGCTCTGGCGGCCGCTCCGATGTTGAGCGGGTTGCGGGGAGCGACCAACACAACACGCAAGCGACTTAGGTCCATGAAAGTGGGCACGAGTTCCCTATTGTAAAGCATGCGCTCGATTTCGCCAGCCCGTGCAAAAGGGACGGCATTTTATTTTTGTTCGTTGAAGCGCCCAGCTTCAGGCGGGCATCTTGGAACCGCGAACAATGCTCGCCTGGAGGGGGCGCTAAAACATCTTCAATGGCGCGCCAGTTTTGCGATCTCACGATGTTCTTACTGAGGCATCGGACGAATAGATTTATTGGACGAATCGGCCCGCCCAGGCTTAAAATCTTCGCAGAATTACAATCAGGGTAAGGGTCGCCAGAAAGAGACTCCCATGAATCACGAATATGACTTGTTCGAAAAATTCCCGGATGGCTCGTCACTTTGGCGGGCAAGCGTCGTGGGACTCGGAGGAGCGCGCCTCCACATGTTCGATCTATCGCGGCGTTCCACGAACGTGTTTTATGCAATGAATGTGATCAACGGCAAAATTGTGACGTTCAACGCTCCGCCGGCCGCGTTCCAACTAGGACCAAAGGTGGGGAGACGAAGTAAGAGTGCTGCGGCCTAACGCCTGAATTAGAGCCACCAGATTCGCGCGGCCTCATTTTTGGTTATCGGTGTGTCCCACCTGCTTGCTGTTTGCTTCCAACATTTCCTAAAAAAAATGGAACCATTCGCAACTTGAACGGCAATACATGAAACGAATGAGCCTTCCTCCGACAGGCTCATCGAGGAGGGGTGACCGCTCAGCGGGCGCCCCTCTTTTTCCATCTATTTCAGGAACATTTCCTTTAGCATGCGCCGGAAAAAGTAGCTCCATATGGATTTTACTGGCACAGCCATTCTGGCTGCGCGCCCTTCTAAACTTTTAGCGTATTTACAAAGCAATCCTTCGCAAAAAGCGTACAGGGATAGTGCCTGTGCTACTTTTTCCGCGGCCTGGTCTGTCCCCTACTGGAAAGCATGTATTGGCGGAAAACACACAGAAACGATATGGAAGTGGACTCCGAAGGATGGTTGGCATACTTTGTAAGCGTTGGAAGATGAGAGAACCCTTAGACTTTACCCAAAAAGTCCCAGGGAATAGGGGCGACCGCCATGCAAACTGCCGTAAAAGAATGCCGCGTAAGCCCTCGAGAGATATTGTCGGAACCGGTGCTGGTTCGACCCAGCGATTCGCTGTTTCCCGAGGAAATCTGCACGACGGCGAATGTCTCGCGCAGCGGCTTGTATTTTGTGACCCCTGCAACGCACTACTTCGTTGGGATGAATGTGGTGGTAACGCTTAACTTTGGCCCGGACGATCCGATTCATCGCGAGCAAATTGGAGACGTGGTGCGTGTCGAGGACCTGGACGGCGACATGGTTGGCGTGGCCATTCGAATCCTGATGCACAATAATCCGGGAATTTACTCCGGCACATAATCAGTCAGAAACCTGGGCTCGTTCGAATGCTCAAGTTTCCTGGCGGTTGATTCAATTCCCTTTCCGGATCCCCTGACCTTTCCCTATTCCCTCGCGAATCCCCCGATTGTCAAGCTTATGAACAAACGTCGGGCGGGAATGTTTTCCCGCTCCTCCAGTGCAGAACGCCGCCGCGTGGCAGCCATGCTGCGCCAACATAAATTGAATACACACATGATCCTTGCCGAAGACTCGCCCAATCTCATGCAACGACTGTCCCGCCTTCCAGCGGCTCCACATGTCGTTCCGCTGCTGCTCAGAAAGCTTTTGGAGATGGGTGTGGATTTTGAAGTTAGCTTTTCAAGCACGCTTGTATTTGCG
>Ga0075522_10004107_pt1 | contig 10460 bp, 11 predicted proteins | sample NGEPerA_FD_74796 | JGI IMG/M metagenome (GOLD analysis project Ga0075522, IMG submission 74796) | Arctic peat soil microbial communities from the Barrow Environmental Observatory site, Barrow, Alaska, USA - NGEE PermafrostL2-A | ecosystem: Environmental > Terrestrial > Soil > Wetlands > Peat ...
CTGTCAGGCTGCAGGCCGGGCAGCATCTTTGCCGACGAGCCACTGGCGAGAATTACGTTTTTCGCTTTGATCTGGCTCGCCTCGCCGCCAGCCGCAGTGACTTCGACAGTATGCACGCCGGCGTTCGCGGGGCCGGTGAGTTTCCCGTTGCCGGAAATCACGGCGATCTTGTGCTTCTTCATCAGGAATTCGAGACCCTTGACGTGCTTGGTGATGATGGAGTCTTTGCGCTTGAGCACGGCGGCCCAATCGAGGGTTGGGGTGCCGATGCTGGCAATCCCAAATTCGGCAGCGTGCTTCAGATGGTCCCAGATTTCGGCATTGAACAGTAGCGCCTTGGTCGGAATGCAGCCCACGTGCAGGCAGGTGCCGCCCAGCCTCGGTGCGTTGTCGATGAGCGCCACCTTCAGGCCATACTCCGCGCCGCGAATTGCCGCCGTATAGCCGGCCGGGCCGCCGCCGATGATGGCTATGTCGTAGATTGTTGTTGGGATCGTCTCTGCCAAGGGGAACTCCATTCCGGGGCGCTTGTCCTGCCGCGGCAAGCACCGCATTTCAGCATCCAGTTTAATGGATGCGTGTTGGCATCACTGCGCAGCAAGTTCCGCACCGAGCCATCATGCGGGACAGATGCCTACAGGTTTTGCTGAACCAGCTCCCCAGCTTGGCGTAGCGTCTGATCGTCATCGCCGAAGCTTTCAAGCCAATGCACTTCTGGCTCGCGGCGGAACCAAGTGAGTTGGCGCTTGGCGTAGTTGCGATGGCCCTGCTTCGCGGCTTCGATTGCGGCCTCCAGGCTCAACGTTCCTGCATGCACAGCCAGCGCCTGACGGTATCCCAGGGAGTCGAGAGCTTTCACGGGGCCGTAGCGATTGAGCAGCCCGCGTGTCTCCTCTACGAGACCGGCGGTGAACATGGCAGCTGCCCGCTGGTTAAGCCGCTCATACAACTGCTGGCGGGGCGGGTTGAGGCCGATGCGCAAAAGGCGGAAGCCAGTAAGCGGGTCGCGCGCCATGACTTCGGAAAGCGGCTTGCGCGCTGCCAGGCAGACCTCGATGGCGCGAATCAGCTTGGGCGCGTCGTTGGCGTGGATGCGGGCTGCGGAAGCCGGGTCCAGCCGCGTCAGGAGCCGGTGTAGCCAGGCTTCGCCGTGGGTTTGCCGGCTGCGATTCAATCGCACGCGCAGGTCCTCCTGGCGGGAAGGCCCAGCGAATAGTCCGTCGGTCAGCGCGCGCAGATAAAGCCCGGTTCCGCCGGTCACGATGGGCAGGCGGGCACGTCCGGAAATCTCGCGCAAGGCGGTGCGGGCCTGCCTGCTGTATTCGCCGGCGGTGAATGGCTGGTCAGGCTCGGCAACATCGATCAAGTAATGCGGCAGCCGCGCCTGTTCTTCCCTGGTTGGCTTGGCCGTGCCCAAGTCCATGCCGCGATAGACGGCGACTGAGTCGCAGCTGACGATCTCGCCGCCGAAGCGTTCGCCCAGCGCGAGCGAAAGTGCAGTTTTGCCGCTGCCCGTCGGACCAAGCACGAGCACTACGAGAGGTTCGTTGCTTGGGGCGTTTCCCTCAGAGGCTAAAGCCCAATCCGGTTTTGCTGAGCTTATGTACGGGCTGAAGCCCGCACCCTTCAAAGGACTCATGGACGCCACCAGGCGGGCGGAAAGATCCATTTGGGATTGGTGTGGAAGAGCCACCATGCGCAAATCGCCGCCGCCACCAGCAGCACGCCGAACACCTGGTTGCGCCGATAAACCCGCAGTTGCTCGGCCCGCCGCGTCTCTTCGGCAACCTGCTCGCGATAAGGCTTTATGCGGGTTTCAACCATAGTCTGGCTCGTGGAATTCATTCGGCGACGGAGACGCTATTCACCACGCCCCAGTATAGGGGAACGGCGGCTTTGCCCATTTCCACCCTGCATGTTTGACTTCACCCCCCCGCATTGCTGACCATAACGTTTTGGGCATTGGCAATGCCCCTATGGAAGGTGTGCCCTCATGAAAGTCTTGATCCTTGGTTCCGGTGGCCGCGAACATGCGCTGGCCTGGGCGGTAAAGCGAAGCGCGCGGGTGACGGAGGTGGTTTGCGCGCCCGGCAATGGCGGCATTTCCCAGTTGGCGCGCTGCGTTCCGGTGAACCTTAAGGATCTCGCCGCGATGATCAGCGTGGCCGAGCTTGAGCGCCCTGACCTGACTATCGTGGGTCCGGAACTGCCGCTCTCGCTCGGCATCGTGGACGCCCTGCAAGAGCGCGGACTGCGCACCTTTGGCCCTACACGCGCGGCGGCCATGCTCGAAACCAGCAAAGGTTTCGCCAAGGAGTTTTTGCAGCGCCACAACATTCCCACCGGCAACTTCGCCGTCTGCTCTACCGTGGCCGAAGTGGAAAAGGCCATCGACTTCTTTCATGCGCCCATCGTGGTAAAGGCCGACGGGCTGGCCGCCGGCAAGGGCGTGATCATCTGCAACTCGCGACACACTGCCGTCGAGGCCGCGCAGGGGCTGTTTACGGGCACTCTGCTGGGCGAAGCGACGCACCAGGTGGTCATCGAGGAGTTCCTCGAGGGCGACGAGATCAGCTTTCTTTGCCTGAGCGATGGCAAGCACGTGGTGCCGCTGGTCCCCGCGCAGGACCACAAGCGCATTGGCGAGGGCGACACCGGCCCCAACACCGGCGGCATGGGCGTCTACTCGACCGATGAGCTGCTGGACCACGCCATGACGGAGTGGATTATGCACCACATCGCCGAGCCCACCATTCGCGGCATGGCCGAGGAAGGCGCACCCTTCGCCGGCGTGCTTTACTGCGGGCTGATGATGACCGCGCGCGGCCCCCAGGTGCTGGAGTTCAATGCCCGCTTCGGCGATCCCGAAACGCAGGCACTGTTAGTCCGCCTTGACAGCGACCTGCTGGAAGCGCTCGAAGCCTGCATCGACGGCAAGCTTGACCAGACAACGATGCGCTGGACCCCGGGCGCATCAGCCTGCGTCGTGACCAGCTCCGCCGGGTATCCGGGTAGCTATAAGACCGGGCTGCCCATAGGCGGCCTTGGCGCCGCAGCACAGGTTCCGGGTGTGCAGGTATTCCACTCGGGCACCGCGCAGGTGGGCGGACAGTTGCTGACTGCAGGCGGCCGTGTGCTGGGCGTGACAGCCGCCGCCGGGACGCTTAAAGAAGCACTGGCGCGAGCTTACCAGGCGATGGCTGAAATTCACTTTGAAGGAATGTACTACCGGCGCGATATTGGCCACCGCGCGCTGAAATCTAAAGTCTGATTCGGGGGTTCTCACACCCAATCTCTGAACGAGAGGAGGAACCATGAGCGTTGGAATCACGCTGCAGGAACTTCTGGTTTGGAACCAGGAGTCATCCAACTTCTGGAAGGCCCATCTCGATGACAATCCGCATCTGCTGGAGTTGCCGTGCGACATCGGCGGGACCGCCAACGTGCAGCAGTTTGTCCGCCACATCTGGGGCGTGGAACTGCGCTGGAACCAGCTGCTGGCTGGACTGCCTGTGACGGCAAAGGAGCAGGTGCCTCCCGGGCCTCTCGCCGCGCTGTTCGACCTGCACTGCCAAGCCGTCGAGATCTTCCGTGGCCTGCTGGCCGCCGCTGACGAAAGCTGGGACCAGCCCCACGTTCTGGATATGGACTGGGTGCCACTGGAGGCGCGAACAGTATCCCGCCGCAAGATTGCGTTGCATGCGCTCTTCCACAGCGAGCGCCACTGGGCACAGTTGGCCACACTGGTGCGCGCGGCAGGGTTTCCCTCAGGATTCAAGGGTGACCTGCTCTTCAGCCAGACGCTTCGCTAGGGCCTGTGAGCCGCCCTAAACATTGGCTTCCGGCACCAGTGCGAGCTTGCCCTGCTTCTGAAAGCAAGTGCGGCAAAGTACAGGCCTGCCCTGGGTGGGTTTGAAGGGCACCGTGGTGTCCGCTCCGCACTCCGAACAGGTAGTTCGGGTCTCGGGGCGAACCTTATGATTGCCTCGAACGCGCTTCGCCTTGCACTGTTTGCAGCGCTTGGGGTCGTTCTTGAACTGTTTGTCGTTGAAGAAGACCTGCTCGCCGGCCGTGAAAACGAACTCGGCGCCGCAGTCGATGCACTTCAGTACTCGATCCGTGAATTCCATGGCCGGCTTCCCCAAAACAGGGACGTGCACCGAAATCGGCCATGGGGGAAATGACCTGCCGGTCCCGGCTCCCTGTTTCCGTTCGTGATACTCAACAAGGGCCCGGGCCGCATCAAAAGGTGCGGCGATTACCATGTCTGCCCGATGATCCGGGAAAGGCATAAAGCACTATAACGCATCGGCCTATGCGAAGAAATCGAGCCGAAATCAATCGCGACCAGCCATCCCGATCCTGCCTGGGCTGTCCGGCTACTCCCGCTAACTTTCAGCGGGAGTCGCCGGGACGGCATTTATCACGACTTGTTAGAGAATTAGTCCTGCTCTTTGCGAGCCTTCTTGCGATTCCGCTTGCGCGCCAAAGCTGCCTTGACGCGACGCTTTTCACCGGGCTTCAGATAGTAGGAGTGACGTTTTACTTCCTTGATGATGTCTTCCTGCTGTACCTTCCGCTTGAACCGGCGTAGCGCATTCTCGAGCGGCTCGCCTTCTTGTACGCGAACCTCTGCCAAAAAATCCCACCTCCAAACATGCCAAGGGGCTCTTCTAGGATACTCGAAAGAGGAGATTTACGATAGAACTTCGTCGTCCGCCAAGAAATTTACTGGATTCGTGTTCAGTGCGTGGATAAAGATGCACAAATTGCATGCCGTATCCCGTCCGTTGATTGAACTTAGGCAAGAAACCTGGTCCCGCCTTTCGCAAGGGCCTTTCTTTTACACTCTCAACAAGGGGTTCCACGCTCCCGGCGAGGTAGCACAACCATGATCCGCAGTTACCAGGGGCATCGGCCCCAGTTTCCCCCCAGTTGCTACATCGATGTCTCTGCCCAGCTTATCGGCGACGTCACTATCGGCGAGCGCTCCTCGGTTTGGATGAATGCCGTGCTGCGCGGCGATGTGAACTCCATCCGTGTCGGCTCCTGCTCGAATGTGCAGGACTGCGCCGTGCTCCACGGCCAGCGCAACCTTTACCCGGTCATCGTCGGCGATTGGGTCACCATTGGCCACAACGCGACCGTGCACGGCTGCACGGTTGGAGACATGGTGGTCATCGGCATGGGCGCCAGGGTCCTCAACAACTCCCGCATCGGCGAGGGCTGCATCATTGCCGCCGGCTCCGTGGTTCCCGAGCACACAGTCGTTCCGCCCCGAACGCTGTGGGCCGGCGTCCCCGCCAAGCTCCGCCGCGAAATCACCGACAAGGATCTCGCGCTGGTTCGCGAGTACGCCCAGAACTATCTGGACTACGTGGATTTTTACCTCAAGGAGCCGATGAGCTAGATTTCTCTGATCGGCAGCGGCGCTTCACATAGAATTGCGTGTGGACTAAATACGAATCCTGGAGTCTCCTATTTCCGGCACTTGCACGCTAAATTTCGTCAGTCGGATGCGCTTCAAGCGCTTGAGCTTGCTTGCCTTGCTCTCTGGCACCCTGGTCTTCTCCATCCTGACGCTGGGCCTTTGCGCATCGGCCAGTGGACAAACCGTTGACAGCGCAAGCCTGCAGCCACCTTCAGAGAACAGCGCCGGCTCATTGCCTGATGCGCCACTGCCGCAAGCCGCGGAGAGCGGCAGTATGCCCGCAGCGCAGGCCAGCAAGGCCAAAGACTCGGATGAAGTAAAAGTGAGCGGTACTCCCAGGAACATTCTTCGGGATCAGGCCGCCATCTGGACCAGCCCTGTCCGCCTTCGTGTGGGCGACCTTGAGTGGTTTGTCCCGCTTGCCGCGGCGACCGGTGCGGCAATCGCCACCGACCAGAGCGCCATGACGCATGCGGTCTCTAAAAACCTCAGCTTCAACCAGAAGAACATCGACGCATCCAATGTAATGATTGGCGGATTTATTGCGGCTCCTGTCGCTTTGTATGGATATGGCCATTTCCGGGAGAGTGCGCATGCGCGCGAGGCCGGCATTTTGAGTGCCGAAGCGATGATCGACGGCGTCGTCGTGGAACAAGGCATGAAGCTGATCTTCTGGCGGGAGCGGCCGGACGTCGACAGTTCGAGGGGAAAGTTTTTTCAGACGGGCGCGGGCATCGACTCCGCATTTCCCTCATCCCACAGCGTAGTTGCCTGGGCGGCAGCGGCGGAGCTCGCCGGAGAGTATCACTCCCGCTGGGTCCGTTTGTTTCTCTACTCCGCAGCAACCGGCATAAGCCTGACGCGCGTTCTGGGCCAGCAGCACTTCCCCTCAGACGTGCTGGTTGGCAGCGCCGCCGGATGGTTCGTCGGCCACTACGTCTACCACAAGCACCACAACCAGTCTCTTGATGACGAAGGGTATTGACGAACTGGATTGAGCACGCAAGGATCGGCGCTTTTGACTGAATCCTGTTCTCTGACCCCTGTCTTTTATACCGGCAACGGGTTTCTACCTGAGAAGAACTTACGCTGATGCCAGTATGGATAAGCGGCCGGCCGTTCGCTCGCTTTATCGAGTGCAGCCACTTGGTCCGCGGTAAGGTTCCACCCCGCCGCTCCAAGATTCTGCCGCAGTTGCTCTTCATTCCGCGCGCCCACAATCACTGACGAAATCGTAGGCCGCTGCAGGAGCCAGTTCAGCGCCACCTGCGGAACCGTCTTCCCGGTCTCCGCTGCCACTTTGTCCAGCGCATCCACCACCGTGTACAGGAACTCATCGGGCATCTGCGGGCCTTGCTCGGCTGTCTTGTGCAGGCGGCTTACCTCCGGCATGGGCTGGCCGCGGCGCAGCTTCCCTGTAAGCCGGCCCCATCCCAGCGGACTCCACACAAGCGTGCCGACCTTCTGGTCAAGCGCAAGCGGCATCAGCTCCCACTCGTACTCGCGGCCGATCAACGAGTAATACGCCTGGTGTGCGACGAACCGCGTCCAGCCGTAACGATCGGCAACGGCCAGCGACTTCATCAGGTGCCAGCCGGAGAAGTTGGAGCACGCGATGTAACGCACCTTGCCCTCGCGGACAAATTTGTTCAGCGTGTCCTGCACCTCTTCGATCGGGGTCAGGGCGTCGAAACCGTGGAGGTGGTAGATGTCCACGTAGTCCGTGCCCAGGCGGCGCAGGCTGCCCTCGAGCGCCCGCCGCAGGTGGTATCTCGACGATCCCTGATCGTTCACTCCGTCGCCCGTCGGAAAGCCCGATTTGGTTGAGATCAGGACCTTGTCCCGCTTCGCTCCGAGCGCCTTTCCGAGCACTTCTTCCGAACGCCCGTCCGCGTACCCATCCGCCGTGTCAAACAGGTTGACGCCGGCCTCGAGACAGATGTCGATCAGGCGCCTCGCCTCGTCCACTTCGGTTGTACCCATTGCTTCAAAGAAACCCGTGGTACCGCCAAACGTGGCAGTCCCATAAGCCAGTTCGGAAACCTTGAGGCCGGAGCCTCCGAGAAGACGATATTCCATGCCCGTTTGGATGCGTCGTGACGCGCGAGGATGCAAACCCCGGCGAGACTACCCCATTGCCAGCCTCCGTCCAGGCCATTCCCCGCTCTGAGTTCGCATTTTTTGGTTGAGAGTGAAAGTTTGAGGGTGCTACACTCTCGACACCCGATGGCCGACTTGACCTACATCCCCGAGGTCGCGCTCCAGGCGGACGAGGCTCAAACTGTGCCGCGGCCTCCGCTGCTGGTCCGCTTTACGCACTGGACCTTCACGCTCAGCTTCTTCGGGCTGGTGGTGAGCGGGTTTGCGATCATCCTGTCCCATCCGCATTTTTATTGGGGAGAAACCGGCAACATCCTCACTCCGCCGCTCTTCAGCCTGCCCCTGCCGACCATGCTCGGCGGGCCTTCCGGCTGGGGCCGCTCGCTGCACTTCCAGTCCGCCTGGCTCGCAGTATTGTCCGGCCTGCTCTACATCGTGTCGGGAGTTTTGTCGAAGCACTTCCGCAGGGAGCTAATGCCTGCCGCGTCCGACCTTTCGTGGAGTTCGATCCGCAATTGCGTCGCTGACCATCTGCACTTCAAGCGTTCCGGGCTGGCTGCCGAAGAGCACTACAACGTTCTGCAACGCCTGTCTTATCTCGGCATCGTCTTCGTGGTGTTTCCCTTCACGATCCTTTCCGGATTCGCGATGTCGCCGTCCATCACTTCGGTGTTTCCGTGGATGGTTGAATTTTTCGGCGGCCACCAGACAGCGCGTACGATTCACTTTTTCCTCGCCAATCTTCTCGTTCTCTTCCTTGTTGTGCACGTCGCAATGATTGTTCTGGCCGGATTCACTTCGAGAATGATGGCCATGATTACCGGCCGGCCCGCCGCACCAAAGGAGACGCGATGAGCAACATCCTTGGCAATTCCATAAGTCGGCGCAAACTCATCACCACCGGTCTGGCAGCCGCGGCCGGAGTGGCCGGCCTCGCCACGGCCGAGCGCGTCGCCAAGAGCTACGGCCTTATCCCGCCCGATGACGGCGGCATTTGGGGCGTGGGCGAAACGCTCACCTACGCAACCCAGCGGATGCTCATGGCGCACCACTCGATGGCGCGCGAGTTCGGCCGCAGCGAAATTTCAAAAGCCATTCCCGTCAGCGGCGATCCACCCACAAAGGGCCCCTATCCGGAGATGCTTTCCAGCGGCTTCAAGGGGTGGCGATTGCCCATCGACGGATTGGTGGCCCACCCATCTTCATTTTCGGTGGATCAACTAAAGGCCATGCCCGTCCGCAGCCAGATAACGCACCAGGCCTGCGAGGAAGGTTGGTCGTTCATCGCCGAGTGGCACGGCGTTCAGCTTTCGGATGTATTGAACCTGGTGGGAGTGAGCTCGAAGGCTAAGTTTGTTGTTGTCTACGCCTACGACGGTGTGTGGGACTCGCTCGACCTGGCGGACGCTTATCATCCGCAGACGTTCCTGACCTACGCACTCAACGGCGATGATCTCTCCGCTTCACACGGCGCGCCGCTGCGTTTGCGTGTTGCGCGACAGCTGGGCTACAAGAGCGTGAAATTTCTGTCGCGCATTACTCTGGTCGATTCGTTGAAGAATGTCGGGGACGGCAAAGGTTCGATCAGTCCGGCTTACGGGTATTCGTGGTATGCGGGGATTTGAGATCTGCGCATTTTGACGTTGAGCCCCAAAACGCGCGCATGCTACACTGCCCACACTCTGGCATTCCTTCGGTAACTTCCCTTCTCCCCACGCCAGAATCATCATTTGTCTTTTTTGTTTTTGAAGCATACCTGCGCGCTCGTTAAGGCTGCAGACACGCTACGGAGGAATGCGCCATGGCCCCGCAACCTACCCTCGCCATCCCAGGACGAGTTGTACCAATCTCAGCTCACCGCAGAGAAACAAGCAGGATGACCCCGCTTCAAGGGCTGGTGAACAAGTATTTCTATTTCGCCATGTCGCTGTTGATTGCGGCCATTGTGGCGTCGGGCTTCAGTCGTACGGTCAACGACAACCTCCTCCATCCTTCTGTGCCCCGGCCTCTGATTCTCTGGTTCCATGCCGCGGCATTCTCCGGGTGGGTGGCCTTCTTCATCTTTCAGTCTGCGCTGGTGCGCACGCACAACGTGAAGTGGCATCGCTTCTTCGGATGGTTTGGCGCGGGGCTGGGCACCGTGATGATTCCGCTTGGTGTGGTCACATCCATCATCATGGGGCGCTTTGACACCTATCAGAAACACGAGCCCGGAGCGGAGGCCTTTCTCATCGTCCCGTTCTACGACATGCTTGCCTTCGGCATGTTCTTTGGGCTCGCCATCTTGTGGCGCAAAAAGTCCGAGTTGCATCGGCGGCTTATCTTCCTGGCCACCTGTGGACTGCTCGACGCGGCCTTTGGCCGCTACGACTATATCTACGATCACGGCCTCTTCTTTTGGTGCCTGGATGGGGTCATTCTTCTGGGCGTCCTGCGCGACCTCTTCGTGAACCGGCGCATCCACAAGGTGTATTTATATGCGCTGGCCCCTTTGATTGCTGTGCAAGCCTTTGTGACCTACACATGGCTGGGCGCTTCCGCCTGGTGGGTCCGAATCGGCCACGCAATTCTGGGATAGCGGGAAAGCAAAATACCTGGCAATCCGGAAAAATGAAGGTGGAAGGTCTATCTATGACCTCGCTGTCCCAAAGCGTCGTTGCAGATCGGTCACGTTCTATCACCGGGCACAACGGATTTGTGGATCGATATTTCTACTTTGGAATGTCGCTGGTGATTGCCGCCATCACGGTGTACGGCTTCAGTCTGACAATCGATGCGAACCTTCTTCATGCGGCGAAACCGCGGCCACTGCTCCTCTGGTTCCATGGAGCCGCATTCTCGGCGTGGATAGTCTTTTATATCGTCCAATCTGCGCTGATTCGCACACACCATGTGCGCCTGCACCGCAGCCTCGGCTGGTTTGGCGCGG
>Ga0075522_10004108_pt1 | contig 10458 bp, 13 predicted proteins | sample NGEPerA_FD_74796 | JGI IMG/M metagenome (GOLD analysis project Ga0075522, IMG submission 74796) | Arctic peat soil microbial communities from the Barrow Environmental Observatory site, Barrow, Alaska, USA - NGEE PermafrostL2-A | ecosystem: Environmental > Terrestrial > Soil > Wetlands > Peat ...
ACTATAACGGTTACTTTCTAACCCGCCCCAATAGGGGCATTGAAACGTGAACTGTCCGAGTGGATAGGCCGATGCTTCCATCCAGACGGAATATAGTCCCACACACGCCACAACAGCAGGCTAACTAATCACCTTAAGCGGCCCATAAATATGTGCGTAATCAGCGTTGAACAATTTCATTTTGAGTTTGAATTCCGCCGTGGCATAACCCTTCACGTCCTCGACTTCCTTTGTGCCGTCCAATTTTGTCACGACGAAATCAGCTTTATATTTGATCCCAGCGTGGAGCAGAAAAGTCACCTGACATTCGAACGCTAAAATTGCACCCCCGGCTTTGAGCAGCTTGAGGGTGCAATATCTAGCGGCTTCGGCCTTGGATGGGAAACTTATGCCGTCAACGATGGCGCGTTTGGCGTTGTATTTATGCGCGCGTAGCCTCAATCCGGCTTCGTCCATTCGCGCCATAGCCGCCTGAACTCCTGCGCGTCCTTGCGCGTCAAGGCCCTGCGTGGTATGCCTCGTGGACCTGTCATCAATCCGTGTGGAATCTCCTTTTTCTTGAGGAACTCCCGCACGGTATTGGGATGGATGGTGAATTGTTTCGCCAGGTCATCGAAGAATATTCCGTTTTTAATCGTCGCTTGCATTGGCTGTCTCCAAGGATGGAATTTCACTAAAACGGAATGTCGTCTGCGGACAGCTTGCCGGGAATCTGCTTCTGATCTTCGGCAACGTCCAGCATTTTGACGAGGGACGCCTTCAATTCGCTGTAATATTTTCCGTTGTATTCGCGGCCTGTGATCTCGAATTTGACCTCGACGGTGCAACCGAAAGGTAGCGCCATCACCTTTTCGGCCTGCTTGCCAAACACGCTGAACGGAGTCGGAGCCGCCGGCAAGTCCTCGTGTTCGCCTGTCTCGAAGTCGATTTTTTGGTTGACGATGTTGACGACGACATAACCGGTCTTGTAATCCGTCCCGGCCTTGCTCGTCTTGTCCTCAATACTAAACGTTTCCATTGTCCCTGTGGCAATATATTTCATTTCAGACTCCCTCGCCTGGACTTTAAATTCGGCTCTAAATGGTGCTTGACGCCTGCCACTGGCAGGCCCATTTCAAGCGCCTTGATGATTTTCTTTTCGTCCGCCAAGCAAAATTCAGTAGGCAGAGCGGCCATGTTAATGCTGTCCAATATCGGCACCATTTTGAATTTGGCCCCGCGCTTGATCTCGATGGGAGCCGCAACGTGGACGACTTCGGACTCAACAACGTGGACAACTTGCGCCTGTTGCGTCTCCAATTCACGCTGTTTTTGGTCCGCTTCGATCCGCGCTTGTTCGGCTATCCTGTTTTGTTCGGCCTGTTGCGCCAATTGTTCGGCCAGCTTGGCTCTAGCTTGAGCCGTTGCGCCAGCCGCTTCCATTTCAGCAATTGCCACGCGTTCGGCTTCCTCGACTTGCCACGCCAGACGTTCGGCCTCGATGCGCTTGCCTTCGGCTTCGGCGCGTAACCGTTCTTCCTCGCGCTGCCGCGCTTCATCGATCTCGCGCTGTTTGCGTTCGGCTTCCTGTTGCGCTTTGCGTTGGGACTCGATTTGGCGTTGCCGTTCGGCCTCTTGCTCGATCAAGAATGCCTTGATTTTATTCTTCCATTCAACGACGCCTCGCCGGGGAAGCAGGAGCCCCGCTTTGCTTTCGGCGCTGATTTTCTGCATGACCTCGTTAAACGGACGCCGCAATTCGGTGACGTAGTCATCCTGCGCACTGATCTCAAGCTCAAGATTCTTGAGGCCGTCCGATGCTATTCGGTAACTGTCCGCGTCTTTCACTTCGTTGAGCAAGGCGCGCTGGACAAGGCGCTCCAAGCGTTCCGCCCTGGCAGGCGGGATGACGTTGACGGGGATCGCCAATGCGCCCGATGAATCGGACGCCGCCAACAATTCGCCGCCAGGAGCCGCCATAATTAGCGCGGTCTCCGGTGACGTGTTGTGTAGCATTTCCTCGACGGATTGCCGCTGACTGTCACGCATTGGCTTTCACCAATTCTACCTTTTTGCCGTCCTTGATGGCGTTCAACTCGTTAATCTTTTTCACGTCCTCGATCTCGGCAATGATGGGGGACGCCGCTTCCCAAATGGATTTCAGGTCGATCAAATTCATTGCCGATATGAGAGCCGATCCGATGCCTGCGCTATCAGGCCTGCCATTGGGCAGGCGATAGGGCTGGCCCGCCGGGTGGGCCACTTCGGCCCTGGCAGGCAATGCGGGGACGGGAACGGATTGCGCCTCGACTACGCGAGCGCCGGGGGCCGTTTCGATTTCGCTTTCATCGATTATGCCCAAGCCGCAAAGGCTCAAGGTCAAACGCCGCTTGGCCTTTGTCTCGGCTTTCATCATAGCATTGGCGCGCGCTTCCCCGGCCAGCTTGTCGCAGGATACCGCCCCGGTTGCCATGTCGCAGCGGCCCGAACTATCGGAGCCTTTCGCGACGGCCACAAACAGGCCAGCGACTTCGCGGACCTCCAAATCCGTCACGGATACCTGACGGATGGATCGCAATTGATCCGTGCAATCCTTGGTCGCGTACAGCACCAGTTTGCCATTTAATTTTATGTACGCGAAAGGCTTGCTCAACTGATTGAGCCCCAGCGAGTCGCAGAGCGCCCTATAATATGAGAGCCGTTGATCCACGCTCAACGGCTCCAAGTCGCCACCGATAAGTGCTCTCTCGATTGCCGCCAGATCAGGCGCGTTGGCGATAGTGCTTAGCGATGCTTCCATTTGTTCCTCCGGCCTTGAGTGAATTTATTCGATGGGTGACTATACACTATCGCAAAATTTATGTAAACAAAATTGTTGACAGAAAAATAGCGATAGTGTAATTTGTTTTTGGATGGGCAAACGCCGGACAGTCAGTCGCAAAACTTTTTAGGAGCCCCACAATGGCTACACCCGAACAGGAAAAAGCATTTCAAACTTTCAACAGCCTCAAGGAAAAGCATGGCTGGACTGCGACGCATTGGCTGGCATTCCGCGAGGGGATAGCGTATCAGCGGAGTCAAGGGACGAAGATCATTCTGCCCGAGGAGACTAAGGTGGTAGCTGATGGCGTTGAACTTCCGCCGTCTGCCAAGGGGCACAGCGGAACGATGACCGTCAGCGGCGTGACGCATGATGGACTTGCGGCGATATTCGGCAAGATGATTTTGCCCAAGATTGCGCCATTGCCCAAGCACGAGCGGCTTGCCAAAATCAAGGCATCCGCCAAAAAACGCGCCAAGGCCAAGAAATCCGGCCTGCCGAAATTTGACTTCAAGAAGAAAATCCGCAAGTGAACGCGCTGACGTTCGAGGAACGGCGCGGCTTGCCAGCGCGAAATTTACGCATCTTGGAAGTCATGGCCGTGGGCGTCTGGTACACGCTGGACGATATCGCGGCGCTCGCTGGCATGCGCTACGGCTCGTCCTGCGCATCGAGAATTCGAGACTTCGCTTGCTCGCGCAACCTTCGGCATTGGGGTAAAAAGGCTTTCTTTTATGATCGCTTGGCTACCTCTGGCTTGCTCCGCGTATTCAGCTATAAAATCGAACGCAATCCATTTTTCAAAGGAACACCATGCCCCCAGAATGGGAACTCATTGAAGCCGGTCCCTGCCTCGTCTGCGAGGATACCGGAGCAGTTGTCCTTAACGACCCGAGGGAATCGGCCCCTGAAGTGAAGCCGTGCCCGAGGGGATGCGAGGTCCGCCGTGGCTGACCAGTCCCCTTGCCGCGCCCCTATAACGGGCGTTGACGTTGCGTGGTCCAACGCCAATCGTTTGTATGATGCCTTGGCGCTGCTCCATGACGCCGCCAAAATATCGAGTCAAGAGGTGGACCATCAATTCGTCAGCTCGCACAGCGACAGGCATAATCCGCTATGCCGCGCTTGCGCGCTGAATTTCGCCATCATCGTAGCCGCCGAGGAATTGGAAGCGGCGAGGTTCAAATATCCGGCTGTTTTTCAGGACATGGCCGATATGCAAGAGGCCGCGTTGAAGGGCAATTTGGCCGAGGCCGAGGGGACGATAACGAGCCTGCTTGGGACGATTGAAAAGTTGGAGAAAAAAGAGGGCGTTCAAGAAAACTAGCCTGCACCCTTTGAAACGAAAAAGAGCGGCCCTGATAGTGGGACCGCTCTTTTTTTTGAGGAACCATAATGCCCATCGTCCCGAGTCTACTTCCAAGTGTGCCAAATTTGGCCGATGGGGAAATTTACGGCTGCAACAATGCCGAATGGATTTGCCGCGCCGGTGAACAGGTTCCCAATGGTGCCGATCATAATGTTTGCGGGGCTGTCCGGAATTTGCGTCCCGATTTCGACGTAAGCGCCGACATACCCGCCTGTACTGGCGACGTGGGGCTCATAGGAGCCGCCAACGCTCAAGATAAAATAATTGTAGGTGGCTGGGCTGACCGTGCTGGTCACGCCAACATAGGCGAAATTGAGACCATATGTTGCCGCCATGCTGCCGGAGGCTTCGATGCTCCCGCCAGGTGCCACATTGTAGACCGCGCCGCCTGCGCCGACATTGCCGCTTAGGCTGATATCCGCGCGAGCCATCCCGGCAAAGCCTAGGCAAAGAAACCCGATCAGCAAAGCCTTAGCCGCGACAGGAAGCGCGTTTAGAATGCCTTCGATGGAACTTTGGACCTGCGCGGGTTCCGGGTGTCCGGCATCGACCGCCGCCGCCTGGAAATCAGCCGCCAAGATTTGCACGTCCCTGATTTCCTTTTGCCCTTTTGGCGACAGACACCAGCCCACGAAGGATTTGAGTTCTTCCAAAATTTTCTTGGCGTTGCCGCCCATGAAGCCAACCGCCATAGCGATCAGCGGGTTAGAGACTGCGTCTTGAATCGTCATATTTCCTCCGGCTAGTATCCGAATGCTTGGCGGAACAAGCGTTCGGCGTAAGGGTTTGTGCCGTTCTCCGCGTAGACGATGCAGTACGCCACACGCGCCTGCTCGAAAGAGTCGCTTAAATCAATATTTTGATTCGGATTGACGCCAAGGCATTGCGCCACGCTCAAGAGATAGTCGCGGACCTCTGACTTTTGCAGCCGTGTATGTTGCGGCCCTACCCATCGATTGACGATCCCCGCCACAGTCGATTCGGCGTAACGGCTAGAATAGCCGCTCAATACTCGCCGCATGGTTGAGCCCGTCCAGATCCGTGCGGAAACGCAGATGATTCCATCGGTCCGGCCTATTGCCCCGGCCCAGCGTTCGGGATGCGCGGAGCGGATATTGCCGGGGTTATGGAGCGCCAAGCCAATGGGCTTTGGTGATGCCCCAATTATCGCGGCCAAAAAGAATAGGGCCATCGCGCCGAGGAATTTCAAAATCATGCGATCTCTGGCGGCATGGCGACCGGATTCAAAAGAGCGAGACAGGCCACGGTATAGCGTTCCAGCCGATCCGCCGCGCCAATTTGTCCGCCGTTGATTCGCTGGGTAATTTCTTCGAACCTTCCGGCGTCGGCCAAAACGTTGCAATCGCTCCGGTCCCATTCCCAGGCCGCCGCCAGGGAACCTTTGTCGGGGTCCATGAGGGCTTCAGGGCTCACCAAGAGGTCCACCCCTGTCCAAAGTGACGCGGCGGCGTAATCGTCGCGGCCAGTGGTCTGCATCGGGCCGTGGCCGCGATACATCCACCCGTCGCCCGAATCCTCGTTTCCATTTCCCATGCGATTTGCGTAGGCCCAGTTGGCGATTTTTACCGGCTGGTGGGCGTAGACTTCGGCGCTGGCCGCATCGAAATGGTTAGGCCACGTCGCCAAAAGTCCTTCTGCGCTGTAATTCATGTTCTCGGTGACAATTAAAAAGCCACCGGATTCGTGCCCCACTTGCGCCAGGAAGGCCGCTTGTCGCAGGGGGGTCACGATGGACGCTTTGCCCATTGCGGCGGTCAGGGGAGCCGCCCAGACCTGCGCAACTATCAAGCCGCATCCTGTGCAGGAATCGAGGACCCCGGGCGTCACGAGTGTTCCTTGATCAAATAGGGATCGTTAAATTTCCCTTCGGCGTGTGCCTGGATGTGATTGTCAATCTTGCCTTCGACGCGGGTCACGCCTTCGAGAATTAAATCCAGCCGATCCTTGCCCTTGCCCCGGCCAATATTCTTGGCCCATGCCAAGCCCATTGGCCCAGCTAGGCCAGCCAAGAGGCCCCACACGCCGGGATGAATTTTTATCGACGGATCAGGTGGATCGATTGGAATCATCGGCTCAATCCTCCTATTGGAACGGCGTGTTAAGCGGCCCCGGCGTCGGCGTGATGCTCGGCGTAACCGTCAGCGTGAAGGTCGGCGTGGCGGTCGGCGTGGCCGTATTCACAGCCGTGTTCGTCGGCGTGGGGCTCACGGTGAACGTGGGCGACGTGGTAGGCGTGGCGGTTGCCGTCAGAAGCGCAGTCGGCGTGACGATGATCATGTAGAGAGGCTGAAGCGGGTATGTGCCGGGGCCTCCCGCGAACCAGACATAGCGGCCAGGATTCTGGAAAATTATGGCTGGCGTCGCCGTCTGGTAGGGCGTGAAGGTCATCGTCGGCGTTGACGTTGGGGATGCCGTTGACGTGGGCGAGACGGTAAACGTCTGCGTCCTTGTCGCGGTGGACGTCTGCGTGACGGTCGAAGTCTGCGTGACGGTCGGCGTAGCGGTTGACGTGGGGGTGGCCGTCTTTGTGGGGGACGCCGTGAACGTCGGCGTGGCCGTGGGCGAATAAACAGGCGTGTTCGTCAAGGACGCGCTTTTTGTGGGCGAAGCTGTCAAGGTAGACGTCGGGCTCACCGTGAATGTCGCCGTAGGGCTCGGCGTATTCGTCGGCGTATTCGTCGGCGTGGCAGGAGAAGGCGGAAAGCTGTCCGTGCTGGCGTTCGAGAAGCCAAGCCCATCGAGGTATTCATTTGTGACGCCATCCTGTGCGCCGCGCGAGGCCAGCGCATAGATGCCGATGACATTGACGGGAACAAAACCAACGGTCGAAGTGATCAAACTTTCGCTGGCGACTTGGATCGTGCAAGCGGATGACGTGTAGGTAAAAACGACTTTGGCATTGGCTTCCATCGTCACGCTCAATGGGCCGGTTGCCATGATCTGCGTTCCGCCTTCGCTGATAATAAATTGCTGATTCGGCGCGTCAAATTGGATCAGCAACGCCGTGGGGTTGAATTGTTCGGACACCCGTAGGACATCGTAAATGGGCGTGGCGGACACGGTATCGTACTGGTACCAAAAGCCGATAGTCCCGGCGCTGGTTCCCAGGACGGAGGTGGGGATGCTGGCGTACCCGCTATTGCTGGAAGGATTGGCGAACCATTGAAGGCCCTGGCCGGGCGTCGGCGCGGTCGGATTTGCGATGCTAAAAAAAGTTGCGTTGGGCGCGAGGAAAAGGGAGTCCGCCGCAGGGCTGGACAAATAGCTTTCACCAGTATAGTACGCAGTGAAAGTCGCATGAGCGCCGGTCGCCAGGGCCAAGAGGCCCAAGGCAAGCATAAAACTTTTCATTGTCCCCTCCATGTTCCCGGCGAAGAAAGCCTACCATTTTCCGTCAATAACCGCAAACGAAACCTTGGATGCTGGCGTTCCCCAAAAACGTCTGATCCGGCGCATTGGTCGGCCACGTCCCAAAGGGGACGAAAGCGTACAGGTCCGTTCCGGTGCCAGGGCCGCTGTACTGGATAGCCGCCGTATTCATCACTTCGACGGCCAGCCAGTAGGTGCCAGCCGGTAGCGTCTGCGCCAAAAAGCTCACGCCGTTCCAGCCGGGGCCAGCCGAATAGATCAAATCCGAAGTTTCTTGAAGCTGGAACGGCTGGTTGTTCAAGTTCGAGTAGACCGCGCCTTGCATCCGCCCGTAGCCTTTTTTGACGTAGGCCGAAATGGTCAGCACGTCCGCCGAGTTCAAATACGGCAACGCGATTTGCTTAAACAGGATGACGCCTGATCCAATCGAGTAAATCCCCTGCGGTGTTTGTTGGGCGTAAGCTCCGCAGACTGGCGTGTTCGTCGGCGAAGAAATAGGCGTTGCCGTTGAAGTCTGTGTGATCGTCGGTGACGCAGTGAATGTCTGCGTCCTGGTTGCTGTTGGCGTAGCTGTCGAGGTTTGGCTTATTGTCGAGGTTTGTGTCACCGTGGGAGTCTGCGACACGGTAAAAGTCGGTGAATTCGTAGGGGAACACGCGGGGCCGTCCGTGGTCGGGAAGTCCGTATAAGCCACGCCGGTCGAAACGCGCCATTCATCCATTGATCCGTATGCCGGGAAAAATTGCAGATAATCGACGGTGCCGGTATCCACGATTCCAGAACTTGGTATCGTCCCAATGACCACATTGTTGACGTAAAAAGTCTCCACTTCGTCATTCACCGTTACGGCGAGGTCATAGCAAGTGTTTGAAACAATCGGCACCGACGATGCAACAAAGTTTCCATTTGCATCTTGGAATTTAAAATATTCGTTGCCCATTAAAGCATAGACATATATGTTCCACGGACCTGAAGAAGTTCCGAGTTCGCAAATTGAGTTTGACGACGGGGAAGAAAATACCGGAGAAAACCAATAGCCCTGTACCGTGTAGATGGCCTGCCCGGAGAAAGCCGCATTGAAGGCAGGAGGGGACGAAAGCACAGTTGTGCCAGTGAACGAGTCCACGCCCATTCCAGAGCAATTTGACGGAGCGTAGACAGGGCTCCCCGACGCCTGAAGCGTGTAATTGCCTGGGCCTTGATCCGCTTGCGTATCGCTCATGGTCCACAGGGCTAGCGTGTTTGAGGCTAACCCCCCGCAAGCGGGTGCCGGGGTGATCGTCGGGCTGGCCGTGATCGTCGGACTTGCTGAATAGGTCGGCGTGGCCGTCCCTGTCGTCGTAGCCGTTTGCGAGATGGTGAACGTGGGTGAAATTGTGAAGGTTGCCGTCGAGGTCTGCGTGGCCGTGGGGCTCGCCGTGAACGTCGGCGTGGCCGTGGGCGTAGCTGTGTACTGCCAGAAGTTTGGACTCCCAACCACCGGGGTCATCTCCCAATTGATGGGGTTGACTGCCCTAACTGAACCAGCTAAATCCGAGAATCCGGTCCCCGGTGTCTGCACGCTTCCGGTGTTTCCGTTGAACAAGCCGTTTCCGTCGAAATCAACATTCGTTGTCGGGGTGTAACTGCTGGCGTCTAAGATTTGGACTTGTGCTGCTGCTGATGGGGCGGAGGCACTATTATTGAAAAAGAAATTGTCCAGACTGCTTAGTCCGTTTCTTATCGATGCTCCAAAATTATAATTTTGAATATCAGTGTGTATCCCGCCAACCAACTCGCTCAAAAAAGTATTGTTTAAAATATAATTGAACATCGTGACGGTTGCTGAACCTATCTCACTATTTATCGCGGACATGTAAAAACCATAGGAGACGTCGGATGCGCTGTTGTTGACGGCATAGCAGTTTATCGCTGTGCCGTACCATTCCACGCCTGATGAACTGTTGATTTGCCCATTCCCGGTTTTTAAATTATTATAAAAAACATCGTCTTTATCTACAAAGGTGATGTTGACGCAACTTTGCGCGGCCACTGGATTCTCATTCCAGCCGCTCCCAGCGAAAGAGCAGGTAAGAACTCCTCCAACGTCCGTTTTTATTTGGGCGTACTGTCCCGTTCCAGGGCCTTTGACGATCACCGCCCACCAGGTGCCACCGCCATAAGCACTCCCGCTATCCCCTGGAATCGTGATGGTGGTATTGGTTGCGGCAGTCACGGTGACTTGGGTGCCTGTCGTCGGGTTCCCCTCCATCAGATATGTTTCCCCATCGTTTCCTCCACCAAGCCAAAAAGGGCGACCAGTATTGAACGTGGAATTATTCTCAATCACAATAGCATTATCATCACACCCTTGAAAATCTACAAAACGGCCAAGTCCATACCCTGTCGAGTTGGTCACTGATTGCGCGTTGGAATCAAAATCAGCGAGGGTGCTATTTCCAAGATAAAATCCGGTTATATCTGGGCCTTCTTGGACAGCCAATGTCTGCCCCCATTTTGCATAAAAATGACAGTTATTTATTGTGGTGTTGCTTCCGGTGTTGACGATGGCATTGTTCGAATAAAAATTATCGTTGTTAAAATTCATTGGCCCTAGGATCGGATCAGAATCAAGGTAGCTAGGGCCTTCAAACGCATATATTCCGATGCCGTCATACTGATTTATCCCAGTAGAGATACTCACATTTGTGAATGAAACATTGTGCGAATTTGTAAAAGTTAATGCGGTGTCTTGAATAGACCGTCCGGCCATAGCTGAACTGCTAACCGACAAAGCGGATATTCCGATATTATTCAGCACAACATTTGTAATAGTTGCGTTGCCATTGGACGGTTGGCAGATAACGCAAGTACCGGAGTAGTTCGGCACCGTGGAAATTATAGAGGCATTTGGGCCGTC
>Ga0075522_10004110_pt1 | contig 10454 bp, 8 predicted proteins | sample NGEPerA_FD_74796 | JGI IMG/M metagenome (GOLD analysis project Ga0075522, IMG submission 74796) | Arctic peat soil microbial communities from the Barrow Environmental Observatory site, Barrow, Alaska, USA - NGEE PermafrostL2-A | ecosystem: Environmental > Terrestrial > Soil > Wetlands > Peat ...
GTTGTCGTCCTGGTTAGCGACGAACAGGTTTGCATAGTCGGTGGAGACGGCCTCGGAGATCGGATATCGGCCGCCCGAAGGAACCGGGGAAGCCGGGATCTGACGCATCTTGCCCGAATCCGAGTTGATCTCGAAGATATTGATCTCACCGTAATTGTCAGGCCCCGCAGCTTTGGAGCTGGCAACATAGACAAAGTCCACCGTTTTGGTCTCGGTGATCTGCGAGCAGGCGGTCACAAGTGTTGCCGCAAGCAACCCGGCGGCGGAGACCAGCACCAGCTGGCTCGATTTGTTCAACTTCATGCGCATCTTTCGTCACGGGTCCTGAGTGCTGGCCCTGAAACTTCAAGTTTGGAATCGAACCCCGAGCACCTGGAAGAGAACCGTGCTCGGCATTCGGCTAAATTCTTATGACAGCCCCCGACCCTCCGGGGTCCACACAAACCGGTCTGGTGCGGGGTTCAGCCGCGCAGAACGCGGCTGAACACTAATTCGTACGCCCGTTGACCACGCACCAGTTGGCCTGACCCTGGAGCTTGTAACTGCTGGCCACACGCAGCTGGTTGAGCACGCCGTCATTGGGATCGACCGCACGCCCCGTGATGGTCGAGTCGCCGAAGTTGGCGGTGTAAATGAACTGGTCGGATGGATCCTCAACCAGGCACTGCGGTCCGGAACCCGATCCGTAAAACGAAGGGGCGAGGAACGAAAGCTGGAATGAGGGCGACGTGGTGAGGAAGTAGCCCGCGATACCGCTCTGGGGATTACTGGTCCCGGTGACGTTGTTGCCCTGGTTGCTCACGTAGATGAACTTGCCCTTCGACTCGACCATGATGTAGGTCGGATTGGCGAGCGTGGGATCGTCGGGAATAATACCGCCGGTCTGGGCCTGTAGTGCGCCATTTGAGCCAACGGAGAAGGGCAGAATCTGACTTTGATACGTTCCAGCCGGGAATGTGCTGCCTGTTCCGATGGTGATCGGCTCGTTGTCCAGAACGAAAACCGTGCTCGAGGCGACCACAATTGCGGTGCCCCCGTGGATGCCGAGCGGCTGCGGGCTGTTCTGGCCCAGGTTAAGTTGTCCGGTTGAACCCGAGAAGGAGTACGGGAAAACATTATTCCCAGTGGTAGGTGTTCCGCCGAGCGTCAGCGCGAACCCGTTTGCCACTACAAAGTCGATTGGGTTAGGCGGAACCGGGAAGTAAGTCAACGGACTGCCGCTGGCCGACGTCACCTGGGCGTTGACCACAAGGGTCAGGCGGCCGGTGGTCTGGTTGATTTGGAAGACCGTGATGTCGCCACAATAGGTGGTTGACGGGCCAAGAGCGCGCTGGCAAAGCGGATTTGGATTGGTAGCGCTCGACGGGAGGCCATTCGGGGCCGCTGAATCGTGGTCGAGAACCAGAATGAAGTTGCCGGTGCTGTCGGTGGTGATGCGGGTGGGATTGATTCCCTGGGTAAAGAAGGTTTCCTGCGGCGTCAGGATTCCGTTTCCGCCTACGGCGAACTGCTCAATATTGGAGTTCTGGCAGGGATTGGTGGTAGTGCAGGTGGTTCCACCCTGAGCATTGGTTCCCTGGTTCAGAACATACAAGAAGCGGCTTCCGTTGACCAATACCGCGCGGCCGGGGTTGGCTCCGCCTGAAGATACCGGCAACCCATTGATCGGGGTTAGAAAACCCGTGTTGTGGTCGATCTTGTAGCCGCTGATGATGCCGTTACCTGTGGATTGTGCGGTGACCGTTCCAGTGACATAGAGATAGCCGACCGTATAACTGCGAACGCAAGACGTGACGCTGAGGATAACGCCGAGAGAGAGGGCGCCCATGAGAAGTGCCTTGCCGAATTTCGTGAACTTCATGCGATTCCTTCATCCTGGTCAGGCGTGTGCCGCCAAGTTTGATCGTTCCGCAGCATAGCTGGGTTGGGACGGGTCCCTGATGCATTGTAAAAGCCTAGGGCTGTTTGTGCCTAGCGCCAACCTGCCAAGAGCTAAAACAATGCAGTTTCCGAGGTTAACTCACCCGAGACACACTCTTTTTCAAGCTTGGTACGGTCAGCTTGCTTATTGAGAACGCGATTGTGATTTTGACGTCCGGGCAGGGTCAAACGTCAACGGCGGAGGGCAGCTAAACCTGTACCGGATGCCCTGGTCGTTTCAGTGTAAATTGACGGCAAGGTGATCGGTGTTTTGGGGTTCGAGATGAGTTTTAGAAGTGCCGGAGCCTCCCAGCCCACTCTGTCGATGAAAAGAAGCGGGGCCCGACCTCGATGAGTCGCGGAACCATCTGGAAGACAGCCACGCGATTCCAGGGCCGTCCGTCCCTCATGCGATACCCCTTTTCGTTCAGGCTGGCCACGATCTCCGCATAGGAAGAGTCCCGCGTCACCAGTTCCATCATCAGCATGAGTACCTGGTGCTCGGTGGCGTCGGACTCCAGTCGCTTGCAGTCGTCGGAGATGCGCAGTCCGTACGGAATGTCCTCGTCGAAGGCGCCTTCGGTTGGGGCTTCGGCGTCAGGTAATTCGCGCCGCCATTCGATTGCAACCATCTGCCACCCGGCCGCCGCGCGCTGCCGGATTACGTCGGCAACGAAAGGTTCCGAGATGACGTCTCGCATCCGCTCAAAATAGGCCATAGTGCCCCCTTCTTGAATTCAAACTTCACTGAAGGGCATGCAATTCAATTGCCACCGCGAGGGAATTTCCTGCGATCTCGATTTCGAACAAAGACAAAGCTATGGCCAAACAGGAGTGCTGCGGGAATGTCGGCGGGTCTGTCCGTTAATGCAAATCCCTGTTCACTTCCGGACAGGTCTCCGTGGCGCCCCTCTCGAAACGCCACGGGCTTTTATTTGCTGGCTACCAGACGCGGCAGGAGTTCGTTGGATACATTGGCTTGCCCTGCGTGCAGCCGAAGGCTTTGCCGAACTCGTCGAAGTTCTGCACTGAGCCATTCACGCGCCATTGGCCTGGAGAGTGCGGGTCAACCAGCGCAGCCTGGCGAGCCGCGGCATCCTTGGTGTTCTGGCACCACACCTGCGCAAAGCCAAGAAAGTAGCGCTGTGCTTCAGTGTAACCGTCGATTTTTTCATCGATTGTTTTGCCTTGCGCCGCCAGCGTGTCAAGCAATGCCATGTAGGCAATGCGAAGGCCGCCGTTGTCGGCGGTGTTTTCGCCGAGCGTGAGGTGTCCGTTCAGTTTTTGCGCGGGTGTGTCGCCCATGGCCGGGGCAGCTTCAAATCCGCTGTACTCGTTGGCGACGCACTCGGTACGCTCCTTGAAGGCCTTGCGATCTGCGGCCGTTTGCCACTCGCGCAGGTTGCCCTTACCGTCGTACTGCGAACCTTCGTCGTCAAAGCCGTGCGTCATTTCGTGCCCAATAACCACGCCGATGCCGCCGAAGTTCACCGCTGGATCGATCTTGAAATCAAAGAATGGCGGCTGCAGAATGCCGGCCGGGAAGTTGATGTCGTTGAACGACGGATCGTAATAGGCATTCACGGTGGGCGGTGTCATGCCCCACTCTTTTTCGTCGACCGGCTTGCCCAGCTTGTTGTAGTTGTAATTGCGCTCGTAGACTGCGGAGTGCTGGTTGTTGCCGATCAAGTCGTCGCGGCTGACTTTGACGCTCGAATAGTCGCGCCACTTCTCCGGATAGCCGATTTTGTTGCGGATCATGCTCAGTTTTTCTTCAGCGGCCTTCTTGGTGTCGTCGGTCATCCAGGGCAGCGTCTTGATGTCGTCGCCCAACGATTTCTCGAGCGCGGCCACCAGTTTGTCCATGCTGTCTTTGGCTGCGGGCGGAAAGTTCTGCTTGACCCAGTCCTGGCCTACCGCTTCGCCAAGGGCGCGATCGCTCATGCTGGAGCACTGCTTCCAGCGCGCTTCCGGCTCCTGCTGGCCGCTGAGAGTTTTTGAGAAGAAGTCGAAGTTCTCGTCAAAAAAGGCTTTCGACAGCAAGCGGGCTTGGCCGTGCAGCGTCTGCCAGCGCAGATAGCTCTTCCACGAGTCAATCGGCTCGCTGGTAATGAGGCCGCTGAGAGCCTTGAAGAAATCAGGCGTGCCCACATTCAGAGTGTCGAAATGGCCGATGCCAACCTGCTTGAAGTAGGTATCCCAACCGAAAGTGGGTGCCAGCTTGTCAAAGTCGGCGACGCTGTAGATGTGGTAGCGCTTCTCGGGCTGGCGGAGATCGGTGCGGCTGAGCGAAGCCTGGGCCATCGCGGTTTCAATTTTCAACACCGCGGAAGCTTCCTTTTCTGCCTGCTCGGGCGTGTCGCCGGCGAGCGTGAACATTTTCTTCATGTGGTCGACGTACTGGCCGCGAATAGTCTTGAAGCGCGGGGAGTCGACGATGTAATAGTCGCGATCGGGCAGGGACAATCCACCTTGGTAGATTTGCGCGATCTGCTTCGATGAATCCTTGTCATCCTGGGAAACGCCGAATTCGAAAAAGCCGTCAGGCGTGCCGTTGTTCTCAAGCCAGCTGAGCAGGGCAGGCAATTGTTTCGCATCTTTCAGGCCGTCAATTTTTGCCCATGCGGGCTTGACGGGCGAGATGCCTTTCTTCTCGACGGTGTCGGTATCCATGCAGGCTGCGTAAAAGTTGCCGAATTGCTGCTGCAGAGGTGACTTCGGCGCCTTGGCTGCGGCGTCCAGCTCTTCCCAGAGAAGGTAGCGGTTCCGCTCACGAAGCAGCGAGAACGAGCGCACCCAGCGCGTTTGATCGGACGGAATGGAATTGGTCTTCAGCCAGTTACCGCATGCGTATTGATAGAAATCCGTGCAAGGATCAACGCTCTTATCAATAGCAGAGGCATCGAAGCTCTGGATAGGCGGAACAGGCTGAGGTTTTTGTGTGTCTGCCTGTGCAGTGGTAAGGCTCGGCGCGGTAGCCGTTGTGATAGCTAGTATCAAGACAAAAATGTAACGGGAGAATTTCATTGGTTGTCCCTTTCAAAAACACAGTCAACCGGCCAATTCTGTTGGCACGCAGGGCGCGTGCTGAGTAAGGCCGGGACGACTATCTGCCGGCGCCGATAAAGGGGGCCAGCAGCGTTGGTAGAAGGCTATCACGTATTGTTACCGGTTGAGGCGGCAGCGGAGAGAAGCTGTGACAAGCGGTAATAAAGTTGGGGTCAATTGACCTGCGGGCATGATATTCTCTGCCGCGTGCCGGTCGCAGAAGCGACCCCATCGCACGGAGGTACGACATGCGCATGATCATGCAGATTCAATTTCCCATTGAACCGTTTAACACAGCCGTGAAGAACGGAACCATTGCCAACACGATGAAAAAGATTTTGGAAGCCACCAAGCCCGAGCACGCGTGGTTCAGTGAGCGCAACGGCAAGAGAGGCGGCATTCTGGTGGTGAACGTCGACAGCCCTTCTGACGTTCCGCGCCTTGCCGAGCCATGGTTCCTCGCGCTTAATGCCGAAGTTGAGTTCAGAATCGCGATGACCCCGGAAGATCTGGGCCGCGCAGATTTGAACGCACTCGGCAAGCAGTGGGCCTAGAGCAACTGACGCATTTAAAGCTTCTAAACAAGAACGGCCGACTGACGAAACCAGCCGACCGTTCTCTCTTAGTTCGGCCTCGATGGCACTTCAATTCTCGGAGATGCGGTTCGCGTTAATTCGAGCCAGCCTTCGGCTTGGGGCTCGAGCAATTCAACAACATATGCTGCACTTCGTCGCTCAGAAGTGCTTGTGACGCGGGTTGTTCTTCGTAGTTTCCAAGAAGTCGCGCAATGTGTGACGGCTGTGCGCCCTCGGCTGGTTGCACAACCCACTGCTTTCTCGCTTTCTCGGTCGACGTGGCAACCAGAGACATCCAAATCCTGATTGCCGTAAAAGACACCAGCGCAGTAGCAATCAGAGCTATACCAAGTTGAAATGCGACTTGAATTCCAGAGTTGGTCGCAACATTAAAAAAGTTGTCGAGCATAATGCTGGACCTCCACAGCTTTCTGCTTTCCTGTGCATTTAAATTCAACAATTGACCGGCCGCATTTCAGGAAAACGGGGGAACAGTATTTTCCTTCGATGTCGAACTTCAATCCGAACCCAATCTGCTTGATGGACCTGACAGTATGTCGATTGAACGAACATGAGCAATGCGGCTTTCGATGTAATATCTACTGGCTTCAGTAACAGACGTGGGGTTACCTGCGTGATCGCCTGGAAGATGCTCAATCTAAATAACTTTATCTGCGCATGCGTTCGTTCTCTGACGCGAAATTGCGTTCCGGAAGGAAATTTAGGCGCGGCCTGCTGTCTTGTGCTGGACAATTGACCTCTATGATTGCTTGGGGATCGTGGACCAAGGCGCGCTCTTCAGGAGTTAAGGTGACTCCGATGATTCGCCAGCTAATGGTCGTCAGTCTGCTCGCAGCACAAACGGTGACGGCGCAAGATGTTCACGTCCGCGTTTCGCCTGACGTCAAGACGGGGATTGAAGGCACCACTGACTTTCCCACCATTCAGATGGCGATGGATCATCATCCCTTCGCCGGTGTGGATAAAAATGGCAAGCCGGGTCGCGTGTTTATCGAGATAGCGCCCGGCATTTATCGCGAACGGGTGATCATAACGCAGAACCATACCAACATCACGCTGGTGGGCATGGGTAAGTCTCCCAACGAAGTGGTGATTACCAACAGCCTGAACGCAAAGCAGGCGGGCGGAACGTTTTTTACTGAGACAGTGGAGATCAACGGCGACGGATTTGAGGCCGACAATCTCACATTTGAAAACACGGCCGGCAACACCGGGCAAGCAGTCGCCGCGGCGGTGCGCGCCGATCGAGCCATCTTCAAGCACTGCCGTTTTCTAGGCCACCAGGACACGCTGTTCGCCGACTATGGCCGCCAATATTACGTGGACACCTATATTGAAGGCGGCGTCGATTTCATCTTCGGCAATGCTGCGGCGGTTTTCGACCGGTCTGAGATCCACGCCAATGGTCCCGGCTACCTGACTGCGCAGTCGCGCACATCAGCGGATCAGAACACGGGTTACGTGGTCATCAACAGCAGGGTGACCAGCGGAATTGAGCCGGGCGCGCCGCGCGATTCCATCAGCCTGGGCCGGCCATGGCGTCCTTTTTCACGCGTGGTCTATATCGATACCGAACTACCGGCCAACGTGATTCCGCAAGGGTGGAGCCTGTGGGGACGGAGAGATGAGACGCCGCAGGCGTATTATGCGGAGTTCAAATCGACTGGGCCGGGAGCAAATCCAGGCGCGCGAGCAGCGTGGTCGCATCAGTTGACCGCGCAACAGGCTGCGCAATTTGCACCGCGCGTTTTTCTGGCGGGGAAGGATCGCTGGGATCCGGAAGCCGCAGCGGCAAGATTGCCGTAGCAGGAAGCTTCGGGCACTAGTAGACGCCCGAAAATACACAGCCAAATTCGCACGGGCGGCACGGATGTCTTTACAGCCCAGCAGCACGCCTGCAAAACTGAAACGTGGACACCCAAACAATCGTTATCCTTGATTTCGGCTCTCAGTACACCCAGCTGATTGCCCGTCGCATCCGCGAGCAGAATGTCTTTTCCGTCGTGCTTCCCTGCACGGCGCCTCTGGCCGAGATTGAAGCTCTCAAACCGCTGGGCCTGGTGCTTTCCGGCGGTCCTTCGTCGGTCTACGATGCAGATGCGCCGGCAGCCGATCCTGAACTGCTGCAGCTGGGCGTGCCGATCCTTGGCATCTGCTACGGACTACAGTTCATCGTTCATCATCTGGGCGGTAAAGTCCGTTCCGCATCCAAGCGCGAGTACGGCCATGCGGAGGTAAACATTGAAGACAGCGCAACTCCGCTGTTCACCGATCTGCCGCCCACACTCGCAGTGTGGATGAGCCACGGCGACGAGGCCCTGGAACTGCCGGCAGGATTCCATCGCACTGCCGTTACTTCAAATGCGCTGGCCGGTATTGCAAACGAGGAGCGCCGCATCTGGGCGGTTCAGTTTCATCCTGAAGTGCACCACACGCCGCTCGGTTCGCAGCTCATTAAAAATTTTCTATCCAACATTTGCCGCGCGGCAGGTGATTGGACGCCAGCACACTTTATTGAGACCACTGTTGCATCAATTCGCGCCAAGGTCGGCACAGGGCATGTGATCTGCGGACTTTCGGGTGGCGTGGATTCGTCGGTCGCGGCAATGCTCGTGCACAAGGCCATCGGCAGCCAGCTTACCTGCATTTTTGTGAACAACGGCGTACTGCGCAAAAACGAGTTCATCAGCGTGCAGAAAAATTTGCGCGACAAACTCGGGTTGAATATTGTTGCCGTCGATGCCAGCGATCGATTCATGGAAAGGCTGGCGGGCGTCACCGATCCTGAGATCAAACGCAAGCGCATCGGCGCGGAGTTTATTGCGGTGTTCGATGACGAGGCCAACCGCATTGCGCAGCTATCGGGCGGCGTGGACTGGCTGGTGCAGGGCACGCTTTATCCAGATGTGATCGAGTCCTCAAGCGTGAAGGGGCCGAGCCAGACAATCAAGAGCCATCACAATGTCGGCGGCCTGCCGGAACGCATGAAGCTCAAGCTGATTGAGCCGCTGCGCGATCTTTTCAAAGATGAGGTACGGCGTATTGGGCGCGACCTTGGCATGCCGGAAGATGTTCTTGGCCGCCAGCCGTTTCCTGGTCCCGGACTTGCGGTGCGCATTCTTGGTGAGGTAACGCCGGAGCGCGTTGCGCTGCTGCAGGAAGCTGACGACATCGTGGTGGGCGAAATCAAAGCGGCCGGACTCTACTCGAAAATCTGGCAGAGTTTTGCGGTATTGCTGCCGGTGATGAGCGTGGGCGTAATGGGCGATCAGCGCACCTACGCGTACACAGCAGCGGTCCGCGCTGTGCACTCTGAAGACGGCATGACCGCAGACTGGACTCCGCTGCCGTACGAGGTGTTGAAGCGCATCTCAAACAGGATTGTGAATGAAGTGCGCGGCATCAATCGCGTGGTGTACGACATTACGTCAAAGCCGCCCGGCACCATCGAGTGGGAGTAAGGTTTAACTACTAAGTCCTTTACTTTCAACGTAATAAACTTACACAAAAGTCACACGAGGTATTGTGCCTATTGGGTTTAGCTGTTAACCTTTCACATAAACCTGGACATTCGGGGCACTACTGCAAATAGTAGTGAGAAGGTAATCAGCAAGTGTTGAAGAAGAAACAGTTCGATGATCAAACAGAGGTTCAGATATTTGACGAAGCGTTGATCTATTTGCGGGATGACCATTGGCAATTCAGGATGTATTTGCCGACGGAAAAGCGATACGTCGTCAGATCGCTGAAGACCAAAAACAGAGCGATTGCTATTGAGAAGGGCAAAGACCTTTTCCACGACATTCGTGCAGAGGTTCGCAACGGCAAGAAGCTGTTTTCGAAGACGACTAAAGAAGCAGTCGCCGACTACATCGACTATCGCCAGACTGACGTTGACCGCAACACAATAGTCCCAGGCAGACTCGCAACCATAACCGCACACCTGAATCACTTCCTCGACTACATCAAACGCGATACACGCCTACGCGACCTCGAAGCGGACTCAGCTGAAGACTACGCAGGTTTCAGATTGGGTGAGAATGCAAGCATCAGCACAATTGCAAACGAGCAAAGCACGATCAATGCTCTGTGCAAGTGGCTACATTCGCAGGGCTACATGTCGTTTCCGGCATTCATGTTCCGTCGGTTGAAGATGGTTGATGGTCGCGCAGATGACATCCGCAGACAGACGTTCACAGAAGAGGAATTCGAGGCTCTATTAGAGGCGGCGGAGGATTACGTAGACGATGCAAGCGAGGGTGACGACAAGCTTCACCGCTGGCTTACATCCTACTGGATCAACATCAATGCTCATGCAGGATTGCGCAATGGGGAAGCAAGACAACTGCGATGGTCAGACGTAGAGAATGTTGAAAAGGGTCGGAACTATAAAGAAGAACTGCTGATTGTGCTCAACATCCGTCCTGAGACAAGCAAAGTCAGAACGACGCGACGTGTATTTTGTATGGGTGGAGAATTCTTCAAACTGCTCAAAGAACTCACGAAACCAAAGACAGAATCCGCGCTTATATTCTCAGTGGATGGCGAGACAGAGTTCGCAGAGAAGTATCTGCTGAAACACTTCTACGCGATCCTCACCTTAGCTGGAATTGACTACAAATCCCGCAACATTGTCCCGTATTCATTGCGCCACTACATGATCACGGACCGTCTTCGTGCTGGTTTGCAGTATCGGCAAGTCGCAAAGATGGTTGGTAACAGCGCTTCTGAAGTGGAGAAGACCTACCATCACATGTTTGATGATGAACGCATTGAGTCGGCATTGGCAGAAAGAAAACGGAAAGACTAATGCCACCCCTAAATCGGACAGCTCAATCGCGGTCCGTGTGATATAAGACGGTGGTGCTGAATCCCTTCAATCAATCTGTA
>Ga0075522_10004112_pt1 | contig 10453 bp, 7 predicted proteins | sample NGEPerA_FD_74796 | JGI IMG/M metagenome (GOLD analysis project Ga0075522, IMG submission 74796) | Arctic peat soil microbial communities from the Barrow Environmental Observatory site, Barrow, Alaska, USA - NGEE PermafrostL2-A | ecosystem: Environmental > Terrestrial > Soil > Wetlands > Peat ...
CCATCGCGCGCGTGACGGCCGAGCTCGGCAAACCGGTGATGGTGAAGGAGACCGGCTGCGGGATCTCGCCCGCGGTCGCGCGGCGGCTGGTGGCGGCCGGGGTCCGCGCGATCGACGTCGCGGGCGGCGGTGGCACCTCCTGGACCGCCGTCGAATCGCACCGCGCGCAGGGGGCCGACAAGGCGCGCGGGCGGGAGCTGTGGGACTGGGGCATTCCGACCGCGGCCGCCGTGGCCTGGCTGGAGGCCGAGGGATTGCCGGGGGCCGGGATCGACGTGGTGGCCTCGGGTGGCATCCGAAGCGGCCTCGACGTCGCGCGGGCGCTGGCGCTCGGCGCCCGGCTGTGTGGGCTGGCGCAACCGGCGCTGCGCGCGGTGCAAGAAGGCGGCGCGGCCGGCGCCCAAGCATATCTGGGCCAGGTGATCGAGGGGCTGCGGGCGGCGGCGCTGCTGACCGGCGTGGCGCGGGCCAGCGACCTCGCCTCGGCGCCGCGGGTCGTCACCGGCGAGTTGGCGGGGTGGCTCGCGCAGAGGCCGCGATGAGTGCGCCCGGCCCGGGCGACCCCGGCACCGACGGCCCCGTCGTCGGTCGCGGGTTCGGACACGGCAAGGTGATCCTGGTCGGCGAGCACGCGGTCGTCCACGGCTACGCGGCGCTCGCGGTCGGCATCTCCACCGGAATCTCCGTCGAGGCGCGCGCCGGCTCGGGCCGATTGAGCGTGCCCGCCTGGTCGCTCGAGGCGACCGCCGGAGACGGCTCGCCGGTCGGGCGCGCGCTGGCCGCCATCGTCGGGCGCCTCGAGACACCGGGGCTGGATTTTCAGGCCGACGCGCAGATCCCATCGCGCGCCGGGCTCGGCAGCTCGGCGGCGCTGGCGGTGGCGCTCGCGCGCGCGGCGGCGGCGGCGACCGGTCGGGCGAACGACGGAGCCGCCATCGACGACGCGGTGGCCCGGGCCGAGGCGGTGTTTCACGGCAACCCCTCGGGCATCGACGCCGCGGCCGCCCGCACCGGCCTGGCGGGGACCTTCACGCGGGCCGACGGCTGGCGGCCGGTGCCGGTCCTGCAGGCGATGACCCTTTGCATCGGTCTGTCGGGGCGGCCGCGCGACACCGCCGCGCAGGTGGCGGCGGTGGGGCGCCTGCGCGAACGCCTGTCGGTCGCGGGGGACATCCTGACGTTGCTGGGCCGGCTGGCGGACGACGCGCGGGTGGCGCTCGGCAAGGGCGACGTCGATGGGCTGGGGCGCATCTTCGACGCCGCGCACGGGCTGCTGGCGGCGCTGCGGGTCTCGTCGCCCGAGCTGGAGATCTTGGTTCACAGCGCGCGCGCGGCCGGCGCGGTCGGCGCCAAGCTGACCGGCGCCGGTGGCGGCGGGGCGGTGATCGCCCTGGCGCCCGGGCACGAGCGCGACGTGCTGGCCCGCTGGCGCGCCGCGGGCCACTCGGGGTTCCTGGCGCAGATCGCGGCGGCGCCGGGCGGTGGCGCGACGGGCGGGCCCCGGTGACCGCCGCCACCGCCACCGCCGGGACCAACATCGCCCTGGTCAAATACTGGGGGAAGCGCGACGAGGCGCTCAACCTCCCGGCCACCGGCAGCCTGTCGCTGACGCTCGATCGGATGGGCACCCGCACGCGGGTGGCCTTCGACGACGGCGATGGATCTAGCGATCGGGTCACGCTCGACGGCGCGCCCGCCGACAGCCAGGTGGCGCTTCGCGTGTCGGCCTTTCTCGATCGCGTGCGCGCACGCGCCGGCATCTCGGCGCACGCCACGGTGGTCACCGCCAACAGCGTGCCGACCGCGTCGGGGCTGGCCTCGTCGGCCTCGGGATTCGCGGCGCTGGCGCTGGCGGCAACGCGCGCCGCCGGCCTGGATCTGCCACCAGCGCAGCTCTCCGAGTTGGCGCGGCTGGGATCCGGATCCGCGGCGCGATCGATCTTTGGCGGCTTCGTCGAGATGGATCGCGGCACGCGCGCCGATGGCGCCGACGCCGTCGCGCATCCGCTCGCAACGGCCGGCGATCCGACCTGGGACGTGCGGCTGGTGGTCGCCATCACCGCCGCCGGCGCCAAGGCCCTCGGCTCGACGGCCGCCATGAAGCGCACCGCGCAGACGTCGCCGTTTTATCCGGCCTGGGTCGCGGGCGTCGACGGCGATCTGGTCGCGGCGCGCGCCGCCATCGCCGGCCGCGATCTGCCGGCGCTGGGCGCGGTGGCCGAGCGCAGCGCGCTGCGCATGCACGCCTCGGCGCTGGCCGCCGACCCCGCCATTCTGTATTGGAACCCCGCAACCGTTGCCGCGATCGCGCGGGTCCGCGCGCTGCGCGAAGAGCCGTCGCCGATCGCCGCCTTCTTCACCATCGACGCCGGGCCGCACGTCAAGGTGCTGTGCGCCGCCGCCGACGCCGACCGCGTCGCCGCCGCGCTAACCGCCGTGCCCGGTGTGCTGCGCACGCTGGTGGCCTCGCCGGGCCCGGGCGCCCGCCTGGTCGAGACCGCGGAGACCAGCGCATGAGGCCGGCGGCCCCCTGGATCAGCGCGCCCGGCAAGGTTTTCTTGGCCGGGGAGTACGCGGTCCTGGCAGGCCACCCGGCGGTGGTGGCCGCCGTCAATCGCCGGGCCCGGGGTCGATTCGTGGCGAACGCCGACCCGTCGACGCCGCTCGTCGCCGAGGCCCTGCTGGCGGTGCGCGAGCACCTGGCGCCATTCGGGATCTCTGCGCCGGCGGGTGCGCCACTGATCGACAGCTCGGCGCTGTCGGACGGCGCCGAGCTGTCCGGCCGCGGCGCGGGGCAGGGATCGCGGGCCCAAAAGCTGGGGATTGGATCGAGCGCGGCGGCGGCGGCGGTGGCCGTCGGGGCGTTGCTGGAGGCCGCCGGACGCGACGCCGAAGCCGACCGAGCGCTCACCTTCACGCTGGCCGAACGCGCCCACCGGGCGGCCCAAGGCGGGCGCGGCTCGGGCGGCGACGTAGCGGCGGCGGTCTTCGGCGGCGTCATCTCGTTCCAGCGGCCCGGCGACACGGCGCCGGTCATTCGGCCGCTCGGCGCGGCGCCCGGCGAGCTGGTCCTGTTCTCGGCGGGTCCGCCCCGTGCGACCGTGGAGGGCATTCGCGGCGCCGAGGCGCTGGCCGGACGCAACCCGGATCGCTACCACTGCCTGATGCGCGAGATCGGCGCCGCCGCCGACGGCCTGATCCGCGCCTGGCAGGCGGCCGATCGGCCGGCCGTCGTGCAGGCCATCCGCCAAAGCGGCCTGGCGCTGGACGCCCTCGGACGCAACGCCGAGCTTTCGATCTGGACCGAGCCGGTGCGGGCGGCGGCCGCGCTGGCCCAGGGGCTGGGCGGCGCCGCCAAGCCCTCGGGCGCCGGCGGAGGCGACGTCGGCCTGGCCTTCTTCGCCGACGCGGACGCCGCGCAAGCCTTCCGCGCGCGCGGCATCGGGCTTGGCCTCGGAATCCTGAATATACTGATCGACCCCCGCGGGCTCGCCCGGGGGGACTAGAAAGGGACCCGTCGCATGTCGGATGAAAGCTCGCGCATACCCGGTTTCTATCGGCTCTCGGTCGCCGAGCGGCGGCAGCGGCTGCGGCTCTGCGCCGACCTCGGCGAAGAGGATCTGGCCACGCTCGAGCACGGCGGGCTCGACACCGCGGCGGCCGACAAGATCGTCGAGAACGTGGTCGGGATCTACGCGCTGCCGCTGGGTGTGGGGCTCAACTTTCGGGTCAACGGGCAGGACGTCCTGGTGCCGATGGCGGTGGAAGAGCCCTCGGTGATCGCCGCCGCCTCCAACGCCGCCAAGATGGTGCGGCAGGGGGGCGGCTTCCTGGCCGAGGCCGATGCGCCGGTCATGACCGCGCAGATCGAGGTCGTCGGTGTCGAGGATCCGTTGGCCGCCCAATCCCGCCTCGAGGCCGCCGCCGAGGAGCTGATCGCGCTCGCCCACGCGACGCTGCCGCGCCTGGTCGATCGCGGCGGCGGCGCCCGCGAGCTGGAAGTACGGGCGTTGCGCGCGCATCCCCACCGGGTGATCGTACACGTGCACATCGACTGCCGGAACGCGATGGGCGCCAACATGGTGAACACCGTCGCCGAGGCGCTGGCCGCCCGGGTGGCCGAGCTGGCCGGCGGGCAGTCGGGCCTGCGCATCCTGACCAACCTGTGCGACCGGCGGCGGGTCCGCGTGACCGCGCGGGTCCCGGCGCGGGCGCTGACCGCCGGTCCGCTCGACGGCGCGACGGTGCGCGACGGCATCGTGGCCGCCTCGCGCTTCGCCGAGGACGACCCCTACCGCGCCGCTACCCACAACAAGGGGATCATGAACGGGGTCGATGCGGTCGTGATCGCGACCGGCAACGACTGGCGCGGCGTCGAGGCCGGCGCGCACGCCTTCGCGGCGGCCGACGGGCGCTACCGGCCGCTGTCGATCTGGCGCGCCGAGGGCGGTGATCTGGTCGGACGCCTCGACATGCCGATGGCGGTCGGCACGGTGGGCGGCACGCTGAAGCTGCACGCCGGCGCGCGCCTGGCGCAGCGGCTGCTCGGCGCCGTCGACGCCACGACGCTGGGGATGATCGTCGGATGCGCGGGCCTCGCCTCGAACCTGGCGGCGCTGCGGGCGCTGGCCACCGAGGGGATCCAGCGCGGCCACATGGCACTGCATAGACGATCGAGTTTGGGACCCTCGGAGGGTCCCAAGCCCCCCGCGTTGGGCTCCGGCGAGCAAAGCTCGCCGGAGCCCAACCGATCAGCCATCCTAATTACCGGAGGACATCGAGGATGATCCGGCAGATTTTGCGGGGAGGGCGTGAGGTGGACGAGAGCGGGGCGCCGCCGCTGGCGCCGGTCTCGCGGCCGCCGATCCGCTGGCTGGATCCGCCGCCCGGCCCCTGGACGGTCGAGCGGGCCTACGCCTACTGCGAAGAGTTCGCGCACGCCCACACCGAGAGCTACCCGGTGGCGTCTCGCTTCGTGCCACCCGAGCTGCGCCCGCACTTGGTGGCGCTCTACGCCTTCGCGCGCAGCGCCGACGACTTCGCCGACGAGCCCGAATACGAGGGGCGGCGCGCCGAGGCGCTCGATCGCTGGGAAGAGCTGCTGGTCCGCTGCTCGCACGGTGAGGCCGACCACCCGGTGTTCGTCGCGCTCTGCGACACCATCGAGAAGCGCGATCTGCCGATTCCGCCGCTCGAGGACATGCTGATCGCCTTCCGGATGGACATGGACGTCCGCCGCTACGCCACCTTCCAGGCGCTTCGCGGCTACACAGTGCGCTCCGCCGATCCGGTCGGACGGCTGCTGCTGGCGCTGTTCGGCTACCGCGATCCGACGCTGGTCCGCTACGCCGACGAGCTGTCGACCGCGCTGCAGCTCACCAACTTCTGGCAGGACGTGGCGGCCGATGCCGCGCGCGATCACATCTACCTGCCGGCCGAGGATCTGCACCACTTCGGCGTCTCCGAGGCCGACGTCAAGGCGCTCAAGCTGACGCCGGCGCTGCGCGATCTGCTGCGGTTCGAGGTCACGCGCACGCGGGCGCTCTATGAGCGGGGCCGGCCGCTGTTGGAGAGAGTCGGCAAAGATCTGCGCATGGAGCTGACGCTGATCTGGCTGGTGGGCACCACCATCCTCGACAAGATCGAGGCCGCCGGCTACGACGTGTTCGCGCACCGGCCGTCGATCCGCCGCCGCGATCAGGCGCTCATCATGGCCCGCGCCGCCAAGGAATGGGCCACGCACCTGGATCTCGGCGCGCTCCGCGCCCTGTGGCCGTAGCCGAGCCTAAGCCCGCCGCTCGGCTTGGCGCGCCGCTTCCGGATCGCCGTCCGGCGTGGACGGCGGCCGCAGGGTCGCCGCCCAAACGCGCACCGGAATCAGCGACAGCAGGAAAAGCCCGCTCAGGATGACCAGCGGGAATCGGCGGCCAGGCGGCGCGAACAGCGGCCACCAGTCGATCGTCGCGTAGTCGTAGGGCTCCCGAATGTCGAAGGTCAGCGAGGTGTAGCGCGCCCAGGGCGCGTCGCGCTGCGCGACCCGCCAGTCGTCGCGGGCCAGCTTGTGGCGCAGCAGCCAGGCATGACCCTCGATGGGTTGCATGGAGGGCAGCCACTCGACGGAGTACAGCTCGTCGAAGCAGGAGAAGCAGGGGTACGGCGCCATCATCGAGCCCCGCAGATCGGGCCGACCGAGCCAGGTGTACTGCACCCGCCGCGCGATCGAGATGAAGTCGTCCCAGTAGAACGCCATCCCGAGGCCCTGCACCGCCAGCCCGGCCAGCAGCGCGCCCACCAGGCCGAAGCGTCGCCATCGCCGAAGCGTCGGCAGCGGCGTCGCCGGATCGACCAGCTCGGCCACGGGAATGATCAGCGCGGGCAACGCAAACACCAGATAGCGAGGCCCCCACCCCCAGTCGCCCGACCAGAACAGGTAGCGCGCGTAGACCAAAATCAGCGGGAACACCGTGAGCGCGATGGCCAGCGCCACCGCCGGTCGGCGCTTCACGAGTCGGCGGATCCCGAACAGTCCTAAGATCAGCGGTGGAGAGAACAGAAACAGGCTGCGCCCCGGCGACAGCAACTGTCCCCACAGGCCGAAGAACACGCTCTCGCGCCAGGCGCCTTCGGTGACCGCCCCGTAGCCGCTGTTGGCGATCGAGCCCCAGCGCACGAAGTTGTAGGCGGCCAGGGCCGCGATCCCCGGCGCCAGGCCGACCGCGGCCCACCGCAGCCCGGCCCGAAGCTCGCGCGGACGGATCCGGAGGCGCAGGAACAAAAACATCAGCGCGCCCGGCAGACAAGCGAAGTAAACGTTCTTGGAGTTCACGAGCAGCGCGACCGCCAGCCCGAGCCGCACGAAGCACGCTCGGGTGGGTGTCTCGGCCGCCCGCAGCAGCGTCCCCAAGAAGAGCACGAAGCAGACGGTCTGCACCGCCTCCGAGTACGGGCGGTGCGCGTAGACCCAAACCGAAGTGCCGGCCCCCAGCAACAGCGCCGTCCAGCCCGCCTGCCGCCGGTCGTACCCCGCCTGCAACAGCAGGCGGAAGAGCAGCGCCGGCGTGAGCGCGCCCAGCACCACCGGCCCGAGCTGCGAGGTGAGCACCGAGAGCTGCGCCGCGCGCGCCGGCGCCGCGGCGCTCAAGATCGCTTGCAGGATCGCGCCCGGCACGTGGACCAGACAGGCCAGGAGCGCCGACACCGGGTAGGAGTGACCACCGCGGCCGAGCGGGGCGTTGACGGGCCAGCGCGTGGCGATCGCCAAGCTGCCATGGCGCACCAGGCTCTGGGCGGCCTCCCACATCGGGATCGCGTCGCCGAGCGGCGGCGAGCGACCGATGGTGAGCAGGTAGAGACACAGGAATCCCACGAACACGTCCGAGGTCTGGAGCGACCGGCGCGACGGCGAGATCCCGGGCAAGCCGTCAGTATAAAGGACACCGCCTCAGCGCCCAACCGCAGGGTCGCTCGCATCCCGATCGATCGATTGCCCGCGCGCGGTGCGCGGCGACCGGATCGGCCGAGTCGACGGGGTTCGAGCGCCCGCCGCGCACGCCGTGGGCAGCGGGTTTGACAGCGCCGTCGGGCGGTGCGGAGATCGGACGGGCGACCGTGACCGTTTCTTCGTCGAGCCTCACCCGCCAGGGCTTTTCACGCACCGCCTGGGTGGCGGCGTCCGCGATCGCGCTCGGCGCGGCGATCTTCGGGGCGGCCACGTTGCGCCGCACCGGCGTGACCATCGACGAGCCGGCCCTGCTCTATGCGGGCGATCGAACCCTTTACGCTCTTTGGCACCCGCGACAGCCGGGCGTGCTCGACTTCCGCGCGGGCGATCCGCCCGGCTTCCATTCGCACTTCCCGCGTCTGCCCGAGCCGCAAGATCCCGAGCACTACCCGGTGTTACCGGCCCTGACGGCGTCGGTCGCGGACGCGACCATCGGCCGCGCGCTCGGGCTCGGCCCCGTCGACGGCCACCACCTGGGCCTCGGTCTGCTGGCGGTGGCGGCCCTGTTTCTCTACACGCTCTACGCCTGCCGCTTGCTCGGCGATCTGGCCGGCGTCGCGGCCGGACTGGCGCTGGCCTGCTTCCCGACCGCGGTCGCACACACCCTCAACGATCCCAAGGATTGGCCCTGCGCGATGTTCTACGCGCTGACCGTGCTGGCCGCCGGCGTCGGCCTCCGCGAACGACGCCCGCGCCACCTGTGGCTGGCCGGTGTCTATCTGGGCCTCGCGCTGTCGTGCAAGCAGAACGGCGTCCTGGCCGCGGTGACCGTGCTGTTGGCCGCGCCATTTCTGTTCCGGCGCTCGTCGCGCGAGCTGCGGCGCGAAAACCCGCGCGAAAATCCGGACGCGCGCCGGCTGATCGCGCCGTTGTTGCTGCTCCCCTATCTGGGCGCGGCGATCTTCCTCCTGGCCTGGCCTTGGCTCTGGTGGGCCGGACCTTCGCAAGCGGTGGCCCGACTGGGCGACTTCATCGGCTATGCACGCACCGCCTCACTGAGCAGCCGCGCCGGTTGGTCCGCGCATCCCTTTCGCTGCCTGGTCTGGCTGACACCGCCGGTGGTCCTGCTGGCCGCCGCCGCCTCCACCTGGCCCGGCCGGCGGCCGAACCGCGAAGGGCTGGCCGTTCGAATTCTGCTCTGGATCTGGCTGCTGTTGCCATTGGTGCGCATCGCGCGGCCGCACGCCAATTTTTACGACGGCAACCGACACTTCATCGAGTATGTCCCCGCGCTGTGCGCGCTGGCCGGTCTGGGCGTCGCGGAGCTCTGGCGTGGGGCTCGGCCCGTCGTGGCGGCGGCCTTCGGCGCAGCGAGCACCCGCGGTGTCGCCGTGGCCGCGATCGCGGCCGGCGCCCTGGCGCTCATCTGGCCGCTCGTCGCCTACCACCCGTTCGAGATCGCCTACTTCAATGTTTTGGCGGGCGGCCTCGGGCGGGCGCAGCGCGACGGGCTGTTTCGATCGGCGTCGACCCCGCTGGCCAACGGCACCGAGGGCGACTACTGGTCGAGCTCGCTCCGCGACGGGATGCGGGCGGCCGCGGCCGCGGCCCCACCGGGTCGACCGATCGGCGTCTGCGCCTGGCTGCCGGCCTTGGCGGCGGTCGACAGCGACGGCGACGGCCCGCCACCGGCGGTGACGACCGAGACCGGGCGCGCCGACGTCGCGGTGGTCTACGTCTCCCCCCGCGAGAAGCGTTGCTCCTGGAAGAAGGTTCACGAGCTCGAACGGCAGCGCACGCTGCGGGCGCGGGTCGAGCGCGGCGGCGGCCTCATCTACGAGATCCTCGGCCCGCGCACGGCAACCGAGCACCCGGCCATCTCGGCCCCCACTGTCTATGACCCCTGACCAGCCGCGAAGCAGGGACAGCGAAAGCGGGTAAAACGATCTAATCTTTCGCCCTCCGACGGTTCTTCATGCTGATCGTGTGCTTTCCATCCCGAATGCCGCACCCGCCAAGGCGGGAGCCGACGCCATGAGCTCCGCCGTCCGGCGCGTCGCGGTCACCGTCGTCGCGCTCGGCGTCCTCGGGGCCGGCGGCGTCGGCGTCATGCGCTGGCGCAACGCGCATCGCAAGCCACCGGTCGAGTTCGACACCGCCAACGTCGATCGCGGGCGGATCGTCGCGCGCGTGACCGCCACCGGCACACTGTCGGCGCTGGTGACGGTCCAGGTGGGAACCCAGGTCTCGGGGACGATCCAGAAGCTGTTCGTCGACTTCAACTCGCCGGTGAAGAAAGGGCAGCTGATCGCCAAGATCGATCCGCAGCTGATCTCGGCCTCGCTCGAGCAGGCGCGCGCCAACTTCGAAGCGGCGCAGGGCAACCTGGTCAAGGCCGAGGCGCAGGAGCGAGACGCCGGGCGGCAGTTCGAACGCTCGAAAGGCCTCCTCGACCGCAAGCTGATCGCGCAGGCCGACTTCGACACTGCACAGGCCAACATGGAGGTGGCCCGGGGCGCGACCGCCGCCGCCCGCGGCTCGCAGGCCCAGGCCAAAGCCGCGCTCTACCAGGCACAGATCAACCTGGACATGACCAAGATCGTGTCACCCACAGATGGAACGGTGATCTCGCGCAGCGTCGACGTCGGGCAGACCGTGGCCGCTTCGCTGGCCGCGCCCACGCTGTTCGTGATCGCCAAGGACCTGCGCGAGATGCAGGTCGACACCTCGGTCGCCGAGGCCGACGTGGGCCGGCTGGTGGCCGGCATGGCCGCCACCTTCACGGTCGACGCCTTCCCGGGCGAGCACTTCCGCGGCCAGGTCCGCCAGATCCGCAACGCGCCGACCACCTTGCAGAACGTCGTCACCTACGACGCCGTCATCGACGTGGCCAACCCCGATTTGAAGCTGCGCCCGGGGATGACCGCCAACATCACCTTCATCGCGGCCGAGAAGGACGACGTGCTGCGGGTGCCCAACTCGGCGCTGCGGTTTCGGCCCACGCCCGAGATC
>Ga0075522_10004116_pt1 | contig 10445 bp, 6 predicted proteins | sample NGEPerA_FD_74796 | JGI IMG/M metagenome (GOLD analysis project Ga0075522, IMG submission 74796) | Arctic peat soil microbial communities from the Barrow Environmental Observatory site, Barrow, Alaska, USA - NGEE PermafrostL2-A | ecosystem: Environmental > Terrestrial > Soil > Wetlands > Peat ...
GCTGAACGGCGGCGTCAACAATCCCCAGACGCAAGTAAACGGCAATGTCGCGGCGGCTGGGTATACCGTCGCCGAAGCTTGGCCATCTCGAGAAACCCCCGTTGCGCCGCCATTTACGCCCGGGGCAACCGGCAATAGATTCATAGACGGGGAGTTCAACTTTCAAAACGGAAGGTGGAACGCCGCAGTGGGCATGTATCGAGCCACGCTCGATCTTGCCACCAAGGATTTGCAAGCTCAGGGAGGCACCTTCTTCGCTAGGCTGCAATGGCTCCGTGACCAGGGAAGAGTCACTGCTGACATTCGAGAGTGGGCAGATCACGTCCGGGTCGAAGGCAACGGAGCGCTGCATGATCCAGATGAATTCACCGAGGCAGATGCCAAGGCACTCCGTCATTTCACCACAATGTTTTTGCGCTATGTCTTCGAAATGCCGGGGCGCGTCACCGAATTTCGGAACCCAGCCGTGCCATAGAATGGCTTGCCCAGCATGGAATGAGCATCTTTAAAGCTCCCTTCCTTTTTCTCACCCCCTCAGGTCGATAGGGTGTGGTCAAAAATGTAAAGTTCGCGATTGTTAGCTATACCCCCCCCGGGGGAGGGCGGGGGATATAAGGATTGTGCGCAGATGTCCCACTTCCAAAGAGAGGAACAATGCGATGCGATGCGAGAGTTCCAAAAGTGATCTGTGCGAAACTTGTGTAATGATTATTCGGTTTAGTTCTCAACAATGGAACGGTTGTTTGCGCTAGCACTGATGTTTTACAGTCCCGACTCTTCGGCGAGGTTTCTAACTAGGTTTACCTATTCGGCAACGCAACTAGCTGAGCGGCCGGCGCACTCGGGGCGGTGGGACGTGGCTTGAGGCCGATCTGGCGTTTCTCCGGATCATACAAGACGTCGAAAGCAAAATAGGGCGAGAGGCCCGCATAAATAGCTGCGCCCTGAACATGGCCCTCTTCCTCAAACGTCAAATGGGAGGCGTGTTCGCGTAACCCGACGGTGAACAGTTCGATGGCGCGCGCCTGTGCGCCATCGAAAAGCGTCAAAGCCGCCTGCGTTCCATTGGGCCAGGGCGTGCGCCCCAGAGGACCATTGGTGAGGCGGATTCCCGGCGCGCCCGTATCCATCAGGACCGGGCCGCATGCTTTCGCCTTGTCGGCAGTGTTGATTATGCAGCCCATCACCGCGTCATGCATGCCGCCTTTTTGTTGTGCGAAGGCAGAGAGAATTGGTAGGCGGGCATAGTCCTTGGTCTCGTTATCGGAAGGATTGAGGATCAGCCGTCCAGGCGTGTCCTGGCCGGGACGGGGCAATTCGACGATCCAGCTTCTGGCTCCGATCGCGGAAAGAGGACTAGCGATTTCGGCTTCCGCCATGTTCACGCCGATGATGGCGTGGAAACCTTCGCCAGGAAGGCCACTGCCCTGGATGCCAAATTGCTCCATGGGGATCCGCGACGCCGGGCAGTTGGGGACCTCACGGGTGCAATCCTTGGTGTCAATCAACTCCATGGTCGAAGGCGCGGCGAGGATGCCGATCGTCAGCGTACCGGTGCCAATCCGTCCCCGGAATTCAGTGCCCGCTCCATAAGAATAACGGTCATAATCGCCGTTGCTGGTGGCATCTGATGGCGCCAGCACGCCAGGCAAAATCCTAAGCCCCGTTGAGCCGGTGTCCAACCCGGCGTCAATCGACTTGGCGCCGACCTTAATCGGGATGGTGTAGCGACGGGTGCCATCGCTGAGGATGACTTCACGGATCGGCACTTCGCTGCCTGCGGTTGGTGGTGGAGCGTTCGATTGCGCTAAAGCCGGAGCCGCGCTAGCAGCGAGAAAGAGCGCAATCCGGATTGATTTCATTGCTGTCCCCATTTCCCGCTGAACGCAATGATACACTAGCCGCGAGCCATTTGTATCCTCAGCAAATTCCACCTCAGGCTTGATTGCTGAAGTCGCAGTCGCCGCTTCTCTCATTAGCCTAACGCTTACCTAGCGATTCCAGAACGAAGATATCTTCGACTCTCAACTTTAAAACGTCAGCGAGCGTGAGCGCCAGTGTTGTCGATGGGACAAAAACACTATTTTCAATAGTATTGATGGTCTTGCGCGAAACCCCCGCCATCTGGGCTAGTTCGGCTTGCGTCAGCTTTCGTTGCTCGCGGATTACCTTCAACCGATTTGTAAGGATGCGCTCACCCACCGGCTCGCCAGTCCAGGATTAGATAGGCAGTGGCCGGTAGTGCTATGCCAAGGAACAAGACAGAGCGAATAAGTAGCGGGACCAATGGCGGCGCATAAAGACCACCGAGATAAATTACGCCCACACCTATCATCAGCGTCATATAGCCAATGCGTGCCGCGCGAGCGCGCAGTTGCCGTGCCCACTCATCATCGCGGGCGGGGTTAGAACGGGGCCGAAGCCAGCCATAACCATAAAGGATGGTGGTCGAAGCCATAATCAGGAAAAGGATGAGGAACCCAGATAAGTAATTTGCCTTCGAACGCAGTGCGGGCATGACGGCAAAACAGGAAAGCCCCGCGAAGAAAATGGTCCACGCCATATTAAATAGATTATGTTTTTGAAATTCCTCCATCCGCTTGCGTTGGATATGCGCTGAAAAGGCCACTCGGGCAGGCATGAGCCAGAACGCAACGAGGAAACCCGTCAACAGTAGTATGGCAGGAAAATAGGTGCCCAATGCTGGGGCACGGGGAAAATATGAGAACAACATTGAGGACACTAGAACTATCGCCAAGCCCCATAGCGGGCCGCTTATTCGAGCGATTTTCCATTTGCGGCGTTCGCGCGCGACGATTTCTTCGTCTGAGAGCCTTTCATCGGTTTGAGTGACAAATGCGAACAAAACCACAGTGGCCCCTGCCACAAGGCAGATGATCGCCCAATGCCCCAACAAGCTGGCGACCCGGATATGGCTGCCTGGACGCGGAAACAAGTCCGGCGCAAAAAGCAAAGTCAGCGCCACCAAAAGCCCGACTAACCAAGTGCCCAGCAGTCTGACAATTCGGAGCCGAGTGGGGCTTGGCGTCGGGGCAACCGGCTCGTCTTCCTCACGCATAGGGGACTCTCCGCTTGACGCAAAGCAATGTAACCTATAGGTTACGCTCGTGCAAGCCCTATGTCATGGCCCGCAAACTCAGACCAAGCAGGTGATGGCCTATATAATCTCGAACAGAACCCGTTCGAAAAAACACGTGTACGTCACGCCTCGTTTGAACGTTATGGCTAATTCGGCGCTTTCGGCGTGGGCGGGAGCGTATGCACGAATTGCACGGAATTCTTTCCGATTAAGACCAACTGCCAGAGATTCCCGTTCTCTTCGGCAGTGCGGCGCGAATCGTCATTTTCAATCGGCTTATGCGCGATACCATCCTGTCGGAAAGTGTAAAATTCTGGGAACGACATATCGGGATCGCGTGGGACGGCCACCCATTTGCGCAGTGAATCCATGCTGACGCTTTCATCGCTAAAGCTATTTATCACACAGCTGGTTGAGTTGGACACCATACGGGAGCCGTGCGGCGGATGTGCGGTGCCAATGGAAAGGGTCATCCTGTGGTCCTTTACGGTGATGTCCCAACTCGCCAAGGTCATCGGCCAAGGGGTGTCTGTGGTCCCGCCTGGCGGGTTGTGGGTTTTACCACCGAGCAATTCCACCCCCAGTTTCACCTGGTCAGCGTCGGCGCCTGCTTTGAGACAATAGGTCTTGAATGCGGCAAACAATGGGGGGTCCTGATCCTGGGCATAGGCGAGAACGACTGGACCAAAGAAAGTCGTCACAAGACAAAAAGCAAAACGTCGCAATTGCATGATCAATTCACCTCGCGCCCACTTCTCGGGAACGTCTGCAAATCGTCCATACCGTACCATCCGTTATTACAATTGCCGAAGAAATTCCCTCACCACCCGGTCCGCGCTCATGGTCGCCAGCCGACCGGCCACGACCTTTGCCATCTGAGGATTTAGTCGGCACCCGCCCGCGCTATTCCGACCTACCGGGATTCAAGCGCCCCGCCGCCAGCCGTTATGGCGCAACTACGTCCAGAATGCTGTCCCAGAGCAGCCGTGCCTGCACCAACAAAGTAAAGTGGGCTTAGTGGAATGCGATAGGCGTACCCTTCCAGCCAATGGCGCAGATAATAATAGGCCACCGGCCAGGCGATTAAGTTCGCGAACAGCACTGGAATGGAGAATTGCCATAGCAGAAGCAGGATAATGTCCCTAGTCCTGGCGCCGAAGGTCTTGCGCAGGCCAATCTCCCTGGTACGGCGTTCGGTCGAAAGCGCCGCCATCCCGAACAGCCCCATCGAAGCGATGGCAATCGCGATGAGCACAAAGAGCGAAAAGACGCGCTCCTGCTTCTCCTCCCCCGCGAACAGACTCTGAAAATCCTGGTCCAAGAAATGCCGGTCAATAGCCACGGTGGGAGCAAAGCCGTGCCAGATGCGGTCTATGGACGATAGGGCAGGGGCGACGCCGTTCGCGGGCACGCGGACGGAGACGGTATCCATGCCCTTCGGAGCATCGAAGTAAAAGGTGGGAACGACATTCGCTAGGCCGCCAGCGCCCGTGCCTTCGTCGCCGCTATACTTGCTGTTGTCTGTGACGCCCACGATGGTGAGATGCTGCCTGGGTGCCGCTTTGTTCGCCGGATAGATTATGTCGAACGTTTTGCCTAGCGCGGCGTCCGGCGATTGGAAATATTGTTCGGCAGCGGCGCGGTTAACTAGCACGTTCCACGCGGTGTCGGTTGAGCCTGTCGCGATGTCCATGGGCCTCGATTCCGAAAGCATGCGTCCGGCGAGAAGCCGGATGCGATAGACGGAGAGGAAATCAGGACCAATCACGTGTATCCGCATCAGCATCGTGCCAACCTGCCCCGGCACCTGGACGGGCGCGCCGATCGCTCCATCCGTGAAGGGCGTGTCGCCCGAGAGCGCTGCACCCTTGAGCGCCGGATCGGCGTCAAGCGCGTGGATAAAGCTTTGCCTTGTGCCGGGCGTCATCTTGTCTGCGGCGATCACCACCACGCCATCCTTATTAAGGCCAAGGTCCAAGGCGCGTGCGAACGAAGTCTGTTCGAATACAACAAGCGCGGTAATGCCCAGCCCGATCGAAACCGCGAATTGCAGCACCACTAAGGAGGTGCGAACTAGGCCTGAGCCCTGTGTGGCTGCGCCAGTGGTTCGAAGCGCCGAAACGGGGCGGAAGCCCGAGAGGATCAACGCGGGATAAGCGCCCGCGACTAGTCCGGCCAGCACCGCAAGCGCCACAAGTCCCAAAGTGAGAAGCCAGTCGCCGAGATAATCAAGCGCCATGGGTTCTCCCACCACGCGGTCGAAGACGGGAAGAAAGAGTTCGGTGAGCGACAGCGCCAACACCAGCGAGGTCAGGGCGACTAGCACGGATTCACCCAGGAACTGCGCCGCCACCTGTCCACGCCGCGCCCCCAGCACCTTGCGCATGGAGATTTCCTTGGCCCTCACCATGGCCTGGGCGGTGGCGAGGTTGGTGAAGTTGAAGCACGCGACCAGAAGGATCAGGACCCCGATTGCGGCAAAGCCATAGATCATGGTCCAGCTTCCGGCGGGGATTAGGCCGTCGTATTCGTAGCGGGAAAGATGATCCTCGCGGAAGGACCCGAGCGTGGGCATCCAGTACTGGCTGCCTTTCATGTCCAGGCCAGCGACCTTTTTGGGATCGCTATCGCGGTCAACCAGCGCCACAAGCTCTGCCTCCACGTGCCGGACGTCGACGCCCGGCTCCAGTTCCACATAGCCGAAGCCGCTGGCGCGGAGCCATGCCCGTTTTCTGCTTTGGGTCATGGGATCGGCTGAAGAAGTGTTGGGAAAAAAGACGTCGCCAGTCAGCTGCGTATTGTGAGGCAGATCGCGCATAACCCCGGTGACCATCAGCGTGCCTTCATGCGGCAGACAGTCGTTGTCTTCCGGCCCGGGATTGCAACCGCCAACCACATGCAGCGTCCTTCCCATCGCGGAAAGCTTGCCGAAATATTTTCTGGCTGCACTTTCGGAGATGACAACAGAGTCCGGCTGGGAGAAAACGCGGGCGGGATCACCCTGAACCAATGGAAGCTGGATGATTTGGAAGAAATTGGGGCTCACCACGCGCACGGCATCGAGAAACTGGCGGTTCCCGGTCTCCACTGTCATTTGGTAATGTTCGAGATGGGCCGCAGTCTTCACCTCAGGTATCTCGGCCTGCATCGCGTCGGCAACGGGAAATGGTGCGGGCGCACCTGCAATCCCCGGGGACTTCTCGCCCGGCGAGTGCCACAGGCCCTCGATCCGATAAACGTTTTCGGTATTGGGAATCCATTTGTCATACGAAAGCTCATCGCGCACGAACAGTATGATGAAGATCGCGCAGGTGAGTCCCACAGTGAGGCCCGCGATGTTGATGAAGCTGTAGAGCTTGTGGCGGGTGAAGTTGCGAAGCGCGATGATCAGGTAGTTGTGGAACATGTCGCTCCCTCACTCGTACCGCAGCGCATGCACGGGATTGGCCCGCGCCACATGAGCCGCGTGCACGATCACCGTCGCCCAGGCGATGACTAACGCAGCCATGCCCACGCCAATGAAATAAAGCGGATTGAGGCTGATGCGGTAGGCATAGCCCTCCAGCCAACCATGAAGATAATAATAGGTCACCGGCCAGGCGATGACGTTGGCCACCAGCACCGGGATCGAAAACTGCCAGAGCAACAGAAAGATGATGTCTTTGGTCCGTGCTCCAAAGGTTTTACGGATGCCTATCTCCTTGGTTCGACGCTCAGTAGAGAAGGCGGCAAGCCCGAACAGGCCCATCGCCGCGATGAAGATGGCGATGCCCACGAAAATGCTGAACATAGTCCCCTGTTGCTCCTCGGCCAGGAATTGCTTCTCGAAATCCGCGTCAAGAAAATGCCGGTCGATTGCAATTGATGGCGCAAAGCGATGCCAAATGCTGTCAACGGCAGAAAGTGCCTGGGACACACCGCCGACCGGCACCCGGACCGAGAACGCGTAAGTACTGTTGGGGTCATAAATATAGAAGGTGGGAACAATCTGCTTACGATCGCTTTCGAACATGAAATCGGCGGTCACCCCCACGATGGTGAACGGGACTCTTTTGACTTTTCCTGTCGGTCTATAGCGATAGAACCTCTTGCCAAGAGCGCTTTGCGGTGAATAGCCGAAGCGTTCCGCAGCCGCGCGATTGATAAGAACATTGGCGGCGGCTGAACCGTCGCGCAAAGTGTCTTCGCTATGTGATTCGGAAAGAACGCGGCCGCTGAGAAGACGAATATGATAGAGTGAGAGAAAGTCCGGTTGCATGGGGACCCAGCGGATCGAGGTAGTTCCTGGCTCTCCCGGTATCGCGATTGTCTCGTTCCAGCTCGAACCATCAAACGGCACCGGTCCGGAAAGCGTCGCGCCTTTCAAGCGCGGGTCGGCATCAAGGGCGCGGACTAAGCTTTGCTGGGTGGAGGGCGCAAGACCTTCGGCGTTGATCACCACGATCCCATCCTTGTTAAGACCAAGATCGGCCGTGCGGGCGAAGGAAATCTGCGCGAACACCACCAGGGCTGCGATGCCCAGCCCGATGGAGACGGCGAACTGCATGACAACCAACAGGCTGCGTAAAAGCCCTGAGCCCGATTGTCCGGCCGCATTGGTCCTGAGAACCGAACCCGGCCGAAAACGGGAAAGCACGAGCGCAGGATAGAAGCCACCTAGGAGCCCGACCAGGACGGCCACGCCCAAGAGGGCCAGAAGCAGCGGCCAGTCGTTCAGATAATGAAGCTGGATCGGCTTGCCCAGCATGCGGTCATAGAGGGGAAGCAACATCTCCACCAGCGCCAGCGCCAGGATGAGGGACATCAGCGCCATTAGGACCGATTCACCAAGAAACTGGACCATCAATTGGCCACGGCGGGCGCCCAGCACCTTGCGCAGTGATATCTCTCGCGCACGCACCATCGCTCTGGCTGTGGCCAAGTTTGTAAAATTGAAACAGGCAATGAGAAGGATCAGCACGCCAATGGCCGCGAAGCTATAGACGGTGGCCCTGCTTCCGGCAGGGGTAAGGCTCTGGTAACGATCGGTGGAAAGATGATCGTCGCGAAACGGCGTGAGCCGCAGTCGCATGACCTGGCTTCCCCGCAAGGACAGACCTTTCTTTCTGGGATCATAATTTCTGTCGATCAGTGCCGGAAGCTTGGCCATCACCGACTGCACATCGGCGTTTGATTGAAGCTCTACATACCCATAGCCATTGTTGGAGGACCAATCTCTCTTTCTTCCTGGGGACATGGGATCGGCGGTGGAGGTGTTGGGGATGAACACGTCACCTGAAAGCTGGGTGTTATGTGGAAAATCGCGCATCACCCCGGTCACCATCACCGAAGCTTCGCGCATGACACAGCCGGAAATTTCTGGCCCAAATTCGCAGTCCCCGCCCACCTTGAGCATCTGTCCGATCGCCGGTTTGGCACCGAAATACTTACGGGCCGCGCTTTCAGAGATCACAGCGGATTCCGGTTGCGCGAAAAGGGTAGAGCGGTTTCCTGCAATAAGTGGAAGCCGGATGATCTGGAAGAAGTTGGGGCTTACGACGTCCACATGATCAAGGAACTGGCGGCTTCCCGTCGCCACCGTCATCCGATAGGGCTCAAGATGGGCGGCGGCTTTCACTTCCGGGAGTTGAGCCTGCATCGCATCCGGCCATGGAAAAGGGATACCGGATGTCGGAGATGGCGCTTGGCCGGGGTTATAGGTGGTCCATTCGACACGGTAGAGACTTTCCGTACCTGGAATCCATCCATCATAGGAAAGCTCGTCGCGCACGAACAGGATGATGAAGATCGCGCAGGTGAACCCCACCGTGAGCCCGGCGATATTGATGAAGCTGTAGAGCTTGTGGCGGGTGAAGTTGCGGAGCGCGGTGATCAGATAGTTGTGGAACATGACCGGCTCCCAACGAAGATACTGACCGGTAGGCACATCCCTGCGGCCGTTAATATCTCAGCAAAAATCATACCGTTAATAGCTGCAAGCAAAATCAATGGCTTATTGAATACGCTACCCCCATTCTGTACGTACGCGGGCAACAGTGTCCGGATACGTACATCGGGGTCAAATGCTGTGATACATTTGCGCTGACCAAGCAGTTGGGGTTCAGGACCGGCTGGAACCGGCCCTGACCCGGAGACCCGGATGTTGGACTTCGAGGCCAAACATCCTGTCGCGTGGCCAGCTGCGTTGGAGCCTATCGGAAATGATACCTAGACAAAGAGACCTTCGTTAAACCGCAGGGACGAAGAAAAGCCTTCGCGCCTATACATCTCGAATGCGTCCCAGCCTAATTGGAAGTACGTCTTTTGACGCCTGTCTCAAGGATTAAACAGCGCTCGGATCAAAAACATTTTCATGTTCAGGGACGCACAACCTTTAGAAAGTCGTCACTGCTACGTCCACTTCTATGCGCTTGCCCTTCCGCTCTAGCAAAAGATGCCTAACATCGTCAGGATTGCCGTGCAGTGCTGCGAGCAATTGGCCATGCGTGGCGGTTGATGTATCCAATTCTCCGATCTTGAGCAGCCTGTCTCCCTTCTCGACGCCGCGTACCATTTCCACGCCATACTTCCGCGCAATGCCGGCGACCGTGACGATGCCGTTCACACGCTGCAACACGATGCCAACTTGGTCGAGGTCGTGGGTGTCAAGTTTCTGCTCCGCCAGCCAGTAACTCATGCGGTTGCGACAATCGATAGTCACTCGGAAATTCTTTAGCACATTGCCGCCGATCCAGCCGTCGGTTGTTTCGCCCGCCTTTTGCGAATACCAATCCCAGAAGAGGCTCCCGACCAATCGGGGAAATACGACTTCCACGCCGCCCAATTCATCCAATTGCAATGGGCCGAATGCGACCTTGGAAATCTTGACCACCGGCAAAACGGCGTCGTCCCCTCCCATCGAATAATTGGCTTCGCCGATACCCCCAATACTACGCAACCTTTCTGGATGCGCCGCGATCCAGAGTTTCGCATCGCGGAAGCCGCTGTAGCTGCCGCCGTCGTCAATTACAAACGGATGTTCTGTCCCATCGAAGCTGACATCCAGGTTGACGAACCCGCTTTCGGGATTGACGCGGATGGGAACGGGAATGCCTTCGGGCTTCAGGCTGCCCGGAGCGGCCAATGTCATCGTTCGGGCACCATAATCCCACACCACCTCAAAATGCTGCAAGACGCCGGCGGGTATTATTGCCTCTACCTTTAGAGGTAAAAATAAACTCTCGATCCGGCCCCCAGGTCTCATCGCCATCTCGGCGGGCGGCGGCGGCGAAGAATCGAAACTAAGCTCTTGCAACATGCTTTCGGGCTGTACGGTGCTTCCGTCCTCATCGATCTCGGCTTCCCC
>Ga0075522_10004117_pt1 | contig 10445 bp, 7 predicted proteins | sample NGEPerA_FD_74796 | JGI IMG/M metagenome (GOLD analysis project Ga0075522, IMG submission 74796) | Arctic peat soil microbial communities from the Barrow Environmental Observatory site, Barrow, Alaska, USA - NGEE PermafrostL2-A | ecosystem: Environmental > Terrestrial > Soil > Wetlands > Peat ...
CTCCACTTCGAACCCGTCGCCCCACAGCATCTCGGAGGCATCGGGGTCGTCCACGGTGCCTGCATCCAAGCCGATGATGTCCAGGCAGTCGCGGCGGAAGGCGTTGTACCCGTAGCAGAGGTCGGTGTAGCGGGTTCCGTACAGGACATTGACGATCTTGTTGAGCCAGTAGTTGCCAGACTGCCGGAGCCGGCTGATGTCGCTGCTGCCCGCCCCCGGCATGAAGCGCGAGCCCTTGGCGAAGTCCGCCCCCTGGCGCAGCGCGTCCACAAAGCGCGGGATCTCAGCCGGGTCCGTCGAGCCGTCGGCGTCGAGCATCACGACGAAGTCACCGGTGGCCCGGGCGAACCCGCAAGCGAGCGCGTTGCCCTTCCCCTTGCGGTTTTGGCCCATGACGATGATGTCCGGTCGGTGGTGCCGGGCCACCTCGACCGTATCGTCGGTGGAGTTCCCGTCGACGAGGATGACTTCGAAGAGCCCTTCGGGCAGGTTGTCCAGAACGTGCGGGAGGTTCCGCGCCTCGTTCTTCGCCGGGATGACGACGGACACGGTCGGCCCAGCACGGTGCGGTCGGGCGCTGTGGCTCACAAAATCCGCACGTCGGATCACCGCATAGCCGGGACCGTCTCCGGACCGCTCGATTCTGATCGACTGGTCGTCGGCCAGGGCCCGCTCGGCACTACTCACGACCGGCATCCAGCCGTACAGGTTGCGGCACGAGAGGCCTGCGCCGCCCGGTCTGTCGACGTACGCCTATTCTGAACGGGTGTCCGCCGAATTGTCGCCATACAGATCACTGAGCCCCTAACCTCGTAGCCAACCCGACATTGCTGGTTTCCCCTTGCGGCCACCACGCCGACCGCCCCCCAAGGGATGTCCGACGCACGGCGAGACACCGAACTGTCGAGACCTGACGATCATGACAGCGGACATTGCACCTGGTCAATACCTCAACTACAACTGCTCCGCACCGTGGTTGCCCGTCTACCCAGAGTGAGCATGCCCGGTACTTGTCAGGTACTGGTTCGGTTTTTGCCACGTGCTGCTGCACACGACCCCGTTGCGGATCGTCCGCATATCGCACGTCGTCCCACGCCCGGACGGCGACCCTGTGGCCGTCACTTCGGACAATGTGACTCCACCTCCGAGAAGAGTTTCGCAACGAAGCGTTCCGGTGGGAGACTTCTTGCGTGGGACTTCGCATGGCAACGGCCCAAGCACCGGAGAGTGCGACGTTGGGCGCGCCCCTTCCGATGGGACCGGTAACGCGAGTGGAGATCGTCACCATCGCACTGGACGATTCGCTCCCGGGCGATCGGTCGCTTCTCGCTCCAGACGAGATCGCACGTGCGGACCGGTTCCGTCACGACCGCGACCGGGGGCGATATACGACCGGCCGCGCCCGACTGCGCGGACTCCTGGGCGCCAGATGCGGCACACTGCCCGCCGATCTCGAATTCGCATACGGACCGCAAGGCAAGCCCCGGGTGGCCGGCCACCCGGGACTGTCGTTCAACCTCTCCCACGCCGATGACCTGGCGGTGCTCGCCGTCACCAACGGCACCGTCATCGGGGTCGACGTCGAGCCGGAGCAGCCTGGGATCGCCCGGTCGGGTATGGCGGAGCAGTTCTTTGCCCCCGCCGAGGTCACTCACCTCTGGTCGCTCCCCCCCGCGGTGCGGGACCGGGCGTTCCTCGAGTGCTGGACCCGCAAGGAGGCCTACCTGAAAGCCAAGGGTGGAGGGTTGTCGCTGGCGCTCGACGGCTTCGAGGTCGCTTTCGGCCCCGACAGGCCGGCACGTCTCGTCCGAGCCGACGCCGACCCGTCCGACTGCTCGGGATGGACAATGGTCGACCTGGCTGGGTGCGTTCCGAACGGTTTCATCGCCGCGCTGGCGGTCGGACAATCGGCGAACGGCGTCACCTTGACGCGGATCGACGAGGAGCAAAGGGGCACGTGATGAGCGGAATCCGCGCAGCCAGGAGGCAGGCGATCGACCTCGACGGGGCGATGGTCTCCTCGGCTCCGGTGGCCGGGGCCGAGGACTTCTCGGCGTTCTGCCCGACGAGGCCGGGCGTCGATCTGGCCTCATGGGCTACGGAACACCGTCCCGAGGTGGAGGCCACGGTGCTGCGCGACGGCGCTGCTCTCTTCCGCGGGTTCTCACTCGACACCCCACTCCGATTCGAGGCCGCGGCCGGCGCGCTCACCCCGGAAGGGCTCCACGGCGAATACGGCGACCTGCCCCGGGAGGCCAGCGAGGGGAACATCTTCAAGTCGACCCCGTACCCCGACGCCCTCCAGATCCACTTCCACAACGAGAGCTCGCATCTGTCGACGTGGCCGCTGCGCATCTTCTTCAACTCCGCCGTGGCCGCCGCCGAGGGCGGCGAGACCCCGATCCTCGACTGTCGAAGGATCTACGCCGAGCTCGACCAGGCGCTGATCGGCGAATTCGAGACAAAGGGTCTCAACTACATTCGCAACTTCAGCCCCGGGATCGACGTGCCCTGGCAGTCCTTCTTCGGAACTACCGAGCGCGCAGAGGTGGAGGAGCGATGTGAGCGCAGCGCCGCCCGGTGCGAGTGGGTCGGCTTCGATGAGCTGCGTGTCCATCAGGACGCCGCCGCCGTGCGGGTCCACCCTGTCACCGGCGAGTCCGTCCTCTTCAACCAGGTCCTCCTCCACCACCCGGCGGCGGTGCCGAGCTCCACTCGTGAAGCGCTTCTCGACCTGTATGAACCGGATGCGTTGCCGCGCAATGTCTCCTTCGGCGACGGCACTGTCATTCCCGACGATGCCATCCGGTATCTCATCGACGAGTACGAGGCCCGGTCCATCCGCTTCCTGTGGGAGCCGGGCGACATGATGATGCTGGACAACATGCTCGTGTCCCACGCCCGTGCGCCGTTCGTGGGCCCACGGAAGATCCTGGTTGCCATGGCCACGATCGTCCACGGCTAGGAAGCGCCATGCCCGAATCAGCGGACCGAATGGTCACGGCGCGCGACGAGCTCCTCGTAGAGCCGCTGATCGGGAACTTCCCCGCCTTTCTCCAGGTCGTTTCACCAGCCAGTTCGGCCCTCCGGCTGGCAAAGGCCCAGCTGCCGACCCTGCAGTCCTACCTCGAAGCCCCCGAGGCCCACGCGTCGGGGGCCGGCCACCCGGCGACCAAGGGCGGCCCCTTCGTCGACTGCCCGCCAGGTGATCGCGACCTGATCGCCGCCCTGGCCGAGGAGCTCGGCGCGCAGCGCGACCTGCTCGACCTGGCCGGGGCCGTCGACCGGGTCACGGCGATGCTCGACGAGACCGACGGCGGGGATCTCGGCCCGCTCTACGGCCAGGTGCCGGGCGCCCTGCAGGGACTGGTCGAGCTCGTCTACGACGGCCGGCACCGGGCCCGGGCCCTCTTCCGCGAAGCGCTCCTGTACCGAGGCCGCTTCGACCCGTCGCCACGCGAGGCCATCCACCTCACCCTCAACGAGGGCGACGACCGGCCCTTCATGCTGTCCACCCCCAGGGTGACCACCGACCGGGGGCTGGTGGCACCGATGCCACTAGCCGACAAGGCGGTCGACGTGCTCGCCCGCTCCCGGTTCGGTCCCGTCCCCGCCGGGGCACTGCGCGACGCCGTGGGCACGGACGCCGCCCGATCGCCCCTCTTCGACGGATTCTGGACCGACGATCCGGTACGGGCGCCGACACCTTGGACCGGAGGTACGCGGGTCCGGTACTTCGGCCACGCGTGCCTGGTCTTCGAGACCGCCGATGTGACCGTTGTCGCCGACCCCTTCGTGAGCCCACGGTCGGGCCCGGACCGCTACAGCCTCCGCGATCTGCCGCCGCGGATCGACTACTGCGTCATCACCCACGGTCACGCCGACCACTTCGTCATCGAGACGCTTCTCGCGCTCCGACACCGCATGGGCACCGTCATCGTCCCGGCCAATCTGGGCGGGGAGCTCCTCGATCCGTCGCTCCGGCTGTGCCTGGAGCATCTGGGGTTCGCCGACGTGGTCGAAGTCCGCGAGCTCGATCGCGTGCCGGTCCCCGGAGGCGAGATCGTGGCCTTCCCGTTCGCCGGGGAGCATGGCGACCTGGCCATCGGGGCCAAGGCCACCTACCTCGTCCGGCTCGATGGCCGGACCGCGCTGGTCGGGGCGGACACCCGACCGCTCCCGTCTGAGCTCTATCAACTAGCCGCGGACGCGTGCGGACCGGTCGACGACGTCTACCTCGGGCTGGAGTGCGAAGGCGCGCCGCTCACGTGGATGTATGGCCCCCTGTTCCCGGGGCCCGTCGCCCGCAAGCTCAGCCTGGCCCGGCGTCTGAATGGGTCCGACGCCGACGAGGCGCTTCAAATCATGTCGACGTTGGGAGCCGACCGGATCTTCCTCTACGCACTGGGTGAGGAGCCGTGGCTCCAGCATGTGATGGCCACCAACTACACCCCCGAGTCGTACCAGTTGGTGCAGGCAGCGTCCCTCGAGGCCGCCTGCGTTGAGCGCAGCATCGAGTTCCGCCACCTGTTCGGCCGGGCAACCATCGTCTGACGGCGCACCGGGAACAGCCCAGTTGAGCGGGTCAGTCCGGTCGATCGACGCCGATGCCCAGCCGTACGGCCCGGCCGATGTCCTCGATCGCCTCGCGGGCATCGGGCAGAACGCCGGCGAAACTCAGGAATCCGTGGATCTGAAGTTCGTAGTGGCGGTGCGTCACCGGAACGCCGGCCGCATCGAGCGCCCGGACGTAGGCGACCGCCTCGTCGAGTAGGGGGTCGAATCCGGCCGTCACCACGTGTGCTGCCGGTAGCCCGGCGTGGCTCGCAGCCCAAAGCGGCGACACCAGGGGGTCGCGGGGGTCGACCCCGCCGGCCAGGTAGCGGTCGACGGTCCATGCAATCTCGCTCCGGCCGCCGAAGCGCCGGCCCTCCGCCTCGACCATCGAGGGTTGGGACAGCGTGAGGTCGAGGCACGGATACACAAGGAGCTGGAAGGCCGGTCCAGGCAGTCCGGAGTCCCGACGGGCCAGGCAGGCCGCCGCCGCCAGGTTGGCCCCCGAACTGTCGCCGGCTACGGCCACGCGTCCGGGATCGGCGCCGGTCAGCGCCCAGTTGAGTGCGTCCCGGGCATCCTCCAGGCCTGCCGGATACGGGTGCTCAGGCGCCAGGCGGTAGGCGACGGCAATGACCGTGCAGCCCGACGACGACGCCAGGTCCCGGCACATCCCGTCATGGCTGTCGAGGTCGCCGTACACCCATCCCCCGCCATGGAAGAAGACGATCAGCCCCGGTGCTGCCACATCGCCGGGCGGCGAATACCTCCGGAGCGGGATCTCGTGCCCATCGGCACCATCCATCGACAGGGACTCGGCCGTGACCGACGGGTCACCGCCCCCGGATGCCTCGACGGCACGCTCGAGCGCCCGGGCGCGGGCCTCCTCGATGGGCAGCAGGTGGTTCGGGAGTTCGCGTGAGGTCTCGGCCATGAGTTGTCAGTCCACCGGTTGGGGACGGCCGGACTAGGCGCCGACTCGTCACCAATCCACGTTACTGCCGCCCACGCGCACCCGGTCTGGCAGGGGCGTCAGCTCACTTCCTCGACCGGCGTCTCGACGATACGACGTGTCACGCGCCGCGGTTCGGCTGCACCCGACCGGGCGATGGTCGAGTGGGTGACCGACCGGCCGCGCTCGGCATGGATGGTCCGCAGCACACGTATCCCGTCGGAGAACGCGTTGAGGTTGCTTGTGCCGTACTGCCGCGGCCGCTCGAAGCTCGGGACCTCGGAAACGCGCAGTCCCGCCTTGGCGATCCGCACATTGATCAGGGTCTCCACTTCGAACCCGTCGCCCCACAGCATGGTGTGAGGATCGACGTCCCCGGGGACACCGGGATCGAGGCCCATCACCGAAAGGCACGAGCGGTGGAACGCGTTGTACCCGTAGCAGAGGTCCGTGTACCTCGTCCCATATAGGACATTGACAACCTTGTTGAGTGCGTAATTACCGAACCGGCGAATTCGGCTGATGTCGCTGCTGCCCGCGCCGGGGAGGAACCGCGACCCCTTGGCGAAGTCGGCCCCCCGCACGATGGCCTCGACGAAGTGCGGGATCTCGGTCGGATCGGTCGAGCCGTCGGCGCCGATCATCACGATGATCTCGCCGGTGGCGGCAGCGAACCCGCATGCCAGTGCATTTCCCTTGCCCTTGCGGGTCTGTCCGATCACGGCGATTTCCGGCAGGAGCCGCTTGGCGACCTCCACGGTGTCGTCCGCCGAGTGTCCGTCCACGAGGATCACCTCGTGAAGCCCGACCGGCAGTGCGGCCAGGACATCGGGGAGATTGCGGGCCTCGTTCTTCGCAGGAATGACCACGCTCACCGTCGGCTCTGGCCTCGGTGTCATTGACTTCTGCTCGAAATACCACTGCGCTGTGCCGATCATCACGATGTTCTGACCTTTTCGTCGTCCGCCCGTGCCTCCTGCATGCTGCTCACCTCGACCCGCCTCGGACCAGGTGCCGACCCTCGCGAACGCGGTCCCGGCAATCCGATCCGGGCACCTACCGCACTGCCTGCAACGCACGTCGATCCCGCTTCGACCGGTGGTGGGTGGAGACCGGAGGCAACGAATTGATCGATGTGGCCAGGGTAACGAACGGGCGCCACCGCGGGAGGGCTGTACTGCTAACAGTGGGTTAACTTGCGCCGAATTCTCCGGCACGCCGCAATGCCAGCGAGGTCGCTCGGGTCCTCTGGCGATCGCTTCGGATATCCCACGCATGACAGGAACGTGGCGCGCCGGTGACGCCCGGTGGTCGATGATCGTCAACTACGGCGCCCGATAGGGTCGAAATCCCTGTTCAAGGACCTGTCAGGCAATGACGCCCGTTTCCGGTGACACGCGCGTATGGTGCGATCAACAATTCACTTCAGTTCCACCCTGGTGCTGCCGATACCCATTTGGGAAGGTCGTGTGGCCACAGGAAGAGGAGGTTGGTCGTGACGCTCGAGCACCGAGGTACCAGAGCCGGCCATCGTGGACATGGGACGTGTCACCGGTGCGGCTGGGTCGTGGATGTCACCCGCATCAGCCGAAAGCGCGCACGGCAGCTCCACATGGGCTCGCACGCCGCACGCATCTGTGACGAGTGCCTCGACGACCTCCAAAGCGCGACGATCGTGACGCTCGGCGCGGACACCCGGCAGCACGCAGTGGTGGGCACCGCCCACAACCGCGTTGTCGCCTGACCGCGCCGCCCCGCCAGCCTGCGGAAGACGGGAAGTCGCGCTGGAACGCGCTTTCCTTTTCTAGAACTCCTCGCCCCAGGTGGCGGCCGGTCACGCGCACTCAGCGGTATTCGGCAATCCTCCGGATGACGCAACTCCACAATGCCCTTCGAGGGCTAGTGATTCGGCAGTTCCTTCGATCCACCCGAGCCATGCCACCCATTGAGGGCCCCGGTATCCACCAAACACTGTGACGGCGCACAACCCGATTCTGGGGTTTCCGACGGAGTCACCAACCGCGAGGCGACGGTGCAGCAGACGTCATTCAGTTTGACGTAACGGCCCAGCATTCAGGGCCGTTGACCCGCCAGGTGCCGACCCTGCTCAACCCGGAAGGTTCGACACGACTCTCAGGTGAGAACGGAATGCAGCCCCCTCAGGGGAGATCGTGCTGGGCATGCCCGTCCAGTCCGCGAGGAGGCGCAAGTTGATTCCCGCCTGGTTTGAACCACCAGTCGAGGAGCTGTCCTGATTCGCTCCAGCCGGTGCTGCCACACAGTGCTGCGGGTCCGTCGGCCCAGGAGGTTCCCAGGAAGTCGCAAGGTACGAGACATTGACGGTGTCCGCCCAGCCCATGAAGGCGGCAATGTAAGAACTCGAGCAGTCAGTCTCGCCCAGTTCTCCTGTGACGATCGGGTGCTTCTCAGCCAACGGCCCCAGATCCACGATCCAACACGCTCTCGTGGAGCAGGCTGTCCAATTATACGTGTGGAAACTGACGATCAGCTGATTCTCCGGATCAAGTGGTGCGTACCGTTGCCACTGGCAGCCTCCGATCACGCCCGCAGCGCTCCGGAACCCACACGGGTCGCCCGCCCAATTGAGTCCGCCCACCATGATGGGCTGCTTCGCCCCAGAGGAGCGAACCGCGTTCAGCAGGTCCTGCATGCCGGCGGCCTGGTATGTCACAACTGAGCAGGCCTGGCCGCTTGATCGCAAGCAGTGCCTGAACGACGTGTTGCACCCGTTCAGCCAGCACGACCAGTCCTGGGCCGTCGGATTCAGACCTCCGACGAACGGTTCGTTGAAGAGGTCGAAGATCACTGACGCGTCACGGCTGAACGCGGAGCCAACCTCACGCCAGAATCTGACCGCGTGATCTGCATCTGGCATCGGCCACTGGCCACTGGAAAGGTATTCGCCGGGTGCCGTCGAGAAGAGGTCGAGGACAACGACCAGTCCAGCTCGGTTGAGATCGTTTACCCATCTCTTCATCGCTTTCTGGTATTGCAACCCTGAGTATGCAGCAGGTGAACCATTGATTCCGAGCCAGCAGTCCTCGTTGAGAGGCACCCGTGCCACATTCGCTTGCCACTTCGCAATGGATCGAGCCTCCGATGCGTCTAGTGGTCCCCAACCGAAGCCCTTGTTCTGGACGCATGCGTCCTGTGTACCAGACACATTCACGCCGAGGAGCCGGATCGACCGGCCCCTGGCATCAACCAGTCCCGTGCCATCCACTCGAGGGGCGACGGCCCGATCCGACGTCGCCCCCACGGGATTCTGGGATTGCCGCCCTGATGAGGTCATCGAAGGCGAGCCGCAAGCCGCAGCGATGAGGATGCAGCCGCCAAGGAATGCCAAAGCCAAGCCACGTCGCCCTCGCCAATGCGACCGAGTCGATGGGGCCGACCGGGTCGGAACGGACGATTCAACTGAACTCGGTCGTTCAGGAGTGTGAGCAGCGTTCACTACCGGTCGGCGTGGAGGTCTCATTCGAGGATCTTCCCAGTCAGTTCGAAGTTGGGCGTCGAGCGGAGAATCAGATGGGTAACAATGGACGGCGAGTCGATTCCCCTGGCAGCAGTTCCGGGATGCCAAAGGTGGGTCCTCATCGGAAGGAACGCCCAGCATCAGCATATTTGGTGTCGGGCGGGCATGGATGTCAGGAAATGTCGTCTTCGCTACGGCGGTCGCGCATTGTCGATCGTCACGAGAACCCAGGATTCCGCATCCGCTATAGTCACCGGACTACAGGTGACTAGCCCTGATCGTTCACGAGAATCCGGAGGGTTTTACGTGAGGCAATGAATCGGGCGGCCTGACTGGGTCTTCGACCGATTTGGCGATCTCGACGCCCACCGTGCCGGCATTTCGGCCAATTTCGGTGGTCGGAAATGACCAGGAGGGTCACTCGGGGCGCGTGTCATCAAGCTGGTGCCGGCTGGCAGAGTGCTGGAGGATGTCAGGTGATGAGGGCGATGCGTTTGTAGGCATCGAGCAACGCATCAGTGCCCGGCCAGCCGTCGATGATCCGCACGACGCGCTGGCGTGACCGGTGGATGAGCCGTCCCGGGGCGTGGAAGATACCCCAGCGCATGGCCTTGGGCCGACCATCGACCCAGGAGCCGTCGAAACACAGCAGCTGGAACCAGCGCACCAGGTCGGCACTGATGGCCACGTTCATCATCCAGGTGGCGTTGGCCTCGAAGCTGGTGAACGGCATGCGGCACAACCCCGAGTCCTTCAGCCGCTGAATGTGCTGTTCGACGTGGGCGTGGGCCCGCATGGTGGCGTCCAGTTCAATGGGGGTTCCCTCGGCGTCGGTGTAGAAACCCCAGTAGCGGAAGTCGAGGCTCGGGAAGAGACTGCGCTGGGCCCCGGGGTGGAGTGGCTCGCGTCGCACGATCAGACGTGTGCCCTCGGGGAGCTTGTCGTCGGTGATCAGCGAGGTGAGCTCGCACACCGCAGCTCCTTGGCGGGGATCACCCGCTTGGGTGCGGGCCGGTTCCCAGACCGTCTCGATGCCGATGGCATCACAGACTGCAGCTGTCACCTGGGGAGTCGACCGTGCGGTGACGAAGAAGCTGACGTTGCGGGCACGACACCCGGTGAGGAAGCCCTCGGTGCACCCAGCCGAGTCGGCCCGGACAACGACGGTCCTGTTCGCCAACGGAGCGTCGTCACCACTCCGGTGTCCGGCAACGATGGCGGCGGGAAGTTGGGCGATGGCCTGGTCCAGCACCTCCAAGTGGTCGGACACCGTATTGGCCTCGGCGTTGCCCGGTCGGAGCACACCGGACAGCACTTCGCCGGTCGCATCGGCGAAGCAGAACATCGGATGGAACCCGAACCCGCCCTTGTAGGTGGGCGCCGCATGCTGCTTGCCGTCGGTGTGGATCTCGACCAGGGAAGCATCGATGTCGAGCAGCACCG
>Ga0075522_10004118_pt1 | contig 10444 bp, 5 predicted proteins | sample NGEPerA_FD_74796 | JGI IMG/M metagenome (GOLD analysis project Ga0075522, IMG submission 74796) | Arctic peat soil microbial communities from the Barrow Environmental Observatory site, Barrow, Alaska, USA - NGEE PermafrostL2-A | ecosystem: Environmental > Terrestrial > Soil > Wetlands > Peat ...
GAGCTGATCTCGAACACGGTGCCCGCGCCGTAAGTGCCACCATTCTCAGTGGTGCCGTAAAAGCTGCCATCGCTCGTTTGTATGAGCGCCCCATGAGAATTGGCGCCATCAATGGCGCCGTTCCCAGAGGCAAACGAATACAGAACCGCCTCGGTATCGTCGGGCGTGATCTGGAATATCGTACCGGTGCCTACGAGACCGCCCCCGCTGGTTGTTCCGTAAAGACTGCCATCGCTCGTTTGAAACAAAGAGGCTACCGGGTATGCGCCATCGGGACTGCCGCTGGCGCCGAACGAGTGCAGCACCGTTTCAATCCCTGCGGGCGTAAGTTGGAAGACGGAGCCCGAATCATTGGCGCCGCCGTAGGTCGTGGTTCCGTAGAAATTCCCATCGCTGCCTTGAATCAATGCGGCAGCGGGTTCTGCGCCATCCTGACTGCCGCCTCCATAGGCGAACGAATACAGTACCGTCTCCACACCGGCGAGCGTGATTTGAAATACCGTGCCCTCGTCATTGGCGCCTCCAGCCACTGTGGTGCCGTAGAACGATCCGTCACTGCCCTGAATCAATGCTGCACGGGGGCTCGCGCCGTCGAGGGGAGCATTATTGTTGGCGAAGGAGTAAAGCACTGTCTCCTGTCCGGCGAGAGTGATTGCAAAGACGGTGCCCGCTTGGTTCGATCCGCCGCTGGCCGTCGTTCCGTAGAAGTTTCCGTCGCTGCCCAGAGTCAAGGCGGCTTCGGGGAAGGCTCCATCCACGCCGCCATTCGCACCGACACCAAATGAGTAGAGCACCGTTTCCGCGCCCGTGGGGGTGACTTGAAACACGGTCCCGGCGCCGAATGCCCCGCCCAATTCGGTGGTTCCGTAGAAATTGCCATCGTTACCTTGAGTCAATGCGGTAAACGGCAGTTCACCGTCGGCACTGCCGTGGACGCCGCCGCTGAAGGAATAGAGCACCGTTTCAGCGCCCGCGGGCGTGATGACGAATACGCTGCCTACGTTATTGACACCACCCTTGTAGGAGGTGCCGTAGAGATTCCCATCAATGCCCAGAGTCAAACCGCTGATGGGCGTGTTGGAGTCGGGATTGCCGGCGAACGAATACACTACCGATTCGGTGATGCCCGGCGAGGCGATCGTGTAGGCGGCGGCTGTCAGCGCAGACGGACTGTAGCCGCTCGCAACGGCAATGGCTTTGAGTGTCATGGAACTTGCAACGGAAATCGCGCCTGCGTAAAGGGATGAGTTCTGCGTCGGAGCCGTTCCGTCAGTCGTGTAATAGATCGCCGCCCCGGATGTACTGTCGCTGATCGTGACATCCTGCTCCGAGTTGTAACTCCCGGCAGGGGGCAAAAACACCGGCGCTGCGGCGGTGGGCATCACGATTTTGTAAAGCGCCGTCGCCACCGTCGATTTCGAACCACCCGCTGCGAGCGCAATGGCTTTTACTGTCGCCGTGCTGCTCACCGTTATGGGCCCCGCATAGACCGTCGAGAGTGTTGTTGGAGTCGTCCCGTTAGTCGTGTAGTAAATTGTCGCGCCGGCGGTCGCATCATTTATCGACACGTTTTGCGGCGTGTTGTAGGTACCTCCACGCGGCATGAACGTGGGCGCTGCGGCGGGCAACTGGATCCGGTAGAGCGCAGATGCGACCGATGACTTTGACCCACCGGTTGCGAGCGCGATGGCTTTCAGTGTCTCGGTGATGCCTACGGTGATCGGCCCGCTGTAAACCTGGGACGAAGGTGTCGGCGTGCTCCCATCGGTGGTGTAATAGATTATGGCACCGGAGGTCATATCACTGATCGAGACGCTTTGCACCGTGCTGTAGGTTCCCGGGCCCGGGGCGAAGGTCGGTGTCGCAGCGGGCGGCGCGATAAAATAGAGCGCAGAGGCGATCGCAGATCTCGACATGCCCGCTGCTGTGGCGATCGCCTTAATTGTTGTTGTCGTGCTGATGAGTAACGCGCCTGCATACATTGCAGAATTCTTTGTCGGTGTCGTGCCGTCGAGCGTGTAGTAGATCGTCGCGCCGGAAGTCGCATCGCTGATGGAAACGCTCGTTGCGGCTCGGTAGGTTCCACTCCCTGGCGAGAGCACGGGAGTTGTCGCGGCGACGACCGCGTTGGTGGATTGCTGCTGCGCCGACGCGCAGATGGGGGCTGAGAGCAGTATCACCGCAAGACAGCCCGCAGCGAGGCACTTCAAAAAACTTTCACGCATTGCAGTCTCGCAGGCGGAATTGTCTTAACAAATCCGGCGGCCGAGCATAAGCTTGACCCATGGTTGACGCAATCCAACTTCAAATCGGCTCGCCGGCCCATCCGGCGTAGACATTGTGTCACCGTTATCCGCTCCTTCCGAGAATGCGTGTCGAACCCTTACAGTCGACTTCCCCAAGTCGCGTTGCGGCATTTGGTTTGATTATGTAAATACGCGCTTTCGACAGGCGAGAGCGCAAGTCAACTCGGAAGCGTGGCTGGATTTCGCCTGCGCCGCCTTGATCCGTACGTGGCCGCGCGTACAGAGCACCGGGCGCCTGCTTGAACGTTGTGCAGCCGCGATCATCCTTTGCCTGCAGGTTTGGCCCGCGCAGGCGCAACAGTACACCGAGGTGAAAGTATCAAGCTCCTCTTTTGCGGACATCGAATTTGATTCGGCGCGAGATGGACTGTACTGCGCGGCGTGTAATTTCGGGCAGGGCAATTCGCGGTTCAACTGGACTGACAAGACGGGCAATCTTTGGCTCGGTCATGTGGATTGGCAGACCGGGGCGTTCCTTCCGACGACCGGACAAGCCGAATTAGTTGACACCAACGCTGCCTACTGGAAGGACTTTGGCAATGGAGCAGAATGGGCATTCTCACAGCAGGGCTCGCAGTTGGTGTACGCGCGCTACGTTCCTGGAATGCCCCATACGACCGCGTACGCCGGCGCTGCGTTGGCAAGCATGGTCAATGGCGCCTGGACAGCCGGTTTTTTGCCCGGCGCGATTGGTTCAGACGGTATCAACGGTCCGGTTAATTCCGCGCTTCCGTTAGCGAGCCAAGCCAGTTCCGACCCGGTCGCGCTCGTGCTCTATAACAGCATGACGGTGCCGCAGCAGATGTACTGGGAGCAGGCAAGTCTGTCGGGTGCATCGCCCAGCCTCACGCCATTTGGCGCCTACGCGAACGGCATCAGCGAAAGGTGGGTGCCTCAAACCCATCAGTTGTTGTTCATAGGCACGGCTATAAATCAAGCTAACGGCAAAGCGTATCAGCAGGTGTTTTGGTACGGGACCGACAGCAATACGGTGGTGCAATTGACGACCGACCCTTCCAATAAGAACAATATGTTTTTGTTCCAGGCACCCGAATTCAACGACAGCTATGTATTCTTCACGATTGCCAACGGCGTTGAGATCGACGTCTACGAACAAACCGGGTTCGTAAGCGGTGGCCGGCCGACGTTTCAACTGATCAACCGAATCGCATCCACTGATCCTTCTGAGCCATTGATTTCGAGCGCCGAACCCTTTGTTAATTGTTCTCCGACGTGCAAGACCTACATTTTCATGACACTCGCGGGCACTTCAAAGTTGCCGCAAAACAATCCTAACGGCTTGGCGGTCACTAACATTGACCCTGCGCATCCACATTTCGCGGTATTGGCGACTGCGACATCCCCGGCGGTGCAGCGCTCTGATCCGGAATATTTTGTTACTGCGCAGGGACCTTATCTTTACTACAGCCGCATTGCGCCGGCGACAGGCACAACTCCTGCCAAGTACCAAGGAGAGTTTTACATCAACATGCAGCTCGGGGCGCCTATGGGTCCGTGCGTCGGTTCTTCGGCAGAAGGCGGTTTGATTCCGGGGTGCTAGGCGCGTTTCTCATTGCACCAATCGATTGTACTTCTTCAATATCTCGCGCAGTCTCTGATGTGGCAGCCCCATAACGGTCGTACCGTTGATGCCCGTCATCGTTCTTGCGGCGACCATGGCGTTGACCACCGCCTCTTCGGTGGCTTGTACGGTCGCAAGAAAGATGGGGTCCAGGGCGTCATTCGGCAGCATCGTCAGCTGGCGTAGTCCGTCGGACGATATGGCGCCCGGATTTGCGGTCGAGAAGGCGAGGAAAATGTCGCCCGAGCCATTTCCGCCGAAACTTCCATCTCTACCCAGTCCCAGGGCCACATGCCGAGCTACTCGCTTGAGTTGGCTGGGAATGAGCGGCGCGTCGGTTGCCACAACCACTATTATTGATCCGACGTCACCGTTGCGGACGCTGGGCCCCGGGATCTCACGGCCGACATTAATACCTGCGATGCGCAACTCCCCGCGCGTGCCGTAATTGCACTGCAGGAGCACCCCTACGGTGTAGCCTCCGACTTTCTTCGCGAGCATCCGCGAGGAGGTGCCGATGCCGCCTTTGAACTCGTTACAAATCATGCCGGTGCCGCCGCCGACGCTACCTTCCTCGACAACACCCCCGTGGGCACTCTCGAGCGCGTGGAAAGCATCTTCGGGGTGGACGTGGAAGCCATTGATGTCGTTGAGATCGCCGTCCCAGGTCTCCGCCACTACCGCAGCCGACCACCAATAGCCTTCTTTATCAGGAACACCACTTCGCACTTTCCACGCGACTACTGCGTCGTGCACTACGCCGACGCTATGCGTATTGGTCAGCATCACAGGACCGTTGAGAAAACCTGAGTCTTCAAGCCAGATCGTTCCGGTCATCTCCCCAGCGCCGTTCTCGGTGAACCATCCTGCGAACACGGCGTCGTTGGAAGCCTTGCCGCGAGGCAGAATCGCCGTGACTCCAGTACGTACCGGACCGACTCCGATCTTGAGAGGGCCACTGCCGGAGATCAGAGTGGTGTGACCTACTTCAACGCCCTTCACATCGGTGATCGCGTTGAGCGGGCCCGTTGTGCCGTCAAAGGGAACTCCGAGATCGCGCGCTCGAGCGGGCGGATCTTGATGCTTAGGATCAGCTCGTGCATGCCGAAACCCTGGCGCGCATAGCATTAACGCCATGCACGCACTGATGAATTGCATCGATCGTTGCATCGTTCCCCCGAAATCTAGAGGTGGACAGCCACGCTCGGCTGCGTTCGCAAACCGTGGTCGAAGCGGTGCACCCTGCCCGCAAGCGCTGCAACAGGCAAGCGAACGGCTGCAACGTCTCCCAGCCACGCGCACGAGGTGTGGTTCCACCACGCAGAAGCCGTGATGCCGAGCGCTCGTTTGCCGGGCCAGGCAGCCGATAGTCGGAGCCCCGTGAACGCCACTTGGGTCTCGGCGCTACCCATAGACGTTACCGATCCGGACTTACCTTCGAGAAGAATGAACGCACCGGTGGTCTGCCTCGGGCATCTTAGGTTGGCTTGCTGATTCCCACTTACTCTTACACCACTTTCGGCGCGTTCTATGTTGCTGCGCAACAGCCAATCATATTGATCGGTACTGCCATCGTCGAGTTATACTTAACGCGACGGCGAACCAACAATAACCACCCTGTCGCAGTTTCGGGAGCTCAGCCATGAAGCCCCGAGGCGCAAATTTTCTCCCCAGTTGTGCGCACTCGCAATGACCGCATTTGCGATTCCTGTGAGCGCGCAAGTTGCGGAGGTCAAAGAAAAGCCGCCGATGTACACATACGTGTCCAACTGGGTTATACCCCGGCCGCGCTGGGCGGATATGGAAAAGGCGGACACGACTAACGATAAGGTCTTTGAGAAAGCGCTCGCGAGCGGGATGCTGATTGGATATGGCCGAGACTCGACTCTGGTGCATCAGGCCGACGACGGCGCGCACGACACCTGGTGGTCGTCCATGTCGATGGCGGGATTGCTCAATACGCTAGATGAGATTTACAAGTCGGGGTCGGCGGCAACCCCGATCCTCAGCAGTGCTACGAAGCACTGGGACTCGGTCTATGTGAGCCGCTTCTACAACTGGCAATCGGGGCCCTGTCACGGCGGCTATACGCACGGCTCGTCGTATAAGTTGAAGGCGGACGCTCGCGACGACGCTGTGGAGAGCCTTAGCAAGAACCTTATTGTGCCGCTGCTTGAGAAACTGGTGGCGGATGGCACGCTGCACGAGTACGAAGTCGACGTGCAAGCAATCCACACGGATTTACCGGGCACGTTCTGGATCATCTACATTCCCACCAAGGCCGAAGGGATCGACAAGGTTAACGCGGCGCTCGTGGAAGCCATGAAGGCAAACCCGCTCGGCGGTCCGGCATTCAGCTCCATGATCGACTTTACGCCGCATCGTGATTCCCCGGCTCGCACCGAAGCCACGTATAAATAGACGTTCGCATATTCCGGCCCTTCTCAGGGTTGATATGTCGGGGGACTTGCGGATCGAATCGGCCCGGCATTCCTGTGCCGGCGCGCGATTGCCGGAATGCAGTGCCAGTCGTTTCAGCGTGATGAACACTCACGATTCGCGAAACACACCCCGCAGCATCGGCTCAGTTGCTTAACGCGAAGACACTCGTCGCATAGATCGTGGGCCGGGATGCGGCGTTAGCGATGGCTTCGACGAGCCGGTAGAAATACGTGTCAAATTTCGCTGCCGCGGCAAAATCGACCGGCTGCGTAAGGTCATCCTGCGGGCGGTGATAGCGAACCTGATACCACTCGCGATAGCGCGCCTCGGCGTCAGTATTGGGGTCGTAGCCGAAAATAAAGCTGATTGCAGGCACGTGCGCCATGAGGAATGGATATTGATCGGCACGCTGTAGCAGGTTGCGTTCGGGCTCGCTGTCCGCGCGAATCTCGATGTGCAGCGAGGCGGCAACGCTGCGCGCCGTCTCGCCCAGCGTTGTGTCGGTGAGCGCTTCGGCCGTCAGGATGCGCAGCGGGAACAGCGGCCGGAGCTGGTCGAGATTGATGTCGGCTGCGAGCTGACCGAGGGGCAGGGACGGGTGCGCGACGAACCAATTTGAACCCAGCAGACCTTTCTCTTCACCGGTAAAAGCCGCAAACAGTATGCTGCGCTTGGGCGCGGCTAATTTGTGCGCTTTGAGATTATCCGCCATCTGAATCAGGAGCGCGACGTACGCGGCATCATCGAGTGTGCCGTTGTAAAGATTATCGCCGTCGACGGGTGTGCCAAAGCCGTAGCCGTCAAGATGCGCTGCGATTACGACATGTTCGTTAACGAGCTTCGGGTCTATGCCGGGCAGTCTTGCCAGCACACTGGGCGAGGATAAATCGCGTTCCGCAAGAGAGAGCCGCATGCGTAGCGTCGCAGGAATATCAAAATTCGGCAGTGCCTGCTTCGCGCCGCCGAGCTTGAGGATTGCGGCGACATCCTGGCCTGTGCCGGCAAAAACACTGGCGGCCGCCGCGGCGCTGATACGCATCGTCGCTAACGTTGCCAGTGGCCGCGTCACTGCCTCAGGCGATGCTTGAAGTTTGACGGTGCGGGCGTAGGCATACGGCCAGCGTGGCGGCTCGATCGTAAAGTAGGGATCGTCAATGTTGATTAAGCCGAGCGCCCCGCCGTCACGAGCGTTAGCGGCGCGCTCCGCGCTGCTTGGTAGTCCGGCACGCTGCGTTCCGAAGCAAACGACGATGCTTCCCGTGATATCGGCCGTCGCATTCTTGCCACAGTAGCCGCGAAACGTTAGGGCACCTTCCAGTTGAGTAGGCAAGCCTGCGGCTGGCGCAATCGTAATCTGCTGCAGAAAAGCAAGCGTGGTTTCCGAGCCGTCGGCGCGAACCAGCGTGAAGCTCGTACCTGCAGGCGTCACCGCTACTTCGTGCATCGGAACGCTCTGAAAGTAGCTGCCATCATCGCCGGCGGGTTGCAAACCCGCGGCCTTGAAACGGGCTGCCACATACGACGCCGCACGCTGATAGGCGGCGGAGCCCGTATCGCGACCTTGCATATCATCGCCCGATAGCGCCTCAGTTGTATGCCACCAGGCACGCGTGTCGGCGTCATGGATCTGGCTGTCGCGGGGATGTTGCGACTGCGCCAGCACCGACATGACGCGGGTGAGGAGCAGGGCGAATACGGGTAGTCGCATGCGCTCGAGAATGCCACTCATACGCGCGGCTCCGCCGAGTGGACTGCGCTCGATGAGCCGCAGGTGCGACGACAACCGTGCGGCTGGTTGCGCAGGCCTCCGAGTGATTCTCGACTTTCGGTCATGTCACTCGATGAAGACTATTGCGGCAAGGGGCTAATTTGCCGCCAAGAATAACCCGAGAAACGCGCGACGGCTATTTCCCGGCAATGCCGGCAACCGACCCTACACCGGTGCAAAAGTCCCAGCCCTTCAGTGCAAGGAATCCCGCGTACAAGCCACAGTCGCCGTTGGTGATGTCGTGAAAATCGCGGGCGACGCCCAGATTGCCGTACACCATTGTGAGCTCCGCATCGGTTGAGGCAGCGAAACTGCCGGCTGCGTTCACGAGCCCCGCCAAGCCGGGCGCGGACACGCTTGTGCCGCTTGCAATGTACCAAGTGCCGCCGGTGCCATTAATCGCGAATGTGTCGTATATCCATACGCCTGTGCGCCCGTCGGCTACAAACGCCATGTCCGGCGTACCGCGGTCTGCACCGACGAGGGCGCTGATTCCATTCTGGTAGCTCGGTCGTGACTCGTTTGGAGTTGCACCACCACCGGTGTCCGGCCAGGCGCTTTCGGCCACAAATTCGCCGGTCGTTTGATTCCGATCGATCGTGGTGCCGCCTGCGGAGACGACATTCGGGGACGTGCTCGGATAGTTAAGTCCGGCCGAATCACCCGCCGAGGAGAAGTACACCACTTTCGGTGTTTGGAAATAGCCGTCGTAGCCGTTCTCGCCGGCAAAATCGCCGAACCCCCAGCTAATCGACACCTCGCCACCCCCGGCCGCCGCTACAAGATTACTAGCGAGGGTCACGGCGGGCAGGAGATCGCCCGTGCCGTTGGAGTTGGCCTCCACCAAATAGATCTTGGCTCGTGGCGCCATGGCGTGCGCCATTTCGATGTCGACGGATTCCTCAAGCTCCCAGCCGCCGCTCGAATCCTGCGGCGGTGGCGTTTGCGTTTGGGTCGAACCGCCCGGCGCCGCATAGACCACTTGGAACTTAGCCGCGGTCGGCTTTGGCAATCCGAACTCCGCCGAATATGCCGTGAGGTCGCTCATGGCGTTCGGATCGTCGTAGGGATCTAAGATCGCAATCGCCTTGCTGCCGCGCACCGAAACGGCCGTTACCACGGCCGGGCTGCAGCCAGTCACGACCGTGACCTGCTTGTAGACGCAGGCAAGCGAGGCGGGCGTCTCGAAAAAGCCCCCGGGCGTATTGGCCGTCGTCAGCGGCAGCCCATTGATGGGATAGAACAACTCTACGTTCGTGTGCGCGCGAAGGCCGCGGTCAACGGGACGCTCAATACTGGAGTCTGGCACTACAACGCGACCGCCGCTGACAAATCGATCTTGCGCCGCAGCGGCGCCAATGAATCCGAAGCTCAGTGCGGCAAACAAGCAAGTCAACATTAGGTGGTTCACGGCGATTCCTTATTTATTGTGTTGCTGACGCCCGGCACCCTAAAGGTAGCACCCGAGCCTAACTTTACGCCCGGGGGCGCCGAGCGCACAATCAAAAAGTAGCGGCCCGCCTGAACCATGCGCTCATCGGCGCGAATCTAGCTGCGTTGCGATCCCCACCCCATCCGTTGCAGCTCCGGCTTACGATGGTGGAATTGATGCCGGAGCGCCGCGCCGACATGCAGCACCAGTTATGCTACAAATATCCACGCGCCGATCGAGTGCAAATCGACAAACGTGGTGTGCGCTGCTTTTTGTGCGGTGACATCCAGATGCGCAAGCGGCGCAATTGGCGGCACGCTGAAGAACACCCCAAACCTTGGGGCCACCACCCGGTCGGGGCTGATGCGCTGAGATGATCGACCAACCCGTCAATGGCATGAGCGCCATCAGTACGTAGATCAATCTGTGACAGGCATGTGCCATCAGATGCTCCCAACGCTTCAGCCCGTCGACGAACGGCAGCGGCGGATGCGTAAGCCTTTATGCCACTCGAACTCCGGTCAATATCAGCACGGTCAATCCCGACGAGATGTGCAAAGGCACAATCATACTGCGCAGCGGCGGTTTGAAACCTTCCATGTAGAATCCCAAACCAAGGTTAAAGAGAATTAAAAGTGCGATCGACCAGTGCAGCGCAACAGCGACCCTTGTGTAGCGCTGCTGGCTGGCGCAAGTGGCGTCCAATGATGAAAAGGCAAAGTCCTGCGTAGGCCCGGATGAGCCCTTCGAAGTGGAAACTAGCATAAATGCGCACACACTCTTCCCGGTGACGAGTAGCTGCGGGTCCGCTCGGCCTGCGTCTTAACAAGGCCACGCTGCGCATTGATTTGCCGGTCCCGACCGCGCCCAGCCCCGCCTCGGCGCCCCGATCTGGCAGCGGCTTGGCATTCCGC
>Ga0075522_10004119_pt1 | contig 10443 bp, 6 predicted proteins | sample NGEPerA_FD_74796 | JGI IMG/M metagenome (GOLD analysis project Ga0075522, IMG submission 74796) | Arctic peat soil microbial communities from the Barrow Environmental Observatory site, Barrow, Alaska, USA - NGEE PermafrostL2-A | ecosystem: Environmental > Terrestrial > Soil > Wetlands > Peat ...
ACTTGATGCTGTTTCAGACCGCGAACATGATCGGCAAGGCTCCTCTAATCGATCCCAAAGATAGGATAGCGGAAATATTAAATGTCGCGAAAAAAGAAGAGCACAAGGACGGTGAGAATAATTAATTTTTTTCGGATTTTCGGGAACGCGGTTCATTACATGAAAATTAAACGTATCCCGCCAATTCGTAGATGCTGAATTTGCGCCAAATAAGCCAATATTTGCGGAAGCACAACCGTGGGCCTGCGTTTTAGTATGGCGATTTTTGCGGGAGGAAAACCATTGGCTTTGGAAAGTTATAACGCGCGCTCGATTCGTGCCGTCACGTCCTCAACGGTTCCCAGCCCATCGACGAGCTTCACGCCCCTGCTTTTTTCGTAAAAGGCTTTGACCGGTTCGGTTTGCGCGTAATACACTTCGAGGCGGTGGCGAATCGTCTCGGCGGTGTCGTCCTTGCGTCCTTGCTCCAGGCCACGGCGGACCATCCGGTCGATCAGCTCCTGCTCCGGCGCGGTGAGCATGACGATCGTCACTTTGGAGATGTTAAGCTCTCGAAAGAGTCCGTCGAGGGCGCGGGCTTGTTCGAGCGTGCGAGGGAACCCATCGAGCAGGAAGCCTTTCTTCTCTTTCGTAAGCCGTTCGAGCACCTCTCGGACCAAGCCAATGATGATGTCATCCGGGACTAAGCCTCCGGATTCGACGAACGTTTGCGCGGTTCGCCCGAGGGGAGAACCTTCGGCAATGGCGGCGCGGAGAATATCGCCGGTTGAGATATGAAGCAGGTTATGCGCGTCCGCCAATTGCGCGGCCTGCGTGCCCTTGCCCACGCCGGGCGGCCCGAACAAAATGAGGTTCATTGTCCAATGCTGAGTACTGAAGTGCTATAATGCCAAAGTTCCAAATGCTGTAAACGGGTTGCCGGAAGGGTTGGTTTAGGTTGGTGAAATTTACCTCATGTCCAGCCAGAAACCGATTAAAGAAGGTCGCCGTTGAATTCTCTGATATTCCACCACAATTATACATGGGACGCACCCGTCAGATAGGACTCATTCTTTTTTCGATGGCAACGCTCTTCGTGTGGCAATCCATGGTGAGTGCCCAGGAGCCGGGTGAGCCGCGCGATGCGCCGAGGATGAGCCAGTCAGAGTTTGCGATGAAACTCCGCCTCGCCGAATCCTATGAAGAATCGCGCGACGCCGCCAATGCCGCCCGCATCTATGGGGAGCTTTATACCCTCGCTCCTAAGGACGAGAGCGTCTTCGATGGCTACACGCGCGCGCTCGTCGCGCTTCGGCGCTATGACGATGCCGAAAAAATTGTAAACGATCGCCTTCAGACCGATGGATCGCTCGATGTCCTCCTGCTTTCCGCGCGAATTGAAGCGTGGAAGAACAAGCGGCCGGAAGCGCTTGCCGCCTTTCAGAAGGCCGAGCAAAACGTGAATGCCAGGGATTGCGCCGCGCTGTTTCCCATCGTCTATGCAATGATGGAGGTCTCCTATAATCAGGAGGCGCTCGCCCTGCTCGATCAAATGCGACAGCATTCGGCGGACGACATGGAAATTTGTTCCAGTGAGATCGCGGGACTGTATTTACGGCTCGGCGATTTCGATCGGGCCTCCAAAGAATTTATTGCAATCCTTAAAGCCGGCGAGGGAAACGTCGGCATGGTCGAACAGCGGCTGGCCGAATATCTCACCGATTCGCTTTCCCGCACCACCGTGCTCGGGTCGCTCGAGCAAGAACTGCTCGCGGCCACGAACGATCGGTCCGCCCTGAAAGAGCCGAAGGCCGCCCCCGGTATTCGCGCGGATTTGAGGCTTCTGGCATGGCTCTACGGCGAAGAGCACAATTATTCAAAGGCGCTCGCGACGATCTTGCAGCTCGACGATCTTGAAAAATCGCAGCAGTGGGGGCAGGGCGCGGAATTGTTGCAATTTGCCGATCGTGCCCGCACCGAGGGCGCACTCGATGTTGCCGCGCGGGCTTATAGCGAGGCCTCCCGCCGCCTTGCGGAAAATAACGGGCAGGCCTATTATGTCGCGGAGGCGCAGATCGGATCGCTCAAGACCTGGGAAGCTTATTTCGATTCCAAACCCGAAGAAAAAGATTCCATTAGTGACTTGGCCGGGAAATACGAAGCGTTTGCCGCCGCGACGCCGGAAAATGATTTCGCGCTCGAAGCCCTCGTTCATGCCGGCATGCTTGCTTGCACCAAGCTATTCGACTTAGACCGCGCATCGAAAGATTTCGAATCGGTGCTAAACCGGGCCCGCGGCGGGCTGAGCGTAGCCGCTCAAAGCGATCCCGCGCAGAAGGCCGCGTTCGGTTTAGTCGATATTGCGTATGCCTCCGAAAATTTCCCACTCGCCACTACGCGGATTAATCAGATCGTGGAGATGCTCCGAAAGTACCGAACCTCGAACGAGAAAAATATGGAGGACCATCTTCTCTTCGAGCGGGGACTTGGCCTCTATTATCAGGCGCAGTTCGATTCCGCGCGGGTGCTTTTCGATTCCGTTGCCAGCGACGCTTCGAGCGATTATGCGAACGATGCAATCTCATTGGTAGGAATTATTCAGGAGAGTAACACTACGTTCGGCCGTCCATCTCTCACTCATTTTGCACACGGTGCGCTTGCCGAGCAGGCACATCGATATGCCGAAGCCGAAGCGAACTATCGTGCGATCATAGACTCCGAATTCAACGCCCCACTTGCCGATGACGCCACGCTCCGAAGCGCCAGCGTGCTCGTTGAACTTGGGCATCCTGCGGACGCCGTAAGCGAACTCGATTCCATGCAGGTGAAAATGCTAAGCAGCCCGCTCCTCGATCAAGCAGCGTTCCGCGAAGCGGAAATCACCGAGCGGGACCTGCACGACAAATCCCGCGCCCAGAAAATGTACGAAGATTTCCTCGAACGCTATCCCAACTCCATTTTCGTGAACGACGCCCGCGACCGCGCGCGAAAACTGCGAGGCGATGTTTTTTGAATGGCGTGTGGGCCGAAATGATATTTCGGCCCGTAGTGTTTGGTTGAAAAACAAGAGCGAATATACCATTTCGCTCCACACCAATCGGAGATACTTCACTGTCTGAACTTCACGCCAAACGCTTCCCAAACGAATTCACCGAATACCGCACGGCGCGGAACGGCAGGGTTCCGAAATTTCAGGATTGAAATCTCCTTTTCACCATCGCGCAAATGTCCAGACCCACTTGGCAAGGAAGATGGGTTGCTGGGTGAGCGCATTGGCCCCGGCGACTGTGGGGTTGGAATTTCCCTGGATTTCGATCATCATATTGCGGGCCCACGAGGCAGCACTTAACGAGGGAATCGAGTTAAAGGGAATGTCGGTCGTCAGGTTGAAGTTGGATCCAGCAGTGCCGTAGGTGTACCCTCCGAGTTTGAAGGTAATATCGCGAATGGACGTGGTGATTTGGCCACCAGAGTTATTCGTTCCGAAATTGAGGCTGGCGGAACGAATGGCCACTTGCGTGGAGGTTGAGCCAAGGAAATTGTTGATAAGGTTAGTTCCAAGCCCTGTGGTAAGGTTCGTCAAAATATTATTGGTTGCATTCGCGCCCTGGACCAATGTAAGTTCGGACTTAAATTGCCCGGTGGCAAGAAAATAAATGGCATCCTCCTTCGCAGCTTCCGGTGAGGGTTCGGACCGTTCTTCGAAGGTTCCTCCGATATCCTCGAAGTTCTGAGCCGTAAGTACGGGCTGGTCTTTCGTCCCGGTGACCGTGAATTGAATCCGGGCGTTGTCAGCAGAGCCGGACTGAGTGGTATGGGAGCCCGTATAATCGGCAACGATAAAGATTTGAGGATTACCGAAATCTTTCGTGAATGTGATATTGCCCTTCGAAATGTTGAAGGGCTTGTAAAAGGTAAAGGTTGAATTCGGCGAGAGATCGAACCTTCCGTTTGCAGCGGTTTGGAGGTCATCGCCGCGCTCGATGGAAAGCGTTCCGCCGCTTACAAGCTCGGCTTTTAGTTCCGCTCCGATGAGCCCGAGCGCGCCGCCGAAAGGAATCGAAATGGTTGCATTACCCTGGGTATTAATCAAGAGGTGCATGCGGATAATATCCGCGAACGATGGCGCTAAGCCGTTGCCGGCGGTAGTAATGGCCGGCGCAGTATCGGTTTGGCGGATCGATCCGTCCTCGTTCAGATAGATATTCTTCATCCGATTCGGGAACAGTGTATCGTCGATCGAACTCATTTGAACGGACTCTGCTCCGACCGCATACATCGCGGCCATGCGATGGCCTTGCCGACCGGTGGAGCGTATCCGCGATCGAAGCACGTTCAGGCGTTCGATGGAGTCGTTCGGAAGCGTTTCATAAATAATACCGGCATTCGAAACTGGCTGCGCCTGCCCGGACGTCTGCGGCATGGTAATGTTGGCGCTCATGATGTTGATCGTCCCTTTGATCGACGGCGCCTTGAACGTATTATAGAACCGAAAATCATCGCCGTCCGTATTAATAATGACGGGGCCATACACCGGCATCTGAGTTTGCTTCGCCGCATCGGAGAGAACCATCAGTTCGCGCGAGTGAAGCCGGAGATCGAAATTCGTAATATTGAATCCGCTAAAGTTCAAACTTCCGTTGAGGCTGGCGTCGCCATGGGGATCGTCCGCATCAATATTTCTCAGCGTGTCATTTTGGAGGGTGAGTGCATTGTGCGCGAAGGTGAGCGGTCCCCCGAACCGGTACCACATATTCGTTGCTGCGAGCAGTAACGCGCCGTCCCGGACGGATGCCTTTCCGGCGTAATCGATATTCTCGCGCGTGCCGGTGACGGCGAAATCAACATCGCCGGTGCCTTGCACTTGCCGGAAGAGCGGAAGGAACGGCGTTACGACATCGAGCGGAAAATTATCGGCGTCGATATGCGCCGCGAGCGGACGCTCGGCGGCCCGGGCACTATCGACCGGGAAGTTGGGGCCGCGCTCGAAGGCGATCGTCATCGGAATGCTGTCGATCACCGCGCGGAGTTGGCCTTTGATGCCGGCGGAATTAATGGGTTGGAGTCCGGGTGCGGTCGTCGTAAAATTTTCGACGTGAAGCGCGAGTGTTCCGCGCAAGACCTGATCGCGGTAGGTGAGATCGAGGGCGTTGGAATCGAAAAGTATTGGATTTACGTCGCCATAGGTCATCGAATCGGCGAAGAGCTTTGCGGCGAGGTTAGGCCGTTCGAGTGTGCCGGTAAGCGTCACGTTCATATCGCGGACTTTGCCATTGAAGCTTGCGAAGTCGAAGGTCTTCGCGTTTGGTTTGAACGGTGGAATAATTTTCTTCAGCTTTTCCAAGTTGAAGGAGGGAACAAAGAGGGTTGCGCTAACGGTATCGCCTTCGAGCGTTCCGGCGAACTTCATCCGCATCGCATCGACGTTGCCCGGATTCTCCCCATTTCGGAGCGAGTGGAGAATCGTGATCGTATCTACATCAATACGCCCAGCTTTTGAAAGACGAATGTGAGCCGGCCCTTCGTTCACCCATGCATAGTCCTGGAGCGTTCCCGGCGTATAGTAGGGATTGATATAGTTTACGAGGAGCGTATCGAGCGCGAAATCGAAATTACCTTCGGGGAAATGAGCGTCACCTTTCAGGTGAACTCCGAGCGCATCGTTGTACACCGTGGCCGCATCGAAATCGAGCACTTGATTTTTATAGACCAGCCCAAGTTTTGGATGAAAGAGTAGCGCCGATCCGAGACGCACGACGGAATCCGAAAGGAAATCGAGCGAGCCCTCTAAATGATCGAGTACGCTGCGCGGATCGTTTGAAAGATTACGCAGATTGAGCCGAAACGTGGTGGGCATAAATTGGATACGGGGCGTTCCCTCGCCAAACTGCGGAAGCGCAAGTGCCGAGGTATCCCGGCGCCGGATGGCACCAGAATCGAACACCGATACCGTATGCCCGGAGCGCTCCGTAACGAACGTGGGAGGGGATAGAGTATCCAGAGCGGTATCCGCCACGTCAGCGAGATTCGTATCCACTGCTTGCCGGTTACGCAAAATGAAGGCGAGGCTATCCCCATTTACGGTGAGATTCAAATCGCCATCCGGGCAACCTCGCGCGGTTCCAGAGATCGCTCCCTGTCCAAGCAAAAAAGTCCGTGGAAGAAAATCGGCAAGCGGTCGAAGGTCTTTTATCTGGATGTGATAATCGAAGTCGATCGAATCCGAGCAGGAATTCGAGATCGGGAAGTGCTCGCCATTTTCCGGAAAGTCGCGTTGTTCGATGGCGGTAAAGAGCGCATTCAGATGCGTCGGAATATCCTCGGTAAGCGTGCCCAATTGGAAGCGATGGTCGATCGTAACATCTGCAATCTGGCTCCGCAGCGTAAGATTGTTCTCTCCGGGCGTCGTAGGAGAAATCTTGAGATCGAGCGTATCATCCGGGAGCGCATGTCCACGATATTCGAGATTGAAAAGTCGCGCGTGCGCGGTGCCCGTTACATTCTCGAAATCCTTGGCACTCCCCGCGAGATCCGCATCGAGATCGACCCGTGCGGGATTATTCGAGCTAAGAATTTCGGCAAGCTGGAAATCCTTTACCGTACCATCGAAGCGAAATGGCAGCTTGGGATTCGTGAGCCCCACCATTGCGCTGCGGATATGGACTTCGGGACCGCCCACGACGATCGCATCGAGATGCTCTGCCGTCACCGTCCCGCTCTGGATCGCGCCCGCAAGTTCGAGCGAGGTGATGCGATATTTTCCAAAGGAAGAAGGAGCATCCGTTTTTGCGGTAATGGTCGAATTCATGGTCTTCCAATTTGTCCCTTTTCCAGCAAGCTGCGTTTCGGCGGTAATGGAACTTTCCAATTGCTTTCCTTTTGCGAGCGCGGCCACATTGAAATTCGTGGTCTTCATTCCGGCGCGATACGTGAGATGTTGATTTCGTAAATCGAGAACAACATCCCCCGCAACATTGCCGGCGCCGGTCGATTTTGCATCGAATTTCGTATGAAAGTTCAGCGGCTCTCCGACATACGCCAGGTTGGAAATATTGATCGTTCCAAACCGGGAAAGATTCGGCAGATGCAAACCCGGCACGTAATCATCGAGCGTTGTATTCGAAAGATTTCGTGCCTGAAGATTGAGATTCATCGAGAGCGAATCCGCCTGATGTAGGTTATCAAGTTCCCCGGCGATGGCAATGCTTCCCTGGCCTTTAAAATCGAGTGCGAGCTTTTGAATATGAAGTTTTCCAAACTCACCGTTGGCGACGAGATCGATTCCCGGCGAGCCCGCTAAAAATCCGAGCGGCTCCGGAAAGAATTGTTTTAGCTCATACGTGCTGATCACCGGGCCGCTGATGGTCGCTTTAACCAACGAATGCTGCAACGAAGTAAGCAGTCCGGTGGTGATAATTTTGGGCGGGGCGACTTCAATTGAAAAATTAATATCCGAATGCCCGGTCGTGATTTTTGCATCGTCCATTCGCGCTTGTATAGAATCCCGATAGCCGGAAAATTCGAGGTGCTGCACGAAAAAGCCGCTTTGCTTTTCGGTAAATCGTAGGTGATTCACCCGTACGGATTGCGCGCTCGATCCATGGACATACAGATGGCCGTCGAGATCAATCCCCTCAACCTGCATGTCCGACCAGTCGATCTCATTTTCCTGGACTTGCGTAACCATTGTCTTCGTCCGACCCGGCGCGGTACCACTCGGAACGTTCGCAACGATTACGTGCGGTTGCCGCGCGGGATAATTGTAATCACGCACAGAGAGGCTGCCATTCTGAATGCGAAAACTCGAAAGATCGACGATTTGCGTAAAGGGTTGGGGCGGACCTTTTGGCGCGGTAGCGACGGGCTTCGCAAACAGGCGATAGTTCCACATCGTATCGCCTGCAAATTTTACAAAGCGGATGACCGGATGCTGCAAGACCATTTCAGTAATTCCAAATTCGTTCGTTCGCAGCCATCGAAAGAGCGAATATCTGGCGATGATATGATCGGCATGAATGAAGGGTACCGTGTCATAGTTCGTGCCCGTCTTTAAGCGAAGGGTGACATCGTTCATCACGAAGCCTTCGAGTAAGTTACCTTTGATTTCGCCAACAGTAAGAGTTCCGTTCGTACTATTTTCAATAGTGCTCACTAATTGGCCAACTACCAGCCGCTTAAAGACGGGAAGCTGGATGAGGAGCAATCCGGCAAGTCCAATTGCGATCACAATCAAAATAAGCCACGCCGCCACTTGCCGCGTGCGCCGCCAGAACCCACGCTTTTTGGAGACGAGCGCAGTTCCCGTTCCCTCGTTAGGAGTAACTTGCTGGCTGTCCAATTGTGAGCTTGGTTGGTTCGGCTCCATGAATAAGAAAAAGCATTCTCCGTAATAGCTTACTATTACTTATCGAATCGTAAGCAAAAAACCTGTAATGGCAGGAACAAAGTTCGGAAAAGCACTCAGCTGAGAAAAGATTAATGGGATTAAATCTAAGCGAAGTTTATAGAAAGTGAAGGGAGTCCGGAAGATCCGGCTTTGATTTCAGAAGCAATAATACGTGCTTTATCAATTCGCCCGGTGGCATTTGACGCGAGACGATAATCCCACAGTGATGCCGACCCGAAAGCATATATTCCTTATGCAGCCGGGCATAATCTCCTCTATTGAAGGTTACCATGGTTCGCTCAAGCCGAACGGCAAGTGCTAATTGTTTCTCGTCATTATCGCCTTGTGTTCCAGCTTCCTGAACGCGGAGAACATCCACACCACGAGCCCTCAGTCCCGCCGCCGCTGGGCCATGAATATCCTCATCGAGCAGCAGCTTTGGAGTCAAGAGGGTCGTTGTCCCGACTCCGCGAACGCCTTCCACTTTGCGGTGTCATTATTATCCGCGATATCCGCGTCAATTTCAGATTTGTAATCAAAGTAGTAAGCCAGAGCAGCAAAGACTTGAGCGGGCGTCAAGTGGGGTAACCCAAAAAGAATCTCATCGGGATTCATTCCCATGTTGAAGTACCCCGCGATGCTGCGTACCGGCGTTCGTGTCCCTTCGACGATCGGGATGCCGCTCAGGATATTCGGATTCGAGGTGATGTGTGGGTAATTACTGACTTGATTCATGTTGTATCAAAGTTCCAAATGAGAATTTTGGTTCGCGTGTATTTCATTTATATCGTTCCAAAATCCGCTCCACAATTCCGCTCGTCGAGCGTCCTTCGGAGAGCGGAATGGTCAGCACCTGACCCCCATTCGCTTCCACAACATCCGCGCCCACAATGGTCTCTTTCGAATAATCCGCGCCCTTGATAAGAATATCCGGCAGGAGAAAGCGAAGGATTTCGAGCGGCGTCTCCTCCTCAAAAATGACCACCGCATCGGTGCATTTCAGGCTTGAAAGCACGAGCGCCCGATCCGCTTCTTTCTGAATCGGGCGGTTCGGGCCTTTAATTGCCCGAACCGACGCATCCGAATTCAGTCCGATGATGAGCGCATCTCCCGCGTTCCGCGCCTCGCGAAGATAGCTTGCATGGCCCGCATGAAGAAGATCGAAAACACCGTTGGTAAAGACCAGTGTTTTTCCCGTCTCACGCAAGCGTTCGCGCCATGTTTGCAGCGCACCCCGGCTTGTCGTATTCCGGAATTCAAAAATAGGAGCAAAGTCGATCGAATTCACTTTCCGTTTTCCACTATCCGTTAACCTCGACATCTTCCAATAATGCCGCCACCAATTGTTCCCGGTAAATCGGAACGATTCCCACTTCCTCGATCACTAATCCCGCCGCGCGATTGGCAACCACCGCCGATTCGCGCACGCTCATGCCGCACGCCATGCAGACGGCAAGGCACGCGATCACCGTATCGCCCGCGCCGGAAACATCGGCCACTTCCCGCGCCCGCGTCGGGATCGCGAACGGCTCGTTCGAAATACCGTCATTCGGAATCCGCTCGAAGAGCATCATCCCCATTTCGCCAAGCGTGAGCAGCACATTCTCGGCATGGAGCATTTCCATAAGCCGCAGACCGGCGGCTACCGTCTCTTCGTTGGTATGCAACCGCACGCCCAGCGCGTCCTCTACTTCTTTTCTATTTGGCTTGAAGACCGTCGCATCCTGGTACTCGAAAAAATTCTGCGACTTCGGATCGACCAGCACTGGTACGCCATGCTTCCGGCCAAGCTCGGTTGCGCGATGAATCACCGAGCGCGTCACGACGCCTTTATTGTAATCTTCGAGAATAATTCCATCCAAGGAACGAATATTCTCTCCGAGAATGTCGATCAGCCGGTCTTCCGTCTCGCGGGAAATTTCGCGCTTCATCTCGTGATCCAGCCGCAGCATTTGCTGGCTGCCGGCGATGACGCGCGTTTTCACCGTCGTGGGCCGCGCGCTATCGGTAACGATTCCATCGAGCGGAAACCCCAGATCGGTAAAGATTCCCTTTAGGATGAGGCCCGAAGTATCGTC
>Ga0075522_10004120_pt1 | contig 10441 bp, 7 predicted proteins | sample NGEPerA_FD_74796 | JGI IMG/M metagenome (GOLD analysis project Ga0075522, IMG submission 74796) | Arctic peat soil microbial communities from the Barrow Environmental Observatory site, Barrow, Alaska, USA - NGEE PermafrostL2-A | ecosystem: Environmental > Terrestrial > Soil > Wetlands > Peat ...
ATCATGGACAGGCTTTCGATTCAATCGGCCGAGGCCGCCGTGCATCCGAACTATCCCGTATGTGATGCGTTGCTGCTCATCGAACTGGATGGCCGCGCGGCGGAGGTCGATCTGCAGATGGAGCAGGTGCGCCAGATGTGCCGGAACAACGGCGCGTGGGAGGATCGGCTGGCGCAAACAGAGCGGGAACGCATGTTGGTGTGGAAGGGCCGCAAGGCGGCATTTGCGGCGGCCGGGAGGCTCGCGCCCAACTATATCGTGCAGGATGGCGTTATCCCGCGCACCAAGCTTCCCGACGTGCTGAAGCGGATCGGCGAGATGTCAGAAGCCGTGGGCCTGCGCGTCACCAATGTCTTCCACGCAGGCGACGGCAACCTGCATCCCATCGTGCTCTACGACGCCTCGATTTCCGGCCAGGAGGCTATCGCTGTGGACCTTTCCCTGCGCATCTTGAGGGTATGTGTCGATCTCGGCGGCTCCATCACCGGCGAACATGGCGTGGGCCGCGAGAAGCAGGAATCCATGGGATACATGTACGCCGAACCGGATTTGGAAACGATGCAGCGCGTCCGCCATGCCTTCGATCCACACAATCTTTCTAACCCCGACAAGCTGTTTCCGCGTCCACGGCTGTGCGGCGAAAAGACTGGGCCCTACACTCCACATCCGCTTGAAACTGCCGGCGTCGCCGAATATTTTTAATCGCTCGAACACAGGACGATCGATGACCCTCACCTCGCTTGCACCAGCAGCAACGCATGAATTCGCTGCTTCGATCGTCGGATCGGAGCACGCGAGCGTCGCGGGCCCGTGCTGCAGCGCGGCGCCCGCGGACGCACAGCAGGCTGCGGAAGTGCTGCGATTTGCCGGCGAAAATGGTTTGGCAGTGAGTTTGGACGGCTCCGGCAGCAAGCTCGGCTGGATCAACCCAGGACGCACCGACCTTCGCGTGCTAACGCGTCGGATGAGCACGATGCGCGAGCATACATGGCAGGATATGACCTGCACCGTCGAGGCCGGCTGCACCTGGCAGGCGATGCAGACGGCGCTCGCCCAACACGGCCAGCATGTGGCTCTCGACCCGTTGTGGCCGGAGAGAGCTACCGTTGGCGGCGTGGTCGCTGCCAACGATTCCGGCACGCTCCGCCTGCGCTATGGTGGCCTGCGCGATCTGGTGATCGGCATGACTCTGGTGCTCGCCGATGGCACGATTGCGCGCAGCGGCGGCAAGGTGGTGAAGAACGTTGCCGGCTACGACCTCCCCAAGCTGCTCTGCGGATCCTTCGGCACACTAGCGCTGATCACAGAGGTCACGTTCCGCCTGCACTCCATCGCTCGCCAGACGGCGAGCCTCACGGTGACGTCCGCGACAGCCGAGCCGCTGGGCAAGCTGCTGCTACTGCTGCTGGATTCGCAGTTCAGCATCCAGTCCATGCAGCTGCGGACCGATGCAGCGGACTTCGCGCTGGACATTCGCATCGCGGCGCGTCCCGAGGTTCTGTCGAGCCAGCAGGATGGCCTTGCCAGCGTCGCCGAGAGCATGGGTCTACATACTGAAAAATCTACGCCGCACGCATGGTCAGCCCGCGAACAGCTCTTTACGCCTTCTGCTTTCGTGTTCAAGGCCACCATGCTGCCCACGGAGATCGCGGCCGCGGCGCAGGCGGTTCACGATCTCGGCGGACGCGCGGTGGTTCAGGCCGCCGGCATTCTTACCGGCAGCCTGCCGGACACCGGCTCACCGCATCGGCTTGCCGGTCTCCGTGCGCGACTCGAAGCAGCGGGCGGCTCGCTCACGGTGCTGCAAGCCCCCTCCGAAACCGACTTCGACCGCTGGGGAACGTTGCCGGGCTGCTTGCCCTTGATGCGTGCGGTGAAGCAGCAGTTCGACCCTCACGGAGTCCTCAATCCCGGCCGCTTTCTCGGAAAGATCTGATGAACCCACTGGTACAACTCGGCGCTCCAACAGCTTCCAACTTCGACGCGCACAATCCTCCTGAGAAGGAGTTGATCGAGGATTGCGTGCATTGCGGATTCTGCTTGCCGGCATGCCCGACGTACCTCTTGTGGGGCGAAGAGATGGACTCTCCGCGCGGGCGCATTTACATGATGAAGAAGGCCGCGCAAGGCCAGATGCCCCTCGACACAACGTTCCAGACCCACATGGATAATTGCCTGGGGTGCATGGCCTGCATGACGGCGTGCCCGTCGGGCGTGCAGTACAACAAGCTGATCGAAGACACACGGGCGCAGGTGGAGCGCAATATTCCCCGCAGCACCGGCGACAGCCTCTTCCGCAAGCTGCTGTTCGCCACCTTTCCATACTCCAGACGCCTGCGTCTGCTCGCGCTGCCGATGCTGGTGTACCAACGCTCCGGGCTGCAGTCGCTGGTGCGCAAGTCGGGGCTTCTGAAGCTACTTCCAGCACGGCTCGCTGCCATGGAAGCGTTGCTTCCGCGCGTTCCGACGCGGCTCTTCTCCAGGCTTCCGCCTGCCGTGGTCGCGAACAAGCCGGGCCGCAGGGTCGGCATGCTCTCCGGCTGTGTGCAGCAAGTCTTCTTCCAGCATGTGAACACAGCGACCGCGCGCGTGCTTGCGGCGGAAGGCTGCGACGTGATCATTCCTGAAGATCAAGCTTGTTGCGGAGCTTTGATGCTGCACTCGGGTCTCGACCAGGAGGCCGCCGCCAAGGCGCGCAAATTGATCGCGGCTTTTGACAGCGCCGGCGTCGACACCATCGTGATCAACGCTGCCGGTTGCGGTTCGACGATGAAGGAGTACGGACATCTCCTGCGCGGCGATCCCGTTTGGGCGGCCAGAGCCGAGGCCTTCAGCGCCAAGTGCAAGGACATCTCAGAGATACTTTCTGAATTACCGTCGCGGACTCCGATGCATCCTCTGCCGATGCGCATCGCCTATCATGACGCCTGTCATCTGCGTCATGCGCAAGGAGTCTTCGAGCAGCCGCGAGCTTTGCTCGGAAGGATTCCTGAGCTTGAAGTTGCCACTGTTGCGGAGGGCGACATCTGCTGTGGGTCGGCCGGCGTCTACAACCTGCTGCATCCTGAGCCGGCCAACGCACTGGGCGATCGCAAGGTGAAGAACCTACTGGCCACCGAAGCCCAGGCCGTCGTCTCTGCCAATCCCGGTTGCCTGCTGCAGTTAATGAACGGGTTGCGCCGGCAGGGAATGCATGCGATGCCGACCTTCCACATGGTCGAACTGCTGGATGCCTCGATGCGCGGTCTCTCGCCCGAGCAGTTGCTTCGCGAACGAGACGGGCAGAGATAACCACTGTCGAGTCTCTCACGCGAGGCATGCGTGGGTTCCCAAGATATCGCGCTCCGTGGTGACGCGCGCCAACTCCGCCCGCAGACGGATGTTCTCCATCCGCTCCGCGCTCAACTGCTCGCTGCTCAGGCCGCGCAACTGGCCAGCCTTGTCCGCCTTCACCCAGTTCGCAAGCGTCTGTTCGACGATGCCGAGCGCCTTCGCAGCCGCAGCCACCTTCTGCCGGAGGCCACCAGACGAACCGCCTCCTGCTTGTACTCCAACGTATACCGACGCCGCGTAGCCTTCTCCATCACAGTCTCCTCTTCGCGATTACAACAGCTCGCTATGGGGGACGTTTTCCGGGGGGCAAGCTCAAATTGCTCCATATCGTGGGATCGTAACCCATATCGTAGAATTAGTATTGACTATCCCCGTACCAGCAGCTATAGTCTGAGACCGATTGAAATTCAGATTCAATTCAGGTTCCTAGAGTGAAGAATGCCTCGCTGAGGCAGGAGCCAGGAATGGGCCCCGAATGGAGGAGGTATAAGCTTATGAAGACTTTTCATCTACTGTCCAGTCACAATACGAACCACCGTCACACGCGAACGCGGTATTGCTGTGTTTTGGCAGCATTGATCAGCTTGATTTTGGGTTTCGGCCGGCCGCTTCACGCTCAAGTGGTCGGAGCTACCCTTTTGGGTACAGTTGCCGACCCCTCCGGAGCGGTGGTTCCCGGCACAAAGATCGCGATTCAAAATACAGCCACTAATGTGATTCGCGAGGTCACCACAGACCCCTCCGGTTTCTACACGGCTCCCAACCTTTTGCCGGGTGATTATGAGGTCACAGCATCGGCTACAGGGTTTTCCACCCTGATACGCAAAGACATCACCCTTACAATCGGAGCCACGCAAGTCCTCAATATGAGGCTGCAGATAGGGCAGAGTATCGAGAAAGTTGAAGTCACGGGCGCACCTCCATCAGTGCAGCTCAGCTCTGCAGCAATCAGCGCCGAGGTGACCGGAACGACGATGAGGCAATTGCCTTTGAATGGACGCGATTGGACACAACTCGCAACCCTTCAGCCGGGAATCGCCGCCTCTAGCACCCAGGCTTCAGTGGGCGCCAGCGCGAACCGCGGGAATCGTGGTTTCGGAAACGAACTGACAAATAGCGGTCACCGCCCCACAGAGAATAACTACCGCATCGATGGCATCAACATCAACGATTACACAAATTCTGCGCCCGGCAGTGTGCTGGGAGTAAATTTGGGTGTCGATGCGCTCCAGGAGTTCTCGGTTCTGACGTCGAACTATGGTGCCGAATACGGGCGGGTCTCAGGCGCGGTGATCAACGCGATCACCAAATCGGGCACCAATTCCTTTCATGGCGCCGCCTATTGGTTCCTTCGCGATGAGGATTTCGATGCGCGCAATTACTTTGACACGACCGTGATCCCTCCCTTCCACCGCAATAACTTCGGAGTCTCTGGCGGGGGCCCAATCAGGAAAGAACGAACCTTCATTTTTGGCGACTACGAGGGAATCCGGCAGTCTCTGAGCAATACATTCAGAGATCTCGCGCCGTCTCAGGACGCGCGCAATGGGATCCTCCACAATGCCGACGGGACAACGACCACGATCGCCGTTGACCCGAAAGTGAGCCCGTATCTTGCATTTTGGCCAGTGCCCTCGACGAAGGACTTGATTGCGCCGGGGAATACCGGCTTCATCTCCCTCTCGGGAGTGTCGCAAGCGGCGGAGAATTATGCGACGATCAGGGTGGACCAGATTTTCTCGGATAAGGACACCCTATCGGGTACCTACTTTTTCGATAGAACTCCCACGACTGCGCCCGACGCACTAGTTCTGTCTTTGAATAACGTCTTCACTCAGCGGCAAATGGGTGAGATGACAGAGAGTCACATCTTCAGTCCGACTTTGCTCAATACATTCCGCGTGGGCGTGAACCGTTCGGTGGCATTGATCAACACTCCTGACAGCGCTATCAATCCGATCGCGGGCGAAACACAGTTGGGCACGTTTACAGGTCTCGCAGCACCGAACCTCATCGTACCCGGCCTGACTTCAATGAGCGGCTCCCTAGGCTCAGCGTTCAACACCAAATATTGGTATACCACGATACAACTTTATGACGATGCGTTCGTAACGAGGGGGACTCACTCGTTGAAATTTGGCCTAGGGATCGAACGGGATGCCGAGAACAGTAAGTGGAGGACTTTCCCGACTGGCAAGTTCCAGTTTCCCTCGCTTCAGGGTTTTCTATCAAATACACCTACGTTCTTTCAGGGCGCCAATCCGTCAGTCGCTGGTGAAGTTGGGCTAGTAAACAGCCTGATAGGAACCTATGTACAAGACGATTGGAAATTGAGTTCCAACCTCACACTGAACTTAGGCGTGAGATATGAATTTTCCACTATTCCACGATCAGCTAACGCACCGCTTCTGATCGTGCAGAACTTGTATGGTGGACTGCCTGTCTCAACACAGACCGCCTGGGAACACAATGCCACCAAAGACGATTTTGAGCCACGGGTCGGTTTCTCCTGGGACCCTTTCCGGACGGACAAGACGGCAATAAGGGGCGGCTTTGGAGTTTACACCGTGCTGCCGATCAGCCAGACCGTCCTGGGCGAATTCCCGAGTGAGCTACCATTTCAGGCGCAGAGCTCGGTAAGCCTCGTTGGCCAGCCCGCTGGCGCCACTTTCCCGACGGGAGTGCTCTCGCTGATTTCGTTCAACCCGAGCAATCCCGACTTTTCTACTCTGAGGGTGCCGTACGACACAACGAGTCCGCCGAGGTCTTACGCCATGAACTTCAATCTGAATGTTCAACGGGACCTTGGCTGGGATACCTCGCTCATGATTGGATACGTGGGGCAGCATTCAGTTCACATGCCCGTCGCAACGGACGATTCCAACGGAGTTCAAGGATCATTGACTTCCGCGGGGTGGCTGTGGCCGTATCCCGTAGGAAGTGGGACGAAGTTAAATCCGAACGTGGGCCAAATAAGTGCCCGGTTTTGGGATAACAGCGTTTCCTATAATAGCTTGCAGGTTCAAGGCACAAAGCGCATGAACCATGGTCTTCAGTTCCAAGGGGCCTATACGTGGAGCCGATGTGTGGACTACGGTAGTGGAGGTCTCTTTTCGGATTTCTACTTGAACTCCCTTGACAGCCTGCCGTTCTATGCACGGTCGGTCCGTCGCGGAAATTGCGACTTTGACCTACGCACGAACTTCGTGTTCAGTTATGTGTTAGACCTGCCGGCTCCGACGTTTGGTGGACCGCTGGCCAAACAGACCCTAGGCGGTTGGGAATTGACAGGCATTGTTAATGTCCGGAGCGGCGCTCCATTCACTCCTCTGATGGGCGGAAACCCTCTGGGCTCGCAAAATGCAACTCCCATCGATTTTCCCGATCGCCTGAATACCCCTGGATGCCAAAACGTTACGAATGGAAGGAATGTTAACAACTACCTAAAACTCAACTGCTTCACGCCGCCGACTGCACCGTCATCCTTCGCCGCAGTATGTCAACCGGCAGCTCCCAGCGTTTCGGCGTTGATCCCGAATACGTGCATGAATCTGATGGGAAACGTTGGCAGGAACTCTATCTACGGGCCTGGTCTCACCAACATGGACTTCGCGATCTTCAAGAATGTGAAGCTTAGTAAACTGCTAGGTGCACAGTTGAGGGCCGAGTTTTTCAATGTTCTAAACCACCCCAACTTTGCGCCTCCTGTCGACAACGAGACATTGTTCACTCAAACCGGCACGCCGGTCGGCGGGGCGGGAGCCCTCGACTCCACTGTTACGACTTCACGACAGATCCAATTCGGCTTGAGGCTCAATTGGTAGAAGGGAAAAGAAAAATATTCCTGGCGTGTGGGGTTTTTCCAACTACACATGGTCGGTTATGAGCCACCAGAGGAGGAATACATTTTGACAATTACGAGAAGAGACTTTTCTAGGTTCATTGTGACCTCCGGTGCAGCTAGTATCCTGTCCGAAAAGGGATGGCCCTCAGTGTCACCACGGACTTCCGGAGAAGCCAGCGACCATCGCAGATATGATCTGCTGATCAAAGGAGGGACTGTTGTCGATCCCTCGCAGGGCTTGCATACTATTCTCGATGTTGCAGTGACGGGTGGGAAAATCGCTGCTTTAGCGATGGACATCCCTGAAAGCCTCAGCGCTCGAGTTGTTTCTGCGAAAGGCAGGATTGTTACGCCGGGCTTCATAGATTCCGCCGTGCACTGTTGCGAGTCTATTATCCGGGTGAGTATCAATGCGGACCACTATTGCCTGGGCAGAGGGGTCACGACTGTTGTAGAAAGCGGCGGAGTGGGTGCCCAAGGCCTGCCTGGTGCTGTCAAATACATTATCGATCCTTCGACCACTAGAATTTTCGTGGCGCTCAATATATTCCCGCCAGGATATGCTTATCGTGCTGGAGTGGCGGAGTGGGACGACGTAGATGCGATGGATCCGGACCTCGCAGCTAAGACAGGGGAGGAAAACAAACCGGTCGTGGTAGCAATAAAATGTTATCTAGAAAAGGCTCACGTTGGCACAAGGGACTTCGACAGTCTTACGCGGGCTTTGGAAGCCGCCGAGATGTCGCATCTCCCACTTGTGGCAGATATAAACGATAGCTATTCACCTTTGCCGATGATCGTTAACATGTTGCGAAAGGGCGACGTATTCGCGCATTTCTACAGCAATCACCCGAACGGGATTCTGGATGCGAATGGGAAAATATTGCCAGAGGTGCGGGCGGCCCGGGACCGTGGTGTGTCCTTCGATACTGGCGGTGGGTATGGGCAGGTCAGTTTCAAGATTATAGAAAAGGCATTCGAACAGGGGTTTCTCCCGGACACTATAAGCACGGATCTGATGGTGGGGAATGTGGACAGAGTAGTCTTCGATTTACCAACAGAAGTATCAAAGTTCATGGCCTTAGGTATGGATCTCGATAAGGCGATTGAATGTGTGACCGCGGGGCCGGCGAAACTCTTGGACTATGGGATACAGATCGGAACGCTGCGACCGGGCAGTGAGGCTGACATCTCAATTTTTGAGCTTCACGACGAGAAGTTCGAATTCGCAGGTAGCGACCCCTTGGAAAAGCGCGTGGGACGCCACAGGTTGATTAACAAGGCGGTCGTTTGCCGTGGGAAATTCTTCGTAAATTCCGTGTGAGGCTGAAGAGCTATAACTAGGCGACTGGGGACGGGATCGAGCCGCGAAGGGTGAGCATAATTGTCAAAAGTTGACTTGTGGGTAGTGTCAGTTGGTGCTTCCCGAACCATCTGGAGCGCGAACCGTCGTATCCATCATGTGAGGCGTGGCCAGCGGTCAAGTGTCTGAAGAAATCAAGGCCGACACGGCAGTCATGGAGACGTGCCCGAAGGTGGAAGGATGGCCTGGATTAAGCAGTGAGGGCTGATTGCGCGTGAGGGCGCTGTGAACAGATGACGATTCCGTTCTGCAGTGACTGTGCTTTCTGCACGATTCCATTTCCGCACATGAAAGAACCGGCCGCGGAGAATGCGACTGCAAAGTAATTAACCACGCTACGGAGTGACCGTATGTTGACCACGCCTTTAACAGTACTTTCGAGAACACGCTCACGGCATCGCGCATTCAAGCTGGTGGCGGCCGCTTCCGTTTGCAATTTCCTTGAGATGTATGACTTCATGGTTTTTGGCTATTACGCGCCGTGGATCGCGCGTGCCTTTTTCCCTTTCACCAACGTTTTCTTTTCGCTGATGCTGGCGCTGGTCACCTTCGGTGCTGGGTTTTTAATGCGGCCCGTCGGTGCTGTCGTATTGGGTGCCTATATTGACAACCGCGGCCGTAGGGCGGGCATGCTGCTGACCTCGGTACTGATGCTGCTCGGTACGCTGACCGTCGCCTGCGTACCAGGCTACGCAACCCTGGGGCTGTTATCGCCTCTCTTGGTCTTGGCGGGAAGGTTGGTGCAAGGTCTGGCCGCAGGCGCCATTGTCGGAGGAGTTTCGGTGTACCTATCGGAGGTGGCGACGCCGGGTCACAGGGGCTTTTACGTCAGCTGGCAATCGGCCAGCCAGCAGGTTGCAGTGGTGATGGCGTCGCTGATCGGCATTTTAGTAAACCTAATGTTGCCCGCGCCAGCGGTAGATCAGTGGGGCTGGCGGATCCCTTTTTATTTAGGCGGCCTGCTGATCCCAGTGTTCTTCGTGATGCAACGCGTCCTAATCGAAAGCCCCGAATTCGCTCGGCGAGCGACCGTGCACAGGCCTACATTGCGGGAGACATTGCGGGGACTCGCGATCAACGCTCGTGTCATCGGGCTGGCAACCGTTCTGGTGATCCTTACAACGGTGTCGTTCTACCTAATTACGGCATTTACGCCAACCTACGGGACAACTGTACTCCACCTTTCCTTACGGCAAAGCCTGACGGTTACACTGTGCATCGGGACGTCGAACTTCGTATTGTTGCCGCTGATGGGCGCGTTATCGGATCGAATCGGCCGCCTCCCGTTGTTGCGCTATAGCTCCGTCGCCGCGCTGCTCACGGGTTACCCCGCGCTGCTGCTGATGGTAGGTGCACCCTCCTTTGCGCACCTACTCGCGGTCGAGCTTTTCTTCTCTGTCATTTACGCCGGATATAGTGGTGCCATGATTGTGTTCCTCACCGAAATCATGCCTATCGAGGTCCGCGTAACGGGATTTTCCCTCGCATATAGCCTTGCCGTAGGCATTTTTGGTGGCTTCACGCCCGCGATCTGCACGTGGCTCATTCATGTCAGCGGAAACAAGGCTGCGCCGGGAATATGGCTAGCCGGTGCTGCTCTCATCGCACTGCTTGCGACATTCCAGTTTACTAAGAGACCGCAAACTGAGAAGAAGTAAGTGTCCGGTTTCAGAAGTGTCAGCTTGAGTGTCAAGCTTCTGATCGTATAAGACGAACGCCGCCAGCGTGCCCCCCGACCACGCGACATCACGGCGCCCCCTGCGGAACAAAGGTAAGCGTCTGATCTTCCTTTCAATTACCCACAAGTCTTAGTGCTGTATGTGGACCGCCCGTTTCCGACGCGTTGAGCGGCGCCGCTTCTGAGGGCGGTTCGCATACAGCGACTTGAAGGAAGCCGCTTT
>Ga0075522_10004124_pt1 | contig 10440 bp, 9 predicted proteins | sample NGEPerA_FD_74796 | JGI IMG/M metagenome (GOLD analysis project Ga0075522, IMG submission 74796) | Arctic peat soil microbial communities from the Barrow Environmental Observatory site, Barrow, Alaska, USA - NGEE PermafrostL2-A | ecosystem: Environmental > Terrestrial > Soil > Wetlands > Peat ...
GATCGCCATCGCCGTGGCCGACCCCTCGATCTTCGCCCACAGGAGCGGGTCTCGTCGGCGATGTGGTCCTCGGTGTCGGTGTCGAGATCCTCCGGCCGGTCGCGATCGTGCTGCAGGCAGGGGACGGTGCGGATGAAGTCGCGGCAGGTGTCGAACACATAGAGCATCGGGGTCCCGTCCTTGCCGGTGATGCGCGCCCGCACCTGGTCCCAGCCCGAAAGGGCGCCCAGCTTGCCGACCCGGGTGTTGTCGGCCGGCCCGAACCGCACCCCGGCCCTGGCCAGCCGCTCGCCGATCGAGGCCCCGCTCCTGTGGGCGAAGATCGAGGGGTCGGCCACGGCGATGGCGATCTTCTCGCCGCGCTCGCGCTCGAGGATGCCGGCGGCGAGGTCGCCGGCGTCCAGGCGCGGGCCCATCTCCCGCCGCTCGCCCCCGCCATACCACTCGCGGTAGCGCACCAGCGCGCCGCGCGGCACCACGCGTTCGCCGCCGCCGGGGCGGAAGTCCTCATCGACGAGCGCCCACCAGCCGACGCTGAAGGGGGAGGCGAAGCCCCAGTCGAAGGCGCGAACGCGCGTCCAGTGCGCCGGAACAGGGAAGGGGCTGAGGATGTTCTTCGCGCTCCAGGTGTCGAAGAAGGCGCCGGCGATCACGCTCCAGTCGCCCTCCAGCCAGGCGCGCACCAGTTCGGCCGAACCGCATCGCGCCAGCCGGGCGATATAGTTCGGATCGCTCTGCATCAGGGCCGGGTTGTCGGCCACGCGGGCCGGGATGAACTGCCGCTCGAGGGAAAGCATCTCGCCGGTGAACGGGTTGGCGAACCGCTCGCTGAACACTTCCCACGGGCCGGCGTCGATGTATCTCGCCTTCACCCAGGCGTGGCCGGCCCCGCCCGGGTTGCAGGTGGCGCGGAAGGCGGTCGGCGCGCCCTCGGCGCTGCGCAGGGTCGCCTTCAGCTTGTCGATCGCCATGGGGGAGGGGAACTGGGTCAGCTCCTCGACATAGACCCGACTGTAGCTGTGGCCCTGATAGAGATCGGCGTCGGCGTCGTTGTCCAGGTGGCGAAACCACAGCACCGCCCCGCTCGGCCATTCGAAGGCCGAGCGCGCCTCGTTCCACGCCGCCCCCTCTGGCGCGAAGATCTGCCTGGCGCGCTTGATCGTGGGTCCGAGCGCCACCCGCGTGCGCCGCACCAGGAGGCCGCGCGCCGCCGCGCCCCAGCCCTCGGCATGGATGGCGAAATCGCCCAGCGCCGCGTCGGTCTTGCCGCCGCCCCGGGCGCCGCCATAGACCACCTCGAACACCGGCGTGGTCACGAACGCTTCCTGCGGTCCGGCCTGCGGGGTCCAGCGCCCGTCGCCGCCCGCGCCGCTCACGGCTTGGGCTCCGGCCCGCGCTGGGCGGTCGGATCGAACTTCGCCCGCCATTCAGGCAAACTCATCGCCGGCGCGCGCGCCGACCCGCGGGACGCCGGCTCGGAGGGCAGCAGTTGCTTGAGCTTGGCGGCCTCGGCCAGGCACGCGCGGGCGACATCCATTCCCTTGGCGTCGCCGACCCCGACCGCCGTCTCGGCCAGGGTGATCAGCCGGTCGATCAGCCCGCCCAGATCGCGCGACCCGCCGGCCCCCCGCCGCTCCAGGATCACCTTCGTCCGCGCGATGATGTCCGCGCGCCTCCACAGCTCGGCGGCTTTCTTCTCAGGCCACGGATAGCCCGCCAACCGCGCCGCCTCATGCGTCGTGCGCCCCGCCGCCCGCGCCTGGGCGAAGGCCTCGTACCGGGCGTTGTCGAGCGGCAGATCGAGCTTTGTCTCCATGCCCGTCTCATACTAGAAAGATCGCATTTTGTAAAGTCCTTTTTTCGTAACGCAGCCGAAAAGCGGCCTGGAAGGCCGAGCCCCGGTTGACAAGTTGTTGAGTTCATGTTACATTATGTTGATGGTCCCTCTTCCTGGCCCGATCGAATGATCCTCGCGTCCCGCCTCCTGCGCCGGACGTCCCGGCATCCGCTCGCATGTTCTCCGTTGGCGCCGCCCCCAGTCGCGACCAGTCCCGGAAATTCCCGTGAATTCCCGCATATTCCTGCCGGCGAATTCTTCGGACATCGGCAGTAATACGTTGAAGTATAATGAGATTTCACGTTCTCACTCGCCCGCCGCCCGCTGCAAGGAACCGGAGCGCGGGCTTCCAGCCCGCTCTTGCTGCACGCCAAGCGAGCGGGCTGGAAGCCCGCGCTCCGGCCTTGATGGCGGGGAGTGAACCGGCTATCGCCCCGGGCATGGCCGACGAACCGGACAGCCTCGTACTTCACATGCTTCGCCGTATCGACGCCAATGTGGCGGAACTGCGCGACGATGTGCGGGAATTGAAGGTGCAGATGACCCACGTCGAGGAAGGACTGGCCGGTGTGAATCGGCGGATCGATCGCGTCGAATTGCGTCTCGACCGGATCGAACGGCGGCTTGAACTGACTGACGCGCCGCGCTGACGCCCATGCCCACCGCCAAGGTCAACGGGGTCGAGATCGAGTTCACCGCCGGCATGACCGTGCTTCAGGTGGCCGAGTTGGCCGGGGAGGAGATCCCCCGCTTCTGCTACCATGAGCGGCTCTCCATCGCCGGCAACTGCCGGATGTGCCTGGTCGAGGTGAAGCCGGGACCGCCCAAGCCACAGGCGTCCTGCGCCCTGCCGGCCGCCGACGGCCAGGAGATCATCACCAACTCGCCGATGGTCGAGAAGGCCCGCAAGGGGGTGATGGAGTTCCTGCTGATCAACCACCCCCTCGACTGCCCGATCTGCGATCAGGGCGGCGAGTGCGACCTGCAGGATCAGTCGATGGGCTACGGCCGCGACGCCACGCGCTACACCGAGAACAAGCGGGCGGTGGAAGAAAAATACATGGGTCCGCTGATCAAGACGGTGATGACCCGCTGCATCCAATGCACCCGCTGCGTGCGGTTCATCTCCGAGGTCGCCGGCGTGGCCGACATCGGCATGATCTCGCGCGGCGAAGATGCTGAAATCACGACCTATCTCGACAAGGCGGTGGCCAGCGAGCTTTCGGCCAACGTCATCGATCTCTGTCCGGTTGGCGCCCTGACCTCCCGGCCCTACGCTTTCAACGCCCGCTCCTGGGAGCTGACCAAGACCGAGAGCGTGGACGTCATGGACGCGCTCGGCAGCGCCATCCGCGTCGATGCGCGGGGCCCGGCGGTGCTGCGGGTGCTGCCCAGGGTCAACGACGAGATCAATGAGGAGTGGATCTCCGACAAGACCCGCTACGCCTGCGACGGGCTTTCGCGGCAACGCCTCGATGCGCCGATGATCCGCCAGAGCGGCCGGTTGCGGCCGGCGAGCTGGACGCAAGCCTTTGCCGCGGTGGCCGGGGCGATCAAGGCGACCGCGCCCGACCGGGTGGGGGTGATCGCCGGCGACCTGCAGGACGCCGAATCGATGAAGGCGGCGCTGGACCTGTTCGGGAGCCTTGGCGTGACCAGCCTGGATTGCCGGCAGGACGGCTCGGCGCTGGGGACCGGCCCACGCGAGAGCTGGCTGTTCAATTCCACCATCGCCGGCATCGAGGCGGCCGACGCGGTGCTGCTGATCGGGACCAATCCCCGGATCGAGGCCCCGGTGCTGAACGCGCGGCTGCGCAAGCTCTGGCTGGCGGGGAAGACCCGCATCGGGCTGATCGGCGAGACCTGCGACCTCACCTACGACTACGATTTCCTGGGCGAATCCGGCCGGGCGCTCGGCGACCTTTCCTTCTTCGACGGCGCGGCGCGGCCGGCCCTCATCCTCGGCCAGGGCGCGCTCTGTCGCCCCGACAGCGCCGCCATCCTCGCCGCCGCCGCCGCCCTCGCCGTCGTGCGGGACGGCTGGAACGGCTGGAACGTCCTCCACACCGCCGCGGCGCGGGTCGGCGGCCTCGACCTCGGCTTCATTCCGCGCCCGGGCGGCAAGTCCGCCCGCGAGATGGTCGCCGCCGGGGCCGCCGACGTGCTCTTCCTGCTCGGCGCCGACGAGATCGATCTGTCGGAAACCGACGCCCTCGTCGTCTATCTGGGCAGTCACGGCGACGCCGGCGCCCACCGGGCCGACATCATCCTGCCCGGCGCGGCCTACACCGAAAAGAGCGGCCTCTACGTCAACACCGAGGGCCGGGTGCAGCGCGGCGAGCGGGCGGTGTTCCCCAAGGGCGAGGCGCGGGAAGACTGGGCGATCCTGCGGGCGCTCTCCGGCTATCTGGACGCGACCCTGTCCTATGACACTCTGGAGGCGCTGCGGACCAGACTCTTCGCCGACCACCCGACCTTCGGCCAGATCGACTACGCGCCCGGCTCCACGCCCGCGGCCCTGGACTTGTCCACGCTGGGCGCCGCCGGCGAGATCGACGACGCGCCCCTCGCCAGCGGGGTCCGCGCCTTCCACCTGACCAACCCCATCGCCCGGGCCAGCGTGACCATGGCGCAATGCGCGGCCCTCGCCGCCGGCGTCAAGATGGCGGCGGAGTAGGGGAGTGCGCGCCTATTCTTCCTTCGGAGCGCGGGCTTCCAGCCCGCTTTTTTCTCCTTCGGCCGGCGCGCGAAAGAGCGGGCTGGAAGCCCGCGCTCCGGAGGGGGCATGACCGGCTTCTGGGCATCTCCGGGCGGCTGGCTGCTGGCGACTTTCGGCCAGATCGTCGCCATCCTGGTGTGGATTCTGCTGTCGCTGGCCGTCCTGCTTTGGGCCGACCGCAAGGTCTGGGCCGGGGTGGGGATGCGCAAGGGTCCCAACGTCGTGGGACCGTTCGGGCTGATGCAGTCGTTCGCCGACTTCGGCAAGTTCGTGCTCAAGGAGATCGTCATCCCGGCCGGGGCCAACAAGGCGGTGTTCCTTCTCGCCCCGCTGGTCAGCTTCACCCTCGCCTTCGGAGCCTGGGCGGTGATGCCGCTGGCCCCCGGATGGGTGGTTTCGAACATCAACGTCGGCGTTCTCTACCTGTTCGCGATCTCCTCGCTGGGCGTCTACGGCATCATCATGGGCGGCTGGGCGTCGAATTCGAAGTATCCGTTCCTGGGGTCCCTACGCTCGGCGGCGCAGATGGTCAGCTACGAGGTCTCCATCGGCTTCGTGATCATCACCGTGATCCTGCTCTCCGGTTCGCTCAATCTCGTGACCATCGTCGAGCGTCAGGCGGGAGGGTTCTGGAACTGGAACGTCCTGGGCGGCGCGGGTTTGAGAGGACTTCCGGCGGCGCTGGTGATGATCCCGATGTCGATGATCTTCTTCGTCTCGGCCCTGGCGGAAACCAACCGGCCGCCGTTCGATCTGCCGGAGGCGGAATCCGAACTCGTGGCCGGCTACCAGGTGGAATACTCGTCCACGCCGTATCTGCTGTTCATGATCGGCGAGTACGCCAACATCGTCCTGATGTGCGCGATGATCGCGGTGCTGTTCTTCGGGGGCTGGCAGGCGCCGTTCCCCACGCCCTTCACGCACCTCTGGAATCCCACCGCGGCCAGTTTCTTCGGCTTCATGTGGTTCTTCGGTAAGACCTTGTTTTTCTTTTTTCTTTTCGCGATGGTGAAAGCCGTCGTCCCCCGCTACCGCTATGATCAGCTGATGCGCCTGGGCTGGAAGGTGTTCCTGCCTCTGTCCATCGCCGCCGTGGTGCTGGTGGGCGGCTGGCGGATTTTCGGGCCGGTCGCGTGAGGCGGACATGGATCCTCACCGTCGCGCTCGCCGCCGGTTGCGCCAGTTCCTATGGACTGCCCGAGGGCGACGCCACCTATGACGCGGTCAAGGCGGCGACCACCGACTGCAAGGCCAAGGGCGGGACGATCGAACTGAAGAGCGAAGGCGACGGCCGCAAGCTCTCCGACTACCGGTGCAAGATCGGCGGGACGAACTAGCCATGGCCCTGTTTCAGCGCCTCAACCAGGCGATCCGCGGCGCCGCCCTGATGGACTTCGCCCTCGCCTTCGGTCTGGGCATGAAGTACATATTCAAGCCCAAGGCCACGGTGCTCTATCCCAACGAGCGCGGCCCGCAATCGCCGAGATTCCGCGGCGAGCATGCCCTGCGGCGCTATCCGGGCGGCGAGGAGCGGTGCATCGCCTGCAAGCTCTGCGAGGCGATCTGCCCGGCCCAGGCGATCACCATCGAGGCCGAGGCCCGCGAGGACGGCTCGCGGCGCACGACCCGCTACGACATCGACATGGTCAAGTGCATCTATTGCGGCCTGTGCCAGGAGGCCTGTCCGGTGGACGCCATCGTCGAGGGTCCCAACACCGAATTCGCCGTCGAGACCCGCGAGGAACTCTATTACGACAAGGAACGCCTGCTCGCCAACGGCGACCGCTGGGAGCGGGAGATCGCGAAGAATCTGGAACTGGACGCGCCGTATCGCTAAGAGACGCCGCGGCTGCCGCGGCCAGGTCAGAGTTCAAGGAGTTCAACCGGCCCCATGGCCCTGCAGGCGATCGCCTTCTACCTGCTCGCCGCCTCGACGATCGTGGCTGCCCTGGCCGTGATCTCGGCGCGCAATCCGGTGCACTCGGTGCTGTTCCTGATCGCCGCCTTCTTCTCGGCGGCGGGCCTGTTCGTCATGCTGGGCGCGGAGTTCCTGGCGATGATCCTGGTGGTGGTCTACGTCGGCGCGGTCGCGGTGCTGTTCCTGTTCGTGGTGATGATGCTCGACGTCGATTTCACCGCCCTGCGGCAAGGATTCGCCCGCTATCTGCCGATCGGCGGCGCCATCGCCGCGGTGCTCACCGTCGAGATGGTCGTCGTCGCACTCAGCGTGGCGACCAATGGGGCCGCGGCGCACTCGTCGGGACCGACCATGAGCGCCGGGGGCGTCAGCAACGCCGAGGCGATCGGCCGGGTCCTCTACACCGACTACATCTACTTCTTCCAGGCCGCCGGGCTGGTCCTGCTGGTGGCGATGATCGGGGCCATCGTGCTGACCCTCAAGCATCGGGTGGGCGTCAAGCGGCAGGACATCGGCGCCCAGATCGCCCGCACGCCGGCCGGCGGGATGCGCGTCGTCTCGATCAAACCGGGTGAGGGGATCGAGCCGTGAGCGTCGGGCTGGACCACTATCTGGCGGTGGCGGCGATCCTGTTCACCATCGGGGTCCTCGGCATCTTCGTGAACCGCAAGAACGTGATCGTCATCCTGATGTCGATCGAACTGATCCTGCTGGCGGTGAACATCAACCTGGTCGCGTTTTCGGCCTTCCTACACGACGTGGTGGGTCAGGTGTTCGCGCTCTTCGTGCTCACCGTGGCGGCGGCCGAGGCGGCCGTGGGCCTGGCGATCCTGGTCACCTTCTTCCGCAACCGCGGCGACATCGCCGTGGACGACGCCTCGGTGATGAGGGGCTGAGGGTGGGGGGCTTAACTTCCGGAGCGCGGGCTTCCAGCCCGCTCTTGCCAGGGCAGTCCGGAGCGCGGGCTTCCAGCCCGCTCTTGCAAGTGCGGAGTGAGCGGGCTGGAAGCCCGCGCTCCGAGGTATCCGCGTGACCCCCCAACTCCTGGTCACCCTGCTGGTCTTCGCGCCTCTGGCCGGAGCGATCGTCGCCGGCCTCGCCGGGCGGCGGATCGGTGACACCGCGTCGATGGCGGTGACCACGGGGCTGTTGTTTGTCTCCTGCGCCCTGGCGTGGCTGACCTTCGGCGCGGTGATCTGGGGCGGATGGCCGGCGCGGTTCACGGTCGAGCTGGCTCCGTTCATCGATGTCGGCGCGTTCCGCTCGACCTGGTCGGTGCGGATCGATTCGCTGTCGGCGGTGATGGGGGTGGTGGTCACCACCGTCTCGGCGCTCGTGCACCTCTACAGCTGGGGGTACATGGCCGAGGACGAACACAAGCCGCGCTTCTTCGCCTACCTGTCGCTGTTCACCTTCGCCATGCTGGCCCTGGTCACGGCCGCCGACTTCATGCAGCTGTTCTTCGGCTGGGAAGGGGTGGGACTGGCGAGCTACCTGCTGATCGGCTTCTGGTACAAGAAGCCTTCCGCCAACGCCGCGGCGATCAAGGCCTTCGTGGTCAACCGGATCGGCGACTTCGGCTTCGCCCTGGGCATCATGACCGTCTTCTGGGCCTTCGGCTCGATCCGTTTCGCGGACGTATTCCCGGCCGCCGCCGCTCATGCCCACGTCGCCTGGAGCTTCGCCGGCCAGACCTGGCATTTGCTGGATCTGGCCTGTGTGCTCCTGTTCATCGGCGCGATGGGCAAGAGCGCGCAGTTCCTGCTGCACACTTGGCTGCCCGACGCCATGGAAGGCCCGACGCCGGTCTCGGCCCTGATCCATGCCGCGACCATGGTGACGGCCGGAGTCTACATGGTCTGTCTGCTCTCGCCGATGTACGAATACGCGCCGACCGCCAAGGAATTGGTGACCGTGATCGGGGCGGTGACCGCCCTGTTCGCCGCCACCGTGGGTCTGGCCCAGAACGACATCAAGCGGGTGATCGCCTATTCGACCTGCTCGCAGCTCGGCTACATGTTCTTCGCCGCCGGGGTGGGGGCCTATCAGGGGGCGATGTTTCACCTCTTCACCCACGCCTTCTTCAAGGCGCTGCTGTTCCTCGCCGCCGGTTCGGTGATCACCGGCCTGCATCACGAGCAGGACATGCGCCGCATGGGCGGCCTGTGGAAATTCCTCCCCGTCACCTGGGGCGTGATGATCGTCGGCACCCTGTCGATCACCGGCGTCGGCATTCCGGGGCTCGATCTGGGGTTCGCCGGCTTCTACTCCAAGGACGCGATCATCGACGCCGCCTATGTCGCCGGCCGGCATGACGGGATATCGGCCTTCGCCTTCGTGATCGGCGTGGTCGCCGCCGGCCTTACCTCGTTCTATTCCTGGCGCCTGATCTTCATGACCTTCCATGGAACCGCCAAGTGGCGCGGCGGCGACGGCCACGGCCACGAATTGAAACCCCACGAGAGCCCCTGGGTGATGCTGGCCCCGCTTCTCGTCCTGGCGCTCGGCGCGGCGGCGGCGGGGGCCGCGTTCGTGGAGAACTTCGTCGGCGCCGATCAGGCCGCGTTCTGGCGCGGGGCGATCTTCACCCTGCCGACCAATCACGTCCTGGCCGGGGCAGAAGGTCACCTGCCGGCCTGGGTGGTCTGGTCGCCGCTCGCGGTCACCGCCGCCGGCCTCTTCGCCGCCTGGTACGCCTACGTCGCCCACGAGGGGCTGGGCGCGCGGATCGCCGCCCGAAAAGGGCCGCTGTGGACCTTCCTCTACAACAAATGGTTCTTCGACGAGTTCTACGACGCCACCTTCGTCCGCGGCGCCAGGGCCCTGGGTGATCTCTTCTGGAAGGTCGGGGACAAGAAGATCATCGACGGCCTGGGTCCGGACGGCGTCTCGGCGCTCTCCTACGCCACCGGCCGCGCGACCGGACGGCTGCAGACGGGCTACGTCTATCACTACGCCTTCGTCATGCTGCTGGGCGTCGCCGGCCTGCTCTCCTACGCCCTGTGGGCCTTCTCATGACGCCGCTCCCACTCCGCCCGGAGCGCGGGCTTCCAGCCCGCTCTTACCGGCCGAAGGTGCGGGCTGGAAGCCCGCGCTCCGAAGGCCGCGCATGACCGGCATCCTTTCCCTGACCGTCTTTTCACCGCTGATCGGGGTGGTCGCGATCCTGGTTCTGCGGAGTTTCGCCAAGCCGGTCGATGCCCAGACGGTTTCGGCGGCCCGGTGGATCGCCCTGGCGACGACGCTGGCGACCTTCGCGCTCAGCGTGCTGGTGGTGGCGAGTTTCGATCGGGGCTCAGCTGCTTTTCAGTTCACCGAGAACGCCGACTGGTTCGCCGGCCTTCACTACCGGATGGGCGTGGACGGCATTTCCGTGCTGTTCCTGCTGCTGACCGCCTTCCTGCTGCCGCTCTGCGTCCTCGCCAGCTGGCGCTCGATCACCGTCCGGGTGGTCGAATACATGATCGCCTTCCTGGTCCTCGAGACCCTCGTCCTCGGCGTCTTCTGCGCCATGGATCTGATCGTCTTCTACCTCTTCTTCGAGGGCCAGCTGATCCCGATGTTCCTGATCATCGGCATCTGGGGCGGGGCCAACCGGGTCTACGCCGCCTTCAAGTTCTTCCTCTACACCCTGCTGGGCTCGGTGCTGATGCTGGCGGCGATCCTGGCCATGATCGGCATCGCCCACACCTCCTCCATCCCGGCCCTGATGGCCTACCGGTTCGATCCTGGCGTCCAGACCTGGCTGTGGCTGGCCTTCTTGGCCTCGTTCGCGGTCAAGATGCCGATGTGGCCGGTGCATACCTGGCTTCCCGACGCCCACGTCGAGGCGCCGACGGCCGGATCGGTGATTCTCGCCGGCATCCTTTTGAAGATGGGCGGCTACGGCTTCCTGCGCTTCTCGATCCCGATGTTCCCCGACGCCAGCCGGCTGTTCACGCCGCTGATCTTCGCTCTGTCGGTGAT
>Ga0075522_10004125_pt1 | contig 10439 bp, 9 predicted proteins | sample NGEPerA_FD_74796 | JGI IMG/M metagenome (GOLD analysis project Ga0075522, IMG submission 74796) | Arctic peat soil microbial communities from the Barrow Environmental Observatory site, Barrow, Alaska, USA - NGEE PermafrostL2-A | ecosystem: Environmental > Terrestrial > Soil > Wetlands > Peat ...
TCGTCAGGCTACCGGGAACACCCCACCAGCCCCAGTAGTCACACCGCTGAGGCCTCCGTGTCGCGCTCAGACCTCGAGCACCACGGGCAGGATCATCGGCCGCCGGCGGTAGGCGTCGTTGACCCAGCGGCCGACGACCCGGCGTACTACCTGCTCGAGCTGGTGCGGGTCGCTCATGCCCTCGGCCGCCGACTTCTCCAGCGCCTCCTGGACCTTTGACCGGACGCCCTCGAGCGCCGCGTCGTCGATGCCCGATCCTCGGGCGTGGATCTCCGGACCACTGGCGAGCTTGCCGGTCGCCGAGTCGAGCACGACGACCACCGTCACGAAGCCCTCTTCGCCGAGGATCCGGCGGTCCTTCAGCGAGGTCTCGGTCACCTCGCCGACCGACAGGCCGTCGACGTAGACGTATCCGCACCTGACCGCGCCCGTGACCGACGCCCGACCGTCGACCAGGTCGACGACGTGACCGTCATCGGCAATCACGATGCGATCGGTGTCGACACCCGAAAGCCGGGCGATTGCGGCGTGTGCCTGAAGGTGTCGCCACTCACCGTGGATCGGCATGAAGTTGCTCGGCCGCGTCAGGTTCAGCACGTAAAGCAGTTCGCCTGCAGCAGCGTGCCCGGAAACGTGCACCAGCGCGTTGCTCTTGTGGATGACGGTGGCGCCCCACCTGGTCAGCCCGTTCACGACGCGAAAGACCGACGTCTCGTTGCCGGGGATGAGCGAACTCGCCAACACGACGGTGTCGCCGGGCTCGATCCGCACCGGGTGATCGCCGCCGGCCATGCGCGAGAGCGCCGACAGCGGCTCGCCCTGCGAGCCGGTCGAGATGAGGACGACCTGCTCGGGCGGGTAAGCATCGATTTCGCGAGCATCGACGATGAGGTCGGCCGGCACCCGCAGGTAGCCGAGGTCGCGCGCGACGCCCATGTTGCGAACCATCGAGCGGCCCACGAAGGCCACCTTGCGGCGGTTCTCGACTGCAACATCGAGAACCTGTTGAACACGGTGTACGTGGCTGGCGAAACACGCCACGATGACGCGCCGCTTGGCAGCTTCGAAGACCCGGCGCAATACGGGAGTGATCTCGCGCTCGGAGGTGACGAATCCTGGCACCTCGGCGTTGGTCGAGTCGGACATCAGCAAGTCGATGCCCTCGGCGCCCAGCCGCGCGAAGCCGCCGAGGTCGGTGAGCCGGCCGTCGAGTGGCAGCTGGTCCATCTTGAAGTCACCGGTGTGCAGCACGAGGCCGGCAGGTGTGCGAATCGCCACCGCTAGCGCGTCGGGGATCGAGTGGTTGACGGCGAGGAACTCGCAGTCAAAAGCGCCGAGTCGCTCGCGTTGGCCCTCCTTGACCGCAAGCACGTACGGCTTGATGCGGTGCTCGACCAACTTCGCTTCGATGAACGCGAGCGTGAGGTTCGAACCCACCAACGGAATGTCGGGTCGTTCGCGGAGCAGATAGGGAATCGCACCGATGTGGTCTTCGTGCGCGTGCGTAAGCACGATCGCTTCGATCTTGTCGAGCCGCGACCTGATGTAGTCGAAGTCAGGAAGGATTAAGTCGATGCCTGGCTGCTCGGGATCGGGAAAGAGCACGCCGCAGTCGACGATGAGCAGCCGGCCGCCGTACTCGAACACGGTCATGTTGCGACCGACCTCGCCGAGACCTCCGAGGGCGACAATCCGCAGACCGTTGTCGGCAAGTGGACCGGGCGCGGCCATGCCGGCGTTCGGATAGCTCACGCGGATGTCCGAGCGTCCGCGATGTCGCGGCGCAACTGTTCGATCTGTTCGTCGGTCGCGTCGACCAGTGGCGGGCGCACCGGGCCACCGGGTAGACCCGCCAGTCGCAGGGCTGCCTTCGTCAGGATCACGCCCTGCGTGCGGAAGAACCCGGTGAACACGGGAAGCAACTGGCGATGGGCCGCGAGCGCACCTGCGACGTCTCCTCGCAGATATGCGCCGATCATCGAGCCCGTCTCGGCACCGAAAAGATGGGTCGGGACGCCGACCACGCCGACCGCCCCGACGGACAGCAGCGGAAGGGTCATCTTGTCGTCACCGGAGTAGTAGGCCAGGTCGCTGCGACGCAGCACCCACGACGTGCCCTCGAGGTCGCCCTTGGCGTCCTTCACCGCAACGATCCTGTCGTGCTCGGCGAGCCGCACGAGCGTCTCGGTCTCGATCGGCGTTGCGGTGCGGCCCGGGATGTCGTAGAGCATGTTCGGCAGCGCAGTAGCATCGGCGACCTGGCGAAAGTGCGCCAGTAGGCCAGCCTGGGGTGGCTTCGAGTAGTACGGCGTGACCACGAGAAGTCCGTGCGCACCAGCCTTCTCCGCGCCGTGGGCGCGTTCGATGGTGTGCCGGGTGTCGTTGGTACCGACGCCGGCGACGACCTTGGCCCGGTCACCAACCGCTTCGAGGACCGCCCGCAACAACCGGTCCTGCTCCTCATCAGTGGTCGTCGGGGATTCACCGGTGGTGCCGTTGATGACGAGACCGTGGTTGCCATGGTCGACGAGATAGCTCGCCAACTGCTGGGCGCCGTCGAGGTCGAGACCGCCGTCGGCGGTGAACGGGGTCACCATCGCGGTAACCACGCGCCCAAAGGGCGGAGTCGTGCGTGGGATGGTCGGTGATGTCGTCGTAGCCGTATCCGAGTTGGCCATGGGTGCAACGGTACCGGTACTGCCCCCCGTGACGAATCCCGTTATGGGCTGACCCGCCCGTGGGCTTCAAACGCGGCGTGGGTCAGCGGCATGAGCGCCGCCCACTCGGCTTCCATCTTCTCGGCGACCATCTCGATCTCGCGTTGCGGGAAGCTCGGGAAACGGCTGTCTTCATGCTTCGTGCGAAGTGACAGCAGTGCCATCAGTGACCGCGCGTTGCACGTGACATACATCGATGAGAACGTTGCCACCGGCAGCACGCCGCGCGCGACTTCACGCGCGATACCGGCCGACAGCATTTCGAGGTAGGCGGCGTAGGCCTGCTCGCACGCCGCTTTCGTCGCCCGCTCCGCGATCGCATGTTGCTCTGCCGTGCCGGGCGTGAAGATGTAACGCCCCGGCTTGCCCTCCTGCACCAGAAGTCGGTCAGGCCCGGGCACGTAGAACACCGGCTCAAGCTGCCGGTACCGGCCGCTTTCTTCGTTGTAGCTGAACCCGATGCGATGCCGCATGAACTCGCGGAACACGAAGATCGGTGCGGACACGAAAAACGTCATCGAGTTGTGCTCGAACGGCGTCCCGTGGCGATCGCGCATCAAGTAGTTGAGCAGGCCCTGCGACCGCGACGGATCGGCGTTGACGTCGTCGAGCGAGGACTCGCCCTTCGTCGACACGCGTGCAGCGAACAGCACGTCCGCGTCGCTCGCCACGTGCTTGACAAGCTCGACCGTGACATCACTGCGAAACCGCGGCTGCAACGCGTCGGCTGCAGTCTCTGGGAGCACGACACCTGGTGTCTCGGACATGACCGACACCATAGTCAGCAGTCGACCGCTGGCTTGACCCGGACAGTCGTGACCCGTACGCCGGACGGGACGACGAGGGGCTGAGCTCGGCGCGCCGACTCGGCGTCCAGTCGCAACCGTGCAGGCCAGACCGGCAACCGCCGCGATGCCGGTCTGGCGGGCGCCGCTGCCGCCTGTGCCCGCAACCTGCTCCGTGCCGCTTCGGCCCTTAATTCCGCGATGTGCTCCTCGGCTATCCGCTGGCTCACGTACCCGTTCATCGCCTGCTCCTTCGCGGACTTCTCGAGCGCCGCTCGTGCGATCGCTCACCCTCAGTTCTATCCGTGGCCACTGACACTTCGGGCATCTGCAGAGATGCTGTGTCATCGGCAGAGATGCTGTGGCCTCTGCGAAGGTGGCGCGTGGCCTCTGCGAGGATGGCGCGGTGTCGACGTCCGGAGGCCCGCAGGCCGACGGGAGCGTGCGTCTCGCGACGACCGATGACGCGGCCACAATTGCCTCGATCCAGGCGGAGGCATTGCGGCAGAACTACTCAGCGCTGCTGCCCGAGGCGGCGATCGACGAGTTCGATCTCACTGCGGCGACCAATGGCTGGACCAGCGCCATCAGCAGTCCCCCGTCGCCGCGCCATCGGGTATTTGTGGCCGTCGACCTCGTCGGCGTGGTCGGCTTCGCCGCGTCCGCGCCAGCGGCGGATGAGGACCTCAATCCGGAGCGGGACGCCGAATTGCCGGCGTTCCACGTCGCTCCAGGACACACCCGTCTGGGGCACGGCAGCCGGCTGATGGCTGCAGTCGTCGATCACGCGCATGACGACGGCGTGAACCGGCTGGTTATGTGGGTCTTCGCGGCCGACGACCCGATGCGGATGTTCCTGCGTGACAACGGCTGGGAGCCCGACGGATCGACGCGCGACCTCGACGTCGGCGAGCTGCTACACCAGGTCCGGATGCACACTGGCATCAAGGATGGGCCCGACCTGATCGCCTAACCGGGGACCCTGCCTGCGGAAGTGGTCAGGGACGGGCCGCCGATGGTCTGGAGCGAAAACGCTTGGGTCACATCGACCATCCCCCCGCGATGACGGTCGCAAGCAGCACGGATTCGCCACGGTGCCGATCAAGTGGCGAGGATAGCCATCACAGCCGCGTCGTCGGTGAGTTCGCCGTCGCTGTGAGCCAGCGCGGCGTCGATGATGTGGTCGACGATGTGGTGGGCGTCGCCCATGTTGGTGGAGAGAAGGACGTGGAGTCGGGTGTCGCTGAACTGTTCGTTTGCCCGGCGCGCTTCGGTGACGCCGTCGGTGTACAGCAGCAGTAGTTCGCCCGGGGCAAGGAGCAGTCGGATGTCGGCCAGCCCAGGGTTCGGCAGGCACCCCAGCAGACGGCCCGGCGACTCGACGACCTCCACGGTTCCGTCGACGCGCCGCAACAGCGGAGCGGGATGTCCGCCGCGGGCGAGTTTGACGTCGACCCCATGTGCAGTACTGCGTGTCGTGAGGTAGACCGCGGACAGGAACCGTTCGGCTTCCCCGCGCGAGAGGACGGTGTCGTTGAGGCCGGTGAGCACGCGACGCGGGGAGGTCTGTAGGACCGCCAGCGTGCGCACCGTGTAGCGGGCTAGTGCGGCGAGGGTGGCCGCTCGGGCGCCGTGGCCGACGACGTCGCCCATCAGGACACCCCACCGCTTGGCAGGCAGCGGGAAGATGTCGTAGAAATCGCCCCCCACCAAAGTGCCGCCGCGGCCGGGCTCGAAACGGGCGGCGACGGTCAGACCCGGTACGAGCGGGAGTTCCGGCGGCAGCAGGCTTTCCTGCAAGGTGGCGGCCAGTTCGGCACTGGTTCGGACAAGGTCCCGGGCGGCTTGGCGGGCCTGGGCGTTGAAAAGGTAGGCGGCCGTGACGTCGGCGAGGATCTGCGCCCCGACCAGATCAGCTTCCGAAAGCTGTACGGGTTCCTTCGCGTATAGCTCCAGCGCGCCAAGCTGGCGGTCATCAAGGCGCAGCGGGAAGCTGTACACCGCGCCGAGGCCGGCTTGTGCTGCAGCCGGGGAAAAGCGGGCGAACGTGGTGTCGTGCGCTAAGTCGCGGATCGCCACGTGCAGCCCGGTTCGGTAGGCCTGGAGGCACGGCCCTTCTTGCAGTTGCATCTGCAGCGTTTCGATGCCGTGGATCACGTCGTCGGAGGCGGCGACAAAATGATGTTCGGTGTCGCTATCCATCAGCAGTACGCCGGCGCCGCTGATGGGAATGACTTCGACGACTCGGTCGACGAGATGGTCGAGGATCTTCTGAATCGAGAAATCACCGGTGAGCGTGCGCGCGAACTCCACCAAAACCGTGGTCAGGCGCTGCTCATCCACTAACCCCTCCACTCAACGCACGAGAAGTCCGTGCGCTACCTGGGTCCGGGGCTCGCATGGTGCCAGCGTCACTGTAGCCGAGCCGGACTGGGCAACGATGCGGTACTGGCGGTGCGGAAGGTGGTGTGTTCCCCGCACTCGTCTAAGACCTATTTAGACCATATCAAGCTGATTTGTTGCGTGATGTACACTCTTGTGATAGAAGTTCGTCCGCCCTGACCCCCGCGGCCCCTGTTTGTCCACTCCTTGGGCGGTCGTCGTGGTTGAGGAAGAAAAGCTCTCGTCGGTGCTGACCGATTTCGCGCACACGATGGCGACCGACTTCCCCATTCAGGCCATCTTGGATCATCTCGTGGAGCGCATCGTCGAGGTGCTGCCGGTCACCGCGGCTGGTGTGACGTTGATCTCGGACGGCAACCCGCCTCACTACATTGCGGCATCGGATGAGTCTGCGCTGCGGTTCGAGAGGCTGCAGACCGAGGTCGGGCAGGGTCCGTGCCTGGAGGCCTATCACTCGGGTACTGCGGTGGCGATCGCGGACTTGAGCACCGACGATCGCTTCCCTCAGTTCCGTCCGGTAGCCCTCGCTGCCGGCCTCGTGGCGGTTTTCGCGTTCCCGCTACGACACAGCGACGGGCGGCTCGGCGCCCTGGACCTGTATCGGGCAACGCCGGGACCGCTCGATGAGGACGACATGGCCGCGGCCCAGACCTTGGCCGACGTCGCCGCGGCATACCTGGTGAATGCGCAGAGCCGTGAAGATGCTCGCGCGACCTCCGACAGTTACCGGCACAGTGCCTCACATGACCCGCTCACAGGATTGCCCAACCGGGCGCTGCTGCTGCAGCGGATCCAGCATGCGGCGCTACGTGGCCGCCGTTCCCATACGCATGCTGCTGTGCTGTTCGTCGATCTCGACCGCTTCAAGCGCGTCAACGACACCTACGGCCATCAGGTCGGCGATGAGCTTCTAGTCGCGGTCGGGCGTCGCCTCTCCGCGCTGGTCCGGCCTGGTGACACGCTGGCTCGCTTTTCCGGCGACGAGTTCGTGTTCTTGTGCGAGGACATGGAAAGCGCCAGCGACGGCGAGCTACTTGCCGTACGGATCGACGGCGCGTTCGCCGAACCATTCGTGTTGACCGGCGTGGAGTTGGCGGTGACGGCGAGTGTGGGATTGGCGTTCGCGGGGGCCGGTGAGACGGTATCCGGCCTGCTCGTGAGAAACGCGGACATTGCGATGTATCAGGCCAAACGCAAAGGAGGCGCAGGCCATCAAATCATTGACTTGCGCGAGGCGTCGGAAACCGTTGCCCGCAACAGCCTCGAAGGCGATCTGCGCGTGGCTTTTGCTCGCCATGACCTCAGCGTTGCGTACCAACCGATCGTACGTGCTGCCGATGGGGCCATCACCGGCGTGGAGGCGCTGCTGCGCTGGGAGCACCCCAAACGCGGCACGGTTGGCGCACTCGCGATGGTCGAGGCCGCAGAGGAAAGTGGCCTTATCGTCAAGATCGGAGCGTGGGTGCTGGAGCAGGCGTGCCGCGACCGCCGGGGATGGGCAGCGACCTACCCGGACTCCCCCCTGGAGCTAGCGGTGAACGTATCCGCGCGCCAACTCATGAGCGACGAGTTCGCGTCCACAGTCTCCAGCGTGCTCTTACGGACAGGCATGCAACCGACCGCGTTGATCCTCGAAGTCACCGAGAACATCTTCATCAACGACAGCGACCGCGCAATGATCGCGCTCGCAGATCTGAAGAACCTCGGTGTCAAGCTCGCACTCGACGACTTCGGGACAGGATTCTCATCGCTGAGCTATCTCCAGCGGCTGCCGATCGACATCGTGAAAATCGACCGCAGCTTCATCGCGAACATGAACCCACCCTTCAGCGCGACCATCACCGCCGCCGTCACGAACCTCGCACACATACTCGGGCTCAGCGTGACAGCAGAAGGCGTCGAAACCGACGATCAACGTGACGCAGTGCGGTCCATCGGCTGCGAATGCGCCCAAGGCTACTTCTACGCCCACCCCATGCCGTCATCCGGAATCGTCGCTCAACTCGCCGCGCTTCAGCTGCCCAAACCTGCTTAGGAGAAGGTGAACGGACGTCGATCCGACGGCCTCGCAAATCGCAAACCGTGGGTGTCCTGCAGAGGCGGCGACCGCCCACTTTGCCGTAGCCAGGACGGGTAGCTGCCAAGGTTGGCCGACGCCACCGCAGGCAACGATTGAACCGGACTGCCTGCGGGCACAACCACTTCAACCTCCCCCTGAACCCGCGGGAGTGCCCCACAGCTAAGGGAGCACGCTCGTGATAGTTCTCGGTGTCGTTCTGCTGCTTATCGGCTTTGTCGCCGGGATCCCGATCCTGTGGACGATTGGCCTCGTGGTACTGGTTGTCGGGGTGGTGTTGTTTCTACTCGGTTCAGCGGGACGTGCCGTTGGCGGTCGCCGACACTACTGGTAGCCGTCATCGAAACAGAGGCCCGCGCGCGGCGCCAAGTGCGCTGAGCGGAACAAACAGATCTGCCGCTGAGACCATCGGCGTTGGGCTTGATCGCGTATGGGCGCAGGAACCGGGCGACCGTGGTCAGCGTCGAACGACCAGCACCTAAGAAGGTTGGGAAGTTCGACGTGATCCAACGGTTGTCTGGGCTGGTTGCCGCGGTCGTCGTCGCGGTGCTGGTCGCTGGTTGCGCAAGCAGTTCCCGGATCGCAGGCAGCCCGCCGAGCAGTCCCGCCGGGACGTCGGCGTTCTTTGTGCCGTCGCCGGCTGATCCGCTGCGTTTGGTGGGTTCGTGGTTGCTGGATGCGCCGGGGGTCGCGCCCGGCACGGTGTTGCGACTCGGCGATGACCTGTCGCTGTGGAGTAGCTGCGGGTATCTGGATGGATCGTGGGCGGCTGATCACGCCGGCCTGTTCGTCGGTGTACTCGACGGTGGCGACCCTGCGTGCATGACGGGCGTGTCCAGCCAAGGACCGACACCGGCGTGGCTGACGAAGGTCGTCGCATTCAGGATCGACGGCGCGGGGGCGGTGTTGTTGGACTCCTCGGGTGCGGCGGCGGCAACCTTGCATCCAGGCGGCCACCCGACGGCTGGGCCGAACCTGCTGCCGAGTTTGGCGGATCCGCCGACGGTCACCGACCAGCTGCTGGCGAGGTTGGCCCCAGCGGCCCCGCTGCCCGCAGGTTTGGTAGCGGCCCGGCCAAGCCAGCTCGTCGGATATTGGGTGTCCGCGGCAGATCCGAACCTGCGCGGCGACGCCGATCTTGCAGCCGATGGCTCGTGGCAGGGCACGGATGGTGCGAACGGTGCGGGTGGCCGTTGGTCGGCGGCACCGGACGGACAACTAGTGGTCGCCGCTGGTGCGTCGACGGCCATGGGCTGTGCGCCAGAGGCATGTGCGGCCGTCAACAGCTGGTTCGTGCAGGCATCCCGCGCCGCGTTTGACGGCTCGACGCTGGTGTTGTTCGACGCCAGCGGCAACGAAACCGGCCGAGCCGTGCGCGGTGTCAGGAGTACAGCTGGCCCCACCGGCTCCTATGCGTCGGCCCCGCCGGCGACCGACGCCGTGGTGTCGTCCAGCGCACCGCCATCGTCCTGACACGTCACGTACATGGCTCAAGCTGACGCACTCATGTGGCAGCGATGGTCCCGCCTAGAATGAAGAGATGGCTCTGCTGTATGACGCGACGCTGGTTCCGTCGAAGCTCGAACTGCTGACTGCATGGCTGCCGGCCCGAAGTTGGTTTACCGGCGGCGCAGCAATCCAGCGGGTAGGTGCCTACCGTTTCGACGATCCGGCAGGAGAAGTCGGCGTCGAAACATTCCTTGTTTCAGCCGACGGCGACACGGTGTTTCACGTGCCGTTGACCTACCGGAACGCGGCGCTGCCGGGCAAACACGATTTCCTCCTGGGCACGACTGAACATTCAGTCCTTGGTACGCGATGGGTCTACGACGGGTGCGCTGACCCCGTATGGGCTTCGACCGTTGCGACAGCAATACTCACCGGCGGCACACAGGCCGAGGAGTTCATTGACCGGGGCGACCGTCTCGAGCCGCGCTCTCCGTTAGCAACCGTCAGAGGCAGCGGCGCATCCGGCACGTCGGTTCCTGAGATCGTCGCCGTGGCCTGCTTCGACCAGGGCGCGACGACCGTAGTACGTGCAGGCGCCTTGGAGATGGTGGTCGCTCGCGTGGTGGGCGCAGCCGTCGAAGCTCCTCACACCCTGACCGGGAACTGGGCAGGCCACGAACCTGTCGTCCTGGCAGGCGCGCGGGTACCCGGCTAGACCCCGGGGACGATGCGCAGGTCGCGAACTGCGCCACCGTCGAGTGCAGCGAGGGCTTCCTGGTAAGCGGCGCTCTCGTGCGCGGCCCGCGCCGCCTCGACGGAGGCGAATTCGATCAGCACAACACGGCTCATCTTGCCGTCTTCGTACACCAACTCAGGAAGCCCGCGCGCGATGAACGTACCGCCGGCCGCCTCGAGCGCAGGTTTGGACAACTTCGCGTACGCCGCGAACTTTTCCTGGTCGATGTCGTCGGAGTAGATGCTGATCCAGTAAGCCGTCATGCGTTCATA
>Ga0075522_10004126_pt1 | contig 10439 bp, 7 predicted proteins | sample NGEPerA_FD_74796 | JGI IMG/M metagenome (GOLD analysis project Ga0075522, IMG submission 74796) | Arctic peat soil microbial communities from the Barrow Environmental Observatory site, Barrow, Alaska, USA - NGEE PermafrostL2-A | ecosystem: Environmental > Terrestrial > Soil > Wetlands > Peat ...
GCGCGAGCCTTACCATTCGATCAACACCGACATCAACAAACGAATCCGCTACCTTGAATCAGGCCCGGGGGTTTAGGTTCGAGGACTCCCGCGAGCAGATATAACCCGGCCGTTTCCAGTACCGAGCTTACCTGCTCTCGGGTAACGCCGGGAAAATCCTCCAGAAAAGTGTCCAAGGAGTCACCGGCGGCCAAGTGGTCAAAAAGACTTTTGAGCGGTACGCGCGTTCCGCGAAACACCGGTTCACCGCCCAGCCGAGCCGGGTCCTTCTCCACGCACTCACCCAACCGACGCGAAGCGGCCTGGGGATCATGTTCCGAAATCACTGCCATGCCACAACCGTAGCCGGAGAAACCTCATCTGGCAACTCCGCCGATATTGTTTACTCATGCCAAAACTGGGTTGCTCGGGTCGGTTAGGACGGTCGGAGAATTACTCCTGAGCCAACCATGATGGGCGAGCCTTCCGCTACAAAGGCCGACTCGGGAGGATTAGCCAGCGGGGCCGCAAAGTTTATTCCATACAAAGAAGTCACATCACAGTGCAAGGACGCGTCTTGTACTTGCCATACTTTCCAACGCGAATGTTCCACCTCATATTCCGCGCAGCCGCCGTTTCTTTGCGCGGTATAACCCCAATAGTGCTCGGTAATGAACTCTTCCTTCGATCCGTCCCCTGGCAAGTAAGGCGCGCCAACGGTCGTGGCTCGAAGTGAGTTCCAGTGATTTCGGTAACGCCATCCGTACTCAACCAAAGCGCCGCTCCGCAGGTGATCATTTTCAACCTCGACGCTATGGCGCATCGGCACCGCTGCATACGGTTCATTATAACAAAGGCGCGCCACAGCCGCCACCAACTGCCGCGGCACAATCTCTTTGATAAAGACCACTCCGCGACGCCAGCTCCCAGAGATGCGTCTGCGCACGTAAAAGCGCAAATTGACTTCCTCGAAATTGCCATGCCACGGCACGCGCAAGCCCAATACCTTCGTCCCCAGAAAGAGAAAGCCCACCATGCTCACGTAAGTGCTGTCGTGCCACGTATCAAGCTCCACGCCACAGGGCAGGTAAGGCCGAAGCAAATCTGGCGCAACGGCGTAGTTGAGCATCAGCAGATGCCGCCACTCGGCTGTTAGGAACGGGCGCATTAAACGTCGATTTTAAACAGGCGCCGCCATTTTGCGAGGCTGCGTACAAAAGCGACAGGCCAATTATAGCAACGCTGGGGCCGAATAGAAGCAAGGGCGCGGTCTAAAATGAACTGGACTTGCTCGAAAATAGCACTGTTTAATGAAAAGATAGTCCGTCAGAATAGGATCGACGTAAACTTAAAGGTTGACAATGACGCTGGAATCGGTTGAAATACCGGGCATTGATTCCAGGACTGAAACAGTCTGGAAAGTGCGGGCGCTGGTTTTAAACGGGAAGGACCCAGTTCGAGCTGCATTATTTCGTTGGTCAAAGACGCGGCCAAAGGATTACGCGGCGATAATGAAGGTGATGCGTCTGGCTGCGCAGCAAGACCATGTTCGCAATCCAAAACATGTTAAAAAGAGCGGTAATCCACAACACGGAAGCGTTTACGAAATGATCGCCTATACTTCCACGGCACGGCTGATGTTTTTTTACGACGAGGCCGAGAGTGCGCTCATCATTTCCACAAATGCATATGAGAAAAAGGGCGACCAAGACGCCGCCTTTGCGCGCTGTGCCACATTGAGAGATATTTATCGAGAGAGGAAAAAATCATGAATGCGAAAAATGGAACGCCGAAGATGAATGCCGACGTGAGAATGTATTTGGCCGGCATTCCCGAAGTAACGCCGGACGATTTGGAGTCCTTAAAGGCTGCGAGCAAAAAACTCGGGGAGAATCCGGCTTTTCTGGCTGATTATCTCAAGAGCCGGTTCGTGGAAGAAATGCTCGCGGCGATGGAAGAGAACGGTGTCAGCCAAACGGAATTGGCGAAACGATGGGGCAAAAGCCGCCAATATCTTTCAAAACTTCTCAGCGAAAATCGCCGCGTTAACTTTACGATTGAAACGATGTGCGAATTCGCAGGCTTGCTCAATCGGCGTCTTGACATCAAGGTTTTGGGGCTTCCTAAAGCTCCTGTTAGATCATACCGCAATAAATTGAAGACAAACGGGCACAGCAAGTGGAATGTAGCCCCCCGGCAATCGGTTGGAAATAAAGGCTGACCTCTACTTAAGTTGATATAGGTACGACATCAGATCGAGGAACTCGCCGCTCGACATTCCGCCGGCAAGGCCCTCGGGCATGCTGCTTACTTTGACGGTTTCGCGTTTGCCAATGTCGGACTTTCTGATTACCTGGTTTTTGCCTCCGGCAATGCGCAGGGTTACGCTGTCGCTGGCTTCCGCCACCGCGAAACCGCTGTAGCTGTCACCGTCCTTCGTTTCAATGACGGTGGTCAGATATTGCGGGGCCACCTTGGCGCTCGGGTCAATGACCGATTCAATAATGTCTTGTTTGATCAACCGGCGGCCAACAGTGGTCAGGTCTGGACCGTAATCGACCCCCACCCCGCTGACCCGATGGCACGCGACGCAAATGCGCTTAAAAATGGCCATTCCCTTTTTTGGGTTGCCATTCATGGGAGCGAGCGTGTCATAGGCCACGCGACGCGAGGCTTGGGTCGTGCCGCCCGCGAGCAACTTCTTGAGCGTCGCGGCGGCGGCTTCGCCAGGCCCGGCTTCCGCCACCCAATCCTGAAGCTGCTTCAAGCCTGGCGGATTATTCTGGGCGATGGTCCCCTCGGCCAGCGATTCACGCCACATCGGTTCCAATGCGCCAATCGTCATTCGCAAGGTGTAGGCCAGCCAATAGTCCAGCGGCTGTTTGGCGGCGAGCAGCGCGGTTTCCACCGATTCTTTGGTCGGCACAAAACTGAGCGCGCGCAGCGCTTCGACGCGAGTGCGGGGGAATTCATCCGTCACCTGGGGTTTGATCAATTCCATGGCGTTGGGAATGCGATCCCATTCGTCGGCCAGGACGGTGGTGGCCCCGGCGCGCGCTTCGCCCGCTTTGGCGCGAAGGACTCTTTTGAGCAGATCAACATCGACTATATGATGGCTTTGCTGCGCCCACAGGGCTTCGAGAAGAAGGCGTTCGTAAGCCGGATCACTAGGGTCCAAGCTTGCCACCCACGTCTTCACCGCCGCCGCGACCTCGGCATCGGGCCGGTCAAACAATTCCCGCCGGGCGCGGTAACGGGTGCGCAACTCATACTCCTTAAGTTGATCCAGCAATTCGGACGGCGACTTGCCGAACTGCGTCACTGGCTTCAGCAACGGCTTGCCTTTGTAAGTCATGCGATAGATGCGTCCGCGGGTGTGATCGCGGTTGGGATCGCGTTGGGAATATTGCATGTGGCCAATGAGCGCGTTGCACCAGTCGCCAAAATAGAGCGCGCCATCCGGGCCGATTTGCGGATCGACGGGGCGAAAATTGCGGTCAGTGCTGACCAGGAAATCGAAGGGGGTTGTTTTCTCGCCGCCCTTTTCGTCTTTGACCGTCTGGGTAAGCCGTTCGCCGCTGTAGCCGGAGCCGTCGGAGTGGACTTCGAAGCGGGTCAGCCCATTCATATTGATCACACAAGCGTAAATGAATTGGCCCTGAACGTTGTCGGGAAACTGGCGGCTGTAGAGCCACTCACTGCCGACCACGGGCCGCATGCCTTGATTGTCGAAAACCGTTTTCATGCCGCGCCGCCCGCTGAATTGCGCGCCGGAAAGCGGAGAGTCCCAATGCTGCTGGGCCGTCGTTCCATCGCCGACGATGCCCTGTCCCCAGCCATCGAAAACGTAGCACCAGGGGTTGCCATATCCCGGCGTGACAAAGTGCCGAATCTTCAACGTGCGGGGGTCCAGCACGTAAACGCCCGGCGTGTTATGATTGCGAAAGGGACCCCAAGGCGTTTCGACCGTGGTGGACATATTCACGCCTTCCAGCAGCAGCAAGTGGCCGCCCGGCGTCCATTGCCAGGCATTGACCGATTGATGGGTGTCATCCGAGCCCCAGCCATCGGTCCATTGCTCGACCACATCGGCCTTGTCGTCGCCGTTGGTGTCCTTGAGAAAAAGAATGTGCGGCTGGTCGGCGACCAGGACGCCGCCGTGCCAGAATTCAAAGCCGACCGGGCATTGCAAGTGGTCGTAAAACGTGGTGCATTTGTCCGCTTTGCCCACGCCTTGTGTGTCCTCCAAAATCAGCAAGTGGTCGTCGGGCGGCGGATCGCCGGGTTTCCACTGCGGATAAGTCGGCATGCAAGAAACCCACAAGCGCCCTTTGTTATCGAAGTTAAGCTGCACCGGTTTGGCCAGCTCGGGAAACTCGCGCTCGCTGGCAAAAAGGGTGACTTCAAATCCTTCGGGCACCTTCATCGCGGCAATGGATTCTTCGGGCGAAAAATAGTGCAGCTCCTTCGGCTCAGAATAAGTGTTCAGTCCAAAACGCGTCTTCGGCGTGAATAGCTCGCCGGTCTGGCTGTCATCAGGGGTAGTGGCTTCTTTGTTTTGGGCAAGCGCCCAGACATAATGATCCCGAACTTCCACCATCGCCCGCACTTTCACGAATTCCCGAGGGAACGTTTCCTTGTCCCAGGTGCGGCGGCCGCCATAGACATACCAGCCGTTGACCATGCAGTAATCCTGCCGATGCAACCATGATTTGTTATTGACTGCCGTGCGCAGGCGCTCGAACTGCGGCGAATCCAAGTCGGCGGGATTGGGCGTTTGAAAGAGAGCGTGATCCAGGATTTGGGCCACCGCGCGATCCCCGGCCTGGTTGAGATGGCAACCGTTAATGGTGAACTGCTCCGGTGCGCTGTCATCAAATAATTTGTGAGTGGGAGTGAACAAATCGACGAAGGCCAAGCCGTGTTTTTTCGCCACTTCCGCCACCGCTTGGGCGTAGAGTGTCAGGCCGGCATTTTCTTTCTTGCCGTCTGGATAAAGCGGATCGCCCGTCGGCTCGAAAGCGATGGGGGAGACCAAGACGAAACGCGGCAGCGCGCCGGTTTCATCCCGCGCATACGTCTTCGCATAATCACGGAGGAATTTTTCGTAGCCGGCCTTGAATTCTTCGATTCCCGCCGCGCCCGCGAACGATTCATTGTAGCCAAAAAAACAAAAGAAGGTGTCCGGCCCAAACGCGAAAAGAGGATCGTCCAACGCGGTGTAATCATTGGCCCGCTGGCGAAGCCCGACTTCATCCGCCGGGCGTCCGAAATTGCGCACGACCAATTCCTGCTCGGGGAAACGCGAATGCAGCAGTGTCTCGAAGTAGCCAAAACGATTCATCCGCTCGGCCAGCGAACCGCCGACAAAAGCAATCCGTTCATGCGCAATAAATTTCAACGGGATGGCGCTCGGCTCGAGCGCGGCGCGGGCCGGACGCGGCTGTGGTTCGAGCAAATCAGCGGCGGACGGCGCGGTAAGGCTGGCTGGCGTCACCCCTTTCTGAAAGCCGTCGTTGCCATACATCCTCGGACGGAAATCGCCCACGATTCGGACATCCGCCTGCGCCGGGACATCCAGGCCAACCGCCCAATAAACTCCGTTAACCAGCAGCCGTCTCAGCCCTTCGTTGCGCAAATCGGTCGCCGCGCCCATCGTCGTGCAAAGGATGCGATTTGTCAGCCCGGCTTCGTTGCGATAAAGCCGCGTCCAGACGATGGGCTGCATCGGATCGTTTTTGCCGCCGGTCACCGGAGGGCTGTTGCGCGACATGCCGGAGAGCACTTCGCCGCGAACCAATATTTTGGCGTCCGGCGGCGGATCGGCAGTGTAAACATCGGTGTTGCCAAAAATATCCGTCACGCCGCGCAGGATGGGGTCGTCGCCAGCGCCCGGCTCGATGATCCCACGAGTGGCTTCCTTGCGGTGTTCGCCGTGATGAGAAATCCACGTCTCGCCCAGCACTTGTTTGCCGAAGCCGCCAGGCCACGCTTTGCTGTTATAACTGAAGCGAGCGTAAGGACTGGAGGAGTCGCCGGGATAACTAAACGCATGAGTGCTGGTGCGCAAAGCGATGATCGGTTTTCCGGCCAGATAGGCATCGACAAAATGTTTCATTTGCGCGTCCGGCCATTGGCGGAAACGCAGCAACATGACAATGGCGTCGGCGCTATCCAGCGCCTCCGCGCCGGGCAGATTGGTTTTCATGTTGGGATCAATCGTGCCGTCCTGCGGATTGATCGCAAAAAGCACCGTGCATTTAAAGCCGTGTCGCTCGGCCAGGATGCGCGCCAGTTGCGGCAGCCCTTCCTCAGAGCGGTACTCCTCGTCCCCAGTGAGAAAAACAATTTGTTTGCCCAAGCCTGGACCGCTTTTGCCTTCGCAAACAAAAGTCTGCGCCGCGCGCAAGTTGCTTAAGCCAAGAACGAAAATAACCGAGCACAATAGAAATCGTTTCATGCAATGTTTGCGCAATCGTGAACCAAACCGGCGGAATTGTCGCCCATAAATTTATCCCCGCGGCAATTGCAAACCGTCCAGCGCCAGACCTTCGCGCAGACGGACGACCGCCTCGACCTTCGGGACGTACATTTGCGTTTCGGCCGGAAGCCATCGAGCGACTCCATCAAAAGTGTGGACGTTGTGCTGTTTCAATAATTTATCCAGCCGCCCTTCCCCGACATTATAGGCCGCGACGGCCAGCGGCCAGTCGTTGTAATGCTTGTGGAGATAACGCAAGTAACGGGCGGCGGCCCCGGCACTTTTATCAGGCTGATAGCGCTCGTCGGAAGGCCAAAGCGAAAGGCTCTCAGATTTGGCGGTGGCCGGCATCAGTTGAAACATTCCGGCCGCCCCCGCTGGACTTCGCGCTCGCGGATCGAAGCCGGATTCAACCTCCCCCAGCCAGACCAAAGCCGGCGGCATTTTTTCGGCGAGAAAGATTTCCTTTAATTTAGGCACATAAGTTTTGGCCGAGGCAGGCCAGGGGCGATCATGCACGCGCCTCACCCAGATCGACCGCTGAAACTTAAGTGAAGGCCGCGTCAAAAGAGAAGACGCGTCCGGCGGCAAAGTTGGTTTCTGGTCGCGCTGCATTTCATCGGCGACATCCAACTCATCAAGGTGCGCCTCCACCCACGCGGCATAAGGCCGCGTCTCCTCGAATTGCTTGAGCACCGGCAGCACCTGCACCGCGACGTCTTTCATAGAGCCTAAGTCGTAGATATTGGTGCCATCAAACCGTTGTTGCAACTTGCTGAAAAAATCCCGCACCCGATCCTGATCCACTTGGTTCAACAGATTAACCACACTATCGTCCAAATTATCGTGCATCCATTGTTGGATGCCCTGTGAGTCAACGGCCTGGGCGGGCGCCGCCGCTTTCTGTTGCGCCAGAACCGCGTCAGCCAGCGACAAGACAAGCAGGGATGTCAGCAAAGATTTCACGACGTTACGATAATGCAGTCAACTACTCTTACAGGGCGTCAATAGCATTTTGTAGTTGGACGCGACGGGTTTGAAAATCGAGGAGGCGTTGCCGGCGTTCTTCCAATACTGCGGCGGGCGCTTTTTGGACGAAGGATGGGTTGCCTAGTTTTTGTTCGGCTTTTTCGATTTCGCTTTCCACCTTGGCCAATTCCTTTCCGACGCGCAACTTCTCGGCGGCCACATCGATCAGGCCGGCCAGCGGCAGATACAGTTCGCCGAGGTCGGAGCGGGCGGACGGAGTGCCTTTGGGAGCTTGGTAGCCGGGTGTCACGGTCAAGGCTTCCGCGTTGAGAAGGTGCTGCATCGCGGCGAGGTCGTGGGGTGGCAGGTCGCGGGCGGGAGTCAAGACGAAAGTAACTTTGCGGCTGGCCGGGATGTTCCCGAATTGGCGCAGGTTGCGCCCTTGAGTAATGAGCTGGTTGCGGCCTTCGACGAACTTGAGGGACTCGGCGTCCAGGCGATAATGGGCTCGGAAATCCTCGTCGAAGGGCTTGGGCCAATGGGCATACATAATGGTCGAGCCGCCCTGCCCCTCTGGTAATTCCTGGTTATAGCCCATCCCGTGCCAGAGTTCTTCGGTGATGAAGGGCATGAAGGGATGGAACAGCCGCAGCATGTTGGAAAGGACGAAATCGATCACCGCCAAGGTATTAGTCTTGACGGCCAAGTCGCCGCCGGTCATGGCGGCTTTGCTGCCTTCAAGATACCAGTCGCAATACTCGCTCCAGAAAAACCGGTAAAGAATCTGGGCGCCTTCGTTGAACCGATATTGAGCCAGCGCCTCGCTGAGTTCGGCGATGGCCTGGTCGAGCTTGAGCAAAATCCATTTGTCATCGCTGGTCAAAAGGACCGGGTTGATTTCGCCTTCGACTTCGCCGGCCTGCATCTGGCGAAAGCGGCAGGCGTTCCAGAGTTTGTTGCAAAAATTGCGGCCCAGTTCAACTTGTTGCTCATCGTAAAGGACATCCTGCCCGAGTGGCGCCGAGCGCATCACGCCGAAGCGCAAAGCGTCCGCCCCGAATTTTGCGATCAGGTCAAGAGGATCGGGAGAGTTGCCCAGACTCTTGGACATCTTGCGTCCCTGTTTGTCGCGGATGAGGCCGGTGAAGTAAACGTTTTTGAAAGGTTTCTCGCCGACAAATTCGTAGCCCGCCATAATCATGCGCGCCACCCAAAAGAAAATAATGTCCGGCCCCGTCACCAAGTCGGTGGTGGGATAAAATTTGGTCAGTTCCGCCGTTTTCTCCGGCCAGCCAAGCGTCGCAAAAGGCCAGAGCCAGGAACTAAACCAGGTGTCGAGCACGTCGGTGTCCTGCACCCATCCTTCGCCGGGAGATTCGATTTGACAACGGACAAGCCCGGCATCGGTCGTTCCCGGCGGGATCGGCCCCGCCGACTGGTTATACCAAACCGGCACGCGATGGCCCCACCATAATTGCCGCGAGATGCACCAGTCTCGAATATTGACCATCCAATGCGCGTACGTCCTGGCCCAGCGTTCCGGGTGGAATTTGATTTCCTCCCGCTCGACCGCTTTGGCCGATTGCGCCACGCTGGGGTAACGCAAAAACCATTGTTCGCTCAAATACGGCTCGATGGGCACATTGCTGCGCTGGCTGTAACCCACTCGATGGACATAGTCCTCGATTTTGACCATCAGGCCCTGGCTTTCCAATTTTTCAACCACCGCTTTGCGGGCCTCCATGCGATCCAAGCCAGCGAAGGCCGCCCCCGCCGCGGCGTTCATCGAACCATTCGGCCCGATCACCACCGTCAGCGGCAGATTATGGCGCAGGGCCATCTGATAATCAGCCGGATCATGCGCCGGGGTGACTTTGACACAGCCGGTCCCAAATTTCGGATCGACCAAATCGTCGGCAATGATCGGGATCGCCCTCTCTTGCAAAGGCAGCCAAACGCGGCGTCCCACCAGCGATTGGTAACGCGGGTCCGTTGGATTGACAGCGACCGCTTCGTCGCCCAGCATCGTTTCGGGGCGGGTGGTGGCCACGACCACAAACTCGTCCGGCAAAGGCTGCCCGGCCGCATCGAGGAGCGGATATTTAAAGTGCCACAAACGACCGCGTTCCTCGACCATTTCGACTTCCTCATCGGAAAGAGCGGTGCGAGCGGCGGGATCCCAATTGACCATTCGCTTGCCTCGATAAATCAGGCCCTTGTTGTACAAGTCAATAAATATATTCTGGACACAGCGGCTGTACTCGGGATCCATAGTGAATCGCTCCCGCGTCCAGTCACAGGAAGCGCCGAGCTTTTTGAGTTGCTGGATGATAATGCCGCCGTGCTTTTCCTTCCACTCCCAGGCTTTTTCGAGGAACTTGTCGCGGCCAAAATCCTCGCGATGCTTCATCAAACCCTGTTTGCGCAAGCTCTTTTCCACCACGGTTTGGGTGGCGATGCCCGCGTGGTCGGTGCCCGGCTGCCAGAGGACTTCGTGGCCGGTCATGCGCGCCAGACGGGCCAGAATGTCCTGGATGGTGTTGTTTAGCACATGGCCGAGGGTGAGCATCCCAGTGACGTTCGGCGGCGGGATGGCAATCGAGTAGGCCGGCTTGGGCGACTGCGGATCTGCGGTAAAACAATTTTGGTCGAGCCAAAATTTATACCATTTTTCCTCGACCGCCTGCGGCTCGTACGCTTTGGGAATTTCGGACATGGCTGGATTAATGGCTTTTCTTCAACAGGCGATATTCCATGGACTCGGCCAGGGCCTGCAAACTGGCTTCGATGATATTATCGCTCACGCCCACCGTCCCCCACTCTTCCTTGCCGTCGCTCGATTGAATGAGGACGCGGGTTTTGGCGGCCGTGCCGGTGGCGGAGTCAAGAATACGCACCTTGTAGTCTGTCAACTTTATTTTTTTGACCTGCGGATAAAATCCAGCCAGGGCGGCGCGCAAGGCTGAGTCGAGGGCGTTGACCGGCCCATCCCCCTCCGCCACCGTATGAG
>Ga0075522_10004127_pt1 | contig 10437 bp, 6 predicted proteins | sample NGEPerA_FD_74796 | JGI IMG/M metagenome (GOLD analysis project Ga0075522, IMG submission 74796) | Arctic peat soil microbial communities from the Barrow Environmental Observatory site, Barrow, Alaska, USA - NGEE PermafrostL2-A | ecosystem: Environmental > Terrestrial > Soil > Wetlands > Peat ...
CCTCAACCCCAGTGAGAAGGGGGACGCGCTGGCCACGGTCGTCCGGGTCTACCAGCTCAAGGGCACCGGGAAGATCGCCGTCGCCTCGTTCGACGATCTCCTCGACCACGACAAGGATGCACTGGGCGAGGACTTCGTGGCAGTGCAGGAGCTGACGCTCAGCCCCGGCGCCACCGTCGATCCGCCGCTGGTGCGAAGCCCCGAAGCGACCCACGTCGCCGTCGTGGCGCTGTTCCGGAAACCAGTCAGCACCACCTGGCGGGTGATCGGGAAGCTCCCGGCCCCCGATGCGCAGTACTGTCGTCCGGCGCCGGCCAGCAAGAACGGGCCCCGCCCCAAGGATCCCACGCTTCACGTTCAGTTGGACGAGAATCGAATCGCCACCATCCCCAGCCCATGAAGCCCACACAGCGCGTCGTCTGGTCAGAGGGGATGTTGGTCTCTCCTCAACACTTGCAACAGCAGGACCTCTACCACGAGCGGCTGCTCGACGAGCGCATCGCGGCCCTGTCGCCCTATCGGTGGGGCGTCGTTTCGGTCGAGATCGACGCGGGGGCCCTCGGCTCCGGCCAGCTCCGCGTCACCAAGTTCGTCGGGATCTTGCCGGACGGTCTCTCGCTCTCCTTCGAAGGGAAGGATCCCGAGTCGCCGCCCACCCGACCAATCGGCGACCACTTCACGCCGGCGCAGGCACAGTGTGAGGTCTATCTGGGGGTGCCCAAGGAGCGCGAAGGGGTACCCAGCATCTCGACCGACCAGACACCCGCCGCGGGCGCGGAATCCACCAAGGCGGCCCGGGCGCGGTTTCGGTCGAGCACCCGCCCGGTGGCCGACCTGACCGGCAACGCGGCGGATCTGAGCATGGCGTTCGCGCGTCGCAACGCGGTCGTACTGTTCGGCGACGAGCCGCGAGACGACTACGACGCCATCAAGATCGCCGAGATCGTCCGCGACGGGACTGGGGCCTTCCTGAATGGCGAGGCCTACATTCCCCCGGCGCTCAGGGTCGATGCCTCGGCGTTTCTGATGGGCGGGATCCGGCGCCTGTTGGCGCTCATGGTGGCCAAGCAGCGACAGCTGGCGGGCGACCGCAATCAACGTGACGGCGCGACCATCGAGTTCAATTCCGGAGACGTCACGCGGTTTCTCCAGCTCAGCACGGTCAATTCGGCCATCCCGGTGCTGGCCTACGCCGCGGCGAATGGGGAGATCAGCCCCTCCCAGCTCTACCTGTCGATCATCCCGGTCGTCGGGCAGTTGGCGACCTTCTCGTCGGACGTCGAGCCTTGGAACCTGCCAGCTTTCTCCCATACCGACCTGCGCGGCACCTTCGAGGAGCTGTTCGCCCGGGCGACGGCGCTCCTTCGCACGACGGTGCGCGAGAGCTACCTGACCGTGCCGCTCGCACTCAATCAGTCGGTCTACCTCGCCAAGATCGACGACGACCGCCTCCTCAAGGCGACGTATTGGCTGCTGGCCGTCCGGTCGGACGTTCCCGAAGAACAGCTTTCGCAGCGACTCCCGGGACTGTGCAAGATCGCGTCGCAGGCCCAGCTCCCGCAGGTGCTTCGTTCGGCGGCCACGCCCGGCGTCGCAGTGCAGGTCACACATCGCCCACCATCGGAGATCCCGGTCCGATCCGGCGTGACGTACTTTCAGCTCAACCTGCAGAACGACTACTGGCGGACCATCTTGCAGGAGAAGACCATGGCCATCTACATCGCCCCGCCCTTCGATCCCGCCCGGCTCAAGCTCGAGCTCCTCGCCGTCCCGAAGGCGGGCTGAAGGACGGGCCAGATGCGCGAGAATTGATGGACAAGATCAACGAGATCACATCGGAGTGCTTCATCGCCCTCAGTCAGCTGAGGGAGCTGGACGGCCCCGCCATCTCCGCCGAGCGCGTCCACGATCGGCTCAAGGGGTTTGTCGAGAGCATGCGCACCCGCGCCCGCGAACAGGGAATCTCGGGACGAGACGCCGACGACATGGCATACGCCATCGTCGCCATGGCCGACGAGCTGGCCATGGGCAAGCCTGAGCCGATCCGGGGATACTGGATGGGAAATCCGTTGCAGCTGGCGCTTTTCAACGAGACCTTGGCCGGAGAAGGATTCTTCACCCACCTTCAAGAGCTTCGCCGCGATCCCCGCCGGGCCGACGTCCTGCGCGTCTACTATCAGTGTCTCCTCTTTGGGTTCCAGGGGAAGTACGCCATGCGGGGCGGCGACCTGGAGTTGATGCGGCTCATCGACTCGATAAAACCGGAGGTCGAACGCCACCTGGAGATGTCCGAAACGCTCTCGCCGGCGGGCGATCCCCCCGACGAGCCGCTCCTACGCGCGTCCGGAAAGAACACCTTCCTGTGGGTCGCGCTCGGGATGTTCGCGCTGGCGATCGCGGTTTTCATCGGTCTGCGCGTGTCGCTCTCGCATCAAGTCGCCGAGTTGGCGGCACGCGTCGATCAGATTGGTCACTGAGAAGGCAGCATGCTGAAGTACATCTTCGCCGCGATCTTCATCGCGCTCAGCTGGGCGCTGGTGCTGGTCTTTCGCGAAGTCGTGCCGATGTGGCCAGCGGTGGTCGCGACGGCCGTGATCGGCGGAGGGTTACTGCTCTACCTGCTGGTGCGCGCCCTGCTCGCCAAGCGCGCGGCCGCGGCCATCGAAAAGGGGCTCAGCGACCAGGCGAGTCGGATGGCGGGTGGGATCCGTCCCGATCAACAGGCCGAGATCGCCGCCATGGAGGCGGAGTTCGCTCGGGCGGTCCAGACGCTCAAGAGCTCGAAGCTGGGCCAATCGGGCCGAAACGTTCTCGGCCTCCTCCCCTGGTACGTCATGATCGGCCCGTCGGCTTCGGGCAAGACGACCGCCATCCGCAATTCGGGCATCAAGCTGCCGCTCGGCAAGAGCGGCAAGGTCCGGGGGGTCGGGGGCACGCGAAACTGCGACTGGTGGATGACCAACGACGCCATCCTCCTCGACACGGCCGGCCGCTGGAGCACCGACGGGGACGATCGGGAGGAGTGGCTCGCCTTCCTGGACCTCCTCAAGCGCACACGCCCCCAAAAGCCGATCAACGGCATCCTGATCGCGATCGGGGCGACCGATCTGACCGGCGACGTGGACGAGATCGGCGAGCTCGCGCGAACGCTCCGCGAGCGGATCGACGAGGTGACCGGCCGGCTCGACGTGGTGGTTCCGGTCTACCTGATGGTAACGAAGTGCGATCTGCTGTCTGGGTTCGTCGAGACCTTCGGCGATCTGAAGGATCGCGAGCGCGGGCAGATCTGGGGATTCACCCTGCCGGTGGCGAGCGATTACGCCGACCACGTCGATGCCTTCGCCCAGCACTTCGACGATCTGGCCGACGTCCTCGAGCGCTATACGGTGGGTCGGATGGGCGAAGAGCGCCGCGTCGAGGCACGCGAACGGATCTACGCCTTTCCCCGTCAATTTGATTCCCTGCGCCAGGGCCTCATTGATCTGGTAGCCAGCCTGTTCGATCGCAGTGTGTACCAGGACGCGCCCATCATGCGTGGCGTGTACTTCACGAGCGGGACGCAGGAAGGACGCCCCGTGGATCGCATCATGGCGAACATGGCGGAGGCGTTTGGGGTGCGCCCGCAGACGCTCGCCGCGCCGGTCACCAAGCCGAAGAGCTACTTCGTGCGGGACATGTTCCAGCAGGTGGTCTTCCCGGACGCCGAGGTGGCCGTCCAGAGCAGCCGGGCGCTCAAGCGAACGCGGCTCGGCCGGGTAGCCGTCGCGGCTGGCGCCCTGGTCGTCTCGATCTGTTTCCTGGCGCTGCCGATCTCGTCGTATCTGAAGAACAGCGCGCTCGTCGAAGAGGCGAGCCTGTTCGTGCAAAAGCTGCGCGGGAGCTCGAACGAGCCGGGGAATGGGCTCGCCGCGACGACGCTCGAGAGCGTGGACCCGACCGCCGCACGCCTGGCCACCCTGGCGGTGCAAGGGCCGGACGTCGCCCACCAGTTCGGGCTCTACCCGGGCGACGAGCTCCTCGATCCACTGCGAATCGCTGTCGAACGCCTGGTCGTCGTCCCCTTGCTCGACGCCAACGCCGCGCGCCTGCTCGACTTTGAGCGCGGCCAAGGGGGGGTGGACGAATCGGGCGCCCAGAGCGGACTGTTGCTCGATCTGCTGCTCACGCAGCCGAAGGCGGCCGACGAGCCCTCGCCCGAGAACGGGCACTGGCGAGACAAATGGGTCGATGTCGTCGCCACCCAAGCCGGCCAGCGGTGGAGCGCATTGGCGGGCGACGAGACCAGCACCCGGGCCCGCCGCGCCGTCGAGAACATCGCCCGCTTCTACGCGGTCCTGGCGACGGCGACCGGCGATCTGGTCGCGCGGAAAACCCAGGTCATCTCGCGGGCGCGATCCGCGCTCCTCTCCGCGAACGCGGGCGATCCCCTGGTCGATTTGCTTCGCGATCCGGCGCTGCCGCGTGACGTCCGGCTGGTCGACGTGGTTGGCGGCGCGGTTACCATCTTTGCCGCCCCCCCGACGCAAGCGGGCGCCCGTCCAGCCGGACCTTCGGTTCCCGGCGCCTTCACGCCCGCAGGCTGGAAGGTGGTCGAGGAGCGGATCGAGCAGCTGACCAACGATCGCGAGCACGACGCCAACGCCTGGGTGCTGGCGGCCCCCCAGGCCCGGCCAGACGCCGATGCGTCGACCCTGCGCGCCGAATACTTTCGCCGCTACGTCGACGCCTGGAAGGCCTTCCTGCTCTCGCTGTCGATTCGGGAGCCTGGCAACCTCGAGGAGGCCCGCAGCCTGCTCAAGACCTTAATCTCGCAAAAGCCCCTCGATGCCGTCTGGCGCAACGCCGGTAAGGAGCTGATCTTCAAGGACGACGCGCCCGCGCCGTCGCTCGCCGCGCAAGGCAAAGCCTCGCTGGCTAAGCGTCTCGGCGACGCTAAGAAGACGCTCCTCGGCGACGACGCGCCGGCGCCAGCCCCGGGCGCGCCGCCACCCAAGTCGGAGGACGAGCTCGTGTCGCCCGAGGATGTCGGCCGTGAGTTCTCGGTGTTCCTCGGATTCGGGCTGACCAAGCCGACCGGCATCGACGCTTACGGCCAGCTCCTCGGCGATCTGGCCGCGGCGCTCGGTGAGCCAGGGGCGCCCGCGCCCGATCCGACCGCCTTCCAGATCGCGCTCAAGACCGCCCGCTCCAAGCTCGATGGGCTCATCGCCAACTACAACGATCACAACTGGGAAGGCGGCCTGCTCGACAAAATGCTCATGCCCCCACTCAGCGGAACCGAGGTGGCCGTCGGAGGGGCGACCGGCGACTCGGCCAACCACAAGTGGTGTGAAAACGTGGTCGTGGTGTTCGATCAGCTCCTGGCGGGCAAGTATCCATTCTCCTCCAGCAAGCACGCGCACGAGGCGCCGGTAGCCGATCTCGACAAGTTCTTCCAGCCGAAGACGGGCGCGCTCTGGCAGTACTTCAGCGGCTCGTTGCAGTCGGACTTCGACCACCCGGTCGGCACGGACATCTTCCACCTAAAAGATCAGCCGAGCGTGAAGTACAAGCCCGGCCTGCCCGTGTTCCTGAAGCGGGCACAGGATCTGACCGACCTGCTGTACGCCAAGGACGGCGCAAAGCTGGGGACCACCGTGTCGTTGCGGATTCGTGCCTCCGCCCCCTATACCAAGATCATCTTCGAGAGCGGCGGTCGCAAGCTGACCTACTTCAACACCAAGGAGCGCTGGGAGGACCTGCTCTGGCCGGCCGGTGGAGCGGTCTTCCGCACCTTCCAAAACGCCAACGAAGCGCAGCTCGGCTATCCGGAGGGGGAGTGGGCGCTCTTCCACCTCCTCGATGACGGCAAGCTCACGCCGGCCTCCGACGGCGAGGACTACCTGGCCGGCTCCTGGACCCCGCCTGGCGGCGGCGCAACCGTCCATACCGACGTCAAGCCCACCTCTCTCTGGCACGCCTTTCGCGGTCTGGAGGTTCCTCGCGGGATCGTGAACGGGGCCTCCGGATGCCGATGACCGAGGGGGACGCGGTGGGGCTTTACGGGAAGGTGGTCAGCCAGCCCGACTTCCTCCGCGTCGGAGCCGGCGCGTTTTGCCAAGCCGGCCTCGATCGCTGGCTTCAAGAGGGCGTGGAGACGCTGCGGGCCGAACGGACCGTGCTGCCGCCGTCGCCGATCGCCTTCTTGTTGGCGCCAGCCGGAGCGCCCACGGCTTTCCTGGGCGTGCTGGCCACGAGCGTCGATGCCGCCGGACGATCCTTTCCGCTCTCCTTCTTCGTCCAGATCGCGACCGCCACCTCCCGCGCGACGTTGCCGTCGCTTCCGGCGGCTTACGCCCGGTTCGTGGCGGACGCCTCCGCCCTGTTCTCGGAGGCCGCCAGCCTCGACGGCGCTGAGATCGCGCGCCGGGCGCAGGCGCTGGCCGTCGGAACGGCGGCCGTGGCAGAACCGTACGCCTGGAAAAACGAGCCGGTTCGTACTCTCACGACGACCTTCGGCGGTTCGCTGCCCGCGGTGGCGTACGCGCTTCGCACGCTGGTCTCGGCCTGCGAACGGTCGGCCCAACCCACCGCCACGGCCGCCGCTGGCCTCACGGTGGACGCGCCAACTTCGGGATCCACCACCAGCGCCCTCTGGCTGGAGATCGCCCGCCGCCGTCTGGGTTGGCTCGACGCGGTCCCGTCACTCTTCTGGACCGCGGGGTCGGAGGGGTCGGGGGCCGAGGGCGGATCGGCCGGCCGGCTGCTCATGACGCTCGGCGCGCCGTCACCGATGGCCCTGGCTTATCTCGCCAACCCTGGACACCGCAGCACGCGGCTGTGGCCACTTTGCACGGGCGTCGCGAGCGCCGCCGACCAAGCCTTTGCCGCGCTCACGCCGGGGCAACGTGGAATGATCGAGGATCCGACCGCGTCGTTCGGCGATCTGGCCTCCGCGTTCGCCCAGTGAGGCCAGCCAGGCGGCCGCCCGCCACTTGAGATAAACTGGTGCCGCCAATGGTCGGTAGGACGATCGGGAACTACACGCTCGCCGAGAAGCTCGGACAGGGCGGCATGGGAGAGGTGTACCTCGCCGAGCACCGGCGGATTGGGCGGCGGGCCGCCATCAAGTTCCTGCTTCCAGCTCTGACCCGCGACGCCGATGTGGTGACCCGGTTCTTCAACGAAGCGCGCGCGACGTCGCTCATCCGCCATCCAGGAATCGTCGAGATCTACGACTGCGACGTCGTCGATGAGCAGGCCTACATCGTCATGGAGTACCTCGAGGGCGAGAGTCTGGCCGCGGCGCTCCGACGCACAGGCGGCCTCGCCCATGAGCCGGCCACGATCGCGGCCATCGTGGGACAGATCGCGAGCGCTCTCGCGGCCGCCCATCGCAAGGAGATCATTCATCGGGATCTGAAGCCCGAAAACGTTTTCTTGTCGGTCGAGGAGTCGAGCCGCGCGCCATTCATCGTCAAGATTCTGGACTTCGGGATCGCCAAGCTCGCCGCCCCGGGCGGCGGGGGTTCGAATACCCGAACTGGCGGCCTGCTCGGAACGCCCGTCTATATGTCTCCCGAGCAGTGCCGGGGCGTGAGCACCATCGATCGTCGGACCGACGTGTACGCCCTCGGCTGCGTCATGTTCGAGCTGGCCACCGGCCGCCACGTCTTCATCAAGGACGCTTCGGGCGACCTGCTGGTGGCGCACATCATCGAGACGCCCCCGCGCGTGTCGTCGATCCGGCCGGAGATCCCGGCCTGGATGGACGAGCTCGTCGCCAGGATGCTCTCCAAGTCGCCGGACGATCGCCCGTCGTCGATGGACGAAGTCGTGTCCGAGATCGAAGCATTCCTACAGGTCGGTCAATCCGAGTTCAGCTCCAAAGTGCTGGAGACTGGCGCGTTCGGCCGCATCGCGACACCGCGCAAACGATCGAGCGCGCCGGTGGCCTTCTCCGCGACGGCGGCCTCGGCGCCCGGCGCTCCCCTTCACTCTCGCGGAGCGGCTATCGTTCCGGCGGCCACGGGGGCGCCCGCGTCTTCGCTCCCGTCCGCTCCGGCGTCCGGCGGGTTCGTGGTCGGGGGAACACAGATTCTCCCGAGCGGCCCCACCCACGACTCGACTTTTCGACGTTCGGCCTCGGAGCTGGTGGTCGACCCACCGGTCGATCATCTGCCGCCGAAACGGAAGCGGCCGGTTCTACCGGTGGCCGCGGGCGGATTGGCGCTGGTCGGAGTCGCCGCCTGGTTCTTGCTTCAAGGCAACCCGGCGCACCGGCGTCGAGCCCCGTCCGTCGATCCGCAGGCCGCGGTCGAACCGCCGGCGTCGGTCCCGACCGCCCCGGCCCCTGCGATCCCGGCGCCGACCCCCGCTCCGGATGACCGGCCCGCCACGCCGACTGCGGCCAAGACGACGCTCCGGATCGTGTCGCGCCCAGCCGGCGCGCAGCTGTGGCTTGGCGACGAATCGGCCCCCCGGGGCCAAACGCCGTTCGACCTGGTCATCCCCCGAGACGCGACCGGCCTGCGCGCGCTTCTCAAGGCCGACGGTTATCGGGACGCGCCCATTTCGCTCGATCCGGCCCACACCGGACCGTTGCAGGTAGAGCTCGAGAAGCTCAAGGTGGCGCACCACCACGGCTCGAAGCACGTGGCCGAGACGGTCGTCTCCAAGAAGCCACCAGACAAGAAGCCACCAGACAAGAAACCGCCAGACAAAAAGCCGCCCGAGAACTTCTTCGGGGTCGGAGACTGACCGATCGGTTCGTCGGCCGCCCTCCCACCTTCCATCGCCTGGCGCGCCGCCGCAGGAGCGGATATTGTGGCGGCTCCGTGAAACGTGCCGCCGTCGCCATCGTTCTCTTCGCCGCTCTGCTGTCCTCCGTCGCCGCGTCCGCCGACGACAGCGCCGAGGCCAAGACGCACTTCAACCGGGGCGTGAAGCTCTACAACTTAGGTCATTTCCAGGAGGCGATCCCCGAGTTCGAGAAGGCGTACGATCTCGATCCGGCGCCGATTCTTCTTTTCAACATCGCGCAATCGCACCGGCAGAACGGGAACAAGGAACGGGCGCTCTTCTTCTACCGACGCTATCTGGAGCAAGAGCCAAACGCCGACAAGCGCGCCGACGTCGAGCAGCGGATGAAAGAGCTCGCGCAGTCGCTCCAGCAGGAGAACGAGCAGAAGCAGAAGCCGCCGACCGAGGTGAGCCCGCCGCCGTCGGTGCCGGGTGCGCCGCGGACGGAACCGGCGCCGGTCGCTCCGCCGCCACCCGCCGTCGTGACGGCGCCCGCGCCGCCCGCCGGCGAGCCTTCCTGGCAGGTCTCGCTCGGAATCGGCCCCGCCTTCGTCGGGTTCTCCGGCAAGGACATTTCGGCGCCCGTCCTGCTGGGCTTTCAGCTCGGTGGCTCGTACCAGTTCCTACGCGGCCCCTCCGAGCTGCGGGCCGGCCTGACGGTGCTCTTCGCTTCGCTGGGTTACACCAACGTCAGCACGGGGGCCAAGCAAACCTCTTCGCTATGGGGTGGGCTGCTCACCGCCGACTACGCCTACCGGGTGGCGGCGCCGTTCAGGCTCGGGGCCGGCATCGGCCTGGGCGTGGTTTGGTGGGACAACCTGACGTCGGGCAATCCCTTCACCGTCGCCGGCGTGGCGGCCTCGGGACCCATTCCGATGCCAACACTGGCCCTAGCGCTCCACGCCGACTATCTGATCACCCCCCACCTGTTCGTGAACCTGACCCCCGAGCTGCTGCTCAGCGAGACGACCAGCGCCGGCCTGTCCGATTCGGTCAGCTCGGTCCACCGTTTCGACCTCAGCTTCGGCGTCGGCTACCTTTTTTGAGCAGGGCCACCTTCTCCGGCGTTTACGAACAGGAGGTCTCTCGCTGGATCGCTCGGGTATTGCTGTTCGCGCTGGCGTTTTGTCTTCCGTAGCGTCGATCCCACTGGTCTTGATAGTCGCTACGGGACGCACTGGCGACAAGCCCACGCGGTGCCGAACGCTCCTCATCGTCCTACTCTCGGGACTCTTGGTCCATGGCATTTTGGCGACCGCTTCTCGCGCGGCACTTGGTGATGCCGTGTTGTCCACTGCGGCTCTCCTGATCGTCGCAAGATCTAAGGGCCTTGCCGGCAGGGCTGTCCGCGTAGCGATGGTCGGAATTCTCGCCACCGAGATGGTCCTGATCGCCGCCGCGCTCTCACCGGGGCAGCTGGGCTCGCCGTTCAGACAGCGACTGTTGCCCTGGCTCGGAAGAGGGTCAGTCGAGCCCAATGCTTGTCGCTGTCCACCACGACGCCCGCCGTTAGGGTGCCATCTTCAGCAGCAGCCCCGTCGGGTCAGGAGCGCCCGAAATGGTGATCCCCCGAGCTGGCTGTGACGCCCGAACCATAATCCGTGCCGCTTGTCCCGATGACCTTCGACCAGAGGCGAGACCCGCTACTGTCATACG
>Ga0075522_10004128_pt1 | contig 10436 bp, 12 predicted proteins | sample NGEPerA_FD_74796 | JGI IMG/M metagenome (GOLD analysis project Ga0075522, IMG submission 74796) | Arctic peat soil microbial communities from the Barrow Environmental Observatory site, Barrow, Alaska, USA - NGEE PermafrostL2-A | ecosystem: Environmental > Terrestrial > Soil > Wetlands > Peat ...
GCCGAATTCGTGCTGGCGCGCCAGGAAAAGCACCGCACCGCCATGACCGAGATGCTGGCCAAGCTGAAAGAAGACAGCGCGCTGTTCGAAACCTCGCTGTCGCAGCAGCGCGCCGGGATGGAATCGGCGATCGGCGCTTTGGGCGGCGAAGCCAAGCGCTTCGAGATGGTGACGGGCGACGCCGAACGGCATCTGGAATTGATCATGGCCAATGCCGCCAACCGCGCTTCTCAGCTCACCGGCGCATTCGCGCGCGAAGCCGAGCGGTTGAAGGAAACCTCGGAAGCGGCAGGCAGCGTGCTCACCAATCTGGTCGCCAGCCTGCGCGATGCGGGCACGGGGGCCCAGACCTTGATCGGTGAAAGCGCTGCCCAGGCCAAGCAGGATGCCCGCAGCCTGGTGGGCGAGGCGATGGCGGAATGCGAACGCTTGCTGCGCGCGGCAGGCGAGATGAGCGCCGAAGCCACTCAGATCCGCAGCCTGCTCGCCCGCACCATCGAGGATGTGGAGCGCCATGTGGCGCGTCTGCCCACTGTGGTGCAGGGCGAGGCGCAACGCATCCGCCAGATGGTCCAAGCCGAAACCGATCAGATGCTGGATCTTTCCGCCCGCACGCTTTCGACCATCCATGCCCGCAATGCGCAAGGCACGCGCCTGCCGCCGTCCCCGCAGGCTGCCGCCGTGCCGGTGCCGGAAGTGCCCGAGCCGGAAGGCCTCAAGGGCTTGGCCCGCAAATTCACCCAGCGGTCCAAGCGCAATGCCGATCTCAGGGGCAAAGGCCAATCCAAAAGCTGGGAAATGAAGACCCTGCTGGCGGCGGCGGAGAACAGCGAAGGGCGCGAACTTTCCCAGGGCAGCGCCGCGGCGATGGGCGCGCTGCAAATGGCGCTGGCCGACATGGCGATAGACCTGGAAGTGATCAGCCTGGAAGCCACGCCCGGCAGCGAGGAATGGAAACGCTATCTGGCGGGTGACCGCGCCGTGTTTGCGCGCAATCTGGCGGCCGCCATCGACAACGCCGCCATCGACCGCATCACCGCGCTTTATCGCGAGGATGAGAATTTCCACGCGGCAGCCAATGCCTATATGGGCGAGTTCGAGGCGTTGCTGGCGCGCGCGCGCGAAGGCGATGGCGGCGGGCTTCTTACCTCGTCCATTCTCTCCGCCGATACCGGCAAGATTTATCTGGCCATCGCGTATGCGCTGGGGCGGCTTTAGCCGCCCTCGCTTTCTTTTATGGTCGCGCGGCCTACGGAAAACCGGCTTCCACTTTTCCTGGCCGACGCTCCTGGCGGTTATAGCCGCTGGAGCTTGGCGGCATAAAAGCCGTCCATGCCGCCTTGGTCCGGCAAGTGACAGGGCAAGGTACGCAGATCGCCCTGCGGCGAGATCCATTTTCCGTGACCGAAAATCTCTTCCGGCTCGACCGGCATATGCTGGAATTCGCGATGGCCGGACAGGAAGGCCGCGATCTGTTCTTCGCCTTCCTCGCGTTCCAGTGAGCAGACCGCGAAGACCAGCAATCCACCCTCTTCGACCATCCGCGCCGCGCTTTCCAGCAGATCGTAGGAAGACGCAGTCTGCGCCATCACATCGGCCGCGCTCTTGATCCAAGGCAGATCGGGATGCCGCCGGATCGTCCCCGTCGCGGTGCAGGGCGCGTCCAGCAACACCAGGGGCGCAGTGCCGGCAAAATCGCGCACATCGCTTTCGATCACCTCGGCGGACAACCTCGCGCGGGCCAGATTTTCGCGCAGCCGCGCGGCGCGGGGGGGATCGATCTCCACCGAAGTCACCTCTGCGCCCATCGCCGCCAGTTGTAGTGTCTTGCCACCGGGCGCGGCGCAAAGATCGATCACGCGTTTGCCCGTGACATCGCCCAAAAGCAGAACGGGCAATGTGGCGGCCGCGTCCTGCACCCACCAGCCGCCCTCCGTGAATCCCGGCAGCTCTTCCACCCGGCTTTGATCGGTCACGCGGCGTGAAAGGCCAAATAAGATCTCGCTTTCGGGATGAACAACGCCGTCCTGCTTCAAGCGAATATCCAGCGGCGCTTCTAGGCTGTGCGCCGCCGCGATCGCGCGCGCGACATCCTCGCCATATTGCGCGCCCCAGCGCGTCCACAGCCAATCCGGGGTGTTGAGCCGCACCACATCCAAGCCCGCGCGCGCGGCCTCGCCTTCCCGCGCGATCCGCCGCAGCACCGCGTTGATCAAGGATTTGAAATGCACCGCGTTGCCATCGGCGGCGGCAAGATTGTTCGCCGCATCCACCGCGGCGTGCGCCGGCACTTTCAGGATCAGCAATTCGCACGCCCCCAGCAGCAAGATCTCCATCGTCGGGCCTGCTTTGTGGGGCGCAAGAGGCTTGGGCACGAAATGCCGGATCAAGGCGTCCAACTCGCCGAAGTGGCGCAAGGTCTGGCTGGCCAGCGCCCGCGCGAAACCGGCATCGCGCGCCGGCAAATGTTTGAGAGACTCAAGTTGGCTATCGAGAGGGCGATGCTTCCTCAAAACTTGGGTGAGGATAGAAAGCGCGGTTTTGCGCGCTGCCAGCCCTGCGCTATTCCCCGACACTTCCAGAGACGTCATCCCCACGGACCGGCTTGGGATGCGTCGGGTGCCTGCACCATGGCGCGTAAGCGCGCGATGCGTTCCGCCGTGGGTGGATGGCTGGCGAATAGCCCGCTCATGCCGCCATGCAGCGGATTGATGATGAACATATGCGCGGTGGCGGGATTGGCGTCAGCGGGCGCGTTCAAAGTCTGGCGCGCGCTGCGATCGATCTCGCCCAAGGCATCCGCCAGCCACAAAGGCCGGCCGGTGAGTTCGGCGCCGGCGCGGTCGGCTTCGAATTCGCGCGAACGGCTGATCGCGGATCGCACCAGCATGGCGGCAATCGGCGCCAGCAAGGTCACCAGCAGTACGCCCACCAGGCCCAGGGGATTGCGGCGGCCGCCCATGAAGAAAGCGAAATTCGCCAGCATGCCGATAGCGCCGGCGATCACTGCGGTGATGGTCATGGTGAGGGTGTCGCGGTTCTTCACATGTCCCAGCTCGTGCGCGATCACGCCCGCCAGTTCTTCGTTGTTCACCCGCGCCAGCAAACCCGAAGTGACACAGACCGCCGCATGCTCCGGACTGCGGCCGGTGGCAAAGGCATTGGGCTGGGGATTCTCGGCGATGAACACTTTTGGCACGGGAAGACACGCCTGCCCCGCCAGCCGCTCCACGATATGAACCAGATCCGGTGCGCTCGCCGCATCCACTTGGCGCGCGCCGTACATCCGGAGCAGCATCCTGTCCGAGTTCCAATAGGCCACCAGGTTCAAACCGGCAGCAAACACAAACGCGATCGCCATGCCGATGCCGCCGCCGATCAAGGCGCCCACCACCAGGAACAACCCGGTCAAGAGCGACATCAGAAACGCAGTCTTGAACAAATTCATTCTGGAATATCCCTGATATTGGTAGTGATGTATGCTTTGTGCCGACAGGGTCAAGCCGTCATGGACAAGCCGAAAAAAGTGTCATCCCAGGAGGAAATCGCCGCCCGCATTGCCGAGGCCGCAGAGCGTGCCAATCAGGAAGCCGAGGCGCGCCGGACCGCCGCGAAGCCGCTTCAATTGCCTCCCGAAAAAGGTGGCCCCAAGGGTCTGGAACCCACCCGCTATGGCGATTGGGAGAAAAAGGGCCTGATTTCCGACTTTTAAGCGTGCTTGATCCTGGTATCGGGAGGGTCCATTTAAGAGGTATCCCAAGCGGAAACACCGATGTTCATCCAGACCGAAGCCACGCCCAATCCCGCCACCCTGAAATTCCTGCCCGGCCGCACCGTGATGGGCGAAGGCGCGGTGGCCGATTTTCCTTCACGCGAAAATGCGGCGCGTTCGCCGCTCGCCCGCGCCTTGTTTGAGACGCCGGAAGTGTCGCGCGTTTTCTTCGGTTCGGATTTCATCTCCATCACCAAGGGCGATGGCGACTGGAAGCATTTGAAGCCCGCTTTGTTGGGCGTGATCATGGAGCATTTCACCCGCGACCTGCCTTTGATCGAAGGTGCGGCGGAAGAAAGTGATGACGCTTCTTACGGCGAAGGCGATCCTGAAGTGGTGGCGCAGATCCGGGAATTGATCGACACCCGCGTGCGTCCCGCCGTGGCCCAGGATGGCGGCGACATCATCTTCAAGGGTTTTGATGGTTCGACCGGCATCGTTTCCCTGCATCTGCAAGGCTCTTGCGCCGGTTGTCCCTCTTCGACCATGACATTGCGCAACGGCATCGAGAATATGCTGCGCCATTACGTACCCGAAGTCACCGCGGTTCAGGCGGTCTGATATTAGACCCTAATTCGATAGTTGGAGTTCTCCATGACGTCACACGCGGTGAGCGACGAAGCGCTCGACATTATTTTCCGCAACGCCCGCACCCAGAATAAATGGCAGGACAGACCGGTCTCCAATGCTCATCTGATGGCGCTGTATGACCTGATGCGCTGGGGACCTACCTCGGCAAATATTTCCCCGGCGCGGATTGTGTTTCTTACTTCGCAGGCCGCCAAGGAGCGGCTCAAGCCGCTGCTGGCGCCGCTCAACCAGGAAAAGACCATGAGCGCATCCGCGGTCGCCATCATCGGCATGGATTTGGATTTCGCCGAGAAGCTGCCCCAGCTCTTTCCCAACAATCCCAAAATGAAGGACGTCTTTCAGGGCAATGCGGAATTGAACTATTCCGCCGCTTTCCGCAATTCCAGCCTGCAGGGCGGATATTTCATCGTCGCTGCGCGCGCGCTGGGCCTGGATTGTGGACCGATGTCGGGCTTCGACAATGCGGGCGTGGACAAGGAATTCTTCGCGGGCACCAACATCAAAGCCAATTTCATCTGCGCCATCGGCTATGGCGATCCGGCGGGCATATTTCCCCGCAACCCGCGCCTCACCTTTGATGAAGCGTGCAAGATCCTTTGAAGCTTCTCGCCGTTGATACTGCATTAGGCGCTTGTTCGGTCGCCGTGCTGGATGGCGAGGCGATTCTCGCGCGCCGTTTTGAAGAGATGGCGCGCGGCCATGCCGAAGCGTTGGCGCCGATGGTCGAAGCGACCATGCAGCAAGCCGGCATCGGTTTTGCTGCGCTGGAACATTTGGCGGTTACCACGGGCCCCGGCACTTTTACCGGCCAGCGCGTTGGCTTGGCGTTCATGCGCGGACTGAGAGTGGCGCTGAAAAAACCCTTGATCGGCGTCACCACCCTGGAAGCGATGGCGTTCGCCACCGGCGCGGAACGTGCCGCCGCGATCCATGACGCCAAGCGGGACGAGGCCTATCTGCTGTTGTGGGAGAGCGGCGAAATCGTCCTTCCGCCCACCGTGATGCCTTTCAAGGACGCGCTGACACGCATCCGTGCCTTCGGCCCCTGCGCGCTCTGTGGCACTGGGGCTGTCGCCGCAAAGGCGGAACTGGGTGCGGAATTTCGCCTTACCGAGATCCGCCAGCCTGACGCGCTGTGGGTTGCCAGATTGGCGTTGACTCGGGCCCCTTCCGACACCCCCCCGTCGCCGCTTTATTTGCGGGCGCCGGATGCCAAGCTTCCTGATGCCAAGCTTTCTGGCGCCAAGCTTCCCGCCTGATGCCCCGGCTGTTCGATCCGCAGACGGACGATGTCGCGGCCCTGGCGGCTTTGCATGCTGCGTCTTTCGCCGAACCCTGGAGCGCTTCATCGATCCGCGACCTGCTGGCAGGGCCTGGCGTGTTCGCGTTTGTACGGCAGGAGGGGTTTGTCCTTGCCCGCGCTGCCGGCGGCGAAGCGGAGATTCTCACCTTGGCGGTCGTTCCCAAATCGCGCCGCGGGGGTGTGGGCCGCGCCTTGGTGCGAAAAGCTGCGACTCATGCGCAAGGCTTGGGAGCCGGGGCGCTGTTTCTGGAAGTGGCCAAAGATAACGAAGCCGCCCAGAAACTTTATTCCGGGCTGGGGTTCAAGCCGGTGGGACTGCGCAAGGCCTATTTTGACGGCAAGGATGCGCAGGTTATGAGGGTCACTCTTCCGCTCCCGAAGCCGGCGCTTCCGAATCCGGGGGATTTCGCCTAAGTTTGGCTGGCAATCGCGCACGGGGATGAATGGTGACGCGGATCGAGAAACTCTGCGTCGAAAAGGGCCTGCGGATGACCGAGCAGCGCCGGGTGATCGCGCGCGTGCTGTCGGGCGCGGGCGACCATCCCGACGCGGAAGAACTTTATCGCCGGGCCGCCGCGGTTGACCCTCATATTTCCATCGCCACGGTCTATCGCACCGTCAAGCTGTTCGAGGATGCCGGCATCCTGGAGCGGCACGATTTCCGTAATGGTCGCGCCCGCTATGAAGAAGTGCCGGAGAGCCATCACGATCACCTCATCGATGTGCATACCGGCAGCGTGATCGAATTCCGCAACGAAGAGATCGAGAAGCTCCAGCGCCGCGTCGCCGAGGAGCTTGGCTTCGAGCTGGTGGATCACCGGCTCGAACTCTATGGCGTGCCGAAGGGCAAGAAACTCAAGCCTTGATGCCTACCATTCGCGCGGCGTTCGTTCTGACAGTCTTTGTGGCTGTGACGCTCTTTTTAATTCCATTCCAGTGGCTGCTGCTGGCATTGAACCTGCCCGCGCGCCGCAGCTTCCCGCATCGTTATCATCGCTTTGTCGCCTATCTGTTCGGCATCCGGATTCGTGTGCTGGGCAAGCCGCCCGCTGGCGCCGCGTTGCTTCTGGCCAATCATTCCAGCTGGCTGGACATTGTGATCTTTTCCGCGGTGACGCCGTTGTCCTTTGTGGCAAAATCGGAAGTGAATAGCTGGCCATTCTTCGGCACCTTGGCACGCTTGCAGCGCACCGTGTTTGTCACCCGCGCCAAACGCAGCGAGGCCGGTGTCGCCCGCGACGCGATCGCCGAGCGGCTGGCTCAGGGCGATGTGCTGGTGCTGTTTCCGGAAGGCACTTCAAACGATGGCAACTCGGTTCTGCCCTTCAAGAGCGCGTTGCTCAGCGCCGCGGACACGGCCCTGCATCAGGGCCGCAAAGTGGTCGTGCAGCCGGTTTCCACTGCCTATGTGGCGCGCGAAGGCATCCCCATGGGGCGCGAAAACCGCCCGCTTTACGCCTGGTATGGCGACATGGAACTGGTGCCGCATTTGTGGGAGGCCTTGCAGGCCGGGCCCGTGGACGTGGTGGTGCAATTTCACCCCCCGCTTGAGGCCATGGACCGCAAGGAACTTGCGCGAGTGGCATGGGACACGGTCAGAAAAGGCCAGGCGGATGCGCTAGCTGGCAATCCTGCGATATGATACTGCCCCAGACCCCATGAAAAAGCTCTTCATCAAGACCTATGGCTGCCAGATGAACGCCTATGACTCGGCGCGCATGGCGGACCTTCTTGCGCCTTTGGGCTTTGTCGGAGCTGAAGCGCCTGCCGACGCTGACATGGTGATCCTCAACACTTGTCACATCCGCGAAAAGGCCACCGAGAAGGTCTATTCCGAACTGGGCCGCCTCCGCGTCCTCAAAGCGACAAAGGAAAAAACCGGCGGCCGTATGATTGTCGCCGTGGCCGGCTGCACCGGCCAAGCCGAAGGCGAAGAGATCATCGCTCGCGCCCCGGTGGTGGATCTGGTGGTGGGGCCACAATCCTATCATCGCCTGCCGGAAATGATCGCCCGCATCGCCCGCGGCACGGGCGAACGGGTCGAAGCCGATTTTCCCGCCTTGGAAAAATTCGACGCCTTGCCGGAAGCGGTCTCGGACACCGGCGTGAGCGCCTTTCTCACCGTGCAGGAAGGCTGCGATAAATTCTGCAGCTTTTGTGTGGTGCCTTACACCAGAGGCCCCGAACATTCCCGCCCCCCGGAAAAGATTCTGGCAGAGGGGCGCGCTTTGTCGGCGCGCGGCGCGCGCGAGATCGTGCTCCTGGGCCAGAACGTCAACGCCTATCGCGGCACGGATGTGAAAGGCACGGTCTGGTCGCTGGCCCGGCTGATCGAGGCGCTGGCGGATATCAAAGAGGTCTTGCGCATCCGCTACACCACCAGCCATCCCCGCGACATGGGCGATGACCTGATCGAAGCGCATGGCGGTATCGAAAAGCTGATGCCACTTCTGCATCTGCCGGTTCAGTCGGGTTCGGATATTGTGCTGGAAGCGATGAACCGCCAGCACACGGCCGATGATTATCGCCGCTTGATCGGCCGCATCCGCGACAGGCGTCCCGACATGGCGTTCTCGTCGGATTTCATCGTGGGATTTCCCGGCGAAAGCGACCAGGATTTCGAAGCCACGGTCCAGCTGGTGCGCGAGGTGGGCTATGCGCAGTGTTTTTCCTTCAAATACAGTCCTCGTCCAGGCACGCCGGCGGCCGCGCAAAAAAAACAGGTAGCCGAAAGCGTCAAGACAGCGCGGCTGGAGGTTTTGCAAAAGCTGCTTCTGGCGCAGCAGGACCAGGCCAACAACGCCACCATCGGCCGCACATTGGATGTGTTGTTCGAAAAGCCGGGCCGCAACGCCGGCCAGATCGTGGGCCGCACGCCCCATCTGCAGCCGGTCCATGTCGATGCGCCTGCCGCGCTGATCGGCGGCATCCGTCCGGTGCGGATCGAAGCCCTCATGGGTAACAGTCTCAGGGGAATGCTGGTTTGAGCGCCCGCGCCAAATCTTCGCCGCACAAGGGCGAACAGCTTCTTCTGGAATTCGGCAACAACAAACTGGTGGCCGCGCTGTCGGGCCCTCATCAGAAGCATTTCGCGCGGCTTGAGCAGCGCCTTTCCATTCTCATCACCCAGCGCGGCAATCTGATCGCCTTGTCGGGCCCTTCGGATACGCGCGCCCGGACGGCGGCGATCCTGCGCGCGCTCTATGCAAGGCTGGAAGCGGGTGAAAGCATCACTCTGGCCGAAGTGGATGCGGAGGTTCGCTTCACCGATCACGCGGCAACCGGCCGTGGCGCGAACGAAGGCGCCATCCGCACCGCCGGCTCGCGCATCACCAAGCCCCGCAATCCCGCGCAAAGCGCCTATCTCGATCTGATGCGCGACAATCCGCTGGTGTTCGGGGTCGGACCTGCGGGAACAGGCAAGACTTACCTCGCCGCCGCGTTCGGCGCGCATATGCTGTTCCAGCGCCGGGTTGAACGCCTGATCCTCTCCCGGCCTGCCTTGGAAGCGGGCGAACGGTTGGGCTTCCTTCCCGGCGATCTCAAGGAAAAGATCGATCCCTATCTGCGCCCGCTCTATGACGCGCTGTTTGACGTTCTGGGCGAGCAGACCACGCGGCTGATGGATCAAGGCGTGATCGAAGTGGCGCCGCTGGCCTTCATGCGCGGCCGCACCTTGACCCGCGCCTTTGTCATCCTGGACGAGGCGCAGAACACCACGGCCGCCCAGATGAAGATGATGCTGACCCGACTGGGCGAGGACAGCCAGATGGTGGTGACGGGCGATCCGTCGCAATCCGATCTGCCCGGCAATGTCGCCACTGGTCTCAACGAGGCGCTTTCCATCCTCAAAGATGTGGAAGGCGTGGGCGTCACCCGATTCGGCGAGGCCGATGTGGTGCGCCACGCCCTCGTCAGCCATGTCGTCGCCGCCTATAGTAAGCATGGCAAATGACCGCCAAAGGCATTCTTGTGGTGGTGGACGATCAGGGTTGGCGCAGATTTCGCGGGCTTGTGCCCGGGCTCACGCGCGCCGCTGCCGCGGCGGCCAAGGGAGCCGGATTTCGCGGGTCCTGGTCGCTCACCGTGCTACTGTCGAATGACCGCAGGTTGAAGACGCTCAATCGCGATTTTCGCGGCAAGGACAAGGCGACCAATGTCCTGTCTTTTCCCACCGCGTCCAACAAAGACAAATATCGCGGCGACGTGGCGCTGGCCTTGGGCGTAACGCGCCGCGAAGCCAAACAGGCCGGCAAACGCGTCGCCGATCACGCCACGCATCTGGTGGTGCATGGCATTCTGCATCTGGCGGGTCATGATCATGTCCGCGCCCGCGACGCCAAAGTGATGGAAGCATTGGAGATCGCGATTCTTGCCCGCTTGGGCATCGCCAATCCTTACGAGGTGGTGGCGGGATGAACGACGCGCCCAATGGTCATCATACCCCGCTGTTCAAGCGGCTGATGCAGCTCCTGCGAGGCGAGAATGCCTCCAGCGCCGCGATGCGTGAAAGCCTGGAGGAGGTGATCGAGGAGAGCGACCGCAAGGAACCGGCGCTTTCCCAGCAAGAGCGGGTGATGCTCTCCAATCTCCTGTCATTCGGCGAGTTGAAAGTCTCCGACGTGATGCTGCCCCGGGCCCAGATCGTGGCGGCGGACGAGGATACGCCGCTGGCGGAACTGATGAGCCTGTTCCGTGAAGCCAAACATTCCCGCCTGCCGGTCTATCGCGAGAATCTCGACGACCCGACCGGACTGGTTCATGTGAAAG
>Ga0075522_10004129_pt1 | contig 10434 bp, 7 predicted proteins | sample NGEPerA_FD_74796 | JGI IMG/M metagenome (GOLD analysis project Ga0075522, IMG submission 74796) | Arctic peat soil microbial communities from the Barrow Environmental Observatory site, Barrow, Alaska, USA - NGEE PermafrostL2-A | ecosystem: Environmental > Terrestrial > Soil > Wetlands > Peat ...
CTGCAGGGCATTGCTTAGCGTCTTGAGCCAAGGGTCGGGCGGCGGCATTTCGAGCTGCTGCGCAGCCTTCTGCATCTTCTCAATGAAGGACATGAGCATCTCCTGCTGATTGGCACGTGGCGGTCGATCTGTGACGGTTCGGGCGGGTAATTAGCTCGGCGGACGTGACTACGGCGTAGCGAGGGAGCAGATGGAGACTGCCCCCTGAACCGAATGAAGGGATGAAGGTCTAGCCGGAGAATTCTCCGTAGCCGGCAGCATGAGGACAGTGTTCATCCACGGGCGGGGGCGCCAGTGGAAGATGTTTCTGGAACTATTTTTATCCTTCATAAGGTTCATAAGGTACAGGATCCTGAAAAAGCGGCGCCGCATGCCGATTAATTGGATGAAGGATGCTCGAAATTCCGCGTGAAGGTTCATTGGGCGTCCTGCGCTGCTGCGTCCGACTCCAGGCGATCTTTCGTTGGGCGCCGATAGCCGCCCTCAGCGCTGCCACCATGTCTACAAACCAAGGTGCCCGCTGCTTTCCTCCAGCCGAGCGAGGTCATCGCCTCACTCATGCGCTTGCCGAGGTCTCTCATGTTGTGGACATTAACTCCGGTTAAACCCGCCTTGGCGCGAACTCCGCAATTAGATGCGCGCTCTTCCTGGTGAATGAGCCAGCCGTCGTCGATTTTTGTGCGGCCGACCTCCCAGATTTCGCCGGCCAGATCGTGCAGGTCGTCGACGAGAGTATTCGGCTCTTTCGCCGTCACCACGATCGCATCGTGGGCTGCTTCGAGCTCGGCGGTATCGAGCCACAATCGCGCGTTGGGTTCCAGTGCGACTGCCTCTGCGTACAATTGATCTTTATCAGCGAGGAAGGCGTCTCGATCATATTTGCGGACTGCCACGTGCCAATATCGACGTTCGCCGGTTGGGTCGTTCAAATAGCCGCCCGGGTTGGTTGTCCCGATGGGAACGGAAGACCTCGGTTGATCTTTGGCGTAGTGGCCATACGCTAATCTGGCGCGATCAACCCGCCGTGATAGATAGGCTTTATTCCGCTCCCGGGAGTTTTGGCTAAAGCCGGCGAGTTCCGCGAACTCGATTATCTGTTTGCCTTGCGCGATCTCCATCTGTTCTTTGATGGACCCGGCAAGGTCGCCAGCGTCGGTGAATAGGTCCGGGAATACAGCAACGTCCTCGCAGAACATCGACTTGCGCGCCCCTTGGTCGCCTTGCAGTACGACCTCGTGATCGTACTTGCAGCCCGGACGCTTGGTACGACGGACGATCGCGCAGAGGAGTTTCATGCTGATCGCATCATTGAGCGGTGTATCGTCAGCTTCGAAATACCTGTACAGCAGCTTACTCAGACGAGGGACGCTGTCCCATTTCAAATTGTCGAAGTAGTCAGCCACAGGGTTGAAGGCATTTCGCGAGCACTCGGCGGTGAGTGCCTCCCGAAGGAGTTCCTTGCCGGGATAGAAGCCGTAAGTGCTGCTGATCTGGTCTCCTAGCATGGTGACGACGAGATCAGAGAGTTCACCATCGAGCGATGGTCTAGCGTGTCCTTCGCTGAATTCTTTCTGGCGGAAGGTGTCAAACTTGCAGTTAATCTTCAGTTTACGGATTGCGGCCAGCGTGTTGGCATAACCCTTCATCGGAGTACCGTGCTTGTTGCAACCATCCGGCCAACCCGGTGTCTGACCCACGACTGGCGGAACCGTCGCCGCAGGGGGATTTACCGCGGCGGTAAATCCCCGTCGAATATTGAGCGGCGACTTGCCCAGGGCGAGAAGTGGGCACGTCGCGCACGATTTGCAGCCGGCGCCCTGGATGGTTTTGCAGGCAGGGTATCCAATGCCGCGCTCTGTTTGTTCGGTCTTCTTACGATCGTAGAGCGCCTGTGTATCGGCCGCGGCATAGGTCGGATGTTGTCGCGATATTTCATGAGCGAGCGCGTTGCCGTTTTCCATGAAGGCCGTGCACAGCACGGACAAATTCCACATGGGGTTATCGTAGTCCTTGCCGCCTGTCTCGCGCGCCTCCCGCAGGAAACCGCATCGTTCGAACACTGGCGTTGAGTCAATTAGGAAAGCGCCGACCGCTGCTACGCCAGCCACCAGCGCCTCGGATCGGTTCAGCCCGGCGAAGGCTGGGTCTGGTGCGCTCCAGTCGCCGGGCTCCATTACGTCTTGTTGGGAGGGCCGCGCAGCCGCCGCCGGCGGTATTCTATGGTCCGTTAGGAACAGCAATTCGGTCCTGAAGTCATACATCTTACCCAGATGCAGCAGGACAACAGCACGAGGCGGATCATACTTGTGGTTCATCGTGCCCGGCACTCGAAGGATGCGCACGTCGTCGGTTGTGAGACCGGCATCGCATTTCACACCCTCGCGAAGCAGGACAGCCTTCAGTCCCTCCGCGTACGGACGCCAATCAGCCGGAGACAATGGCCCAGATGCGATCCAATAGATGTGCAGGCCGCCTCCGGAGTTCACGACGGCAGAGGGAGCGGGCATACCCACCCGCTGACGAAACGCGCTGACAGCCGCCCAAGCCTCCTGGGCAGTGTCGTAGTGCTTGGTCTCACCGGGCTTGTTCCCGACGTCGATGTCGACCCAGATAGCTTTGAGCCACGTCGCGTTCTTGTGAAGCCGGGCCGCCTTGCGCTTCCCGTTGTTGCCGGGGGCGCTCTCGCTCTGTTGCGAGGTGCAGTACCATGCATCGAAAAATCGGCCCCCGGTGTTTTGCAGCCAGTGAGCGCGGGAGATCAGATCGGTCGCCGTCTTGAATGGCCAGCCCACGACGAAGGATTTGCCTTGGTTCTTCTTCGGATCGTCGTTCTTCAGATGGCAATGTAGGTTGATCCAGCCGGGGGTGTCCTTGCTCCTCGGCCAGACGACTACACGCTCCATGAACTTGCGGTTCAGATCAGCAGCCCGCGGCTGCTGAGGGCCTGTTACCGAGGCGGTAATTCCGCCGCCACCCCGTGCCACTACGGGCGTCGTGCCAGCCTCAGGGCCGATTGCTACCGTGGAAGTAGCTGCGGCGTCACGACACGCCGCCGTTTCGACGGGCTCCGATGCAGCGGTCGGCTTCGCGTCGGTATGCGCGATCGTGGAAATACCTGACACTGGTTATTCCGCTGTTTTGGCCGGTCGCCTGGCCACTGGTGGTAAAGATTGCAGCCAACGCGTCAGATCTTGATGCAAGATAAGGGTGCGGCGGCCGCGTTTCACGGCACGCAATGATCCATCTCGGATCGCCTCATAAAGGGAGGTGCGTCCAACATGTGCGAGTGAACATGTTTCAGCTATCGTGAAGACAAGCGGGGGCTGCGTCATGGGCCATTCTCGTCGCTAACAACCAGGATCGTCCTGGCGACCATGTCTGCGTTCGCTGACATGCTCGATCTGTCGCACGTGATTGACGAAGAAGGTGGTCCAGTTTGTCCGGACCGAAGGACCAGTAATTTCAGCGGTTGATTCGCGTAAAATTCGCTTTTAATCGCTGGATGGTCACGGCGTTGAGGGGATGCGTCACCAAGCCTTGCGGAACGTGATTCCGTAGCCGATCGAGCGCAAAGGCTAGCGTTCCGCTCGCCGAGTTCTTGTCAAACGTGAAGTTGCCGCCGTTGTTTGAAGCTGCAAAAAGCAGTTCAAATATGAGCTCACGCAGCATCTGATCTTTCACATTATATGATTTCGTTTTTAGGTGCTCGGGAATGCGCGATGGACGCCCCAACGCATCGTGAAGCAAACTTGAGATGTTGTAGATGGTCGCTTCGAGATCGTCTATCTCGCCTTTCGAAAATTGTGTTATCTTGGTCGTCTCAGTCTCTCTGATCCGCTCGACCCAGTCTCGGTCCCTTTTGTTCATTGAAGAAAATGCTTTCTCTAAGTTGCGCGCCGCCTCCGCGGCCTCGATCAGCAAGCCGCCCGGCTTCGCGCCCGTTGAGCGGCGGTCTCGTTCTCGAATCTGACGTACCGCACAGATTATACGTCGGCAAAAATCTTTCTGACCGCTGGTCGGGATCTTCGCGTCTTTAGCAAGCCTTCTCGCTAGAGACTGCAATGCGGAGGCTGAGGGGTAGTTTTGAGAATTGGTCATCGGATTGATACTCTATGGCTTGCCGAACTCCACGATATTATCGGTCGGATGCTTGCCGAGACGGCGGCTTGTTTTGCACGTTCGCCAGGAGTGGCTTGAGGTCATCCGCCCGTATTTCTGCCGATCTTAACGGCCGGCCGGACTGCGTAAGATCTTGATGCGCTTGATGCCGGTCGCATTTAACCCTGCGTCCTTTAAAAATACGGTAAACCCAACGGGATTTCACCGACGCCCGGCGACCATTTCTCTCCTTATCTGAACAAGTTTCTCAGCATCATGCTGTGGCACCAAGGGGACAACAGATCGCGCGACCAATTCTTCAAGGCCGTCGGTGATCCAGCGGGCATAATGCTTTTCGATCATCTGGACGGACGTGTCGTGAAGCGCCGCAACAAGGCGAATAGGAAGGCCCTGCCGGATGCACCGGACGATGCTGGAATGTCGGAGAGCATATGGAATGACTTCGGCCATCCCGGCCTCGCTGCGGAGGCTATCCCAGGGGCGTGTGAGTTGGCTCGCTGTTTGCCAGGGTCCTCGGTCTGCTCGTATCCACCGGATACTCCCAGGCACTTGTGCGTGTCGCCAGCGCATCAGCAAGAATTCATCTCTGGCGCGGCCAGCGGCGGCAGGTAGAATCTCGTCGAGAACGTCTCTTCCGACAGGAATAGAGACGCGGCCCGACTTTCCCTTGCCCTTGCGAGACGCCGGAACAAGAAGGCGCGCAGCCGACCGCTGATAGTCCGCGACGCGCATGCGCGCGACCTGTGAAAATCGCGCCCCGGTGGCCGCAAGCACTACGACGAGCCTGAACAAGTCTCCTTCCCACTTGTCTAATGCATCGATCTTCCGTGTGGCACGGAGTAGCCCGCGGACTTGCGAATCCGACAGGATCTGATTTTCGCGGGCAACCGGGATGGTCTCGTCGTCATCAACTGGCTCGGCCTTCAGGCCATATTTGATGACCAAGGGCAGCGCCGGATCAAGACGCTTCCGGTTCGCCGCGAACGCACGATTAAGCGCGGCTTTGAGGTCGTTGATAAGGCGTTGCTTCGCCGTTTCCTTCAAAGTTGCGGGAAGACGGGCGCGCCACGCGAGCAAGTCCGCTTCCTTGAGCAAATGGATGGCTATGCTTGCCAATGGTGCCGCGGCGACGACGTTCTGTTTTCCGCGTGGTGGCTGACCTAGGAGATATCGACCAAGCCGCCGTGCGGTATCCGAGCGAATCTGGCGACCAGCTCGTTTGCTCTGCCGAGCGTCACGTTCGGCAATATAGCGTTCCGCAGCAAGGCTAACAGTAAGAACTGGCCCATCGGCCGTGGCTTTCGCATTCAAGCGCGCGACGGCAACCTGTTTTCGGGCCGTCTTCACGGCAGAGTTAAAGTCCAGCGTTCCTTCCTTGATCGTGTCATCGGTTGTTCCGATTGGCTTTTGTCGGTAGCCAACGCCGTTTCGCCAGCGCACCAGCCACACGCCGCCGCGCCTGCCTTTCCGGTAGCCAAGATGAACATCAGGGTCGAGGCTTCGCCAGTGCACACCGGGAGCTAGTTTGGCACGCGCATTCGCTGTCGTGATTGGCGCTTCTTTGAGGGTCTTTGCCATCAGTTGCTGCATCCCTGAATCGTCGAATATCCGTCAAATAAATGCCCGCGCACGATGACGATCGCGCACGAATGCCGATCGGTCAAGCGATTGATTAAATTGAACTACTGCGAACGTAGGCGAACGGTCGCGGACACATGATTATGCCCTCTCAAGGCTGAAACAGGGGTTCGATTCCCCTAGGGAGCGCCACCCAGTACTCATCTGCGAACCCGGAATGGTCCCATTCCGGGTGGCCAGGACCGCTCTTTCGAGCACATCTTTGCTGCCTTTGATGCGGATTTGGGTGTCGTCGACCTCGATCACGTCGATGAGGGATTGCAGATAAGCCTTGCGGAACGGAATCGATCCGGAGGCAAAGTTCTCCCGCATGGTGCGGCCAAACCGCTCAAGCAAAGCAGGGTCTAGCTGGATGGCTTGCGATGAATGCGATTTGGCCCGTTCGAGCGCTGCCTTGGCGCGGTCCCGGTCGGCCTTAAGCGAATTCAGGCGATCCTTCAGGACATCGTCCATTTCGGTCATGCCATCCTCAACCAGCCGATAGAGCCGCTTGAGCTTGTCGTCAGCGTCGGTGACGTCACGCTGCAGAACGGTTACGCGAGCATTCACAGCGTCCGCCTTCTCCGAACGCCGTGACGAGAGCGAAGACAAGATCATGGCCAAGCGCTCCGGCTGGAACAGCCGCTCGTTCATGTGGGTGGTGACGAGGGTGTCCAACTTGGCCATTGGGATGGACCGGCCCTTGCAAACCGTTTTCCCCTTACGAGCACACGTTGAGCACGTATAGTAACGATGGACGGCGCCGGTCTTCGATGTGCCCGTCCGCAGCGTCATTCCGCCGTTGCAGGTTGCGCACACGGCGAGGCCGGTCAGGAGGATCGGTCCCGTGGTCACTCGGGGCGCGGCGACCTTCGGGCTACGGGCATGAAGTTGGCGTTGTACCTGTTCAAATAAATGAGGCTCGATGATCGCGGGAACCTTTGACGTGACGACATCTTCGTCTGGCTTCCATTTTCCAGTGCGGGACGACATCCGGTTGAATTTCCAGTCGCCCATATAGGTCGTACTGGTAAGTATCTTGTAGATGGTGCCGACGCCAAAAGTCTTGCCCTTGCGGGTCCGGTAGCCGCGGCTGTTGAGCCATTTGACGACCTCTTTGACGCCAAGGGCGCCGGACGTGCCGTCGCCGTAGAGATAGAGCTTGTAGATAAGTTGAACGGTCTCGGCATCGATGGGGTCGATGGCCAGGGTTTTCTTGATTTTGGTGCCGCGCTTCTCCACCTCGACCAAGACGTAGCCGAGGGGCACCGGAGATCCGTTCCAAAAACCCTGCTGGGCGTTGAGCTTCATATTCCGCAATACGTGCTTCGCGTTTTCCTTGGATTGATATTCATCGAACAGCGCAATGACCTTCCGCATCATCGCCTGCGCTGGATCATCGTCGTCGCCAAGCGGCTGAGTAATGGAGACCAGCTTGACGCCCTGCTTTGCCAGTTTGCGAAGATAAAACTCCTGACCAAAGGCATCGCGAAAGAAGCGGCTATAGCTGTGCACGGCGATGACATCGAATGCGTTGTCGCCGTCGCAGGCCCGTTCGATCATTTGCTGGAACACCGGCCGCTTGTCATCGGTTCCGGTTGTGGCCTCGACAAATTCCGCGACCGCCTCATGGCCTTGGGTTTCGCACCAGGCCAGGACCTGCGCCCTCTGATCCGGAATCGACAAATCGTGCTGCCGCTGTCGATCCGTTGATACCCTCAAATAAAGAGCCACGCGCGTTCCGCTGGCTTCGACAAGATCGAGGGCTTTTGCTTTGAGTTTGCTGTTACTCATGAACTTGCCACCTTCAAGAATTGACGGAGTCTTGCAGCTCAGCAAGCCGGCGCAAAGCTTTATTTTTCAAACCTAACGCCTGTTTTTGGAGGTGTAGGTGTCTCCACAGGGCCGAATTTCACAGCTCATTTCTTACCCAGCATCCCATCAAGAAGCGAGCCTAGGTAGGTTTCGATAACGTCAAGTTCTCGATTGGTAATCGGAATATTTGCAGCGAGATCGTCGATGACTTCCATGTTTTCATTTTGAAGCTCGACGGACGGTTTAACGTGGTTCGCGCTATTCGCGGATTTGCGCAGCCCATTATTGCTACTTGGTGCCGGAAGGGGCGCCTTGCGGACAGAATCCGGCTGGCATGGCCGGAGTTCGTCGTGCCGTGGCTTTCGCGAAGATAACTCGGCGCGGCTCACGGCGACATCTCCGCGTCAGCGCTCAGGCCATACGTGCGGCGGAGGGCGGCTATTTCAGCCTTCAGCCCGAGGTCATTGGTGGTAACCCGCGCAGCATCGGAGACGAAATCCAGAGTGGAGGTTTTCGTCCGCCAGCGCGACATCTGCCGAACCAGATGTTGGCGGCGTTCCTCGACGCCGATATTTTCGGCTGATAGTTCGAAACCCGTTTCGGCGCGGATGGCAAAATTTAATGCGCGGCTGTCCCAGCATACAAAGGACTGCTCTTTCGCCCTCGAAAGTGCGACGTAGCAATCCCTGGAGTCGAATGCGCTGTCGGCGACGATAGTCGCTGTCTGGCTGGTGAGGCCCTGGGAAGACCAGATGGTGATGGCATAATCAGTCGATAAACGAACACGGCACTTATCGTCGCTGACATCGCGTGAGGAAAAAACCACCTCGTGTCCGTCGATATTCGCGAGTATGAGCGCGTGTCCGTCTTCCTCGGCTACGACATCCTTGACGATCGCGGTGGTTCCATTGATCACGTCCTGTTCGCCGGCCTTGCAGCGAATGCCAAAGCGGATACGATCCCCCTTGGCCAACGCAAGACGGTAACTGCGGCCCGACGGCGTGGAAGCATTGACCGTGACGTCGTCTCCAGTCAGTACACTTTCGGCTCGCAGGCGGCGTCGAACCTCCGCGTCCAGAGCCAGTCGCGTCGCGTTGGATTTGCAGATCAGAAGATGAGAATCTTGCGGGGCAGCAGCGCGTTGCTCGAAGAAGATATTCACCGCTGCCTTCACCGTCGCTGCTGGACCTGAGGCCTCCACAACGCAACCGCGATCAGCCATCGTTGATATAGCCGAAGCAATATTACCTTCTGCCAGTTGCTCGACGACCTCTCGCAATTGCGGGTCGTTTTGACGGACAACCTTCGAGATTTCGACGGCCTCGACGGCGCGTGCGACCTGTTCGATTCCTGAGCCGGCGGACACCGCGAGAACCTGCCTGCGATCGCCCAAAAATCCGACGCACGCCCCAGTGCGTTCGACCTCACTCAACAGAGCGTGCATGGCACGCACTCCGATTTGTGAACTTTCGTCCACCAGCAACAGCGTGCGCGAGTCGCAGAAGCGGCCGCCGGCCTTGCTTGTGGCCAGCCAGGAGTCGAGGGCCCGGGCCTCGACTCGCGATTTTAAATCCGGCCCCGATAGCTCTGCTTGCAACATGCGCGCCGTGCGCCAACTGACGCCCGTCGCGATAATTCTGAAATCGCGTTCGAGCGAGCGGCAGAGCGGCCGCGCGGCCGTGGTCTTTCCGGTTCCGGCACGGCTATCGACGAAGCCTATCGAATTGCCGTAGGCGATGCTGAACATCGCAGCGGTCTGTTCGGCCGAAAGGTTCGCCGCGACACAATGCGCGGACAGGTTTTTCAGGTCGATGTTGCGCCACGGTTTGGTCGCGAGTCGGGCGGAGATTTCTACAATCTCGCGCTCCAGCCGGATCATTTCCGCGGTGGAGAAGATTTGCTCCCGGTCCGTCTCGCCGATCTGCAGGATCGCGCCGGCGCTCAAGAGCTTCTCGGCTTCCTGATCCACGCGCGAAGGGTCAACGCCGGTACCGACCAGGGCGCTCGCAATTTCCCGGATCAGATCGTGATGGGTAAATGTCGCTTCGAATTCAGTGAGGCGTGCGGGAAGCCCGACCATCCGCGAAGCAATCTCGGGGTCGCGAATTTCCGGCGCTGGCATCTCGAAGCCCAGGCGATTGTCGATGTAGTGCTCGACGTCGATCCCCAGCGTGACAGCTTCATTACGCCAACGCGCGAACGCATCTTCCGAGGTTGCAAATTTTGTTCGTCGTGTTGCTGCAGCAGCCTTCGCGGCGAGCGCGGGCGCCTCTCCGGTCGTCAGACCCACTTCACGAAGTTTTTCGACAATCTCCGCGCGCCGCGAGCTCCAGAACTCGCGGAGCCGCATATCTGCCTCTTGCTCATGAGCCGGCGGCAACACCTCGAAGGTGCCGTTTTCGCCGATCTCACCGATGTGATACCCAACTCTTTGCAGCTCAGTCGCGAATGCGAGATGCTGCACTGCTCCCCAGCTTTTTGCCCCGTGGTACAAGGGCTGTCCATCTAATGAGCGCGTGAGGTACCGCAGCGGAATCTTTCCGCCGGATTGCTTCGAATAGGGTCCGTATTTTGCCTCATTGGAGGGCAGGGCATTCTGGTCGATCGCGACCAAGTTGATTCCTATCAAATGGGCGTGCAATTGCGGTTGTATCGCAACCTTGCCGTCGGCCTGCAGCACCGGCCTGGTGTCAGGTTGCATAAAGACTGCGATGTTCGGCGGCACACGGACAAAGTGCTTGCCGTTGGCACCAAGCCGGGTGAAGGAGTTACGCTGGACGTGGTCGGTCACAGCTTCCAGAGACTTGGCGAAGGCCCGCTCGATCGCTTCCCGGTCTTGCGGTGAGGCCAACGCCCACGCCGCCGAAATCGACTTGCTCACCC
>Ga0075522_10004131_pt1 | contig 10433 bp, 10 predicted proteins | sample NGEPerA_FD_74796 | JGI IMG/M metagenome (GOLD analysis project Ga0075522, IMG submission 74796) | Arctic peat soil microbial communities from the Barrow Environmental Observatory site, Barrow, Alaska, USA - NGEE PermafrostL2-A | ecosystem: Environmental > Terrestrial > Soil > Wetlands > Peat ...
AGCAACGCTATGTATGCGGCCATAGACGAATATCCTTACCCCGGGGGAGGATTGTTTGAATTAGATACAAACGGAGAAGCTGTATGGACGACAGGATTCGGTTTGTGGCAAAAAAGCATAACGTCGGCACTATGCGTTGACCAGGATACAAACACGGTGGTTTGCGGTAAACTCGGCTACGCCAACCCGGTGTATGGCGTTGAGAAATTCGATAATAATGGTAATGAGATTTGGAAAAGCTCCTACCCCGCTCCCAATAGTCGCGCCACGAGTCTAGCGCTCGATAATGCAAACAACATCTATGTTACAGGTTTTGCCAGTAACAACGCATCGGCCAATGACATTGTCACGATTGCATACGGTCCCAATGGCAAACAACTCTGGCTCCAGCGCTACGACGGCCCAGGCCATGGCAATGACGTTGGCAACGCCATTGCGGTGGACGCCGCCTGCAATGTCTATGTGGCCGGGTATGAAACCGAAACCAACGGCAGCACCGAAATGGTCCTGATCAAATATTCGCCCATCACCCTGCAACGGCAATCCAGTGGAACCATCCTCCTGCAAACGTACGGTTCGCCTGGCCAGAGTTTCGATTTCCGGGCCAGCACCAATTTGCAAACCTGGCTCGACCTCGGCGCCACCGTGGCCGACACCAACGGCTTCGTCCAATTCGCCGACACCAATGCTCCCTCCTTCAATTACCGCTTCTACCTCACACTGCCGCAATGAATGTGCTGACGGCCTTGATGTTTTTTCTATGCGGTCTATGTGCTCTTTGCGGTTAAATTTCTCTTTAGCCGGCCAAACGGCGTAAAGTCTCGGCCAGGATAGCGACGCCGGTGGCGATTTGGGGCGGGGAGGAGTATTCGTCGGGGCGATGGCTGACTCCTCCGCGGCAAGGTATGAAAATCATGGCCACAGGACAAACGCGCGCCATGAAAAGAGTATCGTGATAGGCGCGGCTGATCATCGTTTGGAAGGGCGTGTGGGTTTCTGCACAGATGTCGGAAATCAACTGGACTAATCCGGGGTCGCACCCTGCGGGAGCGTCGGCGTTGACGCGCTGGAGTTGCAGGCCGATGCCGCGGCGCTCGCAGATTTGCGCGGCGGCGCTTTCCACTTTTTGCAGGGCGGCATCGCGCGAGGCAAGCTGAGTGTCGCGCAAGTCGATCTCCAGCACGGCGCGGCAAGGGACACTGTTGACCGCGCCCGGTTCGATGCGGAAGACGCCGGTCGTTCCCACGGTATCGGGACTTCCGGTGGTCAAGGCGGCTTGCTCGACGGCCAGCGCGATTTCGGCGCCGGCCAGCAAGGCATCGTGACGCTCGGGCATCAGCACCGCGCCAGCATGACCGCCGACCCCGGTGAGATCCAGGCGCAAGGAGGCGGGCGCGGCGATTTTTTCCACGATGCCGATTGCCCGATTGTTCTGTTCGAGGAGAGGGCCCTGCTCGATATGCAATTCGATAAAGTGGCAATAGGTGTTCACCGGAACGCGCACGGTCGAGAGATCGCCGGTCAAATGCGCGGCGTTGCGCCAGAATGACAAATCGCGCCCATCGCAGTCGCGCAGGCTGGCAATCTTATTTTCGGGCAGCGTGCCGGACATCAACCGGCTGCCGAGGCATCCGATGCCGAAGCGGGTCGGTTCTTCGGCGGTAAAGACGATGCACTCGATGGAGCGGCTCGGCTTGAAGCCCGTTTTTTGCAACGCGCGAATGGCTTCGAGCGCGCCAAGCACGCCGACCACGCCATCGTATTTGCCGGCGTTGGGAATGGCGTCAATGTGCGAACCGGTCGCCACCGCCGGGGCGGAGTCGTCGCGTCCCGGCCAGCGCGCGAAGATATTTCCGACGGCATCCTGCCGCAAGGCCAGCCCGGCTTGGGCAAAGAGACGTTTGACAAATTCACGTCCTTGGCGGTCGGCCTCCGAAAAGAGCACGCGCGTAACGACGGGCGGCGGCTGCTCCGAGATGAGGGACAATTCGTCGATTTCCTTTTGCAGGCGAGCGCTGTCAATAGGAGCGATCATGGCGGTCTAATCGAGCGGCGGACGATTGATGTCCTTGTAATAAATATAACTCGCGGGGCTGGATCCCATCGCGACAAACCATTGCGGGCAATACGGGGCCATCCAGATGACGTCGCCGGCTTGCACCGGATGCCAATCGGAATCCAGGCGGTAGATGCCCTGCCCTTTTAACATGACCAAGCCGTGTTCCATGACGTGGGTTTCCACGAAGGGCAGAGTCGCGCCGGGTTGATAGGTAAATATATTGACTGCCATGTCGAAGCTGGGATGCTCCGGCAGGAGCACTTGCAGCAGCGCGTCTTTGTTGCCCAAAAATGGCTGGCCGGGAATACCTTTTTCGTGGCCGACGAGGACGGCGGGTTTTTCGCAACCGGCGAGCGGCTGGAATTTTTTCTGGAAGATTAACAGCCGCGCGCCGCCACTGGGATGGCTGAAATGGAATTCGGTTTGCGGCGGGATGTAGGCAAAGCTGCCGGCGGTCAGCGCCGTTTTCTGGCCGGCCAGAGCGGCGGAGCATTTGCCTTCCAGAAGATAGGCCAGCCATTCGTGGGGGCCGGAGTTGCCGCGGCCTTCGCCGTTTTTCTGGAAGGCGATTTGAAGCTGGCAAAAATCAGCGCCCATGGCGGGCGAGATTTGCACGATGGGAACGACGTTGCTCCAGCCCGGCAGCCGGCTCGGAACAAACCCGGCGGGCGCGCGCAAGGCATAACGTTTTTTGACCACGTCGCGCGTCTGTCCAAACAATTGATCCATGCCAGTGGTGTAGCAGAGCCGCGCCGTTTTGTCGCTGCCAAAGAAAGACTTCCGAGCTTGAGTCACTCCGATTCTTTCGCAGAATGGGCGGATGGCAAATCAGACGGAAAATATCCTGGTGACGGGGGGGGCGGGTTTTATTGGGTCGCATCTGGTCGAACGATTGATCGGCGAGGGCAAACGGGTGACCGTGATCGATGACCTCTCGACCGGGCGTTTGGAAAATCTGCGATCAATGCGAGGGCACGCCGGGCTTGAAATAATCCAAACCAAGGTTTCCGAATGCAGGAACCTGGCGGACCTGGCCGGACGAAGCCAGATGATTTATCACCTGGCGGCGGCGGTCGGGGTGGAATTGGTCATGAATTCGAGCCTGCGCACGATTGAAAGCAACGTGCGCGAGACGCAATCTATTCTTGACGCAGCCAGCGCGCATGGCACGCCGATCCTGCTGGCCTCGACTTCGGAGGTTTATGGGAAGAGCAACAAGGCGGCCTTTTGCGAGGAGGACGATCTGCTGATCGGCCCGCCGCACTTGAGCCGGTGGAGCTATGCCTGTTCGAAGTTAATGGACGAATTCCTGGCGCTGGCCCATGCGCGGGAAAAGAAGACGCCAGTGGTCATCGTGCGGCTCTTTAATACGGTGGGGCCACGGCAAACAGGGCAATACGGAATGGTGTTGCCGCGCTTTATCGAGGCGGCGCGAAAGGGGGAGCCGCTCAAGGTCTTCGGCGACGGCAGCCAGACTCGTTGTTTTTGCTACGTGGCGGACACGGTGGAAGCCTTGCTGCGGCTGCGGAGTTGCCAGGAAGCACGGGGGGAAATTTTCAACGTAGGCAGCACAGAGGAGATCAGCATGAGCAATCTGGGTGAGCTGGTGATTGACGTGATGGGTTCGTCCTCGGCCATTGAATATGTGCCTTACGCGCAGGCCTACGCGCCGGGATTCCAGGATATGCTGCGGCGCAAGCCGATTGTCGATAAGCTGGCCAGGCACACCGGTTTCCGGCCGATAACTTCGCTGCGTCAGATTGTGGAATGGACGGCTGCGGGGGGGAAATAAAAAAGGCGTCCTTGCGGACGCCTTGTTAGATTCGACTTAACTTCCGGCCTGATTAATCAGGGGAACAGGAAGCGAATGCTGCCCGAGGCCGGGGTCGAGGAGGCGGCAAAATCTCCATTATCAACCGCGTTTTTCAGCCAGTTTTGGCGGAAGTTGGCGGACGTAACCTGTTGAGCGCTGCCGTCACCCAGGAGGATGTTGCCCGCGCCGGCGAGGTTTTGCGCTGAATGCAATTTAGCAGACCAGGCCAGTTGGCTGCCCGTGGCTGTAGGGGCGGTGATGCCAGCGCCGGTCGTGCTGACGATGTTGCCGTTGGTTGAAACCAGCACGTCGTCGCCCGTGGTAGTGCCGACGGCCGGGGAAAGCCCGTAGTTCTGGTCTTGCGGGCTGGCGGCAGTGGCGCCGCCTAAGTTGCGGTCCCCGCCCAAAATGGATTGGGGATAGGTATCGCTGGCACCCACACCGACAAAATACGAAACGTTCGTATTGTTGAAGCTGCCGGTTTGATTTTGGGTGGTGCTGGTGGAGGCGTAGAAGTTCGTATTCGCGCTTCGATCATCAGACGGGCAGAGGACGACTTTGGGCGACTGGCCCATTTCGTTCTGCATGATGGTGTAATTGGTGTAGCTGATATTTCCGCAGGAAGCGCTGGCAGAGAGCAGGTCCTGCCAGCCGCCCAAAGCGACGGTTTGCAGTGAGGGATAACGATCGCCATTGTCATTTTCCCAGATGCGATAGGCGGTGCCGATCTGCTTCAGGTTATTGACGCAGGAAATGCGCTGCGCCTTCTGCTTGGCGCGAGCCAGCGCCGGCAGCAACATGCTGGCCAGAATGGCAATGATCGCGATAACGACTAACAACTCAATTAGAGTGAAAGCTCCTATTTTTTTGTCCCGAATTTTTTTCATATATTTGTGGTTAATTTTCCAATGGAGTGCGCACTGTATAAAAACTATTTTGCAGTGTCACCTCAATTTTGTATTTCTTTTAGCAGGGATGATGCCATCCGCCAAAAACGACCGAATTCCTTCGCTCCTTGGGCATTTTGAATTGAGTTTACGGGAAAAATCCCCCGCTGCGCGAAAATTACACGCATATCGCGTGAAGAAAACACACGCCTTTGGCGCGAATCTCGCGCGTTACACGTTGAATTTGAACAAAAGCACGTCTCCGTCTTTGACCACGTACTCTTTTCCTTCCATCCGATAGAGGCCCTTTTCGCGCGCGACGGCCACCGACCCGCATTTGACCAAGTCGGCATAGGCGACGGTTTCGCCCTTGATGAAGCCCCGTTCGAAATCGCTGTGAATGACGCCCGCCGCTTTCGGCGCGGTGTCGCCCGCATGGATCGTCCAGGCCCGGACTTCCTTTTCACCCGCCGTGAAATAGGTCCGCAACCCCAGCAGATGATACGTGCTGCGAATCAGCGCACCGACGCCGGATTCCTCAACCCCTAATTCCTTCAAAAAGGCTTGGGCCTCGGGAGGAGAAAGATCGATCAGGTCGCTTTCAATCTGCGCGCTGATGACCACTGTTTCACACGAATGGTGCTCTTTGGCGTAAGCACGCACCTGTTGCACGTATATATTAGTATCGGAAGTCGCCAAATCGCCTTCTTTAACGTTAGCGGCGTAAATGGTGGGTTTGTCGGTCAAAAGATAGAAGCCTTTCGCGATAACCTTTTCCTCCGGCGTCAGTTCCAATGTGATGCCCGGCTTCCCGGCATTGAAATGCTCCAGAAATTTCTTCAAGACGCCCGCTTCAGCCACCGCCACCTTTTCGCCTCGTTTGACTTCCTTGGCGCTTTTATCAAGGCGCTTTTGGACGCTTTCCAAATCGGAAAGAACCAGTTCCGTAGTTATGGTCTCGATATCCCGCACTGGATCGATGGAACCGGCCACATGATGAATATCGGGATCCTCGAAACACCGGACAACTTGAACCAAAGCATCCACCTCCCGAATGTGAGTGAGAAATTTATTGCCAAGCCCTTCCCCTTGTGACGCCCCTTTGACCAAACCGGCAATGTCCACGAATTCCACCGCCGCCGGAATAATAACCGAGGTCTTGGCGATTTCCGCCAGGATTTCCAGCCGCGCGTCGGGCACGGTGACAATCCCGATATTGGGATCAATCGTGCAGAACGGATAGTTGGCCGCTTCGGCTTTGCGCGTGCGGGTGACGGCGTTGAAAAGCGTGCTTTTGCCGACGTTGGGCAATCCTACAATTCCAGCTTTGAGCATAAGAGTGATGCGATGCGAGAGCGCGGGTTTAACCCTTCAAGGCTCCTCGCTTGATTCAACCGTATCGCGGATGACTTTCTTAAAGTTCTCGATGCCCTGGTCAAAGGCCGCCGAGATGGGCAGCACCGTCACTTTGCGAACGTGGCGTTTGAACTTTTTCAGATTCTGTTCGGCGACCGGCTCATCCATTTTATTGGCGGCGATCAGGCGCGGCCTTTTCAGCAGGGCCGGGTCGTACAGCTCCAATTCGCGCAGGAGCTGCTTGTAATCATCCCATGGATTGCGGCCATCGATTCCCGCCATGTCCAGCACGATGACAATCAACTTGCAGCGCTCGATATGCCGCAAAAACTTGTGGCCCAATCCGACATTGCGATGCGCTCCTTCCACCAATCCTGGCACGTCGCAGACTGTCAAGCGGAAATAATCCGGGTAATCGACGATGCCGATTTGCGGATGCAACGTCGTAAAAGGATAAGGCGCCACTTTGGGATGCGCTTCCGAAATGGCGGTCAGCAGGGTGGATTTCCCGGCGTTTGGATAGCCCGTCAGCCCAACTTGCGCGATGGTGCGCAATTCGAACCGATAATTGCCTTCGCCGCCCGACTCGCCGGGTTGGGCGAAGCGCGGAGTCTGACGGCGCGAGGTGGCAAAATTGCGATTGCCCAAGCCGCCTCGCCCGCCCTTGCACAAAATAAATTGCTGGCCGTGCTCGGTTAAGTCCGCCGCCAAATCGCCTTTGGCCTCTTCGGCCGCCGGGGCCGGCAAGTCTTCCGCCAAATCCAACTCCATGGCGCGCTCCGAGCCGGCGTGACGGATCACCGGACGACGGCTGGCGCTGGTTTGAAAGGCCGCCCGTTCCGGCTCTGCAGATTCTTCCAACTCTTCCTCCGATTCGTCGTCAGGAAGCGTTTCTGGCGAAGGCAAACGCCAAACCAGCGTTCCGCAAGGAACTTTGATAATGAGATCTTTGCCGGCAGGGCCGTCCATGCCTTTGCCCAAACCGGGATGGCCATCTTCGGCCACCAGCCTGGGATTGTAAAACTGTCCGACCAAATTATTCAAATCGTGGTCGGCCTGAAGGATAACGTCGCCGCCGCGCCCGCCGTTGCCGCCGCTCGGGCCGCCCTTGGGGCGAAAGGTTTCGCGCAAGAAGGCGACGCAGCCCTTGCCGCCGTGGCCCGCCCGCCCGTAAACTTTTACTTCGTCAACAAACATTGGTCAGAAATTCCTGCTGTGCATAGTTGGCAAAAAAAAGGGCGAGGCTTTGGACCTCGCCATGCATATTTTGCCGGGAAACTTAATTTTGCGCCGCCTGGGGCTGCACATTGATGCGGCGGCTTTGCTTGTCAAACAAAACGCGTCCGTCGATCAACGCGAACAAAGTCCAATCCCGGCCGGTGCCGACATTCTGTCCGGCGATAAATTTTGAACCCCGTTGCCGAACGAGGATGCTGCCGGCCGTCACCAATTGACCGCCAAACTCTTTGACTCCCAAACGCTTGCTAACGCTGTCTCTGCCATTGCGAACACTGCCTTGTCCTTTTTTGTGTGCCATAACTGTCCTTTATACTTTGATTTCCTTAATTTTCACCACCGTCAATTCCTGGCGGTGTCCCACTTTGCGGTGGTAGCCTTTGCGGCGCTTCATTTTGAAGGCCACCTTTTTTTCGCCGCGGATATGCTCGACTACATCGGCCAAAACAGTCGCCTGCTTAAGGCCGGGAGCGAGTTGCGTTTTGCCTTCGTTGTTGAAAAGCAGAACGCGATCGAACGTAAATGATTGACCCGCCTCCGTGGCCAGGCGTTCAATTTGCAGAGTATCCCCTGCGGCGACACGATACTGCTTGCCGCCAGTTTCAATTATAGCATACATAGTTCCCATCTTAAAAAAGGGGAGTAATTCGACCAAAGCGCTCTGCCCGTGTCAACCCTTTCCTACAATATTTTTGCAAAGCGATATTTGCGTTGCGCCGCCACAATCGCATCTCTCCCCCTCGGGGTCAAGGTTTTTGACCTGTCTCAAATCTCACCTTGAACCAACAGCCAAATCCCAACCCATCGCAATGGCGGGAAAGGCTTGCCTTTCGCTTGATTTTAAAACTTCCTCACCTACAGTTGTAGTGTGACTGAAGTATTTCAATGCCGCATTGATAAAAAGTTGGCGGCGAGGGCTCGGGTGGTGGCTAAAGAAATTGGAACCTCGCCCGGCGAAGTGGTGCGATTAATGTTTACGCAAATGGTCAAGCGGAGGGCCATTCCGTTTCGGTTAAGCGCTGACAGCCCTGAAGATGAGGTTTTAGGCCCTGTCCACCGCAGAGCGGCTATGTGGGACGAGTTGTGATCCCCAAGATTGGGGATACTTGGTTTGTGGATTTTGGTTTGGCGGCCAAACCAAGATGGGCTTATGTCGTTGGCGCTGCACCCAATGGAAGGCTAGCCTTGGCCTCAGTGCTCACGATTACGACACAATGGGACGGCACACCTTACGAAATGGCTTTGCCGCGAGTTCCTTGGCTGCGCGAGCAGAGTTATGTAAATGCCCAGAGCCTTCAGCCTGTAAAATTTTCAGAGTTAACCCGAAAAGCTCCTGGCCAGTTTGATGCCACAGTTTTGGAAGGCGCTCGCCGAATAATCAGACGGTGGCTACAACTTAGCGCTAAATGAAATTTCCAAGGCTGTGTTTTACGGCACACGAGATGCGTGTCCTTCAACAGCAGGCAATCACGCTGATCTTATTTTTCTTGGCCGCCGCCTTGACCGCCTCAGCCTCCAGCAATAAGGTCTTGCCTCCTTCAAACGCGAGCGCCGCAATTCCCGCTTCGTGGCAAACGTCCACCGTATCCCGGCCAAGGCACGGAATATCGAATCGCAAATCATGCTGCTCCTTGGCTACTTTAACCGCGACGGCGCCGCCCTTGTGGCCGGCCAGCGTCCCGCCCCGGCGCAGACAGGCATCCGTCCCTTCAAATCCTTCCACCGCCAGCACGGTTCCTTCCTTCACCACTACAGTTTGGCCAATATCCAATCGAGAGACTTCCTTCGCCATTCGAAAACCATAAGCGACATCGGCCCTTTGCTCCTCGTTCAACTTCGGCCCCAGGCAAAAACCGGCCGCTGGCATCAAGGGTTGCAGCCATGGCACCGGCTCGATCAAGTCGATCCCTTCCTTCTTCAATTCGTCCGCCAACGCGCCAAAGATCGAATGCGCATTTTTCTCCTTCAATCTCATCAGCAAGCCCAGCGCGCGGAAATCCGGCCGCAGATCAAATAAATTCCTGGGCGCGATCTGTCCCAGCATGACGCATCGCGCGACCCCTCGCTCCTGCAACGCCGCGATCAATTTCGAGAGTTGTCCCACCTTCAGCCAAACGATTTCATCCACCATCCCCGCCATCTCCGGGTTGGTTTCATTCTCGAAGGCAACCGCCACCAACCGTTTGACCCCATGCGCCCGCGCCTGCCGGGCAAAGAGCAACGGCAGCGAGCGGCTCCCCGCAATGATCCCAATGGTATCCACGTCCAGCGGCACAACAGACCCTAGTCAGACCGTCCTTGCCGAGGCAACCTTGAAAAGCCCCTGGGCCATCGCCAGCGAAAATCCCTCGAATTGCCGTCAAAAAGAAATATTGAGGAATAGTTTGCTATTTTCCAGAGGCTGGGTGATTGTGAGGCCGTTCGTTAGATAGCTTGTAGTTTCAAGGTCTGGTAAATCCTCAAGTGAACACAGTTCGTTGATGGTTCGAAACCCGGCAATCGGGAACAGTTTGGAGCGGCGCGGGGTCTTAATTGAACATCAAAAATATGAGTAATAATAGTAAATTGTTCGTCGGAAATCTTTCCTTCAATACAACCCAAAACGATCTGCAAGACACCTTTGCCGCCCAAGGCACGGTGGTTGAAGCCAATCTGATGATGGATCGCGTCAGCGGCCGTTCACGCGGCTTCGGGTTCGTCACCATGAGCACGCCCGAGGAAGCGGAAGCTGCCATCAATGCCCTCAACGGCAAAGATATGGATGGCCGTGCCTTGACCGTCAATATCGCCAAGCCCCGCGAAGAGCGCACCGGCGGCGGTCGTGATTCCAGCGGTGGTGGTGGTCGTCGCGAATACAGCGGCTCCCGCAATAACTACTAATCGGAAGCATTTTTTCAGGAGCGAGGTTCGGGTCACTCTGGCCTCGCTCTTTTCTCTCGCCGGGCTTTTGGCGTTCTAATTGCGCCTGGCGTTTTTCAAAAATAAATTTCAGAAAGTCCGCATGAATCAGGCAACCGCCGAGCAACACATAGAAGTCGAAGGCGTCATCACCGCTGTCCTGCCCGGCACGATGTTCCGCGTC
>Ga0075522_10004134_pt1 | contig 10429 bp, 7 predicted proteins | sample NGEPerA_FD_74796 | JGI IMG/M metagenome (GOLD analysis project Ga0075522, IMG submission 74796) | Arctic peat soil microbial communities from the Barrow Environmental Observatory site, Barrow, Alaska, USA - NGEE PermafrostL2-A | ecosystem: Environmental > Terrestrial > Soil > Wetlands > Peat ...
GCCGCGCCGCTGTCCTCGGGGCGACTGTTGAATGCAATGGTCGTTCGCGGCGCGGCCGCGGCGCGGTGGATGGCGTTGACCACGGCTTCGAACAAAGCCAGCCGGCTCGGTGGCAGGCGGACGCCCGCACCAACTACCACACAGTCGTAGTGGGCATCGGCGAGGCAGCGCTCCACGGTCGGGACTGCAGTCTCGTCGGGATTGATGAAGCAGTTCTCGGTGAGCCAGCCGCGCGCGTTCATATCGGCGAGCGCGAGCTTGATTCCAGCGTGGATCTTCTCTGCGGCCATGCCCGGCGGCAGTGCTGGATCCGAAAAGTCTACCGTCGCCGGATCGAGACCGACCAGTAGAACTCGTCTCAATTGCCAACCCCCGAAAGCGCATCGCAGCAATCACTAATGCTATTCGCAGGACTCGAACCCGTCAAACGGGCGGCGCGATTTTCGTCATCCACTTTGCTGCTTGCGTCTGCCGCGAAGTCAATCTCGGCAATTCGAGTGCTGGTGGATACAATTTCGTCGTCGCATAACGGCAACGGTAGCCCTGTCCGATGGTAGCTGCGCCAAATTGGACGATCGCTGAATCCGGAATGGCAATCGGGTTTCCCCCTCGGGGCCTTCCCAGCGCACCAATTGGTTGAAGGGGGCGTGCACCCGAGTCAAATAAGGCTAATCTTCGTCAACCGGCACGACTAGCTGAACTCGAGAACGATTGACGGCAGCCCCACCATTCAAACTACAGTCCAATGAAGTTGGTAAAGTACGGTTTCAGTGAGTGCGGACTCTGCACCCTGAATGAACATTCGAATATCGCTGACAGGTGATTCTGATCGTGCAATGTCGACGGTCAGCCGCCACTTCCCTTTTGCCGCTACAATTGGCCGAAAGTGCGCCTCGATTAGTTTGCCGTTGGTGACATCGACAACCGGTTTAACGATCGATTCCGGTGTATTGGGATCAAGCCTACCAACAGGTCCCCCCTCAAAATCGACGACCAGCTTGCGCTGGCCGGGGACAGGGTCAAGCCCGGGTCGGCCACCGACGCCGGTAAAAACGTTGATTGCACGTGCCAGGTGGATCGGTTCCGGTTCATCGCTAATCCAGCTGAGTCGGTACGCGAAATCGATGCGTGAACCCGCCTTGGTAGGTTTCTCCGGTACCCAGAAGGCACCGATATTGTCGTCAATCTCGCGTGTAGTCGGCATTTCATAGAGCGTGACCGCCCCCTTGCCCCACTGGCCCATGGGTTCGACCCACAGACTGGGGCGCTTCTCGTAGAAAACACCATCGTCCTGATAGTGGTCGAAGTTGCGATCCCGCTGGAGCAGGCCAAACCCCTTCGGCGCATTATCAAGAAAGCTGTTAGTTGTAACCTTTGGAGGATTGATCAGTGGGCGCCAGATTCGCTCACCGCTGCCGGTGTAAATCGCGAGGCCATCCGAATCGTGAATCTCCGGCCGCCAATCGACCGCCTTGTCGCGGTTGCTCTCGCTGTACCAGAACATGCTGGTAAGGGGGGCGATGCAGAGCTGGGCAATGTCCGTGCGTGGGAATAAGGATAGTGTCACCTCCTGGGTGACCGCTTTCTGAGCCTTCTGGTTTACGAAGCGGTAAGCGCCGCAAATGCTGGGGCTATCGAGGATTGCATATACGATCACGCTGTCCTTCGCACCGTGCTCCAGCCAAAAATCGCTGAAGGCTGGGAATTCCTCGACTTTGCCCGGCATTGCGGTGTCGATTGCGAGACCGCGGGCGGACAGGCCATACTGGCTCAGGGGGCCCGCGGAGCGAAAATAGCTCGCACTCTGGTATGCAAGCCAGTCGCCCACGCCACCGGGATTCATGACGCGGAAGCCAGAGAAGCCGTCGCTTTGCTTCATCAGCTCGGCGGCCACGGGAGTTCTAATATCGAAAGTGGCTGGGTCATACTGGAACGGGGTTGCACGGCCGTCTGCAACGATGAAAAAATTGATCGGCTTCTGGGCGGATCGAGACAGCGGGAAGAGGCGCACGCTGCTGTGGCTATTGGGTTGGTTGAACAGCTGTTTGTCGGCCCGGTAGCTAATCTGGGTGGCAATGTCATAGTCGATGCCTTCCGCGGCCGTACGTGCTTTGAGCGGCTGGTAGGCGTTTTTGGACAGCGCTTGTGCGCGCTTGATCAGGTTCTCCCAGGAAAAGGGTTCTGACGCAGCGGCCGTCAATCTGGCGGACTGCGACCCGAGCAGAATCAGCGCTCCCAGCGAGGCGAGATGTTCGCGGCGATTAATGATCATCGAAACCTTGCCTGTAAGCTGACCGGTCGATCAAAAGTGGCTGTCCGTTAGCGTAGTTTGGCGCCGATAAGGTATCGGCAGCAATCGCGGTGGGACGGGCGATTGCCGTTCCTGCAAGTCGTATAAGCAGGAGTTACATGTCTCCTTAACCTGGATAACCTCTGCCACTGGCTGCTTATGGCCGATGTGAGTCGGTGGCGTCCGGCGCGCTGCGAAGCGTCACGAACGCGCACTTTTGCACCCGGAGCTGCCAGTCGCGAGCGTCCGCTGTCTGCCTGTCGAATATCGTGCTCGGACCATCGGTGCGCCGCACATCACTCCGTCCTAACAACATCAGCGGCTGGATGCCCTGTGAGCGCCTCCAATTTCAGTAGATCTCTACATACATCAAGGCGGCAGAAATACCCTACTTGACTGACGCATCGTCCACATTGACGCCGAACCCATGTGGTCGCGCCCGAATACTTTCATTTAGAAGTTCATCCTCCGTGCGTGCGCCAGCGAGTAGGGCACGGATCTCCAAGTCCAGCAGGTCTAAGCGTGCGCTCAAGATATTGATGTCCTGAATAACGACCGACACGTTTCCAAGATACTCTCCGAGCTCCGCGCTCGTGAGCGACTCTACATTCGGCGCCGTGACTATAGACCCGCCCTCCATGGTGCCTTCAGACACGACAAAGCGTTGCTGGAAGGCTTCGAGCGCCGCGATGTCTTTAAACCAACTGTCTCGATTGGTTGCCATAATATCTCGCGCAACCGCGAGGCGGTTGTAAAGACGGATGCGATCAGCTGGAAAGAGCGCGACCGTGCCATCTCTCTGAGCCGCTTCGTATGGAGCGAGACTTGGAAAGGCTAGGAATACCGTCATCCGCGAATCCCGGATCGGGGGCTGCAGGGCGCCATTTGTTCCATGCAGTCTCGCCACGATAGCCGCTCGAAGATCGATCAAATAGGCGCGCATAGACCTCAGTTGCTTGAAGTCCGCGTCGTCGATACGCGTGTCGGCTTGGAGAACTGCATGCATCTGTGCCTCAAGCTCGCTCCGTTGGCGGCCATGGTGAATGGCTTCCGCGCTCTGCTCAAGCGCAAGAGCGAGCAGTAGACCAACAGCGATCGCCGCTATATGAATTGCAAAACTTGTCCAGGTATGAATTGGTTCATGCGGGGCATGGGGTTCGAGCATGGTTGCGGATGTCTCGTGAATGGGCTGTGGCTGAACTAACGGGTGGCCGCTGACAATGGGTGTATCCGAAGCGTCAGTCGCCTCCGAGGGCGCATTGGGCGATGATGTACGAGGCGTCTCGATTGGAGAATCGTCTTTCAATGTTTTGAGCACTCGATGTACGCGGTGGGCTCATCATTACGGGTGCAACGTCGCTGTGCAAGTGCCTGCAGATTGCGCGGAATCGAATGGCCGCTCCCAGGATGCCAGTATAAGATTCGGGCCGTCTCCAATTGGCCGACAGCTGCCCGATGCGTCCCCGAGTGCGGCCTTCAGCCCCGCCACGAGTGAACGGACAAAAACTGACAGGAGATTCCGCCTCAGCGAGGCCGCGAATTTCTCAAAACGGCCGGCGGGTATCGAACCACCCTAAATCCTGTTCCCTGCTATTGAGGTGAGGTCAATTGGCTGGGCTGTGCAGGAGCTACGGCGGCAGGCGCCTGAGCGCCTTTATCAGGCACTGCGAGAAGATTGAATGCATATCCGGCATCTGTCCGACCAGGGTCGTAAAGCAACAGCCATGTCATCCTCCCGCGATCGCCGGCAATGGTTGCCAGTGCCCGCATAAGCACGCTTAGCGCCATCTCGCTTTCGGCTCCGAGTCGATATCTACACGGCCCTTGCATGCCCACGACCCATTCCATGCGGTTGTGCGACGCCGCAAAGACGCGCGGCCAAATCCGGTTCTCGGCGAGCAGTCACCTGCTTCCCCTACCGCACCTGCAGCGTTCCCATGCAGGGCCTGAACACCACTTCACGTGGCTGGTCCGTCGCCAGGTCCACCGGCGCGAGTTCCGCGCCGATATCCTGCATGAAGTGACCGACCAGCGTCAGCGTGCTCTCGCACGCGGGGCGCGCGGTGCTGTTCGCCGGTACGTGCACGATGATCCTGGCCTTCAGTGCGCGCGCCTGCGGTGCCGCAGCACGCAGCGACTGCACGCAGCGATCCAGCAGCAGCAGCTCCGTCGCCAACGTCGTGTCCGTTGCATCCGGATTGCTGCCCGCGCGCGCCACACAGCGCAGGTGCAGCAACGCGCCCGCCTCATCGACCGTATCGAACACGCACACGGCGATGGCGCAGTTCAGCTGCGCACGCAGAATAAGATCTTCGGTGACCACTTCGAACTGGTCGGAGCCGACCAGGATTTCGCGCGTCAGGGCACTCATGCGGCGTTCAGCTTATTGCTACTTGCGCCAGAAGGTCGGAGTGAACAATACCAGAACGCTGAAGATTTCCAGTCGTCCCAGCAGCATCGCGACGGTGCAGACCCAGGCCTGGAAGTCGGAGAGCGACTGGTAGGTATGTCCGGGACCCACGCCACCCAGCCCCGTGCCCATATTGTTAACTGACGCCACTATGGCACCCAGCGCCGTTTGAAAGTCCAGACCCGACAACAGCAGGGCAAAGATCAGCACCGTGGCGGTCATAAAGTACAAAAAAATGAACGCAAGCACGGAGTTGCACACTCGGTCCGGTACCGGTCGGCCACCAATGCGCACCGGCGCCACGGCGCTTGGATGCACCAGTAGCTTCAACTCCCGTCCCGCCTGGCGGGCCAGCAGCAGGGTGCGGAACATCTTGATGCCCCCGCCGGCCGAGCCGGTGCTGGAGACAATGCAGGACAGGAACAGCATCCAGTAGGGCGCGAACACTGGCCAACGCGAATAGTCCTGTGACACCAATCCTGACGTCGTGGCCACGGAGACCACGTTGAACAGCGCATGGCGCAACCCCGTGCCGAAGGTCGCGTAGGTGTGGTGGAACTGCAGCACCATGGCGATCCCCACGACGCTCACGGTGAGCACCAGCAGCACCGCGCGTGCCTCGGGGTCGCGCGTGTAGGGCGCCAGCGACAGCTGCCGCAGCGCCAGGAAGTGCCGCGAAAAACTCAACGACGCGACAATGATCAGCGCACACAGCGTCAGTTCGATGGCCGGGGAGTTGAAATACGCGACATTGGCGTCGTGCGTTGAAAAAGCGCCCAGGCCCACGGCCGAGAAACAATGACACACCGCATCCAGCCATGACATCCCCGCCAGCCGCAGCGCGATGATGCCGACCGCGGTGATGGCGCAGTACACCAGCCACAGCGACTTGGCCGTGCCGGTGATGCGCGGTGTGATCTTGTCGTCCTTCATCGGCCCGGGCGTCTCGGCCTTGTACAGCTGCATGCCGCCGACGCCCAGCAGCGGCAACACGGCCACGGCCAGCACGATGATGCCTAGCCCGCCGAACCAGTGCAGCGTGCAACGCCAGACATTGATGGCCGGCGCCAGATGATCCAGGCCCGTGAGCATGGTGGCACCCGTCGTGGTCAGGCCCGACATGGTCTCGAAGTACGCATCCGTGAAGGTCAGACGCGGCAGCAGCAGCAGCAACGGAATGGTCGCGGCGGCGGACATGAGCGCCCAGCCCAGTGTCACCAGCAGGAAGCCATCACGCGGCTTCAATTCCCGGGCGTGACGTTTGGTGGCGCTGGCGATACCAAAGCCTATGCCGGCCGTGACCACGCCGCTCAACAGGAAATCGGCGGCCGTGCCGTCCTGGGTGAGCAGCGCCGTCACCAGCGGCAACGCGAACGTCGCGCCGAAGGCGGTGAGGATCAGTCCGAGGACATTGATGACACCGAGCACGGGGCGAGCCTAGCGCGCCGGTCCCGTGAACAGCCGTTCGATGGCATCCACGTGACGCCGATCGGAGAGGAACAGGATCACATGATCATCGGCCTGCACGACCGTGTCATGGTGGCACATGATCACCTCATCGCCACGGACGATCGCGCCGATCGAGGCGCCCTCGGGCAGCTTCAGTTCCTCGACACGGCGCCCGACCACGCGCGAGGTCCCCTCCGTGCCGTGCACGATGGCTTCGAGCGCTTCGGCCGAGCCGCGGCGCAGGGAATGCACCTTCACGACATCGCCGCGCCGCACATGCTCCAGCAGCGAGCCGATAGTGATGGTCTGGGGCGAGATCGCGATGTCGATGCTGCCACTTTCCATCAGCTCCGCGTAGGAGGGCTTGTTGATGAGCGCCATGACTTTGCGCGCGCCCAAGCGCTTAGCCAGCATCGCCGAGAGGATGTTCGCTTCTTCCGAATTGGTCAGGGCCGCGAACACGTCCGTGCTGTCGATATTCTCCTCAATCAGCAGCTCCTCATCCGCCGCGTCGCCATGCAGCACGATGGTGTTTTCGAGCAACTCCGCCACGCGCCGCGCGCGCTGTGCGTCACGCTCGATCAGTTTCACCTGGCTGGTCTTCTCCAACGCACGGGCGAGGCGTAAGCCGATGTTGCCGCCGCCGGCGATGACGATGCGGCGCATCGGACTTTCATCCTTGCGCATCTCCGTTATGACGCGGCGGATGTAGTCGCGGCCGGCCAGGAAGAACACCTCATCGCCGTCTTCGATGATGGTTTCCCCCTCCGGGCGCACCGCACCGCCCTTGCGATAGATGGCCACGATGCGTGCTTCGGTGCTGGGGATATGCTCGCGCAATTCGCGTAAGCGCTGACCGACCAGCTTGCCGTCCTTGTGGGCGCGCACGCCGACCAGTCGCACCTTGCCGTCCGCGAAATCAAGTACCTGCAGGGTGCCCGGAAAATTGACGAGTCGTTCGATGTATTCGGTGACCAGCCGCTCGGGGCTGATGAAGAAGTCCACCGCCAGTGCATCATCGCTGAACAGCTCCGGTCGCGCCGTGTACTCAGCGGAGCGGATGCGCGCAATTTTTGTGGGCGTGCGAAACAGGGTGTCGGCCACCTCGCAGGCCAGGATGTTCACTTCGTCGCTGTTCGTGAGTGCGATGAGGATGTCGGCTTCCGCCGCTCCCGCCGCTTCCAGTACCGAGGGGTGGGCGCCGTTGCCGGCGACGGTGCGGATGTCGATGCGGTCCTGAAGATCACGCAGGGTGTCCTCGTTGACATCCACCACCGTGACTTCATTGGCCTCTTCGCGGGACAGCTGGGTGGCGACCGTTCTGCCGACCTGCCCCGCCCCCAGGATGACGATTTTCATGTGGGAAGCTTATGTCACAGGTTCGAGGTTTGCGTATTGCAGCATAAGCCACTTGGTACCCTGCTGCTCAAAATTCACCTGGACGCGCGCATGGGCGCCGTTGCCTTCCAGGTTGAGAATGACACCCTCGCCGAACTTGCCATGACGCACGCGCGCGCCGAGGCCCATGCCGGGGTGGCCGTTGCCGGCGCTCTCGCGCAGGGAGCCGCCGCGCCCCGCACCCGTGTCGCTGAAGCGACTGCCCAGCATCGGTCGCGCCACCGGCACGCGTGCCCGGACTTCTTCAATCAATTCGCCGGGAATTTCCTTGATGAACCGGGACGGTGCGCCGTAGGTGTCCATGCCGTGCAAGCGGCGCTGCTCGGCATAGGTGATGTACAACTGCTGCATCGCGCGGGTCATGCCGACGTAGGCCAGGCGGCGCTCCTCCTCCAGGCCTTCGATATCATTCAATGAACGCTGGTGCGGGAACAGCCCATCCTCCAATCCCGCCAGGAACACGACCGGAAATTCGAGCCCCTTCGCGGTGTGCAGGGTCATCATCTGGATGCAGTCCTCCCAGGCATCCGCCTGGCCCTCGCCGGATTCGAGCACCGCGTGCGCCAGGAAGGCTGTCAGCGGCGGCAGGTCCTCGCTCCCCTCGCCGGTGAAGCCGCGCGCGGCGCTGACCAGTTCCTCGAGGTTCTCCACGCGCGCTTCGCCGCGATCGGCCTTTTCACGCCGATGATGCTCGATCAGGCCGCTATGGTTGATGACATGGTCGACCTGCTCGTGCAGCGCCAGGCCCTGGATCTCGCGCTGCAGCCGTTCGATCAGCTGCATGAAGCCATGCACCGCAATCGCGGCCTTCGGCCCCAATGCATCCGCGATACTGGCGCCGGCGGCATCCCACAGGCATTGCCCGGAGCCCTTCGCGCTCTCACGGATGATGTCCAGGCTCCTGGCCCCGATCCCGCGCGTCGGCAGATTCACGACCCGTTCAAATGAGGCATCGTCACGGTGATTCGTGATCAGGCGCAGGTAGGCGAGCGCATCCTTGATTTCGGCGCGTTCAAAGAACCTTAAGCCCCCATAGACCTTGTAGGGAATCCGGGCGGAAAGGAAGACCTCTTCAAACACCCGCGATTGCGCGTTGGAGCGGTACAGGATGGCCACCTGGCTGCGCTGACCGCCGCGCTGCGTCCAGTCACGGATCCGCTGCAGCACAAACTCCGCCTCGTCGCGCTCATTGAACGCCGAGTACACGTGGATCGGATCACCGCGCACGCCGTCGGTCCACAGCGTCTTCCCCAGCCGCCCGGAGTTGTTCGCGATCAGCGCATTGGCGCCGTTGAGGATGGTGGCCGTGGAGCGGTAATTCTGTTCCAGGCGAAACAGCTTCGCATGCGGGAAATCGCGCCGGAACTGATGCAGATTCTCCACACGTGCGCCGCGCCAGCGATAGATGGACTGGTCGTCATCGCCCACCGCGAAGGGCTGCACCGTGCTGCCCGCCAGCAGCTTCATCCACGCGTACTGGATGGCATTCGTGTCCTGGAACTCATCGATCAGCACGTGCCGGAATCGATGGCGATAGTGATCCAGCAGCGCGGGCTGGTCGCGCCACAGTTCGAACGCCCGCAGCAGCAGCTCCGCGAAGTCGACCACGCCGGCGCGCGCGCAGGCCTCCTCGTAGTCCGTGTACAGACGGATCAACTGGCGGCGCGTCGGATCGTTGCCGTCCTTGAGGTGCTTGGGCCTGTGTCCCTCGTCCTTGTTCGAATTGATGAACCCCTGCACCTCACGGGGCACCCAGCGGCTCTCATCCAGGCCCTGCGCCTTGATGAGCTTCTTGATCAGGCGCAGCTGATCCTCGGAGTCCAGGATCTGGAAGCCCTGGACCAGGCCCGCCTCGCGCCAATGCAGCCGCAACAGCCGGTGGGCAATGCCGTGGAAGGTGCCGATCCACAGCGCCGTCGCCGAGTAACCCAGCAGACTCTCGATGCGTCCGCGCATCTCGCCGGCCGCCTTGTTCGTGAAGGTCACGGCGAGGATGCTGTGGGGTGAGACATTCTCGACCTGGCACAGCCACGCCAGACGGTGGATGAGCACGCGCGTCTTGCCGCTGCCGGCACCGGCGAGCACCAGTACGGGGCCAACGGGAGCGGTGACGGCTGCGCGCTGCGCGTCGTTCAGCGACGCTAGGATGGGAGACAGATCCCCGGTGCTCATGCCGCCGCCCAGGCTGATTCTATTCCTGCCTCGCGCACGCGATAGACGTGGCTCGGCGCAATCAGCCAGGACGATGGTTCGTTCCCGCGAACGGAGGTCCAACACCTGGACCCGATCAGGATATTGCGGGCCGCATTCACGTCCCGATCATGCAACTCACCACACTCGCCGCATACCCATGATCTTACAGTCAACCCATTAACCCCTCGCGGACCCGTCAGGGCCCCGCAAGTAGAACAGGTGACGCTGGTGTTTTGCTCGCTGACGACTTCGAAGTTCCTGGCAGCCTGCTGGCTCTTGTACTCCAGGAGACCCTTGAGCATGCCCCAACCCGAATCCAGCACGGACTTCGCCATCGGTGTCCTAGCCAGCTTGCGGCTACTCACATCGCCCACGATGATGTTCTGATACTGATCGACGATTCTCCGTGAAAACTTATGCAAGGCATCCGCCCGGCACCGGGCGGCCTTGCGGTGAATGCGCTTGGCCTGACGCTTGTGGCCACGGCGCTGGGCTGAGGCCAGCTTCTGGGCAGACCTGAGTGTCCAACGGCCGCCACCAAGCCGTTCTCCCTCGCTCGTGACCGCAATGTTCTTCAGTCCCAGATCGATGCCGACGGCCTCATATGGTGCAACGGTCTCGTCCGCCTCCATCTTGACTGGCAGGCACAACCACCACTCCCCGAGCGCATCCTGGGCAAAGCAGCCACC
>Ga0075522_10004135_pt1 | contig 10429 bp, 10 predicted proteins | sample NGEPerA_FD_74796 | JGI IMG/M metagenome (GOLD analysis project Ga0075522, IMG submission 74796) | Arctic peat soil microbial communities from the Barrow Environmental Observatory site, Barrow, Alaska, USA - NGEE PermafrostL2-A | ecosystem: Environmental > Terrestrial > Soil > Wetlands > Peat ...
GCGGCCACCAAGGACGAACTCCTATCGTTGAGGTGGCCCGGCCCGGCTTCGAACCGATACGCACATTGAAGGCGAGCCACATCGTCTGCCCCGAGGAGACTCGGATTCGCGTGACCACCGGCGGCGGCGGCGGCTATGGAGCTCCTAGCGAGCGAGAACGGACATTGGTCGAGGCGGACCTCGCTGACGAGTACATCAGCGAGTCTGCCGCATTGGAGGAATATGGCTATGAGCGCTGAGAAATCCGCCACCCTGGCCAAGTCCGAGCTGAGTAGCCGGCTTGCACGGGTACGCGAGAAGATGAACGAGCAAAAACTTGAGGTGCTGTTCGTCGGTCAGAGCACGGACCTCGAGTACCTACTCGGCGTCGACCGCCGCATCCACCACTACGGTGCCAGTCATTTCTTTGGTGAGTGGGCGGTGGGGGCGGTGATCAGGTTCGAGGGCAATCCGATATTACTAGTGCCAAGGCATATGGCCGAGTTTCACTTCGATGTCAGCGCGGATCTGCCCAACATGCGCGTCTTCACAGAGAAAGAGGACCCAAAAGCGGTCGTCAAAGAGGCGATCGGCCATGCGCCGGCATCCATCGGTGTCAACCTCGACGCCCCAGCCGAGTTGATACTGACTCTGCAGTCGCTGTTTCCAAAAGCGCGCCTGTCGCTTGCGGCAGAATTGCTGGCGGGCGTGCGGGCAATCAAGTCCGAAGCAGAGCTTGAGGCGATGCGCGAGGCCTGCTACCTCGTCGATAGGGTGTTCGAGGAATCTCTCACCGAGGTTAAGCCCCAGCTCACCGAGTTCGAGCTGGCCGCATGGATCGTCAAGCGTATGAAGGAACTCGGCGCTTACGATCAGTCGTTCGATACAGCCATCTTCTCGATGGGAGCCAAGGAGCCAAGGGCGGCGAAGGAGCGCCTGAGCCGCCGGCCGCTCGGCAACGACATCTCGGTCAGCTATGACTTTGGCGCCGCGCTAGGCGGTTACTGCTCGGACTTCGGCCGCACCATTTACATCGGTAAGCCTACCGAGCGATTCAAAAAGGCTTATGAGGCGGTAATCGGCTCACAGGCCGCGGGGGCAGAGGCGATGCGCCCAGGCGCACGCGCGAGCGACGTCGATGCTATTGCTCGGCGGGTCATCGCCGATGCAGGCTTCGGCGAACATTTCCGTCACCGCCTGGGCCATGCGATCGGCAAGGATGTGCACGAGGCGCCGTACCTGGACGTGATCGACGAGACTCCCCTTGAAGCCGGTATGACCTTCACCATCGAGCCGAGCGTATTCATCACTGGCGAGTTCGGAGCGCGCGTCGAGGACGTGTACGTGGTCACCGCGGGCGGAGGAATTCGTCTCAACAGGGCAAAGAGCGACCTCATAGTCCTTTAGGCAGGAGGGGAAGAAGCAATGTTGCTGGCCGGCGGGCATGTGCTCGACGTTGGCACCGGCGAGTCTGTGCAGCGGGATGTCGCCATCGCCGGAGGTCAGGTTGTTGAGGTCGCGGGGCACGGCGCCGATGACCGAATCGATGTCCATGGCCTAACGATCATGTTCGGACTCTGGGACGTGCATGCCCATCCTGGCGGTCTGATGTACGACGCACCTGCGGCTGGCTACTTCGAGCGGGTGTCTCAGCACAGCGTTCGAGCCGGCGCGAATCTCCTACAGGCCGTGAGTATGGGCATTACAGGTATCCGAACGGCGGCTGAAGCCGACGGCATTGACATGGCCTGGCGCGACGCATTCGCCCGAGGCCGCTGGCCGGGGCCGCGTGTGATGTGCTCTGGCCCGGCGATCAGGACCACCGGCGGGCACGGCACCGCCTTCCCACGCGAATACGTCAACTCGAGCCCTTTTCTCATCGCCGATGGACCAACCGAACTGCGCGTCGCGGTGCGAAAGCTGGCAGAGCAGGGGGCCGACTGGGTGAAGATCCTGCTCACTGGAGGGTTGTACAGCGTCCACGAAACCGTGGACAGCGGTCAGTTTTCGGATGACGAGCTTGAGATGGTAATGGCGACCGCCCGGCAGCGAGGCTTACCGGTCCTAGCCCACTGTGGCAACGCCCGGCTCGCTGAGCGATTCGTCGATCTGGGCGGTCGGTCGGTCGAGCACGGCTATGCCCTCGACGAGCGCGCGGCCGCCACGATGGCGGCCAAGGGGGCATGGCTGACTCCAACCATAGGGGTCACACACGACGTTGAGATGATGAAGGCGGATGGATGGCCAGAGCATGCAATGAAGCGCGCGATGGCGTCCGCCGATCGGCACGCTGAGGCGGTGCGAGCCTGCATCGCCGCTGGGGTCAAGATCGCTACGGGCGCGGATCTTAACCCGATCGGGCCACGCCTCCATGCCGAGCTTGGGCTGCTGGAGAAGATCGGTATGACGCGGCTCGAAGTACTTCGCGCGGCGACGGCAGGCAGCCGTGAGCTGAATGGCCTCGGCGGAGAGACTGCGCCAAGGCCTGGCTCGGCGGCGGACCTGATCTTGCTTGAAGAGAACCCCATGGATAACCTGTCGACCCTTCAGCGGCCGCGGGGAGTGATTGTGCACGGGCGATTCATTGTCGACCCAAGAGGCGGCCTGCTTCCTGCGCCCGATCCTGGTCCGTACAGGACGTGAAGATCGGCGTGGTGTTTCCTCAAACCGAGATCGGCACCGATCCCGGCCAGATTAGGTCGTACGCGATAGGAATCGAGGAAGCCGGATTTAACCACATCGTCGCGTACGACCACGTAGTCGGCCACCGGCCTGAAAACGCCGCCACCTGGTCGAACGTTGGTCCTTACACGGACCTTGATCAATTCCACGAAGTCTTCGTGCTCTTTAGCTATTTGGCGGCGATCACCTCCCGCGTCGAGTTCGTGACTGAGGTCCTCGTATTGCCACAGCGCTCGACGGTGCTTGTTGCCAAGCAGGCGGCTGAACTCGCTTTGCTGTCAAGTGGAAGGTTCCGCCTTGGCGTCGGTGTGGGCTGGAACCCGGAGGAGTTCCGCGCCCTCGGCATGGGCTTTGACGACCGCGGAAAACGGGTGGTCGAGCAGGTGGAGATCCTGCGCCGGCTATGGAGCGAGGAGCTGACCACGGTGCACGGCCAGTTCCACACCATCGAAGCCTGCGCCGTGAACCCACGCCCACCGCAACCGATCCCGATCTGGATCGGAGGACGCGCCCCCGTAGTCGTGAGGCGCGCAGCTGCGATCGCCGATGGCTTCATGCTGGAGCATTCTTTGGCAGAGGCTCCGGCGGTGATTGCGAGCCTCAAGGCCCACCTTGGCGACATTGGCAGGGACCCCACTCAGTTCGGCTTGGCGGCAAGGATCCAGCTTCGCGAAGGAGAGGTCGAGTCGGCGCTGGAGCAGGCCCGAGCTTGGGATGACGCGGGAATATCCCACCTCTCGCTAGATACCATGTCGGCAGGAATCGAGGTCCCGGAACGTCACATGTCACTGGCGTGCTCCTTCATCCGGGCTTGGGAGCACTCAGGCCAAGCGGGAAGTCGGCTTTGATGGCCGAGGGCCGGAGAGGCGAAAAGACGGCGGAGGACATCCGGGCAGTCGCTATTGAACTCTTCTACAAGCGAGGCTTTCAGGCGACTGCTTTGCGCGACGTTGCGGCCAAGGTGGGTATTCAGGTCGGGAGCCTCTACAACCACATCACATCGAAAGGGGATCTGCTGTTCGAGGTAATGGAAACTGTGATGCTCGATTTGCTCGCAGACCAGCGTGATGTGGCCACGGAGCTCGATGTGGTCGAACGCATGCGCCTCCTAATCGACCACCACGTGAAGTTTCACGGAAGGCGGGCACGCGAAGTTTTCATTGGCAATAGCGAGTTGCGTAGCCTCAAAGCGGCGCAGTTGAGCCGCATCGTGGCTCTCCGCCGCGAATACGAGATGGTCTTCCGAAACGATTTGGAGAGCGCGATCCGGCAGGGTAAATTCCTAGCCGTCGATGTACAGGTCACTTCATTCGGCATCCTGGCGGTGGCCACTTCGGTCTCGATCTTTTACTCGCCGGGTGGCCGCTTGTCCCTCGACGCTATTGCTGAAATCTTTACAGACATGGTGTTGCATGGCCTTTGGAATCCAGCAGCTGGTGATCTTAGGGCCCACCTGCAGCGTGCCCGTACCTCTGAGGCGGCGCGTAATTTATTAGTAGACAAACGCTCGTTCGTTTACTAAACTCACATTGCTAGCGCCCCCGCGCTGGCTCAGTTGTGGGAGGAGAGCAACCAATGGCGGCTCGTACTGACACCCCCTTCGAGCGCGACTGGTCTCGTCGGCAGTTCCTGAGGAGGGCTGGTCTCGGCAGCGCGGCCTTGCTCAGCGCCGGGGCTGTGGCGGACTTCCTCGCGGCCTGCGGCGGCACCACTGCGGCCTCCACTGGCAATGTCAAAGTGACCTGGACCAACGTGGTCATTCCAGAGAACCTCGATCCCCATATTGGCTTCGACACAGACAGCCTTCAGTTCACCCAGAACGTTTACGAGGCTCTGCTTGAGTACACGCCGGGTGGTCTGGACGTGCGTCCACTGCTGGCCGAGTCCTACTCGGTATCGCCAGACGGTCTCGCATACACCTTCAAGCTCCGCCAGGGGATCGTTTTCCACGACGGCGCAAAACTCGACTCCCAGGCCGTCCTCACGAGCTTTAACCGCCTGCAGCAGATTAACCAGGGCCCCGCTTCGTATTTGATCAATATCGCCGGATTCGAGGCTCCGGACCCGGCCACCTTCGTGATCAAGCTGAGCGCGCCATATTCACTCTTCCCGGGCACCATGCCCTGGTTTCTGATCACAAGTCCTAACGCCATTACCACCCACAAGTCAGGTTCAGATACGTTGGCCAAGAACTGGTTTGCCAGCAACGCGGCAGGCACCGGGCCTTACATGCTCCAGAGCTTCCAGCCAAACCTGCGCATCGACATGACACAGAACAAGCATTACTGGCGGCCCTTCAATGCGGGAGTTCCGATCGCGGCATCGATGACGCAAAATGCCAACACTTCGACACAGCTGGAGTTACTACAAAGCGGGCAAACTGATTTCCTGATCAACATCGGACCAGACAGCGCTGCAACAGCTCAGACGCTGTCCAACGTGGCTGTCGTCAGGCAGCCGGCCATCCAGCTACGCACCATCCCCCTGAATATGATCCGAACCCCTCTGACGGACGTACGGGTGCGGCAGGCTTTGATCGCCGCCTTCGACTACAACGGGTACACGAGCTTCTACAAGGGCTTTGGCCGACCGGCCAACAGTCCGATCCCTCCGCAGTTTCCAGGCTGGGACTCGACTCTTCCGTTCGCCAAGCAGGACCTGACCTTGGCGAAACAACTCCTCGACCAGGCCGGGATAAAGGCCGGCACCCAAATGCGCATCGTCACCGTCCAGGGCCTTAACTACGAGTCGTTCGCAGGCACCATCTTCCAGTCGTCGCTCGCCAAGATCGGTATCGACCTCAAGGTCGAGGCACCGCCCTGGCCCCAGATTCCACCGCAGATGGCCAACAACGCATCGTCTCCGCCGATGACGTTCCTGAACGTCTTCCCGAACACGCCTGACCCTGCACTAGTGCTCAGGGTCTCGTACGACTCCTCCAATGTTCCGAGCAAAGGTGGCTACAACTGGGCCAACTACGTCGATTCCACGCTGGACGCGAATCTCAACAAAGTGGTCCAGATACAGGACGCTGCGCAACGAAACCAGTTGCTCTCGGACATGCAGAAACAGATCGTGGATTCGGCATCGACCATCTTTTGCATCGCCCCAGATCTGGTCGTGCCCGTTCGAAAAGAGTGGGCTCACGTCAAGTACGATCCCTTCTTCCAGGACGGAATAGTGAGGTGGTTTTACTGGTCCAAGGGAAGCTGATAGCGCAGCGAACGTAGGTGATCTACTACCTGCTCCGGCGCTTGGTCGGAGCGGCCGCGGTTCTGTTCGGAGTGGTCACCGGTACGTTCGTCCTTTCGCATGTCGTCCCATCGTGCCCGGCCTGCGCGGTCGCCGGCCTGCGCGCCGGCCCGGCGCAGGTGGCTGCGGCGGCGCATTCTCTTGGCCTCGACCGCCCGGTCTGGGACCAGTACGTCACTTATATTTCAGGTCTGATTCATGGCGACTTCGGCGTTTCTTACGCGAGCCGGCAGCCGATCGGGCCCGCGATGATCACCTATCTCCCGGCCACGCTTGAACTTGTCTTCTACAGCTTCATCGTTTATGCGGTGCTTGGCGTCGGTCTCGGCATGGTGTGGGCCTGGCGCGGCAACCGACCCGAGACGTGGTTGATCAGGGTCTTCTCAATGTTGGGCACAGCCATGCCGGTGTTCTGGTTCGCCATGGTTCTGCAGCTATGGCTCGGCAGCCGGCTGGGGTGGTTCCCGATCACCGGCCGTTTAGAGGTCGATCCACCTCCGACGGTCACCGGTTTCTACACGATCGACGCACTCGTCGCAGGTAACCTCACAGCTTTCACCGATGCGGTGTGGCATCTGGTTCTGCCCGTGACTGCGCTTGTGATGTGGCTCTTCGCTGTGGCTGCGCGGCTGACCCAGAAGTCCGTCTCCGAGGAAATGCAGATGCCATACGTCCGCACCGCGATCGCGAAGGGTGCGAGCACCCGACGAATCATGCTCCGACACGTGTTTCGTAACGCCATCAACCCCGTGATAACCATGTTGGGGCTGCAGTTCGGTTGGCTGTTGGGGGGCACGGTGCTCGTCGAGGTCGTCTTTTCGTGGCCCGGGATCGGGACCTATATGTTCAACGCTCTGCAAACGTTCGACTTCCCGGCGATCATGGCCGTCACTGTCATCATCACCCTGGGTTTCGTCGGCGTGAACTTGGTTGTCGATCTCATCTACCCCCTCGTCGACCCACGAATCCGAGTCAATTGAGGGAATGGCTGCGCCGGCCCTGCCCCAAGACAGATCCCGAACGGCCCGGCGCTCGTCCGTCCGCGTCCTGACCCTCGTCTCGCGATACTGGCCCGCGCTGTTGGTGTTCGCGTGGCTGGTTGTGATCGTCGTGCCGGGAGTGGCCGCACCGCAGGATCCGCTTGCGCTCAACCTGTCGAATACACTTGCCCCTCCGTCCGCGCAACACCTCTTCGGCACCGATGAAGCGGGGCGGGACCTATGGGCGCGCTGTGTGTGGGGAGTCCGCTACTCCCTCGGGATCAGCGTTCTCATCGTCGCTGGCGCCGCGGTCATCGGCACTATCGTGGGCGGTCTAGCAGGACTCCTTCGAGGGCCGATTGATGCACTGCTCATGCGGACGACGGATGTATTTTTGGCCTTCCCTTACCTGATTCTGGCCATCGCGATCGCCAGCGCTGTTGGTCCGGGACTTACAACCGTGGTGGTCGCACTCACCGCTGTCTGGTGGCCAGGTTACGCGCGGATGGTCAGAGGGCAGGTGCTCGCCCTAAAGGAGCAGGCATTCGTCGAGGGCGCACGTGCGGCGGGCACATCGACGCCGATGATTCTGTATCGGCACCTGTTGCCGCATCTTCTGCCGCAGCTCTCGGCGCGCGTCTCGATGGACGTCGGCTATGCAGTACTCGCTTTAACGGGCCTGAGCTTCCTCGGGCTTGGCGCGCAGCCACCAACGCCAGAACTGGGAGCGATCATCGCAAACGCCCGAAGCCACCTGCTGGAGGCTTGGTGGTACACCACCCTGCCCGGGCTCTTCGTGCTGGCGGCGGTGCTCTCGTCGATGGTGGTCAGCGACTGGCTGGAGAGCCGGAACAAGAGCGAGTTCCTCAGGTGAGAGAGATCGTCTCTGCTCCTGTTGCGATCTCTGGGGTGATATGCAAGGTCAGCAACTTGACGGTTGCTTATCACTCGGGAGGCGAATGGTTGCAGGCGGTTCGGGATGTGTCATTCGAGGTCCTCGCAGGAGAGATCCTGGCAATTGTCGGCGAGACTGGCAGCGGCAAGTCCACCACCGCGACCGCGATGATCCGCATGCTGCCGCGCAACGGACGAGTGCTGTCGGGACAGGTGACTTTTGCCGGCCAGGAACTGCTTTCGCTGCCGAACCGCGAAATGAGGCGCTTGCGGGGTGAGGACATTGCATACGTACCGCAACAACCCATGTCTGCGTTCAACCCGACAATCGCGCTGGGGAAGCAGGTGGCGGAGCCGCTTGTGATTCATCGTCGGATGAGCTATCGAGAGGCAGCCCCCCAGGCGGCCAAGCGCTTGCGAGAGATGGGCATCCATGAGGTCGAGCGGGTGATGCGGTCGTACCCGCACGAGCTCAGTGGCGGCATGCTTCAGCGGGCCATGATCGCCACCGCGATGATTTGCGAGCCGCGGCTCCTGATCCTCGACGAGCCTACTTCCGCGCTCGATGTGACAATCCAGCGGCAGATCCTCAACCTGATTAAAGAGTTGCAGGTCGGGTACCGCCTGGCGGTGGTGCTAATCAGCCACGATCTCACGGTGGTGAGCCAGGTAGCCGACCGCATCCTCGTACTCTACGGAGGGCGGGCCACAGAGATTGGAGCGACGTCGTCCATTGTTGACGGTGCCCGACATCCGTACACACGGGGCCTGCTGCGCAGCACGCTGACGCGCGAGCTGGTGCACAAGGCCAAGCTCGCATCACTGGCAGGGTATCCACCGAACCCACGCGAGGTCGATCGCGATCCGGGCTGCCCGTTCATGCCGCGATGCCACCGCGCTATAGCTCAATGCGCGGTCGCTTTTCCGCCGGTAGCAGGTGAGCCCGATCACGCCTGGGCCTGCTACAACCCCGAGCCCGCGACATGAGCCTAGCTGCGATCGGTGTGTCGAAGCGCTTCTTCTTGGGCCAACGGTGGCCGCTCAAGGCCGAGTACACGATTGGAGTAGATGGCGTCAGCTGCGAGGTGACGCCCGGACAAACGCTCGGCGTGGTGGGGGAGAGCGGATCGGGCAAGTCGACTCTGGCAAGGCTTTTGCTCGGGCTGTTGCCGCCAAGCGGCGGCAAGATTGAGTTCGACGGTCAGCCGCTGGCAAGGTTCGGACGCAGCGAGTGGCGCAATCTCCGCCGAGCCGTACAGCCGATCTTTCAGGACCCGCGATCGAGCCTCAATTGGCGGCACAGCATCGAGCGAATCATCACCGAGCCGCTACAGAACTTTGGCCAGGGCCGATCAGAGCGGGGGAAGCGGCTCCTTGCGTTGCTCGAGCAGGTTCGGCTGCCAACCCACATCCTCCAGCGCCAGACGTCTGACGTCAGCGGCGGACAACTGCAGCGGGTTGCGATCGCTCGCGCGCTGGCGCTCGACCCGAAGTACCTCATTTGCGACGAGCCGTTGTCAGCCCTCGATGTGTCGGTTCAGGCCGGAGTGCTCAATCTCTTGCTCGACCTACAGACAACTCAAAATCTGGCGATGATGTTCATCTCGCACGACCTGGAAGTCGTGCGCCACGTCAGTGACCGCGTGATCGTGATGTACCGCGGCGCAGTCATGGAAGACGCGTCTGCAGCAGACTTTTACAGCAATCCTCGACATCCGTACACGCAGGTGCTCTTTGGACGGGCGGCTCCGTTGCTCGAGGATGAGGCAGCGGACCTGTCGACTGCGGGCTCCCAGGACCCCGCGTCGCGCTGTCCCTTCTCGGACCGCTGTCCGTTCAGGCGCCCCAGGTGTGTTCAGGAGCGGCCATCGCTGCGCGAAATTGCTCCCGGTCACCACGCTGCGTGCCATTTCGCGTGACGCCATGACCACGATCGCCACTGCGGGATGCAGAAAGCATCTTTTGTTGACAAGCGTTCGTTCGTTTGCGAGCATGCGCGCGTCAACTCGATCTGCCGGGAAGCGGCTATGACTGCGGATGCCCTTGCCCGGCCGGTCACAGCTTTCGCGCGGGCGGTGTTGGAGGTAGCGGCTCTGGACGTCCACCTCCCTACCGAGGATGGCGATGTGCACGCGGTTCGGGGGGTCGATTTCGCGCTCGAGCCAGGTGAGGTGCTTGCCATCGTCGGCGAGTCGGGGTCAGGCAAGTCGATTACCTCGCTCGCCATCCTCGGGCTACTGCCGAAGACCGCCCGGGTTTCAGGCTCAGTGCGGTTCCGCGGGCGCGAACTGCTGGGCTGTCAGAAGGGGAGATGCAACACATTCGTGGACGGTCGGTCGCGATGGTCTTCCAGGACACCATGACCTCACTGAATCCTGTGTACCGGATCGGTGCCCAGTTGATCGAAACGCTGCGCGCACACGACGCCTCGATTACCAGGCGGGAGGCGCGGCAGCGGTCACTCGAGCTTCTGGAGGCTGTCGGTATCTCAAGCGCGCAACGTCGTCTGGACCAGTTTCCGCACGAGCTGTCCGGTGGGATGGACATCGGGATCCTAATCAGTGGCGCCATCGTCGTGGAGATCGTCTTCGGCCTGAACGGTATCGGCAACCTGGCGATCCACGCCTTGACGACGGTCGACC
>Ga0075522_10004136_pt1 | contig 10429 bp, 6 predicted proteins | sample NGEPerA_FD_74796 | JGI IMG/M metagenome (GOLD analysis project Ga0075522, IMG submission 74796) | Arctic peat soil microbial communities from the Barrow Environmental Observatory site, Barrow, Alaska, USA - NGEE PermafrostL2-A | ecosystem: Environmental > Terrestrial > Soil > Wetlands > Peat ...
GGGATTCACATGCCGCTTCGCAGACTTCTATTCGCATTGTCAAGGTGCATCTCCGTCGCGCTGACGGCGGTGAATGATCGAGGAGTGGAGACGGCCGGGCTCGAACCGGCGACCCCCTGCTTGCAAAGCAGGTGCTCTCCCAGCTGAGCTACGCCCCCGTGCATTCCCGCGGGGCGGCCATCCAGGTGCGGCGGCGTGGGCCTTTCTGGATTCGAACCAGAGACCTCACGGTTATCAGCCGTGCGCTCTCACCAGCTGAGCTAAAGGCCCGTGGTGCTCATGCACGCCGAAGCGCGTGAGCGTTGGGACGCCGCACGACCGGCCACCAGGGCATCGACCTGCGCGGCGCGCAGCGTCGGGCCCTTGACCCCTGAAGCGTGGAGAGACTTGTCCGCATCGGACGGTGAAGGCCTCGATACCAGGACCACGGCGGTCCCGGCATTGTGTTGTGCAGATTCCCACTGCCCACTAGTGTGCCTCCTCCAGCGCCGGCGAACCGGCGTCGGACCCACGCGCCGCTGCATCCCGGTACTTCTTCGTGGCGTCAGCCCTGCGGGATCGTGAGATCCCATGGTTTCCTCGGCCACTACTCTTCGCGGTTCCACGACGTGCGTTACTGCACGACCTGAGTTGACTGACCGTGTCCTCGAATCACGCGAACGTGTCGGGATCACAGGTCACTCCTTAAAAGGAGGTGATCCAGCCGCACCTTCCGGTACGGCTACCTTGTTACGACTTCACCCCCCTCACCGGGCACACCTTCGGCACCTCCGTCCCTTACGGGTTCGGCCAGCGACTTCGGGTGCACCAGACTCGGGTGGTGTGACGGGCGGTGTGTACAAGGCCCGGGAACATATTCACCGCAGTGTGCTGACCTGCGGTTACTAGCAACTCCGACTTCATGCAGGCGAGTTGCAGCCTGCAATCCGAACTGAGCCCAGCTTTAAGGGATTGGCTTCACCTCGCGGTGTTGCAGCCCGTTGTACTGGGCATTGTAGCATGTGTGTAGCCCCAGGCATAAAGGGCATGATGACTTGACGTCATCCCCACCTTCCTCTGGGTTTCTCCCAGCAGTCTGACTAGAAAAATTCAACTAATCACAGGGGTTGCGCTCGTTGCGGGACTTAACCCAACACCTCACGGCACGAGCTGACGACAGCCATGCACCACCTGTGCACCTGCCTTGCGGGGACCGTGTTTCCACGGTTTACAGGTACATGTCAAGCCTGGGTAAGGTTCTTCGCGTTGCATCGAATTAAACCACATGCTCCGCTGCTTGTGCGGGCCCCCGTCAATTCCTTTGAGTTTTAACCTTGCGGCCGTACTCCCCAGGCGGTGCACTTAATGCGTTAGCTGCGGCACTGAGCGCGTCAATACGCCCAACACCTAGTGCACATCGTTTACAGCGTGGACTACCGGGGTATCTAATCCCGTTCGCTCCCCACGCTTTCGCGCTACAGCGTCAGTTGTGAGCCAGAAGGCCGCCTTCGCCACTGGTGTTCCTCCCGATATCTACGCATTTCACTACTACACCGGGAATTCCACCTTCCTCTCTCACACTCAAGTCGACCAGTATTGGAGGCAGTTTCAGGGTTGAGCCCTGAAATTTCACCACCAACTTTGCCAACCGCCTTAACGCGCTTTACGCCCAGTAAATCCGGATAACGCTCGCCCCCTACGTATTACCGCGGCTGCTGGCACGTAGTTAGCCGGGGCTTTCTTGGAGGGTACCGTCATTCATTCTTCCCCTCCGACAGTGCTTTACAACCCGAAGGCCTTCATCACACACGCGGCGTTGCTCCGTCAGGCTTTCGCCCATTGCGGAAAATTCCTAACTGCTGCCTCCCGTAGGAGTCTGGGCCGTGTCTCAGTCCCAGTGTGGCTGATCGTCCTCTCAGACCAGCTACCCATCGTCGCCTTGGTAGGCCGTTACCCCACCAACAAGCTAATAGGCCGCGAGCCCGTCATCGAGCGGCTTACGCCTTTTTTCACATCGGGATGTCCCGTTGTGACCACATCCGGTATTAATCCTGGTTTCCCAGGGCTATCCCGATCTCGAAGGTAGGTTGCTCACGTGTTACTCACCCGTGCGCCGCTAGATACGTGACCGAAGCCACGTACCGCGCTCGACTTGCATGTTTCATGCACGCCGCCAGCGTTAATCCTGAGCCAGGATCAAACTCTCCGAAAAAACGCCTGTGCCGGGCGAAACCCGACCCATGACGAATTCAGACGAGGTACCTCACCAGCCCACGGCGAACCGTGAGCCCTAGGCCCTTTGCGGAAAGTCGTCTCCACTCTTCAATTGTCAAGGTTCTCAACGCGCGCGACTCCCAACGTATGAGATAACGCAGCACTTCCCGGGCAGCACAAGCTGAACGGGCAAGAGGGGAAGTGTAGCTTCGGCGGGGGCCCGCGTCAAGTTGAGCTCGTCAGAGTGGACGGCGGCCGGCGAAGGCTCGTGCCACGGTCAGCTCGTCGGCGTACTGGAGGTCTGCGCCCGCGGGGAGACCGTGGGCCAGCCGGGAGACGGAAATGCCGCGGGAGGCGAGGCGATCGCCGAGATAATGGGCCGTTGCTTCCCCCTCCACGTCGGGGTCGGTGGCGATGACCACCTCGCGCACCTCTCCCCCGTGGAGGCGGCGCTCCAGGGCGTCGATCGTGAGCTGGTCGGGACCGACACCGTCGATGGGAGACAGCGCGCCACCGAGCACGTGGTAGAGGCCACCGAACTCACCGCTGCGCTCGACGGCGAGCACGTCGAGCGGCTCCTCGACCACGCACATCACCGTCTGGTCGCGGCTCGGGTTGGAGCACACCGCGCAGAGATCCCCCTCGGCGATGAAGTAGCAGCGGCTGCAGGGACGCACCCGGTGGTGGAGGTCGGCGAGGGCCGCGGCGAGGCCGGCCGTGCTCTCGGGAGTTGCGCGCATGCAGTGGAACGTCAGCCGTTGGGCCGTCTTGGGCCCGATCCCGGGCAGCCGCCCGAATTCCGCGGCGAGCCGCTCGACCGCCGCCGGGATCAGTCCCATCGCGTCAGATGAGGCCCGGTGGCAGGTTCAGCCCCGCCGTGAGCTGGGCCATGTGCTGCGCAGCTGTCTCCTTGGCCTTGTCGAGCGCGTCGTTGGTGGCGGCGAGCACCATGTCGGCGAGCAACTCAGCGCCCTCCTCGAGGGCGTCAGGCTCGATCGTCACGGCGAGGACCTTCTGGTGGCCGTTGGCGGTGACCGTCACCGCGCCACCCCCGGCGCTCCCCGTCACCGTCATGTCGCCGAGCTCGTCCTGCAGCTTGGCCATGCGCGTCTGCATCTGCTGTAGCTGTTTCATCATGTTGCTGTTCACTGGTCTCTGCCTCCGATGTTGGGCGCCAGTCTACGCAGCGCCGTCGCTCTGCGGCCGATCGGCGCCATCGCGAAGCCGGGTCGACGTGACGCGGCTGCCCGCAAACGCGTCGAGCACCGCCCGCGTCGCCTCCCCCGTGCCGCCGGGGCGGACCGGTGGGGCGTCGGTCCCGACGAACACGGCGTCGACCGCGCGCGGCGACCCGGCGACCTCCCCCGCCGCCTCGGTGAGGGCGGCGACGCGGCTGGGCTCGCGCAGCTTCTCGAGGTGGAAGTTGTAGGGGGCGCCCACCGTGAGTGAGGACGCGTCCGCCTTGATCGCCCGGCAGTCGCGAAGCACGCCGGCGAGGGCCCGGTCGCGACGGTTGACCGCCTCGAGGAGCGACCCCCAGTGCTGCCGCCACGACTCGACCGTCCCGAACGAGAGGTCGGCGGCGGGAGGAGAAGGCTCGGGCGCCGGGTCGACGGCGTCTGGCGGGGCGACAGAAGCAGCCGGCTGCGCCCCCGCGGGTGCTCCGTGTTCCTCGGTCGCGATGGCTGCCGCGCTCGGCGGCGCCGCCGTCGGGGCGACCCCCGGGCCCGCAGCGCCGGCGGGTTGAACCGCGGGCGCCGGAGCCGCGGGATGGCCGTTGCCGGCCGGCGCTGGGGCGAGGCTGGAGAGCACCGGAGACGGACCGACGCCTGTGGGAGTGGCCCTCGCGGGGCCCGCGGACCGAGCCGCGGCCCCGCCCTCCAGCCGGGCGACGCGCGCCTCGAGGTCGGCCACCTGTGCCGCCGGCGCCATCGAGTCACGCACCAGGCGCATCACGCAGTACTCCACCTGCAACCGTGCGTCGACCGGCTGGCGCAACTCCAGCTCGGTCGCCTGGAGGATCTCGAGAGCGCGCAGCCAGAATCCCTGCGGAGCCACCCGCGCCAGGGTCGCCGCCAGCTGCCCATCCTCGTCCCCGACGTCGGCGCCGTGAGCGTGGCCGAGAGCGGCAAACTCAGCTGCCCGGGCCAGCCGGGAGGTCTCGCGGACCAGTTGGCGGGGATCGGCGCCGGCATCGAAGGCTGAGGCGACAGCCCGCAGCGCGGCGGCGCCGTCGCTCCCCGCGAGAGCCTCGAGCAGAGTGTGGAGGGTGGCCGGGTCGGCGAGGCCGATCGCCCGCCTCACGTTGGACGCTGTCAGCGGTCGCTCCCCGCCCGCCAGGGCCTGGTCGAGCATCGAGAGGGCGTCGCGCATGCTGCCCTGCCCCGCCCGGGCCAGCAGCGCGAGCGCGTCAGGCTCCGCGGCGATCCCCTCTGCGCTGAGGACGCGGCCGAGGTGCGCGGCCGTGTCGGGGGCTGAAACGCGCCGGAAGTCGAAGCGCTGCACCCGCGAACGCACCGTCTCGGGGACCTTGTGGGGCTCGGTGGTTGCGAGCACGAAGAGCACGTGCGGAGGGGGCTCCTCGAGGGTCTTCAGGAAGGCGTTCCAGGCCTCGGTGGTGAGCATGTGGGCCTCGTCGATGATGTACACCTTGCGGCGCAGCGCCGCGGGCAGGTACTTGACCTTCTCGCGGAGATCGCGCATCTCGTCGATGCCGCGGTTGCTGGCGGCGTCGATCTCCAGGACATCCACCGAGCTGCCTTCGACGATCTCAATGCACGCGCTGCAGCGGTTGCAGGGCTCGCCGTCCTGAAGGTCGAGGCAGTTGACGGCGCGCGCCAGGATCCGGGCGGTCGACGTCTTGCCGGTGCCCCGAATTCCGGTGAAGAGGTAGGCGTGGGCCAGGGTGTCCGCGCGGACCTCGTTGCGCAGCGTTGTCCCGATCACGTCCTGGCCGACCAGGTCGGCGAAGCGCGCCGATCGATAGCGGCGGTACAGCGCGGTGGACACCCGGTCAGAGTAGCGTGGCCGCGAGCGCCCCCGCCCGCCTCGCCGCGTCCACACCCCGGGGCGAGGATCGCCTCGCCCGGAGGTGCGGAGGGCAGTCGCGCACCCCACGTCGTTGACGTGACGCCGGCGCTCACCCGATCGTCCAGCTCGGACCAGGTTGGCTACGGCACCCCCGGGGGACCGCTTACCGCTGCTTCCTTCCGGACCTGACGGGGTTCACAGACCCGGGCTGCGTAGGACCCGATCGTCAGCGCCGAAGCGCTCGGAGCAGACCCAACGCCACGCCCCCTCGGTGGGGAATTCGACCCCGCTGTAGCGGATTGCGGGTGCAGGGCACCGCTAACTCCCCGTCTAGCGCGACCGACGCCATTGTAGGGCCACGGTGCCCCGGCGCTGGGAATGCTCAGGCCCGCCACCGGCTCGTCACATCTCGTCCGTGTAGATCTGGTTGAAGGGATACCACTGCTCAGGGAGGCGGCGCACGTCGGGCTCGAGGGTGGAGGCGATCCGCTGCATCACAGCCTGCTCGTCGTCGCCTTCGGAGGGATGAAACGGCTCACGGACGTGGACGATGTACTTGGTGCTGGTGCGCCAGCAGCTCACCGGCAGGATCGGGGCCCCGGTGAGACGGGCCAGGAACGCCGGGCCGGTGCTGAAGAGCACCGGCCCGTTGCAATAGCGCACCTCGGTGGTGGGACCGCCCTCGGGGATGTCGACGAGAAGCGCGATGAGCCGGCCGCGACGCAGGGCGCGGATGAGCCCGCGCGCCGCCGTCGCCGGTGCGAACAACTCCATCTTCTTGACCCTGCGCGACCAGGCCAGCAGAGCGGTGATCGAGGGCGTGCCCACGGGCGCCATGACCGTGGAGATGTCGTGTCCAGCAGCGAGCGCCACACTGCCCGCGACGTCCCAGCTACCGAAATGGGTGAGCACGAGGATGCCGCCGCGGCCCGCGTCGCGGGCCTTGTCCATGTGCTCCAGGCCGACCATCTCGCCATGCTCGAACATCTCGTCCAGCCCGATGGCGTGGATCCAGATGGTGTCGATGATCATCCGCGAGTAGGCTCGGTAGCTTGCCCGGGCACGGCGTCCTGCCTCAGCGTCGGACAGTCCACCGGCAGCGCGGCTGTGCATGTGCGCGGAGAGACGCCGCTTTCGTGGGGGCTGCGCCGCGTAGGTGAGCGTGCCCGCGACGTCGGCGACCAGGTAGCGCGCCCTACCGAGGCGGCGCAGGCCCGACGCCGTCGCCTCGAACGCCCACCGCATCAGCGCCGGCGGGGAGTCGCGGACCGGCGTGCGCGCTGCTCCGTCCGGCATCAGTGGAGAGCGCCGGCGCCCCCGTTGGCCAGCGCGATCAACGGCGCCGCCAGGGCGGCCACGAGCACGCCGAGCCCCGCGGCCGTCCACGCCGCTGCGCGCGACGTCAGCGGCGTCGTGCTCACCGCGAACGGCGCCTCGCCGTTGTCCTCAGCGTACATCGCCATCAGCCAGCGCAGCACCGCGACGGCGGCCAGCACCATGGCCACCCCCGCAATCGCCACCGCCCATCCCGCCCCGGCATTGAGCGCCGACTCGGCGATGAGCACCCGGCCGAAGAACCCCGCCAGCGGAGGCAGGCCGGCCAGACTGAGCAGAGCCAGGGACAGGAAGGCGGCGGTCGCGGGCGCACGCCGGCCGACGCCTCGGTAGGCGTCGATGCCGGGAGGCAGCCCGGCGGCGTCGAAGATGCCCGCGAGCAAAAGCGCCGCGACCACCGCCGTCGCCGCCCCCATCAACGCAAAGAGGAGTGCGATCGGGCCGGACGCCACCGTCCCGTCGATGCCCCGCCCGGTGGCGCCCACGGCCAGGAGCAGGAACCCCGACTGGGCGATCGAGAGGTCGGCGATCAGCCGGCGGACCGTCGTGGCCCGCAGCGCCAGGATGGCGCCGGTGAGCATGGCCATCACGGCCACCGAGGTGACCAGCAACATCCAGCGGGAACTGCCCGCCCCGAAGCCCTCCACTGCGAAGCGGAGAAGAACCGTGGTGCCGGTGACCGCTCCCAGCGCCGAACTGAAGCCGGCGATGGCTCCTGGGGTCGTCTCCTGGGTGTCCCGCATCCACGATTGCAGGGGCGGCGCGCCAATCACGGCAAGCAGTCCGATCACCACCAGCGCCATCCCCACCGTGACCAGTGGGCCGTCAACGCGAACCCCCGAGTCCAGCCGGGAGAGGTCGGTGGTGCCGGTGGCCCCGTAGATGAGCACGAGCCCGTACACCGTGGTGGCCAGGGCGACGCCGCCGACGAGGACCTGCCGGAAGGCGGCCTCCGCGGTCGGTCCCGACGTTTTGGTCATGGCTGTCAGAAGCACGAGGCACACGAGGAGGAGCGCGAAGGCGGCGGTGAACGCGGCCATCTCGCGCTGCGCGACGAGCATCACCGCGGCGGCCGCGCTGAGCTGAAGGAGCGCGCAGAACGCGCCCGCACGCGCCGGCGAGCGACGAAGGTACGTCTCCGCACCGAGAACGGTGAGCACCAGGACGAGGAGGACAAGCACTGTCCCGAACACGTGAAAGCGGTCCACCATCAGTCCGCCCGAGTACGCGACCAGGCCCACGCCGTTGTGGTCGGGTCGCAACGACACCAGCTCGATCATCGATGCCGTGAATGCACCTGCCGCTGCCAGGACGGTGAACCACCGGTACAGCGACGGGCGCATCCGCGGTCGCGACACGGCGACTGCGGCGCACACCAGCGCACCTCCGCCGAGGATGAGCGCCGGCAGCAGGCCGAGACCGACGCCGACGCCGACGCCGGTGCTGGAGCTGGCGATCACTGCGCGCCCCCGAGCGACGCGGCGAGCGTGGTGAGACCGGTGCCGATGACGGGGACCACACGGCCGGCGAGCACTCCGAAGGCGATGAGGAAGACCACGAGGGGCCACAGGTAGCCGAGCTCCAGGGTGGACGCGTCGCGAACGCGCGCGAACTCGTCGCGGACGGGTCCGAGGAACACGCGCTGTACCGACCAGAGCAGCGCGGCCGTGCTCACCGCCGTGCTCGCCATCACGAACACCGTCGCGTACGGGTGCACCGGGAAGGCGCCGGTGAAGAGCATCAACTCCGCGCTGAACCCGGCGATCAGGGGCGCCCCGAGGGCGGCGAGGCACGCGAAGATCCAGAAGCCACCGAGGCGCGGAGCCTGGGCGGCCAGGCCGCCGAGGCGGTCGAGCGAGACATTGCGGGTGCGCCCCTCGATGGCTCCGCAGAGGAGGAGGAGCAGGGCGCTGCTCATGCCGCCGGCCACGAGCTGGAGCACCGCACCGTCGAGTGAGAGGGTATTCGGCGACGCAACGGCGAGGAGCACTAGGGACATCTGCCCGATGCTGACCGCGGCCACCATGCGTCGCATCGTCCTCTGAGCGAGGGTGAGCAGCACGCCCCAGACCGCGCTCAGCACGGCCAGCACGAGGAGCGCGGAGCCGAAGCGCTGCGCCTGTAACGGGAAGAGCCCCAGCGCGAAGCGGATCATCCCGTAGCCCGACAGGCGCACCAGCACTCCCGCGATCACGGCGGACACACCGGAGCTGGCGCTGGCTGCGGCCGACAGGAACCACGTGTGCGCGGGAACGACGACGAAGCCGAGTGCGAAGGCGGTGAAGACCAGCCAGAAGCCGGCCCCGGCCACCGTGGTCGACAGCGGTGTCGACGCCGTGAGGATCTGCGCGAGGTCGGAACTGTGAGCGCTGCTGTGCACGATGACCAGCAGGAAGCCCGTGACCAGCAGGGCGGAACTGATCAGCACCGCGATCCCGGCACGTTGCGCTGACCGTTCCCGCCCATCAGCCCCAAAGCAGTGGATGAGCAGGAAGAGCGGCACTGCCTGCATGGCGAAGAACAGGACGAACAGCACGAGGTCAGTGGCACACAGCGCCCCGTTCACGGAGGTCTCGAGCAGCAGCAGCAACCCGCAGTACAGACGCACGCGCTCCTGCCGCTTCCACGCGGCCAGGAACACCGACGTGAACACCAGCGTGCTCAGCACGAGCAGGCTGAGCGTGACCCCATCCGCGCTGAGGTGGTAGTGGATCGCAAAGCCGAAGTGCGTGATCCAGGAAGCGTTCTCCTCGTGCAGCTGGTCCGGCGTCGCGGCCACGCCGAGCGAGATGGCCGAGCCCAGGGTCACCAGCGTGAGCATCAGTGACAGCACCGCCGCGCCCAGCGCGACCGACCGGATGCGACTGCGCTGCTCGGCAGTCCGCTCGGGAAGGAACACGATCATCAGGGCGGCGAGAGTGGTGGCGAAGACGACCGTGCTCAGGAGCACCGACGGCAGGTCGAGGCCGCTGCTGGTCGTGGGCGTCGGCGTCGCCGACGGGACCGCCGGGGGGGTGGCCAGGATGTTGCCGGGAACGGTCGCTGCCGGGGCGGCGATCGACGGCGCGGTCGCCGGCGCCGCGCTGACCGACGGGACGACCACCGCGATGAGCGGTTGGAACGCGGCCGCCAGCCTGGGCGCCTGCTGGGCTGCGGAGGCTGCCGACCACAGGACCTGGAGGGCAGCGCTCATCGGGTGGTCACCGGGAAGTGGCCCGTCACCGCCAGCACGGATGCGGCCAGCAGGACGGCGATCGTGGCCAGGGCAGCAACCAGCGACACGCCGAAGCGGGTGCCGCGCAGCCGGGTCATCGCCTGGCCGAGCGCGCCGACGCTCTCACCGATCCCCGTCGTGATCGAGTCGAGCACCTGCGCATCGACGCTGTCGAGTGTCTCGGCGGCCCTGAGGAACAACCGCGGCGCCGCACCCGCCAGCCGTTCGGCCGGTGTCGGCCCGCTGAGCAGGGCGGCAACGGTTGCGAGACGAGCGCGCAGCGGCACGCTCGACGCCCGGCGATCGGCGGAAAAGAACCACCAGGCGCCGACAGCCGCGCCCGCGGCGACCACCACGCAGAGGACGAGCGCGATGCCGTCGAGCGCGAGTTGCTGCCGGATCGGACCGTAGAAGATGAAGTGGCTGAACGTGAACCCCGGGATCTTCCTGGCACCCACGAAGAACGAGTTCACCCCGGGCAGGCCCACCAGTGTGGCGGCCGCGGCCCCGGCGAGCCCGACAAGAACGGTGTTGCGGCGGCGCCGATCCACCTCGCGCAGGCGGAGGACGTCAAACCCGCGGCGCCGGGGCGGCTCACCGGTGGCGACGGTGAAGTACACGCGGAAGGCGTAGAGCGCGGTCAGGCCCATGGTGAGC
>Ga0075522_10004137_pt1 | contig 10428 bp, 6 predicted proteins | sample NGEPerA_FD_74796 | JGI IMG/M metagenome (GOLD analysis project Ga0075522, IMG submission 74796) | Arctic peat soil microbial communities from the Barrow Environmental Observatory site, Barrow, Alaska, USA - NGEE PermafrostL2-A | ecosystem: Environmental > Terrestrial > Soil > Wetlands > Peat ...
AATCCCAGACCCAGAGACTCCGGCGGCTATTGGAGCTATGGGTGGAAGATATCGCGAGATATCTTTGGCGCCCGCGTCGCACTGTTTTCAATAATTCCTTTATTTCAACAGGCTGTTAGCACGTAGGCAGATGGGTCATCCTTGTCTTGGTGTATCCAGATGTTTACATCGAAGTCCGGCGTTATGATTGTCGCAGCACCATCACTACAACCAAATTCGACATCTTTAAACTTGTATTTAAAGGCTGCCTTTAGCTCGTCATTGATTTTTTCGGCGTGGGATTTCACCTCATTTTGCCCAATCTTGGCTATAAAGTCCTCTGCTCCTTGAAAATGATCCTTTGGCTCGCGGTGGAATCCCTTCTTAAAACCGCTAAGGCTTCGCACTTGGCCGCCATCTTCTCCACGCAGAAAGGCTTCTTTTAATAGGCTTCCCAAGGTGCTTGCCTTCGCCGCTTTTGCCGCGAGAATGTGGCTGACGTCTGCCACAATGAATTCCTTTGTGAAGTTGCCGAACGCACACGGTGTCTGAGAAACAGCCCCTGTGACTGTTTTCCGAAGCGTGCGCGGAACTTCGTCTGAAAGGAAGGTTTGAAGTGAATTGCTTGTTACCAAACGCCCTTTTTCAAGCGCATCTTTTAGATCGCCCGTTAGCGCATTTATCACGCAGTAACTCCAGATGCCGTGCGAAAGTGTGACGGCAGAATAGGATGACTGGTCAACCTTGCAGGACGCGAAGGCAAAGTGATATTCGGAATCTTTGCAAAATGCCATCAGTTCCTCGGCCGAAAAAGCACTACAGATGGAACGCATTCCATCAATTATCGGAAGGCCGCTGTGGCATGAATCGAGAAATAAAAGGGCTTGCTCGCTTTTCGATGCACGCACTTGTTTGAGAATCTCGTTCAACGGTATAGTCGTGGCGGACAGGTCTCCGATCTGCGTATCGTGAACCGTAATTCGGCTCTCCCCATTGATAGCCAAACCGTGTCCGGCGAAGAAAAAAACGACCCGTTCTCCTTTGGCGACGTGACCGAGGAAAGATTTTAATTTTGACTCGAAAGCCTTAAAAGTTGCGGCGGCGCTCAGAAGCACTTCGCAGTCGGCGGCATCCACGCCTAGAATCTGCCACGCGTTGACGAATTCGCGCACGTCGTTCTCGGCGTATCTGACCGCTGGTATTTTCGTATCTTGGTAGTTCTCGACTGCAATGGCAAAGACGTGAGTTTTGGGTGTCATGTGTTATGCCTCAGTTTGCGCGACTTGCAATAGCTCAAGCTGCGCGGCTTCTGGGCGGCGGGCACGTTCTGCCGCTTGTTTCGCACGCCAGTTCGCAAGGATGTTTTTCGCCAGTGTCGCCGCCTGCCGAATATCCGGGCTGGCATCGGTCAAGGCAATCCAGTCAAGCAATGGGTCAACGCTGGGCTTGACGGTGAATGTCTCGCGATCAAGTTCGGCTTCGATGTTAAAGCCGCTGCGGGGCAGCGCCGCGCCAGCGAGAAACTGCGCTTGGTCCAAGTCGGTGCGGATGATTTTTCGGTTGCGACCGGGCGCGGTAAAGAACTGGAAACGCTCCGCGACGGGCACGGCATGGACGGTCGTGCCGACAACACGCACCCAGCCACGATCCGCCAGCAAGGCCGTATCCACGGTTGTGCCTTTCAAACTTTTGTGCAACTCGTCGCGCGGCACGGAGGCGCGGCGTGCGAATAAGCGTAGGAAAAGCCGCGTGATCGGGTCGGCGGCTTCGGGCGGTCGCTGCGCGGCGGCGACGCCTTCGGCGAGGAGGTCGTCGAGCAACTGATTGATGCCAAGCAGGGCTTCTTTCACGCCGAGAATTTCCTGGCCAATCCAGACCTTGCCGTAGTGGCGGCTATAAAACTCGAGCGCCTTGCCGCGTAAAATGACGCGTAAGTCCGCGTCTGACAGGGATGTGCCGTGTGAATGTTCCAACAAGGTTTTCAGACGTGCGGCTTCATCGCGAACCCAGCGACGCATTTTGGCCCAACTAACCGGCTCAGGCTTTTCCAGCCGTTTGCGGCAAACATGAACGACATCGTAGGCAATTTTCTGGCTGCCGAATTGGGCGTTGTCCCCCTTGGTTTCATCTGCAATGACGGGGTAAGTGGCTACCAGTAAAAACCCGGCCTCAAATAGGGAGCGCAAGACGTTGGCCCATGCGCGGTCCTCATCGTGGTGAAACGTGAACGCGAGCAGGCCGCCTTGTTTTAGGACGCGAAATGCCTCTGCCCAACAAAGGGTTAATCCCTTTTCGTAAAAATCTTCCGCTGGCGGCGGTCGGTAATCGGGATTTGCGAGGCCATCAATCCGCTCCTTCTTTTGTTCGTCGCTTCGGTCATCTGGATGCTCGGCTTCATTTTCGATGACCTCAATTGACTTGGGGGTAAAGGGAAGGCGGAAGTAATTAGCTTCAGGTTTGCCTTCAAGGATGCGCAAAAGTGGTATGCGAATCCAAACGTAGAAAAAATCGGCCAAGTCGGCGTAATTAATATTATGGCCGAAAGGAGGGTCGGTGATACAAAGATCAACGGAACAATCTTTTAATGCACGCAACTCTGTTGACGAACCGCAGGCGACTTCTGTTTCAGATTGTGTTGGTTGTTCTCCAATGGGGAGGCGAACGGATTTTTTTGATCCTTCTCCACTGACAAGCCACGGCTCCCAAGGGTTGATGAAGTATTCTAGGCCGTCAGGAATTCCCTTAACCGTTGAGCGCCATGTTCCATAACCTTTCGCAGAAAGACTGACTTCAACACTGCAACTCTTCATTCTGTAATCAGGATTTCCAAAGGTCGGTGCTAGGCAGTCGCGTGTGCGATGGTAAAATGCCAGCATGTTTTGGTTGCGCAAATACTGTTGGAATCCTCCTAGCGCCTGCATTCCTAAATCTATCGACCATCCTTTTTCAACAAGGCCAATGATAGTCTTGATGATGGTTGAATGAACCAACAACTGGCGCGGGTTAAAAAACTTCCACCAGTGAGTATAACCGTGACTAGGAACAACATCCTTTATGAACGTGCGCCGGGCATAGGGAAGTTCTTCTTTTGGCCAATATGCCGCAAGGTCGTTCGTTGAGCGTAACTGCCATTCACGGTCTGCTGCAACAATCCGGCGAATATCTTCCGTCGTGGGAACTTTGAAAAAGCGACCGTCGTATGTATATCCTTGGTCGCGCCTTTTAGGACAAAAGCATTGCAAGACAATTGGCATCACTGGTCCGGTGTGTTCTGCGTGGCGCAAGGCGTCAACAACGTCTTGCTTCCGCCCATCTTTCGCGCAGACAAAACTTCCGTTTTCAGGCGCTGGATCTGTTTGGGTGTGAATTTTCCTTCCAGTCGCAAGGGTGATTTGTGGCGGCAAGCCGTATTGCTTTCGCTCGTTTGCCTCAGATAGCGGGGCGGCGTCAGTAATATCTTCGGTTTGCGCTGCATCGGCGAGCTTTACACGTCCCCGCACTTCAATAAGCGAAAGATTTTTGAGCCGTTCCAAATACCACCTTTCTGTTGCCTCACTTGACGCCCCCGCAAAGCCGCCAAGTTTATTACCGTCAATCTGGCCGGGGCTGCCTTCAAACCACTTGGGGTCAAGAAGCAGATACATGAAGACAGGCTTGGACCTGATGTTAAAATCCTTCTTCCTGAGATCAGAGGCGCGCGACGCCCGTTGCTGTCGTTCGAGCGTGGCCTTAATGCTCGCGCCGCACCACTCGCCGGTGTCCGGGTGGCGAAGCGCCTGTTCGGTTTCGACGAGTTCCAATAAACGCTTAATAATGTGTCGTTTCTCGGTGGCATTGCCACTGTTGTAATCGGAAAACAGACGGGCAAATTCCTGCGTGCTTTCGACAAAGCGTGGTTCGGTCTCAAGAACTACACGTTCGCAACCAGGAGCAATTCGCGTTTCACCTAACTCGGCGTGATATACTGCACCAGTCTTTGGGCAGTGCAGTTCAAAGTAATCAGTAACGAGGTCCTTTTCCGCGATGAGTGGGGTTTTGAAAAGGGGGGTGCAGTGACCGCAGCCCTCGGCCATGCATGGGCCATGCTTTGCCCAAAAGGTGTAGATGACTTCCGCGCCGTCCCATTCGTAGTGCTTGCGCTGGCTGGGTTCAACTTCTGTTGCGTCAACATCCGCAAATTTGCCGGTGCGCTTGTCCAGCCATTTGCCCTGATGGCCGCCCGGGCAATTGGTGACGTAGTATGGGTGAAGAAGTGGGTTCAGATCGCGCTCAATTTCGGCGAAAAATGCGCGGACTTGTTCGGGATCGCTGCCTGCGACTTCATTTTTAACGACCATCCAGGCGACCGGGTTCAAATCATTGCCAATTACATGGTAGCCGAGTCTCGCGCCTTCAACTAAAGTCGTGCCGCCGCCCATGAATGGTTCAAGGACCTTCATGCCACGAAAATTTCCAGCCTTCTGATGGTTGGCATAGAAATACTCCCAGACTAACCGAGCAGACTTTTCTGGGTCATCTGGGGCTTTAATTCCCGCCGCAATGAGAATGGCGCGGAAGATGCACGAGCGGCGACGTGCCCACCACTTTGACATTTGGTAGATTGGTTTGCCCGCGTTTCCTTCGACTTTAGAAAGCGCGTTAATTGGCGCGATGGGGAAATCCACTTCCAGACAAGTGAGAGGGCGATTTGGGTCATTAAAATCTACGGTGGGCAGGCGCGTGGCTTTGCCCAGATTGGGCGGCAAGCTTGCCTCGTCCAGCGATTTTTCAACTTTGGGCTTTTTCGGTTTCGCGGTCGTAACCGGCGCAGGCCCACCACTGGAGAGGTTGAAAACATCCTCAATGCCGGCAAATTCTGGTTGGGTGGAAGGGTTAGGCATCAGCTATTCAATAACTTTGAAGTCTTTTGAGGCCATAAGAACCCAGAATTTACCTTCTTTTTCCAAACGACCGGTAATGGAAACCTTGCGGCCGTCGCGGTGGGCGTCGCAGGCGGCGCGGTAAACCTCCGGCTCTAAAGAAACACGCACGGTGCGTTCAGCGCCGTTGTTTTCTTTTCCTTCAATCGTCACGTGGTGTGGACTGTTGTCATCTTCCACTTCCGTTGGAGCGGACTTAGACCGAAGTGCGATGACCAGGCCCGTAATAATGAGTTCGGCGCTTTGTTCGGGCGAGCGGAGGTAGCGCGCCGCAGACTCCAAGTATTTGACCGCTTTTCCTTCCAAACGGACGCTAACGGGAATATTGGCAGGCGCAACCCATTCGGGCGACCAACCCACGGAGAATTCTGTGTTGGCCTCGTCAACGGTTTGGAGCAGCTCCATGAGGGTCTCGCAGAGATTGGCATTGAAGCCTGCTTTGTATTTTGCGATTAGCGGTTCTGGGCTACCAGAAGCGACGGCCTCCTGCGTGAAGACTATGCCTCGCATGATCCGCTCCATTACACGACGCTCGAATGGGGCAGCGTCCACAGGTATGCCAGCCGCAGCGGCGTTAACAAGCTGAGGTGCCGGACTGACGGTAATCGGCGACTCGACCATGAAACCGAAGCTGCCAGCAAAGGTGTGGCCAAAACGGCACACCTTAGTGTGTTTGGCACCGATACCAGTGGCCTTGGCAAAAGCTGTGCGTGGGTCTTCTTCCGTGCATGCAGCATACGAAAACAAGTCCCGCAGGTCGCCGATGACTTTCACGGCACGCTCCAGGGAGATGGTGCCATGTTGTGCCTGTGGGTCGGCTAATTTCGCACCAAATATGTCTCGGTCCACGCACTGGACCAGCCGGATTAATTCAGCGCCTGGCCGATCCAACAAAGCACCGAGGGTATTCAGGGCTGAGGCAAGGTTACGGGCAACGGAAGATTCATCGCCAACCGTAGGCAGAATGATTTCGACATTTTTCCCTTCCTGATCTGGCGAGCCGGCGAAGGCTATCAAGCCTGGATGTTTGAGTGGAATAGGTTTCCACGCATGGAGACGCAAGAAACGAGCGAGGTCCTGCGGCGTAAGCTTGGACCGGAAAATATCCGCTTCGGTAATTTTGGTCATTGAATCGCCTCCTGTCTGAGGGTGGTAAAAAGTTGCCGAAGAGCCTCCGCCGAGAAAATCTGTGTTCGAGGTATGCGAATAGCAACCGGAGTTGTGGTAGTCGTCGGAGCGCCGGTAATGCGAAACCAATATCCACATTTGCGCAGAATGAGCTGTTCTTCATCAAGAGCCATCCATTCATCCACCTCTGGAGGCAGGCAAAGGACAAGGAGAACGGCTGCGGTTGTTCCGACCGTGGAAGCACGAATCGCAAGGTCGTTATGCGTCTTCGCCTCCAAGTCGTAAAGTATATCAGTCCCTTCTATTTCCCACTTTACTGTGCATTTCAATTGAAAGTCCCATTTGAATCCAGACTCGACGTGACGCTTTTTGCCGTTAGAGAGTGTGCGGACTTGCACCTCATTAAAGGTTCCATCAATGCCGTAATCGAATTCACGGTCACTGATGCTGGCATTGACGCCGGCACGGCCTGCGATGGCCTGCACGTAAGCTCGGCAAAGAGCCTCTTTTGTGTGTTCCTCGGTAATCATGGCAAACTTGGTAATTCTACAAATGGAACTGCAACTTCCAGCAATGTAAGTCCACCGTGACAGCGCGGCGGAAAACCGCTCTGGATGCGCCATTTCACCTGTCCCATAACAACGTGATAACCGTTGGCAGAGAGAACGACGGGCGGTAGGACCGGATGAGTCCAAGGCTCCGTGGACGGGCTGAGTCGTTGCGCGCTGAAGGTTTCTTTCAACCTGTCAACCACTTGCTCATTTTCAAGCGTTGTCGCGAACTGTGCGCTGGTGGCGTAGCCGTGATCGGCGGTAATAACCAACTTGCGTCCCTGGCGGAGACGATTCACGAAAGCCCAAAAATCATCTGACTGCAACTGCGTGGAAGCATGGTTGAAAACGGCATCTTGCGGACGGTTACCGTGAACATCCGCGTCCTGCCATTCGTGCCAGATAAAAACATCGCGCGTTGACGGAACGGCGCAGTCAGCGAACGGCACATTAAGAACATCGGTGGCAAGCTGGGTGCTTTGTAAAAGAAACGTGCCTGGGGAGCGGTTGCTTTTGAGCGAGGCGCGCGTCGGCACGCCAAGCGCCTTGGCAAATGGGGTGGTGTCGGATGGCACCTCCGCTCCAGTTACGGAAACTTGCGCGGGCACAATGTTGCGCGTTTGCGCGCCGCCGAGCAAAGCGGGCAGATCGCGGAGACTGAGAGCGTCGAGAACCAAAACGGCGCGCCCGCCAGCAGCGGAGCGATTCCACCAATCCACAAGTCGAAGGGATGTGCGACCGGAAAAAACTTGGTAAGCCTCCCACAATTCCCAAGCGGCTTCCGCCAGCAAACGGTCGGCGGGAACGAGCGATTGATGCAGCGCGACAGGTGAGGCGGTGGCGCGAGCCTCAAGCAGCAACTCGTCAAAAATCTGCTTCCAGATTTCCTCGGGTGGGCGTTTGGCAAGAATGGTTTCGGTCCAGTTCATGGCGCGGGCGGCGGCGTCTGCTGCTGCTGGTAACTGACTTCCAAGTTGGCGCGATGGGCCGAAGGTATCTGTTGGAGGATGCGCCGCAACTGCTGGGCCGTAAGATTGCTGAACTCAACTTTGGCAGACGTGAGCATCTTATCGGGCGTAACACCCCAAAGCTCAAGCTGGCCGATGAGCGAAATGGTATTCGATTCTGAATCTGTGCGCCGCGTTACTGGCACTGGTGGCAGCGGCAAATTGGTTTGGCCCGAAGTCTGGCCGCCGTTCGCTGTGGCCTGCGTTTGCCCCGGCGTGGCCGGGGTGGGCGCTTGCCCGCCCGGAGTCGTGGCGGGTTGCACAGGCGGCGGTGTCGTGCCCGCAACCGCGCCGCCGCCTGCGACGGACGGCAGGCCAATCTGTGCGGAACGCTGTTCCGGCCCGGAACGATAGGCCCGGTTCTTGATGCGACGATAGGCGGCTTCATCGTCCTCGTCGTCGTGGTTGCGGGTGAACCAAGTATTATTGACGTTCACCGCGATTCGGCCACGCGCTGCGAGGCGAAGCAATTCCTCATAAGTCTGCGTGTCGCCCAAAAACGGAATGGCATCACGAGCGGGAACGGTGGGTGGTTCGGCGAGTTCGCGGAATAGTTCCCCGACAGTTCGCGGTTGCGAAATGAACTGCAAAACAAAACTCTCCAATTCCGTGGCGTCGTAAATGTCGGCTTTGATTTTGTCTTCGATGGTCTTGGGCAGGGACGTAGCAAGTTCGGTGACAGGTTCGAGGTCAAAGACACACTGGCCGGGATTCTGGAAATCCCAGCGGCGCAAAATAGCGAAACGGTCAAAACGTGTTTTGAGTGACAATGCTATCGGACGGTCAAATTCGGTGCGCAGATTATAGTATCGAGGCTCGGTGCTCCAAGCACGTTGGGTGAGATGGCCGCACCGCGCTTGAAAAATGAGTTCGGCGTCGTCGAACAATGGCGTCGTGCCGGCCTTCGGAACGAGGAAACGCAACGTGTTCCGGCGAGCCGGGACATTGGCGATGAGCCACGAGGCGAGCGCGGCGGCGTGACGTTGGGCATCGAATGCGATGGGGGCGGGCAGCACGATGAGCACAGGTTTTCCCCAACGTGCGGGTTGGAGCAAATCAGAAACGCTTTGCCACGGCGCATTTTGCCAGTCCGGGCCGAGGACAATGATTTCACTGGTCGGTGCGGCGGTGTCACTGGCGAGCATGTGGCGGATTTTTTCGCGAAGAAATTCCACGTCTTTGCCAGGATAGTGGTTTGGCTGATTCGCGTCGGCGACATTGACATCCCAAAGCCGGTCGTTGTGGGCAACGGAGCGGACCTTGGCGCGGGGATTGTCTTCAAGATCGAAATAGAGACGCCCGTCGGCGTTGTTCTCACCATGGATTTTGAAACAATTGCTGAGGATAGTATTAAGTGTGCCTTGAAACGCATTGTCATCAATCGCGACAGTGCGCGTGATGTCGAGATGCAATTGCTCGCGTGTGCCGCCCTTGGTATTGTGCGGTGAGAGTGAGCGAAGCCATATTGAGCTTACGAGTTCGCGCGCCTCGGGGACAGGCGGAGTGAGGGCTTGGACATCGGCCAAATTGCGGATAGCAACATCGCGCAACTGTGCTTGAAGGTCGGTAGAGGCAATAGAATCCAGTAGGGTTTGAACGCTACCAATGTCGCCCTGTTCGTCCACGAAAAAATCTGCGGGCGTGATGATGGGCGCGGATTCTCCGCGCGTGCGAAAGATGAGCGTGAGAATCTTGATGATGTCGCGCTCGTCCTGGGCGGCGGTCGAAACTAGAATTTGATCGTTAAGCAACGACAGCAGTTCGGGCGCAAAGGGCCAACAGGCGACGACTTCGCGCACGATGCGCGGTCGGTCGGCTTCGGGCAAACTTGCAAAAAGCAAACGGAAGCGTTCGTTGCCGTAGGCGCCGACTAGGTTCTGGATGTTCGCTTCGGGAATCTGGTCGCGATTTTCAAATAGGCGATGCAGGACCATCTTTCGGCGGTCGTCGTTCGCCGCAGCCCCCTCGAAATTTACAATTGTGGGGTGGTGGCGGCGAATCTGGCGAAAAGCCTCGGTTTGGTTGTCGAGGACAGAAACAACAAAAATGAGGTGGTCGGGCCGTTCGCAAGCGATCTCGGACAGAATTTGAACGAATCGCTCGGCGTTCGTGCGCCATTTGGTGCCCGCTGCGCCGTTTTCGTCATAAAGGCTGTCGAACCATTTTTGAAATTCATCAAGCAGCAGCGCAGTAGGTTGCAATTGAAACATTTCCTCCAAAACAGATTTGCGGGGAAAAAGTTCGCCGGACGCCTGAAATTGACCGAGAAAACGCTGGCCGTGCGGATGGCGGGCGAAGATGAAATCCCAAAGGAATTTGAACTCGCCATGGTGGACTGGTTCCGAAATGGGCAGGAAGCCACGCGGAAGCTGGAGATTGTGTAACGTGCTGATGCCAGCGCGAGAGGCCCAATCATTCGCCCAATTTTCCACCTGCTGCGATGAGGCGATGGCGTGATGCAGCAAAGCGAGCAAATGCGACTTGCCCTTGCCACGCGACCCCTGCAATACCAGCGGGCGCGGCGGGCGCGAACCGTGAAACGCCCGGAGCGCAGTTTGAATGTCGCCCGTCGGATAGGTAATGGCGAGAATGCGTTCGGCGGCGACTTGCGTTGCGCCAGTGCCGTCCGGCTCGATGAGTGAAATGGCCGTCGAGGGCAAATGTTGCCCTCGAAACTCGCCTCGCAATGTCAACCCAAGCATATGTTGTTAAAATGATGGAACTTATCTGCTGCAAGGGTATCAAGATCGCTGTGGGCTTGTCACGATTGGAAGAGAGAGAAAAAAGGCTGGCGGGCTTTCAACCGCCAATGGCGCGACAAGCGCAGCCTCCTGGGTGTGTGGA
>Ga0075522_10004138_pt1 | contig 10428 bp, 7 predicted proteins | sample NGEPerA_FD_74796 | JGI IMG/M metagenome (GOLD analysis project Ga0075522, IMG submission 74796) | Arctic peat soil microbial communities from the Barrow Environmental Observatory site, Barrow, Alaska, USA - NGEE PermafrostL2-A | ecosystem: Environmental > Terrestrial > Soil > Wetlands > Peat ...
GGCCTCGGTCACCTCCTCGAGCGTGGCTCGGAAGGCCGCCACCAGGTCGGTCGGCAGCTTCTGGATAAAGCCCACCGTATCGGTGAGGAGCATCTCGCGGCCCGTCGGCAGGCTCAGGCGCCGCGTGGTCGGGTCGAGCGTGGCGAACACGCGGTGCTCTGCGTGGACGCTGGCCCCGGTCAGCGCGTTGAGCAACGTCGACTTGCCCGCGTTCGTATAGCCGACAATCGCGGCCGTCTCGAGCTGAGCGCTCCTGCGGCCGGTGCGCTGCTGATGCCGCTGCGAGCGCACCTGCTCGATCTCCCTCTCCAGGTCGCGCATGCGTTTGCGGATTCGCCTGCGCTCTACCTCAATCTGCTGCTCACCCGCACCACCTCGAGCTCCGACGCCACCCCGGCGGCCGCCCACCTGGCGGTCGTAGGCGTACGAGCCGATGAGACGAGGAAGCATGTGGTGGAGCCTCGCCGCCTCCACCTGCAGGCGGCCTTCATGCGTGCGAGCGTGCTGCGCGAAGATGTCCAGGATCACCTCCGTCCTGTCGAGCACCCTCGTCTTGAGCTCGCGTTCGAGGTTGCGCTGCTGGCGCGGGCTGAGGTCGTCATTGCAGATGACGACGTCGAAGCCCCCCTCGAGCTTCAGCTCGCGAAGCTCCTCCACCTTGCCCATCCCGATGAAGTGGGCAGGATCGACTCGGCTGCGCCTCTGGATGTCCGAACCGACGACCTCGGCGCCCGCCGTTCGCGTGAGGTCAGCCAGCTCGGCCATCTGATCGCTGACAACTTCGGACGTCGTGCCGGGGAGCAGGATCCCGACGAGATACGCCCGCTCGCGCGGTGTTCTGGTCGTGATCAGAGCTTGAGCTTCCTCAGCCGCGTCATCGCCTCTTCGAGGCGGGCATCGGGAGCAGTCACCGACAGTCTGAAGTACCCCTCGCCATGAGCCCCAAAGCCGACGCCTGGCGTGATGTTCACTCCCACCTGATCCAGGACGTGTCCTGCGAATCCGATCGAGTCGTAACCCTCGGGGACAGGCGCCCACACGTAGAAAGTTGCGCGCGGGGGCTTGATGGACCACCCCAACGTGTTCAACGTGTCAGCGACAAGCCGGTGGCGCCGCGCGTAAATCTCGTTCGCCGCCAGCGTCTCTGCCTCCCCCCCATTCAGTGCCTCGATGCCGGCCCACTGGATCGCCTGGAAGATGCCCGAGTCGATGTTGGTCTTGAGCTGACCGATCAGACCGACCAGGTCGGCACGGCCGCACACCCAGCCGATTCTCCAGCCGGTCATGTTGAACGTTTTGGAAAGCGAGTGGAACTCGAGCCCAACCTCCTTGGCTCCAGGGATCTCGAACAGGCTCAGCGCCCGGTATCCGTCGAAGCAGATCTCGGAGTACGGCGCGTCGTGGCACAGCACGATGTCATGGCGGCGACAGAAGTCGACGGCATGCTCGAGGAAGTCGCGCCCGGCTACGGCGGCGGTCGGGTTGTTTGGATAGTTGAGCCACATCAGCTTCGCCCGCTCGGCCACGTCGTCGGGAATCGAGTCGATGTCCGGCAGCCAGTGGTTCTCGAGCGTCAAGGGCATCACATATGGATCCGCGCCGGCCATGATCGCGCCAGTCGCGTAGGGCGTGTAGCCGGGATCAGGGGCCAGCACCACGTCGCCTGGGTCGACGAGGGCCAGCGGCGCGTGGCTGATGCCGTCCTTGGAACCAAGCGTCGGCAGGATCTCCGTGGCCGCATCTAGGCTCACGTTGAACCGTCCGCGGTACCAGCCCGCGATCGCCTCGCGCAGTTCGGTGAGCCCGAAGTAGGAAGCGTACCGATGGTTGGCTGGGTCGGCGGCGGCCTCCTGGAGCACGCTGACGATGCGCGGTGGCGTCGGCAGGTCGGGATCGCCGATGCCCAGCGAGATCACATCCACACCCGCGTTCCTCTTTGCCTGGACCTTCCGGTCTATCTCCGCGAACAGGTATGGGGGGATGAGGCCCAGGCGCTGCGCGCCCGTACTTGCGATTTTGCTCAAGTCGACTCCTTCAAGTATTTGAGGATAGCGGCGATCGGAAGTTGTGCGGCGGGCTCGGCATCGGGTTCGATCTGGAACCATCGCACGCGGGCATCACGGCGCCACCAACGAAGCTGTCGCCGCGCGTACTGGCGATTCGATTGGGCCATGGCCGCGGGCAGCTCATCGAGGCTGATCTCGCCGCGAAGGTGCGCGAGTGCCTCGGCGTAGCCGATCCCGGTGAGGACCGATGCGTCGGCGGGCACGCCGGACTTGAGAGCAGCCTCGGTCTCCGCGATAAGGCCGCGTTCGACCTGCCTCCGGCTGCGCTCCTCGAGCCTCCTGTCGATGACCTCCAGGCTGGCCGTCAGGCCGACGCGAACTGCAGTCCAGGGTGGCGGGGTGCGCTTGCGCAGCCGTCTCAGTGGAGGCCCCGCCGAGGTAAGGATTTCGATGGCGCGGACCATCCGCACGGGATTCTGCAAATCGACTCCCGGGTCGTCGTCGATCGCCAGCAGCCGCTCGCGCAATGCCGCCGTGCCCAGATCCTCAAGCTCCTTCCGCAGCAGGGGGTTGGGAGGCACCCCGGTGAGACTGAACCCGTCGCACAGAGCGTCCACGTACAGCATCGTCCCGCCCTCGATGATCGGCAGCCGGCCGCGCGCGGTGATGCCGCCGATTGCCACCTGCGCGCCTCTGACGTACAGGGCGGCGTTGAACGTGGCAGCCGGATCGACGAAGTCGATCATGTGGTAGCGGACCTCGAGCCGGTGCGCAGGTGATGGCTTGTTGGTGGCGATGTCGAGCGTCTCGTACACCTGCCTCGAATCGGCGACCACGATCTCCCCACCGAGCTCGAGCGCGAGCTGAAAGGCCAGCTGAGACTTGCCGATGCCAGTGGGGCCGACGATGACAGGAACCACGGGGCTGACGGGGAGATGGGCTATGGCCGGCTCATCCGTCCGCGAGCATCGTCGAAAATAGCCACGTCGCGTGAATCATCCGACATCACACCACCAGCGGCCGCCCCTATGGCTTGCGGCGGCCGCCATGGCTGCCGGATACGGAGCCCTGTACGACATCGGCCGCTGGATCGTCCTGTTTGCCTCGCATCCCCTGCATGAGGATTTCAGAATCTTCTATGTCGCCGCCGAGGCCGGATCTCGCTTCGGCTGGGCGCGGATTTACGACGCCGCCACTCTCCGCTCACTGCTCGTCTCGTTCCCGGTTGGTCAGACCTATATCGACTCATCGGTTCCTTTCATCAGCCCACCGTTACTTGCCTGGCTGATCTTCCCGCTGACCGCGTTTCCGCCGGGCATCGCATACGTGCTCTGGTCTGCGGTCTCGCTGGGTGCCCTGGTATGGGCGTGGTTCATCTCGGCTCCATACGGCGGAATCCCGAAGGTGACCATGCTGCTGGTGGCCCTGGCGCTTTGGCCCGTCCTCGATTCCTTTTATTACGGCCAGCCTTCGATCCTGGTGCTGGCGCTCGTGGCAACCGCGTGGTGGCTCTGCACGCGCGACCAGGACCTCGCCGCCGGGGCCGCGCTCGCGTTGGCGACCTCGATAAAGCCGCAGGCGATGGTGTTGGTTCCCCTGGCACTGCTGGTCAGCGGCCGGTACCGCCCCGTGGTCGCATGGGCTGCAGGGTGCGCGGTGCTGGGTGTGGTGAGCTTCGCGGCACTTGGAACAACGGGGGTGGCGGCTTGGTGGGGTTCGATTCAATACGCGCAGACGAACGGCGGGCACTCATTTTTCACGCTTGCCTATCTGCTCGGGCGTGAGCCGATCACTTATGTAATCGAGGCTCTCCAGGGTCTGCTCGCGCTGGCCATCGCTCGGTGGCGTCGCCGCGAGCTGGACATGGTGTTCGCGGTGGGACTCCTGGGCTCGCTGGTGTCCTCGTTCCATCTCCATCAGCCTGACTACAGCAGCCTATTGCTCGCGGCCTGGCTGGTGCTCCGGACCTCCCCACCGCTGTGGCACCGCCTTTGGCTGCTCGCCGGCTTATTCACCATGCAGGCCGTGACCCTGGGTCAGCCGCTGCCCCAGGTTTTGTGGGACGCTGGCTGGCTGGCAATTCTCAGCGTCAGTAGTTTCTACGGAAGTGGCGCGTCAGATCCTGCCACGCCACCAGCAAGCGTGTCGGGCGCCCGTGCGGGCACGTGACTGACTCCTGAGTGGCCTCCAGGTCGGCGAGCAGCCTTCGCTGCTCCGAGATGTCCAGGACATCGCCGAAACGCACCGCCGAATGGCAAGCCAGCGCCGCGGCCGCCTTTTCGATCGCGAGGTCTCCCCTGTTTTCGCTCAGCGCGACCAGCGTTTCCTGCACCGCGGCAGTGGCCCGGCTGGCGGGCATCTCGACCGGCACGGCGCTGATGCGGAGGCTTCGCGGACCGAACTCCTCGAGCTCGAGCCCTAAGGCCGCCAGGTCAGCCTGGTGGTCGGCGGCCGCCGCCATGAGCGCCGGCTCGACGTCGACAGCCTGCGGCATCAGCAAGGGCTGGCTCATGGCGGTGCCGCTGCGGAGGCGTTGCAGGAGCCGGTTGTAAAGGACACGCTCATGTGCGGCGTGCTGGTCCACCAGCACGAGGCCATCTGGGCCCTCTGCGACAAGGTACCCCGGGCCCACCTGGCCGATCGGCCGGAGCACGGCACTGGCCGCGGCCGGCTCGGTGACGGCATCCGCCATGGCAAGCACGGTCGCGGCTTCGTGAAGTCTCAGCTGCGAATGCTGCCCGCCCACCACAGCGGCAGGGCGGTCGGTCTCGATCGACGTATACCGAAACGTTTCGCTGCCGCCGAGCGCGGAGCGCACGGCGCGCTGCAGAGCCGAGAAGACCGCGCCCTCTTCTCGGAAGCGAACCTCCCGCTTGGACGGATGCACGTTGACGTCGACAAGGCCCGGCTCGATTTCAATGTCGATCACGGCAACTGGGTGGCGACCGCGCTCGAGCCTACCCTGATAGCACTCTTCGAGAGCGTAGACGAGAGCACGAGAGCTGATAGGCCGGCCGTTGACAGCCAGCACGATTCCGTCGCGGCTGCCACGACTCAACCTAGGCTGAGTCACCACCCCGGCCACCATGGGTGTGCTCACGATCTCCAGGAGCTCAGCCGCCACCGGCGCGCCGTAGATGGAGGCCACTGCTCGGCGGCGATCCCCGTCACCCGACGTGGCGATCGCGGATCTCCCATCCAGGTTGAGCTGGAACCTGATGTCCGGATGAAGCAGGGCATAAGACGTGACGATGTCCTTGATCGCCGCGAGCTCTGTCACGTCGGACTTAAGGAACTTGAGGCGAGCCGGCACGTTGGCGAACAGGTCTCTGACCTCGACGGTCGCACCGGGCACGAGGGGGCCCGAGCCCTGCTCGATCACCTCGCCGGTCCGGACGCGGATGCGCATACCCGCGCTCGTGCACTCGACATCGGAGACGGAGGCAATGCTCGCCAACGCTTCGCCGCGGAATCCAAGGCTTGTGATGGCAGCGAGATCCGACAGCTTGGAAACCTTGCTTGTCGCATGTCGCACGAAGGCCATTGCAAGGTCGTCGGCGGCGATCCCTGCGCCGTCGTCGCTGACTCGGATCGAAATCCTGCCGGCGCCACGCACGTCGATGCTGATTCGGCGAGCCTGCGCGTCGAGCGCGTTTTCGACCAGCTCTTTGACAACCGACGCAGGCCGCTCGATGACCTCGCCCGCCGCGATGGCGTCAGCAACCTCTGGCGCCAGGAGGTGGATCGAGCTCACCTGCTCATTCGCCTGTGACCCTGGATCGGAGCTCGTACAGCTTCTGCAGCGCCTCGAGCGGGCTGAGGGAGTCAGGCTCCAGCGCCTCGAGCTCCTTTCTCAACTGGTCCGGGGCCATCTCCATGGGCAGGCCCAGCTGCTGCTCCGGTGGCTCGAGCGGCCGCTGGCGCTCCAGTTCCGCCAGGACCTGGCGTGCTCGCGCGATGACGGTCGACGGCAGCCCGGCCAGGGCTGCGACGTGGATTCCGTAAGAGCGGTCGGCGCCGCCGGGGACGACTCGATGCAGGAAACGGACCGCCTCGCCTTCTTCGAGGACCTCGACACGCTGATTGCGTACGCGTGGCAGCCGTTCAGCGAGAGCGGTCAGCTCGTGGTAGTGAGTGGCGAACAGCGTGCGACAGCCGAGTCGCGGCGAGTCGTGCAAGTGCTCGACGACCGACTGTGCAATCGAGAGTCCGTCGTAGGTCGAGGTCCCCCTCCCCACCTCGTCCAGGATCACCAGCGAGGCACGTGTCGCGTGGTTGAGGATATACGCGGTCTCGGTCATCTCGACCATAAAGGTCGACATACCGGCGGTGATGTCGTCGTGGGCGCCCACGCGAGTAAAGATCCGGTCGGCCAGGCCGACGACCGCGCGCTCCGCCGGGACGAAGCTCCCGCATTGCGCCAGCAGCACGATGACGGCCCCCTGGCGTAGATAGGTGGACTTGCCCGCCATGTTGGGTCCTGTGAGGATCGTTATCTGTTCTGAGTCCGGGTCGAGGTCCAGATCGTTGGCCACGAAAACACCGGCGGGCAAGCTGTGCTCGACCAGCGGGTGACGGCCGCCCTTGATGCTCAGCCGGAGCCCGGCGTTCACCTCCGGCCGACGCCAGCCAAGGTCTGACGCCGCGACGGCCAGGCTCAAGACCGCGTCGACACCGCCGACCGCCTGCGCGCTCGTTCGCAGGACGCCCGCCGAAGCCGTGACCCGAGCGCTGAGGTCGCGCAGGATCTCGAGCTCGCGCTCTGCAATCCGCTCCTGCGCCGTGAGGACGACCGCCTCCTTCTCCTTCAGCTCAGGCGTGAGATATCGCTCAGCGCCCGTGAGCGTCTGCTTGCGGATGTAGTCGGATGGCAGCGGGCTCGAGTTCGCGTTGTTGACCTCGATGTAGTACCCGAACACCTTGTTGAACCCGACCTTCAGCGAGCGGATCCCGGTACGGCGACGCTCCGACGCCTCGAGCTCGGCGATCCACTCCCGCGCGGTCCGCGAAGCCTCGACGATGCCGTCCAGCTCGGCGTCGTATCCGCGACGGATCGCTCCCCCGGCGCGCGCGACCGCAGGCGGATCCTCGACCAGAGCCCCAGCCAGCTCTCCGGCTAGCTCGGGCGCCGGCGTTATTTCCGCCGCCAACTCACGCACCGCGAGGGCGCTGCACTGGGTGAGCGCCTCCTGCACCGCGGGCACGGCCTCGAGCGACCTTCGCAGGGCAACCAGCTCGCGAGCGCTGGCGCGGCCGTGGGCCGACCTGGAGACAAGTCGCTCGAGGTCGCCCACCTCATTGAGAACCACCGCCAATCGATCGCGGAGCGTTGGAGTCGAGGCGAGCTCGTCGACCGCGCCAAGCCTGAGCTCGATCGATTCCGCGTCACGCATCGGGGCTCCGAGCCAGGCCCGCAACCGCCGGGCGCCGATCGGCGTGCAGGTGTGGTCGATCAGGTCGACCAGCGCCGGCAGCTCGAGGTTGCGGACCGTGGCCGCGTCCAATGGCATCGTCGCGTCAGGCGAGTAGGCTCGGACGTTGAAGGATCCAGGTGAGACCTGGGTCTGGTTTTGCTTGAGGTAGTCGAGCACGACGCCTGCCGCCCCCACCGCCAGAGGGGCTTCACCTGCTCCCACGGCCTCCGGGTACTCGATGCCGAGCACGTCGCGAAGCCGCTGCCGGCCCCGAGCAGGATCAAACCGGTACTCCTCGATGTCGGGAGGTGTGAGCAGCTCCGCCGGGGCGAGTCGCTCGAGCTCCGAGGCGAGGCGTTCCCGGGGCAGCTGGCAGAGCAGCAGCTCGCCGGTGGACACATCGCAGGCTGCCACTCCCGCGTCGGGGCCGTGCGTCCACGCGGCGACGAGATAGTTGGGACGCGATGGGTCGAGGTAGGCGTCTTCAACAACCGTTCCCGGGGTAAGCACGCGCGTCACCTCGCGGCGAACGATCCCCTTCTTGCCTGCGGGCTCAACCTGGTCGCAGATCGCCACCTTGTGGCCCGCCTTGAGGAGCCTGCCCACGTAAACCTCCCACGCGTGGTGTGGGACTCCGCACATGGGTGCTCGGCCGGACTTGCCCAACGGCCGCGACGTCAGGGTGACGCCCATCACGGGGGCCGCGATCACTGCGTCCTCGAAGAAGATCTCGTAGAAGTCGCCGAGCCGAAAGAGAAGGATGCCATCCGGGTGCTGCTCCTTGGCCTCTCTGTACTGGCGCATCACCGGGGTCGGGGCACTCGCAGATGAGCCTTGCGCTCGACCTGCCTTTACGCTCACGCCGCTGACGTCACCCCAAGGAGCTGGCCCGCGGTGGCTTGCAAGACCCGAAGGTCGATCAGCTCGCCTGGTGCAATTTCTGCGCCCTTGAGCACGATCGCGCGCTTGCCCTGCCGGATCCGGCCGTAGATGCGGCCCAGCTCGTCACGACCTTCGACCAGCACCTGCACGTCGCGCCCAACCCACCGAGCCGTTTTTTTGGCAGCGATTGATTTCTGAAGGGCTAGCAAGTCGTTCAAGCGGCGCAGCTTCTCGACGGCAGGCACGTCGTCATGCATCTTGTCGGCGGCGAACGTCCCAGGCCGTGGCGAATACATCGCCAGGTGCACGACGTCGAACTCGACCTCCTCCAGCAGCCGGCGCGTGTTCAGGAAAGCTTCGTCGGACTCGCCCGGAAAACCGACGATCACGTCGGTTACGAGACCGATGTCTGGCATGAGCGTTCGGGCGCGCTCGACGATGGCGCGATAGTGCCGGGTCTGGTATCCGCGCGCCATTCGCTTGAGGATTCCGTCATCGCCTGACTGCACGGGAAGCTGTAGCTCTCGGCAGATGACATCGCTGGCGGCCATGACCTCCAGCAGCTGGGGCTCGAGGTCCTGTGGATGCGACGTCATGAAGCGAAGCCTCTTCAGGCCGGGGATCTTCTCGACCGCTCCGACCAGAGCCGCCAGGCCGCCGCGGCCGTCCGGGTCGCGGTAGTCGTCAACGTTCTGGCCGAGTAGCACCACTTCCCTCGCGCCGGCATCGACCGCCTGCCGGCACTCGGCCACGACTTTGTCGAAGGGGATGTGCCGCTCGCGGCCGCGCACCTTCGGCACGATGCAGAACGTGCAGTTGTGGTCGCAGCCCTCGATGACTCGCACGAAGTGGCTGACGCCTGTGCGTCCGGCCAGTGGCAGCGCCTCGCCCTGCGAGTAGTCGTAGCGGGCATCCAGGCCGGCGACGAAGTCGTCGTACTCACCGATCGGGACGACGACCGGCTCCAGGGTCGGGAAGCGGCGCCCGAGGGTGGCACCCTCCTTGGCGACAATGCATCCGGTCACCGCGACAGTGCGCTCCGGGGTCTTCCATTCCTTCAGCTCGTGGAGCTTCGCATACACGCGATCCTCCGAGGCTTGACGCACCACGCATGTGTTGAGGATGGCAACGTCGGCACGATCCAGCGAGTCCTCAACGTAGCCCGCTGCCAGCAGTCTCCGCGCCAGGCTCTCAGAGTCGGCGGTGTTCATCTGGCAGCCAATCGTCCAGACGTGAAACGAGCGGGTCAGCGGCTCTCCACCAGAAGGCGGATTCCAGTGCGCTCCTCACCGTCGATCGAAATGTCGATGAACGCAGGTATGCAGACCAGGTCGAGACCACCCGGCGCGACATAGCCTCGGGAGATGGCGATTGCCTTGACCGCCTGGTTGATGGCGCCGGCTCCGATCGCCTGCACCTCCACGCGCCCCTTGCTTCTGATCACTCCGGCGATCGCGCCGGCGACGGCGACTGGCTTGGAGGTGGCCGACACTTTCAGCACCTCGACTGGAGCGCGCTCGCCTGTCATTGCTGGAACCCCTTCAAGAATGCTCTCGGTCGATTCGCTGGATGGACGTTGCCCGGCCAGTAGGACCATTAATGGTAACCAGTACCGAATTGAATGTCACGGGCCCTGACGCGACCGTGAAACGGTTTGGCACCCCGGTCATGAACCGCTGAAGAATGGCGCCTTTGTCCATGCCGATGCACCCGTCGCGAGGCCCGACCATGCCAACGTCCGTGACGTAGGCAGTGCCATTCGTCAGCACCCGGGCGTCCGCCGTCGGGATGTGGGTATGGGTGCCCACAACGGCGCTTGCACGTCCGTCCAGGTGCCAGCCCATGGCGGTCTTTTCAGAGGTCGTCTCGGCGTGCATGTCGCAGAAGATGACCTTGATCTCCGGGTGAGCCTCCAGGATGGCGTCCGCGGCGCGGAACGGGTCGTCTAGGTTCTCTGCGGTGAAAACGCGGCCCATCAGGTTCATCACCAGCACCTGGCGCCCGGATGCCTCGATGACGCACGAGCCCACGCCCGGCGCCGCCGGGGGATAGTTGGCGGGGCGAAGCACCCGCTCCAGGTTCGGTAGCTCGGACAGGAACTCCTTCTGGGCGAAGACGTGGTTACC
>Ga0075522_10004140_pt1 | contig 10425 bp, 8 predicted proteins | sample NGEPerA_FD_74796 | JGI IMG/M metagenome (GOLD analysis project Ga0075522, IMG submission 74796) | Arctic peat soil microbial communities from the Barrow Environmental Observatory site, Barrow, Alaska, USA - NGEE PermafrostL2-A | ecosystem: Environmental > Terrestrial > Soil > Wetlands > Peat ...
GCCGTGGATTCAATGACGCCTCTTATCTGTTCCTCGCGCTTGGCCCAACTGCGCGTCATTGTTTTCCGTTCCTTGTCGAGGTCGGCTTGCATGTCGGAGAACTTTTCCACGATGGCTTCAACGCGGTGCCGAAAACGAGGGCCGGTCAGATATTGATATACCATTTCTATCTTGGTTTGTTGGCCATCCGAGGCCTGGCGCGCGGCGGCAAGTTCAATCAGGGTCTGCCGTAGAGCGATGGCAACGGAGATAGCGCAGCGGGATTCCGTGACCCACACCCCATCAACGAGATCGAATGTCTCAACACCTCTTGGAAGCACATGGGAAACAATCAGGGCAATTTCCGCCTTCGCAGCTCGTTGATCGTCCCGGAGCTTTGGCAGCCACATGTCGCTCCAGTTCTTAGTCCGCTTGGATTCCCACAGTATCGTGCCGCAATGCTGGCCCTGCGGACCGATTACGCGCTGCAGCACGTCACCACCAAACTCACCTTTGGCTACAGGCTCGATGATATCGCGCGGGAATTTGGAGCGAAGCAGAGACTCTAGCTCCAATTCTTGAACTTCCCCCTGAAGTTGCTGGGAACCTTGCTCGGCTTTGCGCCTCAGTTCTTCAATCTGGCGCTGCATCGACGCGATCTGTTCTTCTTTCTCCAGCACCCTTAGCTTGAGTCCTTCCTCGGCCTCCTGCTTGGCTTTGTCACGGACGATACCAAGCGATTCCTGAACTCTTTTTTCGATGGTAAGATCCATCTCCCGCTTCGCGTCGTCAAGTTCCCGCTGCTTGCGAATCAGGTCAACTTGGGCCTTCTGGGCTTCGGCTAGTTTGACATCGCGCTCACCCAGCACCTCTTGCAGATCGGCAATTTCTTTGGCCTTCCGTTCGATATCGATAGAAACTATAAGGCGAGCCTTTTTAGTTTCCTCTGCGACAATCCTTTCGCGCTCGACGTTGAGTTTAAAGGCGATCTCTTCGTCAATAGAGTCCTTTGCTTTTGCAAGATCAGCCTGTTGGTCTCGGATTGCCGCTTCGCGCCTTGTGATATCGGCGTCCTTCTGAGCAATTTTGTGTTCATATTGCTGGCGCGTTGCCTCAATGAGTGGTGCAGCAAGCGATTCGGTGAGTTTGATCTCCGTCTTGCAGTTAGGGCAGTTAATCGTCGGTTCGTTCATCGATGGCCTCACAAAGCGGCAATATTGCACGCTAAACGCGAAATGGAAACTTAATGTTACGCCAGGCTAAGACATTGGCTGTGGTGGTAAATCTGAAGACGTGACAGGAATCTTCCCACAGGCGCTTTCACACTACTGACATATCCCGACACCTGTTCCAGGACGTAGAAATCTGCAAGGGCCATTTCGCTGGCCTGTATCGTCGGTCACATATAGCAGAAACTGCTTAGCGCGAGTTATGCCGACGTAGAAAAGTCGTTTGGCTTCTTCAACTTCTTCGGGCGTTTGCGCTTGATAGAAAGGGATGCGTCCCTCGTGAAGATCCATCATGGCAACCGCTTGGTATTCTCTCCCTTTTGCGTTGTGCAATGTCGATAGTTTGAGCGCGGCATCAGGGCTAGCGTAAATGCCGAGATCAGAAATTGTAAGGTTGTCCAAATCAACTCTATTCCGCCGCATGTCGGCCTTTATTTCCTCTACCGATGTAGCGAAAAGCACTTCTTCGCTCCGGCTGAAATATTCCGCATCAATTAAAACCTCGGAGAATGCATTCGCCGCTGCTTCTAGCCACTCAACAGCCCCCATTGATGCAGCATAGAGTTGTTGGGCTTGGTCAAGAAGCCGAAAAACCACGACTCGTCCCTCGTAAGAGAAAATGTCAAAACGGGAACGGCCCGTCACGTCCAGAACTGTGTTGAAGAGCGAGCGTTCTATTCCGGTAATGGCCTCGGGCCGAGGTTCGATCATATAGCCGCAGACTTGTTCAGCCAGGGGAGCGAACTGGCGGTTGCGACGATAGGGCCGCGCCCCAGGGCCAACGATACTGACGCCATATTCACGCAAACGCCGCCCGAGCGGGAATAGGGGAAACCATGTCGGCGCGAGAATCGCGGCATCCCCGATAGGAATATCGAGCGCGTCCAGCGCGGGGAGAAAATAGTCGGTGATCACTTCGAACGCGGATTCACCGTGCCGCCATTCCGGCAGTTGAGTGAGTGCTTTTGCTGGACCGACTGCGATCATGGGTGGTGTACGAGCATAGAGGCGATTAGCGTGGGCGAGGATGGGTGCGCTTGAGCGGAAATTACCTGAGAGCGTCAAATCTGTGCGGGCGCTGATTCGCTCCGCAAATGCATCTGCGAGATCAGGGCGTGCGCCGGCGAAGCGGAAAATTGATTGATAGGGATCTCCGACCAGGAGGAAGCGAGTTCTATTGGGAGTAGTGATCAGGGAAAGAATTTCGACCTGCAGATCAGTGGTGTCCTGAAACTCGTCGACCAAAATCCAAGCAAACTTGGAAGACACATAGCTGAGAATTTCTAAGTGCTCCCGCAGCAACACAAGCGAGTAGTAAATAATGTTGGCAAAATCCACGAATCCGGCTTCCCGGATGCGGTCCCAGTATGCGTTCGCAATTGCAGGCGTCAGGCTACCGTGATCGATGGCGTTACCAACCGGTGTGCCGTTGGCATCTACACGCAGCTGCGTGAACTCCTCAAAATCCTTGGCGGTGAGATTGTATCTGCGTTGTTGCGCGCAGACGGCGGTGACATGCTGCTCAAATTCTGAACTTTCAGGTGTCAGGACCTTGAAGCCACTCTTATAGCCTTCGATAAGAAAACAAAACGGTCGAAATATGTGGGTCAGGCAGAACGAGTGAATTGTGCAGATGTCGTAATACGCGTCATCGCCCGGTTGAATGTGATGGCGAAGCCTGGCCTCGATTTCCTGAACGGCAGCGTTGGTATAAGTGATGCATGCAACAGCCCGCGGCGTACCACGGACCTCGTCGACGGCCCGCGACAGTTTTGAGACGATGACCCGCGTTTTCCCGCTGCCTGGGCAGGCAGTAAGCATTACATGATCGTCGCATCGCACAGCACTGGTCTGTTCTGCTGTCAGCATCATGGCTCGACCAACCATTTTGCGGCGTCGGATATATATTTCGGAATACTCGTTGCCTTTTCAACATGACGGGCCACGATTTGAGCAAAACGAGCCTTACCGAACCGCTTTGCCGTCGTTAATACGATATCCCTGACAGGGTCAAGAATGGCCCGCCGTTGTTCGTCACTCAGATTGTCCTTACCCAGTTCCTTGATCGCTTTTCTTAACCGCTTTGCCATGAGGGGGGCGCCGATATCATCTGCCGCCTCCGCAAGCATCTCTAAGGTGCCTTCGCGAACCAGGGCACGTTCGAATGTAGTTTGGCAGGTAAAAACGTGGACGTAATCACTCTGAAGACTCGCAAGGTCAGGGGGTGGGGGCAACTCGTCTTCTCCGGGAAGCTCCGGATCTGCATCACTGGGCGTGAGGTCGCCGTCGGCTATGATGGCGCACTTTTTGGGTAAAGATTCTTCCGAAAATAGTTTCGCATAAGCATCGAAGTGGACGCCGTAGATCGGAATGACCGAAATTCCCTCACGATGAAAATCAATTTTCTTAACCTGTTTTAGAAGCGCTGGCACAATGAATAATTCCGCCGGTCCCTCCACAAGCATTACCTTTCGTGCGAACAGCAGACTGGACTTGGTCGCATCGAGATATCGCTCCAGGTCGCGTATTTCAGATTCTTCGAGGTCCGAATCCTCTGCAGGAACGGATGACGATATGGCAGCCGTTCCAGTCTGCGTAAGGGCAACATATGAACCTAGGGCCGCCTGAGAAGTAATGTGTGTGCTATGGGTCGTAAGAATCGACTGAAAGGGTAGGTCGCCCAAAGCCTTGAAAAGCGTCAGCTGCAATTGGGGATGTAAGTGCGCTTCGGGTTCTTCGAAAAGTATGATCTGTCCGGCCGATTTCTGCTGTGCAAGGCGTTTGCTAAAATAATCAATCAGGATGGAAACGTATAGGATGTTGTTAAGTCCCAGGCCGTTTGACGATGGATCGAATTTCTCGACAGCGTTATTTGTCAAAAGAATGCGAAGCGCACGGACGACTACTTGGAAAGACGGCTCCGCGAGGCCAATATCAACGTCCATGCTGAACGCAGGCCCGCTTACCATCTTGAATGAATCATCTATAGCTTTAGAAATGGCGGCGACTGTAGTCGTTGCCGCGATCTTGTCATTGGCTTTACGAAGCGTCGCAAGCAATTCTTCCTTATCATCACCCGATATTTCCATTGCCTCAATCAGACGGGCAAGGGGAGAGTTTCGGAATTGACGCAGGTCGCTTTCGACATCGCGAAGTGCGGGCAAGAATACGACGAGAAATGATTGAAGGTCTCCGAAGCGGATAGAAGACCCTACATCCTCGTCCCAATCAATTGTAGCGAGATTGCTTGCAGGATCACCTCCGCCGGTCATTTCCCAGTGATAGTCCTCCTGCGTCAAGTCGCCGGGCTCAACTTCTCCAGCTTCTAGATCTTCCCTCACTCCCAGCTTTGGACGGTATCGGTATATCAGTCTCGCTAGACCTGGTTTCGATTGCCATGCACCAACGAGGGCTTCTTCATTGGTTTTGCCCGCAAAATCGGTAATTTCCAGTCCGATGAGCACTTGATTGGGATGGGAAATATCAACTGCCGAGTGGATGTCGGCTGGGATCAGAGACCGGTAAGCGGACGAAAGGTTTGAATCGATGCACAGCCGGATTGCGTGCAAGAGATTCGTTTTCCCGGTGTTGTTTTCGCCGATGACGCAAGTGGTGCTGGATGACAGCGGAACATCCAGAAGTTCGAAGGAGCGGAAATTTCGAATGACGACCCGACTTATACGCATGTGACCTCGGCGTTGTTTAGCGTCGGCTGACTATATCCCGGAATAACGGGGAGGCCAGTTGATTTTTCAGTAGTCCGGCGGGCTAGCCCAACAAGGCTTCGTTTTCGGCGCTGCGACTGATATTCGAATCGGTCTTCGATCCAATCTTCCGCAGCCATTCAACATAGCAATTCGGAAGGCTGTGCTCAACCGCCCCTGCGACCACAAGGGCCAGGTACCACTGATATGGCTGGCAGGCAGGGTCTTTTTCCGTGGCGACATAAGTTACCGCGAGGGCTGTACTCTTTGGAGTTACCACTTGGATTTCGGTTTTTCGATAGCCTTTTCCCACACCTTCTGCACGATCGAGGATGCTTTCTTCTTCAGCGTCGATGGTGAACAGAACGCCATACACGCGGTCGGAGGAATTGTCGGTGAGTTCAACGTTGGCCTTTCCCGAGCGATCGCGACTCACTTTGTCGAAGGTGAGACGATATCCTTCGACAAAACCAGTTCCGACGGCAAGGGCCGACGGCGCGCGGGCCCTCAGCCGACGCGTGAGCATATTCGAGCCGTATGCAAAATAGAGGAATTTGCCAGTCACGGCGTTGCTGATGCCGCCGCCGACCTGCTTCAGCAAGCTGCAAAACGGGAAATATGGAATCGGCGGTTTCCGTAACTGTAAAGTGATAATGTCTTTTATGGGCATCTAGTTCCACCCACACGAATTGATATTTCCATAGAAGATGCCCACGTTCAGAGCACTCTTGGCACCGGGAACGCGCTTGTTCCGTATTCGTTGGCAAGCGCCTAGCGTCTTACTGGTATATGAGGTACGCAATGAGGGCAGTAGTGCTTCATGAGTACGGTGGTCCGGAGAAGCTGAAATTTGAAGACAACGTTCGCGAACCGCAGATTAGTGGAGGTACGGTACTGATCGCGGCATCCGCTGCGAGCGTCAATCCGATTGACTGGAAATTGCGTTCAGGGATGCGGCAGAAGGATTCTCCATTGTCGTTTCCGGCAATTCTGGGTCGCGACGTGAGTGGCGTCGTACGGGCGGTGGGCGCTAATGTGAAGCACTTCAAGGCTGGCGACCGGGTTCTCGCACTATCCAACGCGACCTATGCCGAATTGGTGGCAGTGGAGGACTCGGACGTGACCCATTTGCCGGATGGCGTGGACTTAGCGGACGCGGCCGCGATCCCGCTGATTTCCCTCACGGGAGATCAGCTTGTTCGCCTTGCGACAAATGTGAAACAGGGACAGGTTGTTCTGATAACGGGAGCGCTGGGCAGTGTTGGGCGTGCGGCAGTGCATGCGGCGAAGAAGATAGGTGCGCAGGTGATTGCAGGCGTCCGCGGGAAAGAACTGAATGACGCCCGCTCCCTCGGTGTCTCTGACACACTCGCGATTGATGACGATAAAGCGATTGAGAAATTCCGCCTCGTGGATGCAATCGCAGACACCGTTGGCGGTGAGGTTGCAGCGAAGCTGATCGCGAAGGTAAAGCAGAGCGGCTCTTTTGGCTACACTTCTGTACTGCCGGAGAGCGCGGCGGCGCAAAATCCGTCAGTAAAGATTGCGCGCGTATCTGCACAGCCTGATCCATCCAAGGTGCGCGAGTTTGCCGATGACGTGCGCGATGGCAAGTTCGTTCTGCCTATTAGTCGCCGGATGCCGTTGCGTGATGCGGCAGAAGCACATGTGCTAGGGGAGAAAGGCGGCATCGGGAAGATCCTTCTGCTGGCGCCGGATTCACGTCCGTAGAGGCGACTTCGCAGCCTCACAGTGACTGTCAGAGCCCGGCGGTTGAAGCAATCGTCCCGGTCTGAAGATTAGTGTGCGTACTGCGCGCCAATTTCTGGCACTCAGCACCGCAAAACCTAAGGCGCGCTACGCGGTCATTCCGCAACGTTTCAAGAACTGGACTCTGCTCAGACTCCTTCCTGTGAGGATGTTTGGCAACTTTATCGCAAAGCAAATGGGACTCAAAAAGCCGAAGCCAGCCTCTAACGGAGGGTTCTCACATCTCGTGACAAGAGGAACCGAATGAATGCCAGGCCACTTTTGTCATCACACTACCGGTAATAAACACGACCAACGTCAGCTCTGGCGGCGCAGAAATTGCTATCCCGCTTCCCGGTGCTTATAGCTCGTCCAAATGTGGTCTCGAAGGTCGCCCGGTCTCACAGCGCGTCACGGCTAAACCGCCATTGCTTGCAATGAGGCCGCAACGAGACACAACCCGGCAAAAGGAGAACGAAATGTCGACTGCTCCACCAGCAATTCCAGCGGACGACCCCAAGCGCAATCTCACGCTGGCGCAACCCGACAACCTCCCGCATATCGGTCTGGTCGGTGATACCTACACCATTACCGTCACGGGAGAAGAGACGAACGGGCGTTTTTGTCTAATTGATATGCACATACCGCCAGGTGGCGGCCCTCCCCCGCATCGGCATGACTTCGAGGAGACCTTTATCCTGCTCGAAGGTGAGATGGAAGCAACATTTCGTGGCAAGAAGTCGGTCGCGCGCGCTGGCGAAACGCTGAACATTCCTTCCAACGCCCCACATCAGTTTCACAACGTTTCTACCAAGCCGGTACGAATGCTCTGCATCTGTTCTCCTGCGGGACAGGAAAAATTCTTCCTGGAGGTTGGGGTACCGGTCGCCACGCGCACGACGCCCCCACCGAAGCTAGATGAGAAAGAACAGGCCGTATTCATCGAGAAAGTGAAGGCGCTCGCACCCCAATACCGCACTCAACTCCTTAGAGAGGCATAGCGGGAAACGCCCATCGGGAACGGCTTCGAGGAGCGGCTGATACAGTCCACGTAGAGCAAGAGTGTGACGCACATCTTTGTCTCAGCGAGGGGTTCACTCTACAGGATTTCTGACGGACCTCAACTGTGCACCGACTGTGCACGAATCCAATGTTTTCATTCCATTCGGGTTACTTTTGAGCGAAAAGCAGATTCCCCGATTTATTGGAAACGTTAGTAGTTAGAAGTGACGGGCGGAGTTGTTGGAGTCGAGTTCGGTGCGCCCAAGGCATGCTCGCTATTTCAAAGCTGCTACTCCTCGATTTGAAAGAACTTTTGAGTCTCTCTAGGGGATGCTGCAATCCTCAGGAGACGGCTGCCGCACAAGCAATGTGTCGCCCAGATTCGCAGCCAGCCGGTCCGGTCTTTTGCGTTGGCCAGCGCATTCTCCCTTCGTCTCGAAGTTTCGGCGCGCTTGTTGTAGGGGTTATCTAGCTTTTCCTGTCCACCATAAGAACCTGCCAATAATTCGCCAGGAAGATTCATTAGCCAATAAAACAGACTGGTGCTCGCGTTGATCGGAAACCAAGGCCTCCGTATGGTCAAATCGTATCAACCGCGAGACTAGCAGGCGCTTCTCCTTTGCATTTCGTGTCAAAACAATCTGCTCGAAGCCATCAACCCCGCTCCGTGGGTTCATGTCCGGGTTACTAAGAGTAAACATTCACGACTCACGGAATACCCTAGCGCGGCCAGTGCGGTATAGTATGGACTCAGCGAGGTGCCCCCATGGGTTCCCCTCGCAAGCCCATAAGTTCAAAGAAATTCGCCCGTAAAACGCCAGCCGATTCGACATCCAAAAGAATACGTAATTCCGCGCCACCACGTCTAACTTCCAAGAAGGGCCGCGAGTTCGACGCCCATGCGTTCCTCGCAACCATCGGCGAGGGTAGAAAAGCTGTGCTCTTGTCGAAGAAACAGACCATCTTCGCGCAAGGTGAGCTGGCAGACGCAGTGTTTTATCTCCAGACGGGCACGGTGAGACTCACCGTTGTTTCCACGACTGGCAAGGAAGTAACGATCGGTATATTGAATGATGGGAGTTTCTTCGGCGAAGGTTCACTTGCAGGCCAGCCGCTCCGCATGGGCTCTGCAACCGCAATGACCGATTGCGCTGTTCTGAGAATTGAGAAAAAGGCCATGCTGGACACGATTCACCGGGAACATGCCCTTTCTGATCTGTTCGTGGCATATTTGTTGACGCGAAACATCCGAAGCGAAGAGGATCTGGTTGACCAGCTGTTTAATTCCAGCGAGAAAAGGTTAGCCCGCGCACTTCTGATGCTCGCTCATTTTGGCAAGGAAGGGAGTCATGAATCCGTGGTTCCGAAGATCAGTCAGGAGACGCTGGCAGAGATGGTGGGTACCACTCGGTCGCGAGTGAACTTTTTCATGAACCGCTTCAGGAAATTGGGACTCATTGACTACGCCGGGGGTGCAGAAGGCGGGTTACAGGTTCACAGCTCACTTCTCAAGGTCGTTCTCCACGACTAGGGGACCATGTCATCGGATTGGGGGGCCATGCTCCACCACGCTCTGGGGCACGCGCCACCCGAGTAGAAATCCGAGGAAGCAGGCTCGTGCCCTACCCGAGCTAGCCCCCAATCGGTTACATTAGGGTGAGTCCACGTCCAAGTGTCACGCGCATTTTGCACCGCAACAGAAAGGAAATGATGCTTCCCCCACAGACGCGGGATTTGGCCCAGCGCCTTCTTGCTTATGAGAATGATGCGGGCGAAACCTCCAATCCGAGGGAATTCCCGGCATTTCGCGTCTGTGAAAAGTTGCGCCAGCCCATAATTGCACTCGCGGGAGTAGCCGGTTTTCGCTCGCTCCTTTCTCGTGCTCTGACGCTAGCTAGGGCGGAAGCTCCCAGTCTTAGCGCGGTCCAGGTCGCGGCGGATGGCTCCCTTAAGGGTATAGACGAGCTTCAGCCGCAAGTCGACGGGGACCAAGCTACGGAGGCAGGAATAATTCTCATTACCCAATTACTCGGGCTGCTTGTCCGAGTTGTTGGCGAAGCAATGACGTTGCAGCTGGTGACACCTGAAATTCCGCGAGACTTTAGGTCCCTCTCGAAGAGCAGTATACCCATCGGTTTTGAAGCGATTTTCAAGGAAGTCGATGATCTCCAAGGCATCAGTGCGCGTCTCGAAGAACTGGCGGAGCAGTATCCGCCCGTCACAGAAGTGCTGATGACTATCTCGGGAAGCGTACTAAATACGGCGACCGTACTGGCGGTAGTGGCGGCAATCAAAAGTCCCAAACCGAACTGAACTTGCGGTGAGAAGAAACTAGTGAGTCTTTCAGAATCGCGATATTTGGCTCAGCGTCTTCTAAATTATGAAGCCGTTGAGGGCAAGAACTTCGAGACAACGGAGTCTGCGGCTTTCCGCGTCTGTGCAAAGCTGCGTGAACCGTTAACTACGTTCGCAGGAGTAGCCGGTTTCCGCTCGCTCCTTTCTCGCGCTCTGACGCTCGCCAAGGCAGAAGCTCCCAGTCTTAGCGCGGTGCAGATCGCGGAGGATGGGTCCTTACAGGGTCTGGACGAGCTGAAACCTGAAATTGACACAGATCAGACGAAGGAGAGAGGAGCCATTCTCGTTGCCCAGTTAATCGGGCTGCTTCTCACTTTCATTGGCGAAGGTTTAACGTTGCGCATGGTTCAGGGCGTGTGGCCGCAGGCCACCGAAGGCGACCGCATTTCCGAGAAGGAGAGAAGGCT
>Ga0075522_10004141_pt1 | contig 10424 bp, 10 predicted proteins | sample NGEPerA_FD_74796 | JGI IMG/M metagenome (GOLD analysis project Ga0075522, IMG submission 74796) | Arctic peat soil microbial communities from the Barrow Environmental Observatory site, Barrow, Alaska, USA - NGEE PermafrostL2-A | ecosystem: Environmental > Terrestrial > Soil > Wetlands > Peat ...
ACGACGTGATCAACGACCTGCGTCCCATGTGGGGGCGCGGCTCAATCCAGGGGCACCTCGGCCGATTCGGCTTCAGCGGCGACTCGGTGCAGCGGTCGGCGGCGACGCTTTCCGGGGGCGAGCGCGCGCGTGTGGCGCTTGCGATGATCATGCTGTCGCGAGCGAATCTGCTGCTGCTCGACGAGCCGACGAACCATCTGGACGTCGAGTCGATCGAGGCGCTGGAAGACGCGGTGGAGCGGTACGACGGGACGGTGTTTCTCGTGAGCCACGATCGTGCACTGCTGCGCGCGCTCGCGAATCGCGTCTGGATTCTGCACGACAGTCACATTACGGACTTCGATGGCAGCTTCGCGGAGTGGGAGACTGCGAGTGCCGAGCGCGAGTATGCGGCGAGCGTGTCGGCTGCTGAGGAGCAGGAGTCGCGGCGAGTGCGCGAGCGTCAGAAGACGCAGTCGGGTGCGAAGCAGGCGAAGAAAGAGGTCGCGCCGCGCAAGCGATCACGCGACGTGATTGCGGCGGCGGAGGGTGAGGTCGCGAAGCGCGAGGCGCGGGTGGCGGAGCTCACGACAATGCTCGCGGATCCGGAGCTCTACACGACGGGAAATGGCGGGAAGCGCGCGACGTCGCTGGGTGCGGAGCTGGAACGCGAGAAGGAGAAGCTCGAGCGGGCGTTCGCGGCGTGGGAGCAGGCGATCGCGAGCGAGTAGGGGCTAAAACTCGCCAACAAATCCGATCTCCGGCGCCAGCCTGTGCCCGAACTTTTCTTCCACGCGCTGCTGCGCGGCCGCGATCAGCTCGCGCACGTCGCGTGCGGTTGCGTGGCCGAGGTTGATGACGATGTTTGCGTGGATGTGCGAGATCTGCGCATCACCGACACGGAAGCCCTTCATTCCGCACTGATCGATCAATCGACCGGCGCCCACGCCCTCGATTTTCTTGAAGATCGATCCTGCGCTCGGGTTGATCTCGAGCCATGGATGACGGGCGCCACGCCAGCTGAGATTTTCCTGCATCACGCGGTACATGACGTTCGGGTCGGCCTTGGTGAGCGCGAAATTGACGGCCAGCACGATGTCCGCGCGGTGGTGAAACACCGTGTCGTCGTAGCCGAAATGCACGTAGTCCGAGTCGACCGTTTCCCGAATTCCCTTAGCACTAAGGATTTCGCACGAATCGAACACTTCCGCGATGAACACGGTGCGCTCGCGTTCAGGGGCCGGCGAAAGAAAGTGCAAATTCTGCCAGATTGCGCCACCGACGGTACTCGGAATTCCGACGAAGTGCTCCAGTCCCGACCAGCCACGCCGCACCGATTCGGCAATCAGGTCGCGCATTACGGCGCCGCTCTCCACCCAGAGCTTTCCGTCATCGCTCCAGCGCGCGTGGCTCGCCGCGTTGCGGATGACGAGGCCGCGGAAGCCGAGATCGCCCACGAGAATGTTCGCGCCGAGTCCGAGCACGAAGTACGGAACGTCGAGCTCGCGCGCGGCCAGCACCGCAGTCGCGAGTTCGTCTCCAGAAGATGGCTCGCAGAACAGATCCGCCGGCCCGCCGATTCGAAAGGTGGTGTACGGCGCGAGTACGACATCGCGCCGAGGTTGTAGCGACTGCAGGCGCGCAGCGAGCGCACTCAGCGCGGAGGGAGTGCGAGTGGTCATGGACGGGAAAGAAAGGGAATTCCCTGCACCGCCGCCACCGTCAACGCTTCTTCTTCGACTTCCCGTCGTCCTTCTTCTCCTCGGTTCGCGGCGGCATCGCCGGCGTCGCACGCTTCGCGAGCACCCGCTGCACATCCGAGAGCGAGCCACCCGCCGCACGCAGCGCGACCAGCGCATGGTACAGCAGGTCCGCCACCTCCTCAGTCGCCCTCGGCAGGTCGCCGTCAGCGCACGCGGCGATGAGCTCCGCGGCTTCCTCGCCGAGCTTCTTGAGGCGGAGATTGCGATCCTCGAGGAGCTGCACCGTGTAGCTCTGTTCGGCCCGCGCATCTTTTGCCTTGGGCAAATGCGGCGCGTGATCGTTGTCCACCTCCGCGCTTGCTGCGCGGCCGGCTATGGTGGCATCGAGGGCGGAGAGCGCGTCGCCCATTGATTCGGGGCCGACGAAGCACGAGACCGATCCCGTATGACACGCGGGACCGTTGGGCACGACGCGTGCGAGCAGCACGTCGCCGTCGCAGTCGCACGCGAGCGACACCACGCGTTGCGTGTTGCCGCTCGTCGCGCCCTTGTGCCAGGGGCCACGCGTGCGCGAGAAATAGTGCATCTCGCCGGACGCCAGTGTGCGCTCCACGGCCGCGCGATCGGCGTGCGCTACCATGAGTACCATTCCGCTGGCCGCGTCCTGGGTGACCACGGTGACCATGCCGCCGTTCTTGTCGTAATCCAAACCCGATAGATCAAGCATGCTAAACCCTCACGATGCCGGTCTTGAGCAGCGACCGTGATTCGGCGGCGACGCCCTGGTTGGTCGCCACTGCACTCCCTCCAAACGCGGTGCGCGCTCCCGTCCAATCGGTGAAGACGCCCCCGGCTTCCTCGACGATAGGCATGAGCGCCGCGGCGTCCCACGGCGACATGATGCCGTCGACCATGACCTCTGCCCTCCCTGTCGAGACTAGCAGATAGCCGTAGCAGTCACCCCAACTCCGGCTGACGCCCGCGCGGGTTGCGAGCTCGATCCACCCCGCGCGCTGGGCTGGGTCGCGGGGGAAGCGTTCGTTGGTGGTCAACACGGTAGCGTCGTGCAAAGTTGCACGGGAGGAGACGCGGCATCGCGCGCCGTTCCACCAGCAGCCGGTGCCCGCGGCCGCCGCGAGCATCTCGCCGACCGCCGGAAAGTACGCCGCCCCGGCCAACACCTCCTCCCCCTCGCACAACGCCACAAGCGTTCCCCACAGCGGCACGCCGCGGATGAAGGTCTTCGTGCCGTCGATCGGATCCAGAATCCAGCGACGCGAGGCAGTTGGCCGCGTGACGCCGAGCTCCTCTCCCAGAATGCCATCGGCCGGGAAGTGGCGCTCGATCCAGTCGCGAGCAGTCTGCTCCGCCTGGCGATCGGCAATGGTCACCGGCGACCCGTCGGCCTTCGTCTCGACTGCAAGCGACGAGCGAAAGTGCGCGAGCGCGACATCTCCCGCGAGGCGCGCCACCGCTTCCACTGCGCCGGCGAGCGTGTCCGGCGTTTCACTCATGCTACGGCCCGGATCGGAAGGCCCGCGACTGAGAGCAGCTGCTTGATCGCGCCAACCGTACTCGAGCCATCGTGAAGGATTCCTGCGACGAGCGCCGCGTCGGCATTCCCCAACTCGAACACCTCGCGCACGTCGTTCGCCGAACCGGCGCCGCCGGACGCGACGACGGGCACATCGACCGCCGCCGCGACTGCGCTAGTGAGCTCGAGATCGTAGCCGGAGCGCGTGCCGTCGCGATCGATGCTCGTCAGCAGGATCTCACCGGCGCCGCGCGCGACGCACGTGCGCGCCCATTCCACCGCATCGAGCTCCGTACGCGTGCGGCCGCCGCGCGTAAACACTGTCCATCCGCCGCCCTCGCGCTTGGCGTCGATGCTCGCGACGACGCACTGCGCACCGAACCGCTCCGCGGACTCCGTAAGCACCTCCGGCCGCGCGACCGCTGCGCTGTTGATGCTCACCTTGTCCGCGCCCGCGCGAAGCGCCCGCGAGACGTCATCCGCAGTCCTGACGCCGCCACCCAAAGTGAGCGGAATGAACAGACGCTTGGCAGTTCGGCGCGCGACATCGAGCAGGGTCGCTCGTTCGTCCGCCGTCGCCGAGATGTCGAGGAATACGATCTCGTCCGCGCCCTCGGCCTCGTAGCGAGCTGCGAGCTCCACCGGATCGCCGACCTCGCGCAGATGGACGAATCGCTCGCCCTTCACGACGCGCCCACCCTGCACATCCAGACAAACCACCACTCTTCGTGCGAGCATCACGTGACCTCGAGGCCAACGGCGCCCTTGGTGCTGAACACTCCCGCATCGCCATCCGCAACGAGTGCCTCGCGCAGAGAGGCGCCGAGCGCCTTGAACGCTGCTTCCACAATGTGATGCCGGTCGCGCCCGCGCAGCACGCGCACGTGAATCGTCGCGTGGGCGTTGTCGCTGAACGAGCGAAACCAGTGGTCGTACAGGTTGCTGGGGAGCGGACCACAATAGTACGGCCGGCCGCCGAGGTCGAGCGAGACGTGCACGAGCGCGTCGTCCATGGGGATGACGCGATCACCGTAGCGCGCCGCGCGCGCGGGTACGATCGCTGCGAGGGCGGCGCCGAGCGCGATCGCGACGTCCTCGATGAGATGATGACGGAGATCGCCGCGCGCGGTGAGCGTGAGATCGAGCGATGAGTAGCGCGCCAGAGTCACGAGCATGTGGTCGAGAAATGGAACCGTGGTATCGATGGTCGATACACCGGTGCCCGCCGCTAGCTCGATCCGGATCTGTGTCTCGCGAGTGTTGCGAACGACGACGGTCATCGTGCGTGCTCCAGATTCATGATGCAAACTCCTCCGCCACCGCGCGCGCGTCGAGCGCACCTGTGTAGAGCGCCATCCCGATGACCGCGGCCGCGATCCCACGCTCTGCGAGCTCACGCAAATCGCCGACGTTTGCGATGCCGCCGGACGCGATCACCGGATGCACCGAGAGCTCGGCGACGTCTTCCATGAGAAAGAGATCGGTGCCGGCGAGCTGTCCTTCGCGATGCACCGCCGTAACGAGCACGCCGCCAAGGGGAATATCGTTCAGTCGCTCGACGACGTCGAGCACCGTGCGGTTGAGCGTGCGAGTCCATCCGCGCGTGACGACGTGCCGCTCGCGCACGTCCGCGGCGACGATCAGCTGGCCGGGGAATGCGGATGCGGTGCCAGCGAGCCACTCGGGCTCCTCGAGCGCGCGAGTGCCGAGAACGACCCACTGGGCGCCCTCTCCCAGCAGGCGGTCGACCGTGTCACCGCTGCGAACGCCGCCTCCGACCTGCACGTTTGCGGGTACCTCACCGAGAATGTCGCGCACGATGGCGGCATTGTCGCCTCGTCCCGTGGCAGCATCGAGGTCTACGACGTGCAGCCGCTGAAAGCCGGCGCGCGCCCAGCCGCGCGCGACCTCGAGCGGATTCTCGACGCGAACCTGCTCGTGCGCGTACGATCCGCCCACGAGTTGAACGCATGCACCATCGCGCAAGTCAACGGCGGGAATGGCGATCACGAACGTACCTCGCGCAGAAAGGCCCGAATGAGCTCCACGCCGGAGCGTGAGCTCTTCTCAGGATGAAATTGCACGCCGACCGTGTGCTCCGCACGCACGAACGCCGGGAAGGTCGTGCTTCCGTGAGTGCTCCACGCGCGAACGCTTGCGATATCGATTGGGTCGCAGACATAGCTATTTGCATAGTAGGCGATCGGCAGGGGCGCGACATCGAGGAGCGGGTCGTGCGGTTTCTCGATGGTATTCCATCCGATCTGGGGAACGCGTTCGCCTTCGAGCTTGCGAACGCGTCCGGGAAAGATGCCGAGTCCGTGGCCGGGGCCTTCGTCGCTGGCATCGAAGAGGAGCTGCATGCCGAGGCAGATGCCGAGACATGGGAGTCCGGCGTCGAGCGCGGCGCGCACGGCGTCGCGCCCGGGCGCGAGGCGCGCCGCGGCGTGGCCGAATGCGCCGACGCCGGGAAGCACGAGCACGTCGGTGTTGCTGGCGGCGAGCGACGGGTCGGTCTGCGTCTCCACTCGGCGACCATCTCCCGCGAGCGCCTTGAGGAGAGAATGGAGGTTCCCTGCCCCGTAGTCGAAGACGGTCACCTTCATTGCGCCACCGCGTCGCGAAGCGCGGCGAGTGCCGTCTCCATCATGGGCCAGGGACCGATCGTGATGCGCACGCCGTCGCCCACTCCGTGTACTGCGGGGAACGGCCGAACAGCAACGCCAGCCGCGCGCATGCGCGCCGTGACGACAGCAGCATCGAAGACGGGGACGAAAACGAAGTTCGCGGTGGAGTCGAGCGGCTGCATTCTCAGGGCGCGGAGCGCATCGATGAATCTCGCGCGATTGACGATCGCGCTCTGTGCGTTCTCGCGCATCCAGTCGATGTCGTCACGGAGGGCGGCGAGCGCGGCGCGTTCCGCCGCGGCGCCGATCATGTACGGCCCGCGCGCCTTCTCGATGGCAAGGATCAACGGCGCGGCACCGGTGGCGTAGCCAACGCGAAGTCCGGCGAGGCCGAACGCCTTCGACATCGTGCGCGCGACGACGAGCCGCGTGAGTGACGGCGCCCTCTCTACCCAGCGCGCGCCGGAAAATTCCGCGTACGCCTCGTCGATGATTACGATGCCCGCCGCGTTTTCGATCAGGTGCTCGAGCTGTTCGGACGACACCGAGAGTCCGGTTGGATTGTTAGGCGAGCAGATGTAGGTGACGTGCGCGCGTGCGCCGAGCAATGCGTCGACGTCGATCTCGTGCGGGTTGGGCATGGGCACGGGAGCGGCCACGAGCCCATTCATGCGCGCGAAGAGCGGCAGCATGCCGAACGTCGGCTCCGGATACGCGAGCAGATCGCCCGGATCCGCGAACGCGCGAATTGTGGAGTCGAGGACGTCGTCGGAGCCGCAGCCGGTGACTACTTCGCTCGCGCGAACGCCCGCGTAGTCAGCGAGCGCCGCCTTGAGCGCCGTCGCGTAGACGGTCGGGTAGCGCGTGATCGCGTCGGCGTCCGCCTCGCGAAGCGCGCGTGTGGCCGCTGGCGCCGCGCCCCAGCGATTCGTGTTGTCGCTGAGATCGAGTGCACAGGGCGCGCGTTTCGGATCGTAGAGCGAGAGCTCGCGAATCGTCGCTCGAGCGGTGACGACTCTGCGCGAGCGAGTCTCTCCGCCCTCAGTCGCGATATTTGCGGCCGCCGCCGCCGCGTGCGCCGGCAGTCCCTCGGCGCGCGCGAGCACTGCGACGTCCGCGGCAAGCGCCGCGGCGCCAGCGCGCGTCACGCGCTGATACGTGGTCCAGCGTACGAAATCGAGCGTCGACAGTCCCGAGTACGATCGTGCTAGCCCACCGGTGGGAAGCACATGGTTCGCGCCTGTCATGTAGTCGCCGAACGCAACGGAGCTCGTGCTGCCGAGGAATACAGTGCCGGCGTTGCGCACTCGTGTCAAAGCTTCGTCGGGGTTGCGCAGTGCAAGCAGGAGGTGCTCCGGCGCGTACTCGTTTGCGAGCTCGATCGCGAGCTCGAGCGACGGCTCGCAGAGCAGCGCGCCGCGTGTCGCCAGCGCCTCGGCGATGATCGCGCGCCGCGGCTCGGAGTCAAGCATCGCGCGAACGCTCTGCTCGATCTCGCGCGCGACGCGCTCGTCGAGCGCGATGACGACGACCGCCGCGCGCGGATCGTGCTCCGCCTGCGCCAGCAGCTCGCGTGCGACGGCTGCGGGCGTGCACGAGTCGTCCGCGATGACGAGCAGCTCGCTCGGCCCAGCCGGCGAATCGATGCCCGTGATTCCCGCGACCTGCAGCTTCGCCTCGGCCACGTACGCATTGCCGGGGCCGACGATGCGGCGCACGGCGGCGATGGACGATGTGCCATACGCCATCGCCGCGATGGCGCCTGCGCCGCCGATCGCGTAGACCTCGTCGACGCCTGCGAGCTCGCCGGCGGCGAGGACGACCTGCGACGGGAGCCCGTTCTGTCCGGGTGGTGAGCAGAGCACGACGCGAGGAACTCCGGCGACCTTTGCCGGGACGACGCCCATCAGCACGCTGCTCGGATACGCGGCGCGACCGCCGGGCGCGTAGACGCCAACAGAGTCGAGCGGATCCGCGCGCCTTCCGACGACGACGCCGGGCTCGACCTCGATCTCCGACGTGCGAGGAAGAAATGTTCGATGTACCGCCCGAATGTTCGCAGCTGCGTGCTCGAGCGCATCGCGGACGGACGCGTCGAGCGTCGCGAGCGCGCGTGCACGCACGTCGCGCGGCACCGCGAGATCATCGAGTGCGACGCCATCGAGCTCGGACGCGAGCGCCCGAAGCGCCGCGTCGCCGTCCGCGCGAACGCGACTTACGATCGCTGCAGTGCGCTCGCGTACGCCCGCATCAAGGGAGGTGGAGCGTTCACAGAGCGCGATGTGGTTTGCGGGCGAAAGCGAGCGGAGGCTTCCCTGCCATCGAAAAATCTCGCTCACGGCATGAGTCTCTCGATGCGGGTGACGAGGATTCCCTGGGCACCGAGCGATTTGAGATCCGCGATCGTGCGATAGATCGCCGACTGCGCGACCACGGCGTGCACTGCCACGAACTGGTCGCCGTCGAGGATATCGATCACCGTGGGCCCGTTGACGCCGGGCATCACGCGGCGCACGCTCTCGAGCGCCACGCGTGGCACGTTCGCCATGACGTAACGCTTGTCGCGCGCGCGCAAAACGCTGGACAGTGCTGCCGCGAGCTCGCCGGCGGCGCGCTCCGCCGCGGGAGTTGGCGTTGGCGACGCGATGAGTCGCGCGCTCGACTCGAGGACGGTGGCCACCTCGTGGAGCTGGTGGACGCGAAGAGTCGAGCCCGAGGAGGTGAGATCGACGATGATGTCCGCTATCCCCAAGTGCGGAGCGATCTCGGTGGCGCCGGACACCGGTACGATCGTGACCGGGCGGCCAGCGCGAGCGAAGAATCGGCGTGCGAGATTCGGAAAGACTGTCGCGACGCGGGGGGCGCCGGTGATGTCCTCGATTGTGGCGATGCCGCTGTCGTCGCGTGCTGCGACGACGAGCCGGCACCCGCCGAACTCCAGGTCGAGGAGCATGCCGAGCTCGCGCTCGGACTCGCAGACGAGATCCCATCCGGTGACGCCGACGTCAGCCGCGCCGTCGGCGACGAACTCGGGGATGTCGCGTGCGCGAACGAGGATCGCCTCGAATTCGCCGCCGAGCGATGCGACGAGGGCGCGCTCGCCGTGGGCGCGGACTTCGAGACCGGCGTCACTGAAGAGCTCGCGTACATCTTCGGAAAGGCGACCCTTGTTGGGGAGCGCGACTCTCAACATTCCCTGCCCCGCGACTGACGCATTTCTCCACTCATTTTGACCGAGGATGACACAAAAAAGGCCCGTCCGGAAATGGACGGGCCGAAGACGCCGGTTTACCTGCGGGTGTTAGCCGATCACCCTGGCAAGCACGCGACGCCCCGGCCCGTGAGGCCGTGGTGATGCGTGGCATGATGGCGAGCGATCATCTGCATGGGCTCAACCTAGACGATTGCTGCAAGAGCGTCAACAGTAGCGCCTGAGAGTGGGGCACCGGTTTGCAATTTGCGTCCGCGAACGGGTAAATTCCGAGTCTCCGCGGGTTGCGGAGCTCGCATCGCACACAGCACGTACTGGAGGCTATAAGAATGCGGTTCATCGGACGGGCGCTCTTCGCGAGCGTGTTTGTCCTCGGCGCATGCGCCGGCGGCGACAAGAATGCCAGCAAGACGGATACGACAACGGCAGCACCGGCGGCGACGACGACTGCGGCGCCTGCGGACACGACGGCAGCTGCGTCGGCCGCGCCTGCAGCTGCGCCAGCCGGCGGTGCGGTGGCAGCTGCACCGGCCACGGGTAAGACGATCGATGTGAAGATGCTCGGCGACGAGAAGGGCTATCGCTTCGATCCCGCGAACATTACGGTGAAGGAAGGCGACGCGATCAAGTTCACGAACGTTTCGGGTGGCCCGCACAGCGTCGGTTTTGATCCCGCGAAGGTGCCTGCTACCGTGCAACCGCAGCTCGGGGCGAACATGCCCGGCGATCACTCGATGGGCGCGCTCGAGGGACCGATGCTGTTGCAGCCGAACGAGACTTACGTGATCTCGTTCGCGAAGGTTCCGGCCGGCACGTATGACTTCCACTGCACGCCGCACCTCGCGCTCGGCATGAAGGGCGTGATCACGGTTCAGTAGTCGCCTGGCAGTACGGCGGGCGATTCGGCCCGCTGCGAATATATTGGGGGCGTGGATGCGCGAGCATTCCCGCCCCCACTGTCATCCAAGCCCCCGCCACCTGCGATAGCCGACTGCAGACCGCCGAGTATACGGCGACGTGGATGCGTCGTCGCGCGAGGAATGTGTATGGCCGGCCGGTCCTTCTCGCGAAGATCGGCGGTGTGGCGTTCGTGGTGGCACTCGCGACGTTTCTGTCGTTGGCGCACGCGGGCGCGCGCGAGGCGCGATCGGACGAGGTGCGGCCGGACACGGTGGCGCTGTTGAACGCGGAGCGGCGTTCGGCGCAAAGGCTCGTGGAGGCGGGGGCGTCGCTGGCGACGGCGCGCGCGCGGCGAATGAGTGCGTTGCAGAGCGAGATGATCTCGCCGGCGGCGCGCGCGCGTCGGGACTCGCTGGCGGCTGCGAGCGCGGTGTTGGCGGGGCTGCTCGAGCGCGCGGATGGGGCGCCGC